>Ga0307509_10001148_pt1 | contig 45233 bp, 56 predicted proteins | sample 10_EM_MG_FD_202245 | JGI IMG/M metagenome (GOLD analysis project Ga0307509, IMG submission 202245) | Populus trichocarpa ectomycorrhiza microbial communities from riparian zone in the Pacific Northwest, United States - 10_EM | ecosystem: Host-associated > Plants > Roots > Unclassified | place... | reverse complement strand
CAGATGGGTTTACGGTACTCGTGTAACCTGACAGGTCACGTTACGCAAAGATTTCGAGATAATTGTGTGGTGTTGAAAAAAGTGCAATTTGCACTTTTGAGGAAAATAGGGGAGGGGAAGCTTGGACCATTCTTTTGTTCAAACTGCCGGTACTTGTACTCGAGTAGTAAGTATCAGCGGCATGTCTCGCACTCTAAAATGTGTACCTTTACTGTACAGATCTTTGCTCTCATCTTGTGGGCAGCCATTACTGAGGCTCACATACAAAATACCCCAACCTTAAACCCAACATTGTCCCTTAGCTCCCGCCTCCCAGAAATTAAGATCACATCATAGATCGAGTGCCTCGCTGCGTTTCTATCACTTTAAAGTTAAGAAGCGCCTTCTTATTGGTGGTGATCATTCAACCTGAAACCAAACGATCACCATCCCTCGCAACGTGCAGGTTTATCGCGACCGGATCAGTATAACAGCCGGCACCGGCGAACACAACTATTCCCAAACGACCACTCAGGTTGCCGGATCCAGGGTATTCGGTTTGCACCGTTTGGGTTCTCCGATATCGTCACCCCCTCACATATCGGTTTTCTTAAGGGGTTTCGCATAACTTACCCACTTACTTCCCAACACAACAGTGTTCTTTCTGCTGGGATGGGAGAATCTTATTGTCCTCGGCCCTGAAGACGAAAAAACTACCATATTCGCAAGAACCCCTTGAAGCCATGCACTCAGATCATAACAATCGCACCTTTATACCGGTACACAAGACACAATTCGGCGAGGGCCGACTCCCCGGCAACTCCTTGCCGAGCGCCTCATAACGAGGCTGGCGCTGAAGAAAAGACTAGAAAATTTTTCTTATGGGGTCGTGGTGAGAGTGACTGGGGGTGGGGGGACATTCACCAAATTGACATGCTTTTTCGCGTCAAATCTTGCCGCAGCGGGTTGCAATGGCCCAAACCGAGATGATGGCGGGCCGTCCGATGTCTCCGGCTTAGTATAATAACAGAAATCCACACCTCTCGACGGCCCGGGCGGATTTTCCCCGCTCGTTCAGGGGGCACTAATCACTCTTTTAGCCAAAGGAAGCAAAAAGGCCCCTAAAAAAAAAAGGGATTTCGTTTCTAATCCCTTGGGCCTCCCGGCGCTCCTGGTGTTTGGACTGTTGAATTGGGCAGCGCATTGGTGCAAACTCGAGCGGGTGCGGGATTTCGAGGGAGAAGTGCACCGTGCGCTTGAACAAGAGTTTCAATTTGACACGGAAAATCCTGCAGAACATCTGCCATGTTTTGTCCAATAATGTGGTGTCGCAAGATACCCTTGGCTACTCAACCAAGCTCTTGCCCCGACGGGGCAATCTAGAGCATTCAATTGGTCATTTCTGGCCGAAGGATGGGTCTTCAATTTGCGCTCACGAACTTTGCAAATACTGATACGGTATAAGAATGCAATGCAAAATCGTCCGCATCAACTTGCATCAGTGTACCGGTACTCGAGTAAAAGATAATACTTGAATGCCTGTAGTGGTGGGATCGCCCCACAAAAAGACAGGGATATTTCGAGTGGTCGTCAACTGCCCAACGACATTTAATTCAAAACATCGAGCAGATGGCTCCAATCGTTTCTGAAAATTACCTGTGTAACTTATTGGGGTTTCCCGTCATATACTGTAGGTCCAAAGAGCTGCCCGGATCGGGACTTCCCCACAACAAAACCCCTTTAATTGCTATTTTTTGGCAGGGAAAACAAGAGGATTTTTCGAGCTGCAGTTCCGCTCAAAATCACTGGTAGAGCAGAAATGATAAATTTCCTACGTTCCCAAAACACAGGAGCAATCCGACCAGTTGCGTGAAATGCTGTCCACCCCACCTCACCCCTTACTCCAAGACGAATGTCCGGAAATTCCCTATCTTAGTATGAGACAGGTCTTATCCAGCAACCGAAAATTTCCCCAATCGGATTGGGGCTGGGCAAAGTGGGTTCTGCTCTGACCCTTGCCATCTTCCTATTCCACCGTCCCCCACTACACTCGCTACAATAGCTCGCTAACTTTAACTCGCTAACGTTTTGGGAGGGTATTGATACTAATCAGATTATTGGGAGAAGTGCGCGATCGGCCCTCAGGATCTACTCGGGTACTCGAGTACTCGTACTCGTACATATGATAGAAAAGGGGAGCGTTAGACTTTGCCCGAACCTCCAAAAATTGATTATTAAATCAATTACAAAGGCTCTATCATCAGGTATTTACAGTGAATGGAGGGAGTGAACAGGTGAATCAAATTTTATGTAATCACGATAGAATCTCTTTAAATTACTGGCGCCATCTACCGGTAGTTACCATACATCATCCCCCTGCATTCAATGGGCAAGGCATCTGTGGGAGTGGTAACTTTAGGCTCGCCCTTGGCCAATTGGAGTTACTTGTGCTCGGGGAAATCCGGCCATCGCCGGGGGGATCCGCTCCTTCGTTCGTGCAATAGTAGAAACGGCTTTTAAGAATGCTTATCTCTCTAACACATTCAAGTACCGTTATCATTGAGGAAGGCGATTAAGTTGTACCCTTGATTTCAGGACCCAGCTGTTTAATAGCATCTCAGCTGATCCTTAGTGTGGGAATGACGGTGCGACCTCCATCGTAGAGGTGCAACTATCGGTAAACAACCTCCCAGGCAACCCGGACGGCTAAACCCAAATAAGAAACTTTAAAGTGGTTACCTTGATTTTGATTGGATGAACTGTTGCTACTGTTACTCGTACTGACCGCCGCTCCTTTCCTCATGCAGGACCCACCAATGAGTACTCGAGCACTGTATCTGTCCGTGTGGGGGGTGCCCGGTGGCCTGGAAGGCCGTCTACGAGTATTCGGGCTCTGAACATCCCCCACAAGCTACACGTGGTCAATGGTGGAAGCAGAACTACTCGGGGGTGGACGAAAGTGATGGTAGGGACAGGGTTTGAAATGTCGAAGCTTTTTACTCTTCCTAGAATTACTCGTATACCTACCAAATTAAATCGTTTTTTCCATCTGAGGGTTATGAGCACGGGGACCTCAAACCCCTGTCCCTACCATCACTTTTGTCCATCCCCGAGCACAAAACCAGCATAGCGAGAAGCCCTCTTTAAACAAAGTCTCTGAGATCCCCAGGGTCAATTCCGGAATTTTTTTTCTCCCTGGGCTCAAACCACGTTGAGCCTGACCACCACCACATTCACCCCCCCCTTTTCATGCCGGTAATTTGTAACTGGGATGGGAGATAGATCTTCTCCATCCTATAACTCACATATGCGAGGGAGAACATAGCACCCAACAGTGACATACCAGTATCGTTATCATACAAGTACTAGTGTTTTCCAACACTCTCCCCAACTGCTCTACGACCATTCCCAGTAGCCGTTCCTGCCGTACTAGCGAGACACCGTGCAGGAAGAAGCCTCATGATTAGTTGTGAACCGCCATGTAGGGTGAAATTGGTGGGTGGTGGGTGGGGGAAGAAGAAAAAAAAAGACTAAGAAAAACTACTCTCTAGGCGTTGGAAAAGGCAGCTACATGCTTCTGTGCCCTTAGCCTATAAGCCAAAGTGGTTTGATCAGAGGACTCACTTTTGCACTTCAAACCTTCTCTATACACTATAATTCACGCCATTACACATTCACTGTGCTTGTATGTACAGTATTGAACCTACGAAATCATCCCAATGTCAGCATACCATTCCACCATGAACATGTATCGTCCCCACGGTGAACAGGTTCCCACTGCGACACCATACGCATGGCCACACGACGCAAGCATGTCACCAGAGACAACAGCGCTGATAATAATCGACATGCAAAACGACTGTGCGTTCAACAACTCCCATACCCCTCCCTCCCTCCCTCCCTTTCTCAGAATGGTATATCAAAACTTACGCGAGGAGGATGGGCAAAAAAGTCTGTTCGCCAAACGGTTATCTTAGCCATCAAGGTTACTCCCTCGCTCCAACCCGAGCGCCGATCCCAGCAATCCACACTCTCCTAACACTCTTCCGCAAGCACTCCTTCCCCGTAATTTTTACCCGAGAGGGCCACAGGCCCGACCTCTCAACCCTCTCCTCCCGGGAACTCCACCGTTCCCGAAACAACCCTTCCGGCCTCGGAATCGGCGATCAGGGACCCCTTGGCCGCCTGCTCATCCGCGGAGAACCCGGCCACGACATAATCCCGGAACTGACCCCACTGCCCAACGAACCCGTTGTGGACAAGCCGGGCCGCAGCGCCTTCGCTTACACGGACTTTGAGCTGCTCCTGAGGGTCAAGGGGATCAAGAATTTGGTCATTACTGGGGTCACCACCGACGTTTGTGTCAGCTGCACTATGCGGGAGGGGAATGATCGGGGATTCGATTGTCTGCTTGTTGGGGATGCGTGTGGGGCGAGTTTGCAGAGGTTGCATGATGCTGCGGTTGAGATGGTTGGGACTGAAGGGGGGATATTTGGCGCGAGTGCTGGAGTCCAGGAGGTGGTTTGCGCCGTTGAGGCTTGGGCCGCGAGGAACGCGAGGGGGCTGGGCAAGGGGGAGGAGGATGGGGAGAGCACGGGCAGCAGCGGGGACAGGAGTGATGAGTGTGCGGTGATGGGCTTTTAAAGTAAAAAGGGAGAATTTATGTGCTGGTGTAAATTGTATTTGTAGGTCTTTTTTTGTGTGTGAATATCTTTGGCAATGAATTGGGTTGAATTTCCTCGAAATCGAGATTCGCTCCGATACTACATGAAAAATAACGTTCGCTATTAAAAACATTTTTCCTTGTGGTTGCCGGAGAGTGTGAGAGAGAGAAAATATAAACAGGTATCATTGCACATCAAAAAGGATTAAAAAAGACAAGAACACAATTTAACTAAGCTCAAGTCACTACAAAGCAAAAAGTTTATTCAAGTTCGGATAGGTCAGCGCTCCCTGAATCGGCAAACTGCTTAGCCGCCTCCTTGTAGTACTTGGGCCCCTCGTAATTCCCGGTTCCATGAACGAACCACCAGACAGTAATGAGAACAATAAATCCAGATACGATCACGCTGGTATAATTCATATTCCCGGCCTCGACAGGCATAGCAAATGGGAAGCAGAAGAATACGACTGTTACAGCAATATACAGCAGCGAGATGATGTTTATAACAAACCCGGCCTTTCCAAGGTGGAAGGGGCCCGGAACAATAGTTTTGCGACGGGTGAGTACGTGTGGGAGGATAGCACCGGCATAGGAGAGCGTCGATAGAACGATATAGGACCCGATGAGCGCCGAAAAGGCGGTGGTGGAACCAACTTGGATAGCGCCCAAGCAAGTAGTGACAGCCGAGACAGCAACGGTAGCTCTCAGCGGTGAGCCAAACGTTGGGGAAATCTTGGTGAAGAAGTTACCAAATGGCGCGGCATTATCACGAGAGAGTGTCCAGAAAGTTCGCCCGCCGGTGATCAGCGTACCGATCAAAGTGGGGAATGTGGCTAGGAACAGCACGGCAGTTAGGCCGAGAGCCCCAGAGGTGCTGCCAGTAGCCTGTCTGTAGATCTCCGACGTTGGGAATTGGGATTGGGAATCGAGAACGAGTGTGATATCATTGATGGAATAGAAGAGTGCGATAAGGTAAGCGAAAGCGGTGATGAAGCTGGTTCCGATCTGGATCATTATCCCTTTTGGCACATTCTTCTCTGGCTCCGGGATCTCCTCGGCCACATGGGACTGGCAGTCGGGAGTGCCAACCGCGAAAGCGGCGTTAATGAGTCCAAGGATGAAGCAGAGGCCGTCGTTATTCCATCCAGAGAGGTCGGTGTACTTTTTCCAGACGAAGGTATCACTAGCATGTCGGCCTCGGGACATGATGGTCAGGACCAGGATAGTGACGAATAGTCCGCCCATGCTGAGGTAGAATGCGATCTTGTTGATCAGCGGCAGGTGACGGTTTGCGAAGATGACAATACAGCAGCATATCCAATTGACCAACTGGTATGCGATGAAGACCTGCCACGATTTCCACTCGACCTCTGGATGGCTGAGTTGGTAGAGGGCTACTAGCTCGGTTCCCAGGGTGCTAGAGATGGAGGCCGCGGATAGTAGCCATCCGCAGAGATTGAGGAATCCTGCATACCATCCGACAACTCGGCCGTATCTGGGACCCGCTGTGACGGATGCCCAATGATACACTCCTCCAGAAGAGGGAATCGAAGAGACCAATTCCGCGAGAGACGCGGAAATCAATGTGTAGAAGATTGTTATAAGGATCCTAGTCCCTGATTAGCTATGCTACAACTCCAAAGGGATACACTGCAGACGCACGCAGGGAGCGAAAAGGGGAAAAGACTTACAATCCATAAAGAACGGCCATGGGACCTCCATTGCTGATAGCTACCACGATAGTCCCGCCGGTGAGACTCCAGGCACTATGTATGCCGCCCGTCAATCCCTCCGTCAGTCACCAATTCCTCTTCAATCCTTTCGTACGACACAAAAAGAGGGTATTTAGGGATAGGAAAAAACTCACTTCGCGATAATAATTCCCAAACTCGTCAAGCTGAATAGGCCAAAGCCTCTGCTCAACACTTGTTTGTGCCCCAAGGCAGCTTCCAATTTAAGAGCATCTTTATCTTCAACGCCCAGTTCCTTATCTTTCGCCTTGAGCATCGACTCCTCCTTCATATCCAGTGCCATTGTCGCCCCCGCGGTCGCCGTTTCGGTCGCCATAGGAAAATCAACCCCCTCTCCTCCTCAGGCCCGCAATTCAATTCAAAAAAAAAAAGGAGCGAGTAAAAACAGAAAAGAAAATGGGTAAAAAGTGCAAAGCAAAGTAAAATCGAAAAAAAAACAGGGGATAATAAGTCTTAAATGGGATGAGCGGTTCTTTAAACTGGGCGCCAGAGTACTTCTAGTGCAATTTCCAAAACTCTTAGAAATACCTTTCTTTTCTTTCTTCCTGTCTTGTTTGCAGAGTGGAGCACTGGTATTGTACTCGCACAGTGGAAGGGAAACTCAACTCTAGGCAAGGGTTCTTTTCCTCCAAGCAAGTTGAATTAAACTTAAAGTGATGGGGCAATATTCTTTTTTCTCTGCTTCCCTCCTCATTTTACCTTACCCACTCAGTTTCGTATTGCATAATATGGATACATAGGGTGCGGCAGGCCTTGCTTTTCCCTTTTTTCTTCTTTCCTATCGCTCCCGCCGCCGCCCTTCTACAGGTTGACAGCACGGGGGTGCTTTCTTCCTCACACTACCGGCAACTCGAGCATAGTATTGTCTAATTCTCCCGCTCGGACCACAAGGCACACATGTGGGTGGGCGGACAAATCCGATTTGAAGAACCGAACAGATTGGACAGATCGGGCTGGGGAATCCCGCACCGTGCTCCAGAAAGCAGGCTGGGGCGGCCAGGCAACAGCACTATATTTCACACTTCACATAATAATTGCGCCACAGATACGGTAATTAGGAAGTTAGGGGAAAGTTTCCCCCCACTCAACTCTTGGGTGGACGGTGGTTTTATGATACCAGTGCTGGCGCTCGTTTGTTTTTTCTGATGCTAGTACCAGCAACGTACTAGTTCAAGTACCGGTACCATACAAGGATGCATAACACCACGGGGGTTGCCTGTGCATAGCGGCTTGGAAAAAGTGGGTCCGTTTGATGACGATGGGTTCCTTGACAAGCGGCCTTTTCCTCTCGTTTTTTCCCTCTCTTTGACACCATATTGTGCTGTAATCCTGAGCACGGTTGTCGCAACGCAGTTTCAATTTTTTCTCTCAGTGTTTACTAACTTGAAAACTGCGGTGGGCCTTCTTAATTATATATCTATCCTGGTTAAACCTGACCAGCACAAGTAACAATCCACTGGGCCTTGGGGTTTGACTGCCTCCCAATCCCGACATCCCCAGATATTTTTTCTGTCAGCTTTTCCACTTTGGTACAGAACCAAACCTTGAGCCAAGCCCCAGGGGTTGGGCAGCTAAGACCCCAAACACTGGTTGGGGTTGCAAGCTAGTAAAACACTAAAGAAAAGAAAAGAAAAGAAACCGGAGACGGGATCGCGATAGGACTCAAGTCACTCAATTTGTAGGAAGAAGGGGGGGGGGGTTGAGGTGCTTCCCCATGGCTTAATCTTGTACGAATATCTTCTGGAGCGAAGTATGAAGAAGCCCCCCCGCAAGAGATCCCTCCGGTACGACAGCTCTTTTGGCTGGAAATCTGGTTAGGCACAGTACCGTACCGGTATTGTACTCGAGTAGACATGGATCACCACACGGTTCTCTCCTGGAGCTGGTCCCACAAGGTGCTGACGTTTGGAAAAAAATGGGGGGATCCAGATCCCGGGGTAAGATAGCTGCGGTGAGAAGAACTGGCAGGGACTAACCTAGGATACGGTACAGAGTGCTGTACTCGAGTAGGATGCAGGGAGGATAACTTAAGTTACACTCTTCCCAAGCTATTCATCCCCCCTTCTTTTCGGCACCAGTGTAATAATATACCGTATTCTCATAAGTAAAGATGTAACCTTGGGTACGTAATTTGACAACACCCCTCATAATCACATCCAATTCGGTGATGGATATCTGGGAACAGTCCCATATCAGACATGAGAGAAGAATACTGTGAGAGAGGGAAAAAAGAAAAGAAAAAAAAAGAAGGACAAGAAGGGGCGGATGCAGCACTTGGTTCACCCAGTATCCTGTACTCAAGCGCAAGTACCGCGTCGAACCGCTGCCCAAAGAAAGAAAAAGAGACGAACGGGACAGATAAAAGAAATATTTCGAGACCCTTTTTTTTCTCTTCACCCTCTCCCCTCTCGTGGCGAACCGAGGCTCATCTGGATGCTAGGCTGGTCTGTTGGCTGAGACTTTTCCAAGTTGCGCAACTAGCGGGTATCCAGTGATAATTTCCAGCGTTCCGTGGCAATTATGGGGAAGAGTGCAGAAGGGGAAGGTAAAGTGACCAATGGTGCAAGGAAGCAGGAAGGAAGGGAGGAAAAAATAGGTAAGGAGGATTGCAACATTATTACAGCCTCCTCATATCAGGCTTGATAACCAATCCGTCTTGCCGGTACCGAGGGTGTACAGCGCAGCACTTTTGCGATGGATTTCTGGGTTTGCACTTCCCTTCCAAATTCAAACAACGAGGGGATGCATACTGGCACTTTGAAATGTGGGTTTTTTTTGGTACCGTATCAAAGGAGAACACGGCAGTTGACTTGGTTGCTGCAAGTACCATTCTGGTGCTACGATACAAGTATATTCAGAACTGCGTCTTTTGTACAACTCTTCGTTTACCAGCAAATGAAACCGCTGTTGAAGAAAAAAAAGGAACCCTTATCACATCACAAAATCACTTCTTTCCCCAGGAGCCCTTCTCCGGCTGGCTGTTGCCTGACCACCTGATAAGACGTTCTTGGGCATGGAAATGTACATCACTCAGCGAAGCAACTAACTGTGATACTCAACCAAGCGATTGCAACAATTCCATCGCTGATCTTCGACTGCTATACATAGTATCATATCGTAGAGAACTGAACATAACACTACTGGAGCTTCCAGTGGTCAACAACAACAACAACAACAATAGTCTAACAACAACAGCAACAGTAGCCTCCCCATGCAGACCAAAGCGACATTTGTGCTGGGAGAAACACCAGTAACAGGACAGGGCCTAGCTCAGGGAATTTGCTAGCACGGTACCGGCAGTCTTCCTACTCCGGTGCCCTACACGGGTCACAGGTGTAAAGGTCGCCGGACATTACCCGATTAGTGGCAGTGAAAGAACCAATCGGCTGCCAGGTACGATAGCTGGACTATAACCTACTAGGAAACCCAAACGCATTTAGACTAGCTTTTTCTGAATTTTTCTGTAGCATATGGTTTTGAATTCCACACTGTAAACCAGGTACGGTACCGCAGGAGAAGGAGAATACGGTACAAGAATGCCGGTAATGGATTGGGCAAAAATCCTTCCCAGCCCAAAGGGGGACGGACGGCTAGTCCGCAGGGCTATCGTGTACCGTAGTATCCAATGATGCCCTTTTTTCTTCTTCTTTCCTCCCAAACCCATCCCTCCACATCTACATTCGCACGCATCCTATCGTCCCTTTTTTCCCATCCATCCATCCATCCACCCTCCTACTTCCACCTGCGGGAAGAGGGAAGGGGTGCAGAGCAAGAATGGGATGGGGTGGGGGTTAGGGATGATGAATGCGTGCCCGTGGTGGGTGTGGGGGGGGGGGAGGGGAGGGGGGGACATGAGAACTTTGAAATAAGACCCTGGAACCCACTACTGTTTGAGGTTTCGGAATATTTTTCGTGTATCTTTCTTCTCACTTTTCACAGATCTGCCGTCTCTGCCTGCACAGGGTTGCCTTCTTATATATATATATACATATATCTGCGCCTTCTTGTCTCCCCCCTTCCAACGACAGGTGCAAATTGGGCCAAGGTGAGCTAGAGAAATAAGGTAAAGAGATAGACGAAGAAGGATAAGAAAGAGCGACGTAATGGCATTGAGTTCACCAACACCACACCAACTGACGGTAGAGTCATGGAGCATGTACAGTGTTGGAATATTGTTGATCATTGGGAGAGTGTGAGCTTCTTTCTTCATCTCATTCCACCCTATCTCCCCTGCTCATTCAAAATGCTAACTTCTCAAAAAAAAAACTAGCTACTCCCGTTGTCTAATTCTCAATGGCTTCCGTAATCTTCAAACAGAAGACTTCCTCATGATCTTCAATGCCGTCAGTTTTCACTTCAATCACCATAAGTTGCGCCTTCAATTAACCCATCCTAGGTAATGTACACAATCCTCATGGCCGCGATCAACGTCTCTGCTCGCTACGCTACAAACTTGATGGAGCCGGGAACCCTGGAAACCCTTACCCCAGAAGACATCCAAATGAGGATATACGGGAGCAAGATCGTGATACTGCTCGAGCAGTCCATGTTGATATTGATATGGGGTATCAAGGGATGCATGATATTGATGTATAATCGTCTAACGTATGTATCCCTCCTTCACTCTGAGATGAAAAACGAAAGAAGAAGCTAATTAGACACGTGGGGCGGTTTCTTTAGCACCCGCTTGCAACAACAATTGCTAGTGAGGGCTGTTGGGGTTTATATCGCCGTTGGGTTTATCGCGGTTGAATTAGCTTGGTTTCTGAGTTGTCGGCCGTTTAATGGATATTGGGCGCTGCCCGTTCCTATGGGTACGAATACGATTTTTTTTTTTTTGCGCGGGGGGGGAGAGGTCCGTGTGTTGCATAAGTGCTGACAGGCGTTATGGTTTTATAGAGCAATGCGCGACTTACCAGCACTATTCAATCGTTCAAGCATGCTTCAATATCTCATCGGATTTGATGATGTTAGGCATCGCTATACCCCTGTTTCTTAAAGCCAGAGTGCCTACCAAGAAGTGCGTCACCATTTATCACTCTACCCAACCCCGGGTATCAGACAAACTAACCCCCGCCACCAAAATACAGAAAGTTAATTCTAGTGGGTATTTTCGGTTGTGGTATCTTCGTCGTAAGTTCATCCATTTTCCCCCGTAAACAAAACAAAAGACAAAAGACAAAGACTAAAGGGAAAACAAAAAAACTCATAGATCCTTGCCGCATGCCTAAACAAATACTACAACTTCTCCAACCCATTCACGACAATCTACATGCTGTGGTACATCCGTGAAGCCTCGACAGCGGTCTACGTCTCCAACCTCCCGATGCTGTGGCCCCTCTTCCGACGAGTCTTCAACATTGGCTCCTTCCAGGACCGCTCGACCCCCAAATACGACTCCCAGCCGCTATCCAACCTGTCCAACAAGAAGAAGGGCACGCTGACATCTCTGGCCGGCAGCGAGGATCGGATCACGCGCGAGCCGGCACTCGAGATCGACCAGAGGATCTCCTTCACCGTCGAGGAGTATAGGCGTGAAGGGAAGGGCATGGATGTGGATGTCGAGTTGGCGAGCAAGGAGAGTCAGGAAAGTATTCGTTCACATGCCGGGTATAAGGCGGAGGTTTCGACTGGTCCTCCGTGATTTTGGAATGCCTACTCTCTCTTTTTTTTTTTCTTTCTTACTCTCTTCGGGTTTGCTTTTTGGGATGCTTTTTGTTTTATTTTTGGATCTTGTTAGAGATGGATGGATGGATTGTGTGGGTATTTCTTTGGGAGGTTATATGATTTGAATGGTTTGGTGCGCTTGATTGACGATGGTCTTACGGAACTGGAATATATTGTATCTATTATTTTTACGTCTCAGCAGGAGCAAAAATGGGGGGAAAGGGGGTTGGGAAAGGAATGGGGGGGGGAGAAGAAAAAGGGTTTTTCCTTCACATGTTATATGTTCAATTCTCTGTACAATAGTATATATATTTGAAACTATATACCCGCAGGGCGCGGTAAAAAAAAAAAAAGACGGGCAGACAAAAATGAGCGGAGATATCTCCCAGTCCTGCCAAAGAAGCCCTCAGTCGTTCCCGCCGGCCTTTCCTCCAAATACCGGGAGGAAAGCACAACCACTCACTCGCCGTCTCCGCCACCACCACCAACATCTCCATAGCCGCGCAGATCTCCAACTCGCCTGTCTCAGTCTTATCTCAACATCACAAGATCAGATATTTCATCCTTTCTCCCCCTTTATCCTTCGAGAAAGAAAAAAGGGCTCCCGAAATAATTGACCCCTAAACATCGAGTTTGCCGAATAATCCCAAAGTCGAGTCCATCTCCTGTTTTACAATTATTATTATTATTTCTATCATACCATGCGCACACTCCCTAAGACATCCATTCATTCTCCACCCCTTAAAACAACGATGACAGCGGGTCATCAAAATAGCAAGAGGCGTATTTTTTATTTTTATTTTTCTTTCTTTCTTCGAACTCCCCCTCCCCTTTTGATCCACGTCCCGTTGCCTTTTTTTAACCTACCTCCTACTTCGGAAGAAGCCACAAGCAAGCCCACGGTACCAATGCACACAATACCAAGCCGGGACGGGACAGGTCAAGACACCTTATTCCGATCACCCATCTGCTTTTGCCTCCCTTCCCTTCCCTTCCCTCCCTCCCTCCCTCCCTTCCTCCCTTCCTTTCTGCAAACCGCCGCCACAATCTCATCATCATCACGAAAAGGAATACAAGAAGGGAAAAGGAAAGGAAAAAGAGAGAGAGAGAGAGAGAGAGAGAGAGAGAGAGAGAGAGAGAGAGAAGGGGGGGAGGAAAAAAACGAAAAAAATATGCCATGCCAGCTCCCGCCTCGGAAACGATCGTTATATCCTTCCTCTGTGGAAGTATCGCATTATCCTTACTATTAGCGATAATAGTTACACTGATAAGAGTCTATTGGCGAACCTTATTATCACCACCGCCGGTACAAACCTCAGCAACGGCGGCATCGGCGCCCGCATCTGCAATGCCAGACACAATCGCCGAGGAGCAGGAGGAGGAGGGGGAAGGGGAAGGGGAAGGGGAAACGAGCAGATCACTCTGGAGGAGGATATTCCGTGGGAAACGGAGGAGGAGGAAGAGGAGGGCGCATGAGAGGGATGTTGAAAAGGCATTGGGTCGAAGAAGGAGGAGGGAGGGGCTCTTTTCAATTGGAAGGAGGTCAAGGATTGGTATGCTCTCTCCCCCCACCACTGCTTGCCTTGTCATTATGACGGGAATTGGATCGGAGCTAAGCTAAATCGTGTGTCACAGCGAGACCTTCACCGGCGGTCATGGCCTCAGCCTTATAACCACTAAACAACGCGACGAAGTTACGAAGTTCACACGAATTATACGGATCTCCTTTTATTTATTATTTCACTTTTTTTCTTTTTTTTTTTCCTCACTGGATCGATAAACGGCTACCGGAGGCGTAATTATAATACGATTGGGGTTTTTTTTTAAGGAAGTGAGGTAGAGGAAAGGGTGAAGAACTTTGCGGGGTGGTTTTTTTTTTCCTTCTCTTTCTCTCTCATCGGATTTCGTTTATTTGCTCTGAGGGGGGGGGTTGGGAAGGGAAGAAAAAGAAAGAAAAGAGGGAAAAAGGGATTGACAGGAACCGAACACGTACGGGTATGGTCCAGTACCTGCATCGCGTTCCTGTACCGTGGCGCACATGAGACATGATTCGGATCTGTCGTGGGTGTGTGTGCTACGGGATGGTGGCCGAAGGTGCCGGGGAAAGAAAGAGAGAAAGAAAAGTGAACTGTTGCTGGTCGACATACAGTGTATTATTATCATTATTGGATTAAATGTAACGGATACTGAATGGAATGGATCAGTGTTTTTTATTATTTTTATTATTTTTCCCTTCTCTTTTGATCTGGATTTAGGGAAGTGCACAGTATCATGGTGGAATTCGACCAAGACGTGAGGGCTAAGGGGGGGTAAGGAAGGAAGGAAGGAAGGAAGGAAGGGAAGGAAGGGCTGAGAGAACAATTCTGTTCCACGAGGCGGGCCCGATTGGCGAGTGGCGGGTGGAGTTAGGGGCGGGCAGGGGGGTAATTGGCAGTGCCACGATGGGTTTCTGATAGATTTCCCGCTATGATACTGTCACACCTCACTATCCCATACCGGTATCTCGACAACTCCAGATATCCCGTGTGAACCCCCCCCTCCGTGAATCCCAAAAACCTCTCTGCAACTAAAAAATAAAATAAAAACCTGACTTGCCGTCCCGGATCACCCACTATACCGAACGGAACGGATGGCTAGTCCACGCTTGTTTTTTTTTGTTTCTTTTTGTGTTATGTGTTTTAGAGCTTCTCAGGTACAGGACAAGGACAGGCACTTGGCAAGCCTCTGAACTTGGAGGATTCAGAAATGTGGTATCTCCGGAGGAAAAAAAAAACCTTTTTGATATAGCCCCTTCTCCCCCTCTCTCTATAGTGAAAGTTACCACCATATCGCAAAATAGAGTTCAGAAAGAAGGAAGGAAGGGGGGAGTTTTTGGTCTCCCTTTCAGGAAATTTACGATATTTCTCCGGTTGGCTGTTGACAAGGGTGGTAGGTAGCGGACAGGGGTAAAATCCCACGCGATATCCCATAGAGGGGGGAGGGGTGGTCTCTCATTGGAGGACGGGAAACGTGTGTGGGGGGAGGGGGTGGGAAAGGGGTCTTTGTCGGCCGAAGTGGACTCCTTATTACCAGTATTTTGTGATACAGCAGCAGGCGAGCAAGAGCTACAGTACCCGAGCATAGGGGTCAAACACATGTACTCGAGTAAAGGCTGGTACTGGTACGATACAGTAACTCATGTGGGCATCTGAGCGCCCCGTGCTAAATTCGGAGTCGCGTGTTTTCCCGCCCTGTTTTCTTGTGGCTGCAAGGAACACGCATGCTAATCTTCTTATCAAGATACCCTATCATACATGCTATCTGCCAAGCCGTGACAAGCCGTTTTCCAGAATTGGTTCTGGTTTGGAATCCCCGCGGACTCGAGGCATCGCTGTCCATTAGATTGTGGTCCTGGCTTCGTATTGGACTTTTCCTCGTGTACCTCTGTTTTTTTACCTACGACAGATGTTTAGACCTGGTAGTGAGAGGATCAAGATTTAGGCTGCGAGTGGCGGGTATGTGGGGTATCGTGAAAGTCCGGTGTCGCTCGGCAGTGTGGGGACCAGGGGGCCGTGAACTCATGGTTCTCCCGAAGCCTTCAACAGGCCGCGGTTGTCAGTTGATTGTCCCCGGGTCCTAACTCACAAGCGGGCTCTATCAGAAGGGTAGTTAATACATACATAGTGGGTGTGTGATATGGGTATCACCACCCACACCCACATCCAAACCGTACAGTACAGTACGAGTACTCGTACCACTCGAAACCTGCTACTGTACTCGAGTTGTTGCCTAAAATCTTACTTACATTAGGTGTGTTCAGGGTGTTACGCTGAGCCGAAGAAAGTGTTTTAGGATGCATGAGCAGGAGGTTTCTAGGTTGAGTCTAACTAGTGTATTGGTATAGCCTATCGGATTGGAATCTGTACGGGGACGATAACATTAATACTTCAAATGATAGTCGCCTATGAAATTTACGCCTAGTCAAGTGAAAACTCTGTGGTCAAGAGAGAAAAACTACATCTCCGCGGTAGCAACTTCCCCTCCCGCCCTGCTCCCCCAAACACCGATCCGCGTCCGTTCCGCTATAACGACCGCCCACCCTGTAGCACCAGGGACTTCATCCATCCACTCCCCTAGAGCCCTCTCTATAGCTTTCAAGGTCTCCCACTTTCTCACCGATATCCTGAAGGCTGAGCTCTCAGGGTCACCACCACCGGCAGCGTATCTTGAGTTGGGGGTTATCAAGTATGTCATCACCCCGGGAGACTCCAGAACCTCACGTAGGCCCCAAATGCCATTCCGGCTTAGCTTTTCAATAAGATCTAGACTTGCTAGTGCTTCATTACGAAGGGCGGGTGTCGAAGCGTATTCCAACAGAGTTTTCCAGAGTTCAGGATGCGCATCGGAGTATGCAAAATAGATCTCCCTAGTAGCGAACAGGCTTGAAAGCGTGCTGATATATGCAGCCTGAGGGGGAGATAGGGGTATCTTAGAAACAACAGAAGCAGGGTAAGAGGCAATCAGGAGGCTGGGTGGAAGGGATGTGAGAATTCTTAACGACGGGGGGTGTGGGTGTTGTTTGGACTCCTCTATACGAAATTGGATCCTCTCGAGGAGAGCCTGGGTTAATGGTTTGGGCTCGGCATGTGGCGGTGTATCCGACGTCCGCCTTCTTTTTGGTTGCCTGCTATCAGGGATTTCTGGCGTAAGTTCTGTAAGAAGCTCCTTGGGGTGTAGTGAAGCGAACGTAGCTGTGTATTCGGCAGCCTTGGACTCGAGGAAACCTTGGGCGAGGAAGCTGTCTGAGTACGCCTCTGGTGCCAAGTATCTTCCGATCGTTGACTTGTGGAGCCCGGATTTACGGAGATAATCCAAAGGCCTCTCGGCAGATGCTGGAACAGGACCAGCAGAGTTCAATAATGCGGCATAAAAGTCTAACAAGAGCATATGCATCATCACATCGTCATCCACCCGGATCGCGTGCCTTGCAGCAAAGTCCAAGAGCCCCTGACATGGATCTTCCGCACTGATGCTGAATTTCTTCTCAATCTCTGGAAATCGAGAAACTACGACGGCATCAAATCCCAATTCGGCCAATTTCGCGACAAATTCCAATAACCTTCCCTGTCCTTCTGTTTTTGCACGCTTCCCCCCGGGGAGAGCATCTCCATCCCAGGAGCACAATTTGAAGAATTGTTCATAAACTCCTCTATCTTCCAACATCCTGCGCCAAACCAAGCCGGTTCCATTGGCTTTAGGAGAGTCAACCTTAAGCAAGCCTAGCAAGAGATCCAGCGATCTAGAGGATATTCCCGTATCCTCGGAAGCTAACATAAGCTCAAGAAGTTTCTTGATGACATCCGTCCATGAGGCGATAATCCCAGCGTCTGAGACCGCAAGTGTTGCCTTCTGAAGCAGGGCAATCCCTAAATGCTGAATTGGCGGTGCTGGTGCAGATAGTGTTTGTAGTATGATATCTGGTGTTGCTAGTGGGAGAATCTCGGAGAAGGATGTTGTAGATAATAAACTCCGTAGTAGCGTCGTCAGAGGTGAGGGATCCTCATGAAGAACAAACAGGGTAGACGAAATAAGTGGGACCAATGAAGGAACAAGGGGCTTTAACTGGTCCTCTGTTATTAAGCCGAGTTGTTAGCCAGCCAACCCGAGTAGTTGCTGCAAGATATCGACAAACCCGTTAGCTGCGCGGTGAAGGTCTCTACGAGACCTGTGTCGAGTGGCGTGTCGGAGGGATTCGAAAGGATAGCGTTAAGGTGATCGGTTAATGGCTTGAGAGCATTTGGAAGAGTGGCTGTAGACGACATTTTGTTCTGAGTGGTTGAGGAAGGGGATGAGATGAGTCTTGAAGCCGGAGCTTGTATGTAAAGGGCCGCCGATGATGTGTGTGGCAGGGGTTAGGGTTTATCACATCCCGCCACCCCTCCCTAATGAGGCTCTGCTTGGGATTTAGTCCGAGTGAGCAACGATGAGGATAAGATCGCCTGGAGTGCTGAAGTCCGATTCCCATGACACTTAATATGCACGTGAAGCCTGTAGAACTGATAGAAAGTGAAGCTATTCGAACTAGAAAAACCGGACCACCGGATATAGCATATTCGATTCGATCACCGTGCTTGGATTTGCATAGCACAATCTGGGAATCTGTGATGTGACAATGAGAGCTGCGGCAGGAGGCGGTGGGCGCTTTTCACCCTTCATGGTTGTAGGTCAGTGATAGGTGCTGCTGTCATTCTTTCATTGAAGCTCCATAATGGGAACTTGCTCTTGTTCTAAGTGGGTTCCCTCGTGCCGTGGGTGGCGTTGGGACTTTGTGGAGGGTCCGTGGGCGGCCAGTATCAGAGGTTGTACTGTACAATACGGTTATAAATTTTAAGCTACTGATGGTGGTAGCTCTGATTTGCTCTTTTCACTCAAAGTTGCACAGTAGCATAGAGTTGGTTCTGCTATCATATCACACCGTATTGACCTGTACCGAGTACAGACCTTTTGGGTATGGTTTCCTACTTTTTATCTGTGCGGGCCCATACAGGTTCTTCTACGGATCAATCGTGTTGGTAGGTGTGTGTGTGTGTGTGTTCCCAGGTATTTTTTCTGCTTTCGATATCTCAGTACCGCTCTTGCATCTCTAGAAGGAGTGTATATGCTGCTAATCGCTGGCTGGTGGGTTGGAAATAGCCTATAAGATGATCACTATTCTCATTGTACAGTACAATTCAATATCGTAGGATACAACAGCAAAGGTGATAGGTTGCCCAAAAGCTTCAAAGCAGTTTTGTAGGTTGTTTCGGCTGACGTCATAATCTAAGACGCGCACTGTCTCCGGGTTTAACAAATAGAAAGGTAAGGTTCTCCTATCACTAATAGAGCATGAATAATATGCCTTATAAGACAGAGTAGTCGGCTCACTTTCGGTCATGAGTCTACACTATTCTGCTATTACTGCCGTCTCCTTTCAATAAGATCCTCACAGTTACGGATAAGACCCTTTATCCGGTGTCATGGCTAAGCAGGTAAGCAGGTTAGCTTGACTTGTTGTCCTAGTTTCCCAGCGCTGCCAAATTCTTCTTTCATTACCAAGTCTTCTCTTGATGCTTCCATCCTAGAAGCGATTGGCTAACCGGAACAAGGAAATTCTCGAAATCCTTAGCTGCAACGACTCTGCAGGGGAGGGCACCGCTACGCTTGACTCTGCTACAGGGGAAATGACTGGGGTGACTGGTAATCTCGTCCAGCCATTCAAGTCTAGATGCTAATAGAACCTACAGTCTGGCTCAGAAGCGGGAGAGGTTATCGAGGTAACTACAGGGTTCCACCCTTCTTTTGTTGGTGGGAGACATGACTTAAATATCCGTCAAGCAGATCAGTTCAGCTTCAGCAAAGGCAATGAGCAAAGTAGCACAGAGTACGAAGAAGCACCCAGCTAGTTGCCCGGTTCTAATGAAAGAAACATCCGAAACCCCAAGCGGCGAAGCTGAGTCTAGGGAAAAAGAAGCTGGCATCCTAATAGACGATGCTGAGTCCGAGAATGAAAGTTCATCCCCAGACGACGAGGAAGCAGAAGAAGGAGAAGAGCAAACGGAAGCCTCTGGAGAACTGTCTAAAAAATTTGGTGACACCAGAGCAGCTGGCGAAGTTGAGATTGCCAAGCGCAAGAGAGGGGAGGAGGATCGAGGCGGGAGTGGGTCCACGGGTGATGGATCTGCTGAGAGTGATGCAAGTGCAGGTCCTTCTCTCAAAAAGAAGAGAAAGTCGACAGCTAAGGAGGAAGCCGTTCCAACCCTAACTCCGCCGCCGACCCCGAGGAAATCTAAGGCAAAGAGAGCTGTCAAAGGGTCTAAGAGAATAGATGGAGTAGCCGATGTCGAAGATACTGGCGCGAATGAGGAGAGGGCCAGAGGGGGACCCCAACCGGAGCCAAAACGTGGAGTGAAAGAAAAGGAAGCTAGTACGATAGTTGTGAAGGTGTTTGCTCTACTGTCTTTCCCCCTTTTCCTCTTTGTTCCTGGGGTTTTTAAAGGCTCTAGTTAACTCTAACTTCATCGGAGCAGGCGTCATCGTCATCGTCATCCCACTCAAAATTCAAACTGAGCACCAGAAAGACAACTAAAAAGGATCCCAAGGCCCCAATACGAGGAGGCGTGACCTCCAAAGGACAGAAAGAATCAGTAGAAGGGAGTATAACTGCTGGAGAGATCGGGATAATATTCGAGACTTTGACAGCTGAAGCGGATTGGGCTGCTGTTGTAGCTAAGACGAACGCTCTGGTGGGCCTAAAGCGGCTCGGGAGAAGCGTTTCAAGGCATTGGAAAACAATTGCTAAAAAGAGGCTGCTGGATGCATATGGTGCTTGAGTATTTTGGAAATGGGGTGGCACGTATTAAAGAGAATATTGGGTGGATTAGTGGGTGTCTTTAGTTTTAAGGGTCATCACAAGATTATGAGATTATATTGGATAACCTTTTCTATAACCTTATATTAAATAAAGGTTGAATATTATGTATAGACAGTAGCAATTCCTGAAGTATTGCACTATTTGAGGTTCTGGTTTAACATAACTAATTACGATGCTCGGTGTTCCGGAGCTCTCGAAGGAGCACCCCTGATCATGTTTATATGCTCAAATCTCGAGTATTTCTGAGATCTCTATAACTTTATATTTCCTAATGCTTTATTCAATCAAATTCATGTGTATCAATCAATTTCCGGCCATTATGGTGCTCACATAAAAAATATAACATCAGAAACCAAAATCCATTCTAATACCCCCAACTCCCCTAAAAGTACATGTGCGCTTGATACAAGTACAAGGTATATACGTGGATCCGGAGAAACGGAAATAAGTAAAAGGAAGGGAGGTTTATAATTCATTAGGGCCAACCTCTTGTCTTGTTGTCTCTGCCCGTGCCGGGGTATGCTCCTCTGGTTTTGCATCTATAATTTCTGTCTCTTCCTCTTTCGCGGCTGGAGGGTTCTCACTTGCAATTTGCCCAGTTTCTGGAGTCTTCTCCACCTTTCCTTCTTTCACTCCTTCGTCCCTCCCCATCAATTTCTTTTTCCCGTCGAGGACCTCCTGGATCTTTAATCTGTTCTCGTCCTTCTTTCCGGCCTGGGTGAGGATGTCTTCCGGAAGACCTAATGGGATTGGAGTCATTGCGCTGAAGAACTGCTCTGGATCATATTTCCTCTTCAGCGCGACAAGTTTGTTGAGTCTTTCCATGTCGTACCCGTAGAGTGCCCCGAGGGGCTCGTCTCCACGAGCGTAGTTTGGCAAGACGTGGGATACGTTATTGCCGGTATTGTGCTGAAGGAGGTCTCTGATCCTGTGCCCGAATACTGTTGCTATAGCGTCGTTTATATCTTCGTCATAGCTTAGTAGGAGAGTTCTGTTAACTTCGCGTTAGCTGGACGAACTTGCGAGCTCTAGAATGGGAAGGGTGGGGGGAGCGTACGCATGATGTCTCTGGTCTCTGTGTACATAGGCATCACCCGTGGCGGAACCATCTCTCTTCACCCTCGTGGACTCAAACCTCACGACAGAAGAGTAATAAACATTGTGGCTCCTCACAAAGTCCGAAAACTCATCATATACCATTGCCATAACCCCTGGGTCGAGAGTCTTCATACTAACGGAGAACTGGTTCTTTCGGTACTCGTACCCCCAGCCGTCGGGATTGCACTCCAGCAGGGTGATCAAGCTTCCTGTGTCTGTGTTTAGTCTCGAGTATCTTGTTGGGAATTCTGTCACTTTTATTCTGGGTATGTGCCCGTAGATCTTTTCGAATGCCTCTTTTGCCAGGTTTGGGTTTCCGTGGTAGATGAAAACAAGGAGAATGTTGGGCTTTTATTTTTTGTTTGAGGAAATTATTAGTGGCAGGATCGATAGAGTTTTGGGGGAAAGAGGGTGATTACATCGTTCTGGGGGCCGCGTCTGTCTGGTAGGAAGTAGACTGTAGAACTGGATTGTGGAGGCATATCCGGTTCATTCATTGCCTCGAAGATCTGCTCCAGACTAGCCGGGGAGTAATCGGCTTCTATGGTGAAGTGAAAAAATGTGGTCTTGGGGTATACACGGTAGGTGGCTTCCGTTATAAGACCAAAGTTATTCCCCGCACCTTTGATCCCCCAGAAGAGATCTGGATTTTCCGTCTCATTGACAGCGATCTTTTCGCCCTTTGCCGTAATCATGTTCACTGAGAGCAGGTTATCGCTCATGATCCCGTACTCGCCGTCGAATACGCCGTGACCACCGCCGAGTGTTGCTCCGATCACACCCACGCAGTCTCCTGTAGGGAATGCTATGATGCTGGTCAGCTAATATAAGGAAAAACAGGTTTGCGGAGAAGAACTCACGGGAGCGAAATTTTTTATGAGCTATCTCTTCTATCATCTCCTCGACCCTCGCTCCAGGTTGGACTGTCATTGTCCTGGCCTTGATATTGAGAGTGACCCTATTCATTTCGCTGAGATCAAGCATGATGACGTCTTGGAGATGGCTCATCTTTGCTAGCCCGTTTCCGCCCCCTTTTACTAGCAACGTCCTCTTGTTTTCTTGAGCGTATTTCATCTGCGCTCCCAGATTCCCAGTCAGTCTTCCTTGATCGGCTTGAGATAGGAGTGAGAGCAGGCATACAGTAGTGAGAATATCATCCTCGTTCTTAACAATGACTACTGCTGCGAGAAGTGGCTCCTGAAAGTGACTATACCTCCTGCTCTTGTGTCTCCAGCTATCCCCGTCACTCGGGAGTGATATTTCCCCTGATTTTGAAAGTAGCGGTGATAGCTCGGTTCTTATGATTGACCCAACAGTTGCCTTGTCAGAAACTGCGATATTAGAAATAGCAGGAGTGTCGGAGGTATTGGAGGCCAATGCTAGAATGGCCAGTAAGCCTGTTAGGAGGCATAGGGCGTTAGTTAACATCTTGGCGACAAGAACAAAAACAAAGTCGAGTTCTGGTATCTAAGCTCTCTAGCTGGTGGGGGGCGCTGTTTTGGATATATATATATAAGAAGAGTTGTGGTATACCGGTGGACAAGTAACTCGAGAGTAGAACACATTCTATTGTATTAGACCGATTCCGGTGTATATAGCCATTGGGGTCAACCGGTTCACCAGGGGTAAGTGCCAATACTAGTATTAGGCTAACGGTGCACTAGGGGTATATGTATCTAAAAACTTTATGTGCTCTAGGAAGGGAATGTGTATGTAATGTCACTGCAATCAGGTTAGCTGTTGGAGTTGATCATATCAGTGGAGAGGCAGACTCACCATGGTAAACTATCATCCCCTTTGTCACGCTTCTTCCCCGGTTGGCATCGGCTTAGCTCGCGGTAGAAACCCCCGTTGATCTCCAAGTATCATACTCGGATTGTTCACGAGCACCCCCGAATCAGAGCCAACCCCCCCGAGCCTATGCCGAGAGTCTATCACGTCCGCAATAACCCCCCCAGGGCACAAATCGGCTACCAACGGGGCCCTATATCGATAACTCGATTCTGCAACTGTACCAACCTGCCTAGCCAAATACCGGTGTCCAAGCATCCCAACCCAACCCAACCCCCCCCACAGTCCATCTAATGCTCCGCCCACCCCAAACCGCATCCACTACCACCGCACTACTGGAAATACCTGCTGCGACCACTAAATCCAATAATATTCAAGGCGAGTAAAATACCGTGTGGAAACGGTTCTAATTTTCGGTTTGCGCCCTACTGCGCCGGAGGTCGGTGTAACAGTCACCGGTGTCGCCCGGTGAGCGTTGAGCAGATATTCAAGAGGGAAACCGCGGGGCTTGCCGCATTGGGAATGTACCCGTGAGCAGAGTTCGGAAAGCTTAAGGATAGGTTTGCACGGATAGTGCACGAGCTCGTTTGTATTTTTCATGATGGTTGGTGATGTAGTGCTGGGAGAGTAACCCCAGGGGTACCGTACTGTACTGTGCCTCGCCGGGAAACGGTATTTAGCAATTGTCCTACCCTGGTTGAACATTCATAACCCCCAGAGAGACCACCAGGATAACTTATATGTTTCCCCTATGAGGCGCTATAGTAATCCTTCAATTTAGAAACATATCCCTTATTACAAGATGAGGATCGATGGCGTATGATACCATATTATTTCTAGGGACCTCCCTTCAGGTACCGTAGTTCAGCGCGATATGATCCCCCCCAACCACCACCACCGCAAGCCACGACACTACACTTGTATGGTATGAACACTTCCAACACCCCACTTGACTAAACCAATCTCACACAACACGATAACCCCTACTCGTACAATCCCCGCCACCGCTGGGCGAAGGCACTCCTTGTCCCATACCATCTACTCATCAGCCACAAAGTACCACGAGCTCAGTCCAATGTACTCGCACAAGTACAATACAGGTACAATTCAATCTCAAGGTTCGTATGATACGGTAATACCACGACAGCAGCGCTTAAGAAACCAAACCCCAGTCCACGATAAAACAAGTAGTTTTCACCTTTCTGCAGCACCAAAAGACCGTGCGCTACTCGAACCCAGCCAGCCAATCATATTGACATCGCACTGGAGTGTCATAAACTGAGGTACCGGACCATATCAGCCAACCCTAACTCCTCCCAATTACCCCAATCCCCCATTTTCAGATCCCCTGATAGGACACCTCATCATGACTGAGCAGGGTTCTTGAGTTTATCACGATATTGGGTAGGCCGGACTTCACAAGAACTCACTCATGGGAAATTCTCACGTAAAACAGACTAGGTGCATACAGGAAAGCGGGGCGGATTCACGGTACAATCGTGAAAACTTCCATATCATAGACTAACTTGAAGCACGAGTTTAAAGTGGAGAAGGGAAAAAAGGGGAACCATCACCATCACAGAAACCAGTCCGGCCGTAACAGAGCGCGGTAAGCGGGGACGAAAAAAAGGAAAGAAAAAGAAGAAAAAGAGACAAGTTGATTTCCAAAGCAGCACCCCTCATCACTCCCGGTCCATAGCCTTCCTACAAAACCCCGTGCTGATCGATTGCGCGTTTTCCTTTGTCCTCATCCCCTAGTCACTTCTCCTCTGGCATCTTTCTTCCATCTCCCAACTTGTTCCTCCAAGAGATGATCCATCTTAGTTATCGTTAGAACTATTGAGAATCCTCAGGATACTACAGCCCCATTCATATTAGCACCGGTCAACTCAAGGGATCGCAAAATCAACAAGGGGAACATACGCAAGGAACAAGTTAATAATATCCAAATAGAGGGATATCGCCGCAGCAATCTCCTCCTCGACATGCATCCTCCTCATAATCATCTGTGTATCGAACAAGATATACGCGGAGAACAGCAAGGCTGCCGCACCCGAGTACGCAAGTTGAACCCAGCCATCATGCGGGAAGAACATGGAGACGAAGCCGAACATTAAGACGAACCAAAGCGCGCCGTAGAGATAGCTATGCCAACTTGAAAAGTCATATTTAGTCTGCAGAGCAAACAAGGTCAACCCAGCAAAGAGCAAGCCGGTGATGGTGACAGCCTCAAGCACAATCTTGTAATGGTAGAAAGAGGTCACGATGGCAACGGTATAAGCTTCGATTAAAGTGAACCCTGAGAGGAAGATCAAGTTCATAGGGTAGGAGTGCCGCTTCCAGAAGGTCAAACCAAGGAATCCCAGGGAGCCAAAGAGCGCGACGAACACCATCCAGGTGTTTGTCTGAATCCATACTCTGAACGAGTCGTTCCAGAAGGAGATTGAGCTAAAGATTGCCGTAACGATAAGTTGGATCGTAAGGATTGCATAGACTTTTCGCACGAAGGCGTGGCGGATATCGATTGTGGCCTCGGCTACAGAGGTTGAATACTTGAAATCGTCGGGGATCTAAATTTTTGTTAATAGGAGTTGGGGGATTTTGTAGGTAATAGAGTAGAGGGGGGGAGGGACATTATCTTCACTGCTGCGGGGAGTCCCCATCAGCGGTGACTGATCCCCAGTGTAACCCGGAGGTGGCCTCGTGTAAGAAGTCGACGGTTCATTGCTACCGTAGGTGGGTTGATGAGGGGGCACTGTGCTTGGAGCTCCCATTTTGTTTAACTATCGAGGGACTATGCGAGAAGATACAAATGCTGTGGTATTCCCGTAACTAATGAGGTAGAGGCAGTTGAGAATATGGGGTTTGTGGGAGAGCGATGAATGAGAAAGATGGAAGTTGACAAAGAGAGATCGCCGACGTCAGCGTTTAGACCTGCGATGATTCCGCCAGCCCAAAAATGGCCGCGGAAAGTTCTAGCCTGTGGCGTAATCCCCGTGCTGCAAGCTGCACCTACCCGATGCCCCCCAGGCATGGAGAAAATCTGGGGTGGCATGGTTACTAAGCTGTTGATCACGGGACTTATGGGGCAGCAACCCTTAAGGCCTTTGAGGCCCTTGATCTCGAACAGATTCAGCAATGGACTGGAAGTCACAAGATTCTACCAACTTAGAATTCCGGTTACAAAAATCTCCGGGCGCTGAGTGCGAAAGCTCATGTTCAACAAAAATAAAAATTTAATAATTATTGTAAGAAATGTATCATAGTATGGCGATCTATCACACCTTGCTCCTCTGTCCCATCTCTAAATCACGATACTAGCGGTAAACTGCATCCCAGCTGGGCGCTATGTAATACCGGTAGGGTATCAGTACCGCATCAGGCATTCCTCTCTTCTACCCAGAAAAAAAAGCACTCAACCGTCCAAATAAGAAAAAAAATGCTGAAAATGCCAAACCAAGCCAACAGTGCCAAAGCCGTGTATCGGAAACGAATAAAAAAAAAAAGGGAGGGGGGTACGCCAACTGCATCCATCAGTCCATAATAGGAGGAAAATGAGAGAAGTAAAGATGAAGATGAGAAAACCGAACGATATAGCTCCCAATCCACCATATGAAATGCTCAAAAAGAAGAAGGGGAAAAAGGATTAAGAACACAAAGTGTCATATCTATACAACAAACAAGACAAGCCTAGTCTAACCAAGCGGGGCAGCTCTAGTCAAGGTATTCTCTGCACCTAACGCTAACAATATCCTCTTCTACTCTTCCCCCTTTTTTCGCTTCGAGGATGTATGCGGATAGCCTCCCGCCCCGAACGCAATTGCTGTCGAGACCCTTTGTGTAGCGGCGGATGTCGAGCCCTTCGGCTGCGTAGTGACCGTAGCTATTCATTGCGTCAGCATCCTAGCAGTATGGTCCGGGGGGACAGTGGGGAGGCGAACACTACGGTGGTATGATCATGAGTTTTCCTCCTCTCCATTTTGTTCCAGTACTTTGCCCAGTGCATTCCGTTCTGTTTTGGGGATGGGACGAGATGGTGGTTGAGGGTTCTCATGGTCATTATCGCCAAGGGGTCCTGCAGATTCGGTCAGCATAACCCCCAGAATATACAAACGGGAAAAACAGTATATACCTGGCTCTCAAGCTCGATACCATGCACCAACCCAGCATGCACAATATAATACTGCCCAAGTCCAGGAACCCTCCTAGCCCGAGCCACAAGTGGACAAGCATCCAGCCACTCAGCCTGCTTCTTGGACAAAGACCTTGCCAATCTTCTCTCCACGCTCAGACTCGGGGACTCTTTCTCGCCTACCTCGAGCTCCATATTGTCAACCCCCCCCTCCTCCGTCGCGCCATCATCATCCCCACCATAATCCTCATCACACTCCTTCTGATCATCATCCTCTTTTCCCTCCTCAGACTCGGGTAGTGGCTCGAGTTCAGCTTCGAGCGCCCTATGATGCTTCCGCTTCCGTCTCTGGATATCATGATAGTGCAGCAAAATTCTGTCCTCATGATTTCCCCTCACGCAATGCGCGCCAATCTTCCTCGCCAAGTCTAAAACCGTGAGGCTATCAGGGCCCTTAGAAATGATGTCGCCGGCGAGGACCAAGTAGTCGGAATCAGGGCTGTAGGAAACTTTGTCAAGGAGACTTTGGACTACATTCCACACGGTCAGCTACGTCCAACTCAAACTTGGGAAATGTAGGAAGAGAGTGAGGGTGAGGGGGAAAATCAAACATTCATCAAACATCCCATGTATATCGCCAACAACAATCAACCTCTTATCATCTCCCTCCCCCTTCTTAACTCCCTTCTTCCCGTGGCCAGGAATATTCTCGGCGGGAATATCTTCAACGAGGGTGTACCCCAATCTCCCTGACATCCCCTCATTCATTCCCCCATAGTCCTCAACATCCAATAGATCTTCACCCCACTCGCTACTCCCGAACACGAGCGTTGCCTCATGATTACATCCTCCTACCAAGCGCGAGTACGCCCAAACCGTGGATATCGCTAGCACACCCGCAAGGAGTCCCAACTTGATTTTTGACAACACACGTGAATTTCGGGATGCAGCGGGCGGTACAGTTGGCGACTGGGAGGTTGTCGGGGGAGGAAGTAAAGGGACAAGCTGTTGGGCGGTTTTTTTCGACATAGTAGAGATGGGTGTTAAGAAACCGAGAAGGGAGGTGAATGACTGAGTCGGGGATGGTAAGAGCAAAGCGAACGGGGAGAGAAGAGTATTCGTGGAAGCAGAGAAGGGTATGTAGGGAGGTGTGGGGGAGTGCGTGTGAAGAATACGGTAGGAAAGAAGCCACTTCAGGGTCCACCCGACAAGGTACGCAAACGGGACTAACCAGACCGGAATATGGTACGTGTGGTTGACTGCGGTAGCTAAACTAGACCAAGCTAAGCTCAGCTAGAGGAAAGAGCTTGGGGGATGAGGGAGGGGAAGAGGAGAAGGAAAAGAGAAGAGAAATCTCAAGTTGTCGAAGATCCTTTCCGAGCCTCCACACCTCACCGTTTACCAGCGCAAGTTGCAGCCCCGATAAAAAAAAATAGGGAACTAAAGTGGGGGAGCTACAAGTTTTCTTGGAACTCTAAAATAAAGTACCATAGAAGGAAGGGGAAAGCGAGAGGAGAAAATTCCTCTCACCTGACCCTCAAATATATTCCTCTCCCCCACAGCCTCAGGCCCCCCCAAACTCATCGCCCAAGACGAAAAAACGGGGAGAGAGACGAAGGGGGGAGAAAAAAAGGGTTTCAAATACAGCATGAAAGTCCGAAAACTGCCCTCCCTCTCCTCCCCTCACATTACGGTACTACTCGTATACCATATCATACACATCGGTCAATACAATAACCTTTGCCTCGAGAGCGCCCCTCCCAAGCCTGCGTCCTGTAGTTCCAAAAACAAGCTTCTCGCAGTACTCGAGTATGAGAGCGTACAGTGCTAGTACCGGTACTGTACTTATTGTTTGGCCCTTACTTCCTAAATGATAACACCAGGAACGCATGCGAATAGAGTGGAAATACGGTATGATGTCTCCGTGCCGAGACACGATTGTCATTGCAGACAGGGCCACAGTAGAGTTCTTCCGATCTCCCACGCTCGCATCCTTCATCGGTGCTGAATTTCACTCACTTTTTGCGCGGCAACAGGCAAGACCATCACCCTGATTAGTTCGAATATCACCTATTAAGGGAATAGGTTCACTCATAGAAAGCTGACCTACATAGCCAATCAACGAACTTGACCTTCCCCTACTCGAGTACTGGTAGCCGAAGATAAACCACCTTTTGGAGTTGGGAGATGGGACAAGATCAGTGCCCGAGAAAAGGTCAAGGGATTAGATGCGGTGGATAGATGGTGGGTTTGAGAACAGGAAGGGCTTTCGTATGTCAAAAGATATCATACATGCAATCGGCCTCCATCACTTTAAATCAATGTTGGTGATGGCCAGCCCTGATGTATTGACCCGTCCTGACCACGACTATGGCCAGTGACCGATGGTTAGCAGAAGGAGGTGACGAGGAGTGATTGGTTGTCAGGGCTCGCTTGGCATGCCCCAATAGTTTCCATCTTGTCTTTCGCTCGCTAGTCCAAGTGTCGCCGTGGTGCAAGGTCCTAGAATCATCACAATGCCATTCTCTCCAGATCGTTTTGTCAAACCCTAACCCACTGTGACCCTTGCTCTGATCGGTCCTGACCACTCTTCATGCGCACAGGGATGACACCACCAACACTGTTCCAAATGCCTCCTACGGTACCACTTTCTACTCGAGTACATGGAAAAATCTGCAGCTGGGAAAATCTGCACGAGTATGATACTGTGCACCTCGGACGCTTAGCTATTTACCAACGTCTCCTTAAAGTACCGCACATTATCTTCTGGACCTGCAAAACACTAAAACTATTGTCCCCCCCACCAACGTTTGAGACATAGATAGCTAAGGGCTTTTGAACTACAGTGCCAGTACAAGTGCCAGTATCCCCCAGTAACATCCGCACAAGTCTGATCATGTGGCGGGTATTAGTTATGGTCTAAAGTCTGCCATTCGAGCACACATTCGCGAAGCTTTCATCAGCTGCTGCTACCCCAGAAACTGACAGGGGTGGCAGAAAAGTTTTCGCGCCCTACCGGGCCAGGAGATATCATAGCGGGATCTGTGTGCAATTGCCATAGGAAACCCCCATGTTTGAGTGTTTTGGCCCTGTGGCGCCCTGCCGAATAGCCCGGATCAACGCCAAGCTTCACCCACGGCATGCCAGTCTATTCTCTGCCCCAGGAGCGCTCCCAAGAACACTAGTCTACCTATTTTCCCAAATTTACTTCCAGTACGAGTAGCCGTAAAGAGAGAACCTTACCGCTCCGCTTCCGGTCACTCGTGTCCTGCGCACTCACTGCCTCGCTGTGCTGCGCTTGAGGCTTCGGGGGGCATTAAAAATGCAGCACCGTAAGATCTCTTGAAGCCCACCATCTCAGTCAGTCAGTAATATAATTGCGAATACCTATTCATGAGACCTAACACATCCAGTAAGCTGATCTTATCACCCAAAGGAAATGCTACTTGTAATGCTTCTCAGGAGTTTTTGACTCGGAATCCGGAGATCACAGGGCCGACAGAGATGGTGGATTTCAAGAGATTTTACGGTACATGCAGATGCCTAGAAGGAGAGGGGACAGTTAACTTGAACGGATAGGGATATGTTTAGTTAGTTAACTTTAATAGCTGTTCAATCACTTCTTAAAAGACCCTATCATACAAGAACGTATAATACTCGAACACGGTACTACCGGTAGGGTATGGACGAAAGAATCGGAAAAAGGGATCAACAAGTTCTTTTTTTTCTGGAGTGAAAAAGCGAGGGAAGCACTTTGGAAAATAAAATCGGGCTTAGCAGACATCAGAAAGCCGGATGATAATTTAGGGAAGAAATACCGAGACCCCACTATTCTATAGTCTAAACTTGACCATTTTCTTGGCAGCCAGCCAATTGCGTTAAGAGAACAGAGGATCCTGCCACTTCCTGCAACAATTCGGGTTTAAGATGTTTCGTAACCTGATCCCTTTTCACCTTCCGCCACATCGATCATCCCCCTCTCCACAAGTTTTCCGATTTTTTCGTCCCTAAGTTACCCTAGGACAGTATCACACTCCCACAATGCCCAAAAGAAAGAAAGAAATCATTTCCCCCACCCACTCCCTACCGGTATTTGCTCATGTCCACTACGGGTGCGCACGACATGCGAACTTATCCTCGACAACCTCCCACCTGAGGGGAGCTTACTCAACCTTCGAGCCCACATACAGTATCAGTAGTCACAACATCGGAAGACGTCGTGCGGCTTACAGAAGCCCCCACCGGGAAGATCAATACCCCCCAAAGTGAGATTTGGCCGGCGGATCGTGAATCATATATGACGGTGCCCCACTAATCGTAACAGCATCCGGGCCATTCTGCCAGTTCAACACCAACCGACCCAACCGCTCTACCCGCATTAGCAAGTTACTGGCAGCCATGGCACCCGTAGCTGCACTTGGCCCCCAACGCTTCTTGCTTCCATTAGGACCCCCTGCCCCCACACCCCACACCCCACATCCCACTTCACAACCTTAGCGAGTGACCAAGTATGAAAAAAAAAAAAAAAAAAAGAAACCAAAAAAAAAACCCCCTTCCCACTCCCAATTATCCCTTGGTTCTTACAATGTGGGGAATTTCTGCTCGAAAGCTAGTGGAATACTTGGCTTGAAGGGGCGTGGCTGTATGCCCCTCTGATGGTGACCCAGCTGACAAACCATTCTAGCAGAGAATCTATGATACATGAATAGGTGGCATTACTACCCTTTCAAGTGGGGGGCGAAGAGTATATAGTCTACTCGAGTACATATATCCGCGTAAAGCGAGTTCCACTTACTAACTTAGGTTCGTGCCGGTAAAGTCCTGTGCAAGTACCAGCGCGGTACAGTACCGGTAGTACTAGGTACCACTACTATTCTCGATGGCATCGCCACATATCGTACCAAACCAAGCCACCCTCCCAGTCAGAAAGCCTAGCATGCAGCAGCACGCACCGCCAACCGTGGGGCCATTAGGAATCCTTCATTTTTTCGCCCTCTTTCTGGCTAGTGACTTGCCGCAGTGCAAGTCCTTGTTAGGGAATTGCCTTATCGAAGGATGATGATTTCATCTGTTATAGCATTTCTACGAGTACCGCCTTACGCGAATACGGGCAGCACAGTAAGCTCTGTGCTCTGCGGGTGTGATATCGTGCTTGTGCGCGCAGCTTGATGGAATGTTGCTGGTGTGAAACATTTGCTTCTATTTATCTATTTTTTGTAGAACCTCGAATATAAAGAGGTGGACGGGTGGTCAACTGATATGATACTGATATACACAGTTTAGGGGTTGTTTTCCTCTTCGAAAAATCATAGCTGGCATGTGTAATGGACCTAACCTGCTCTCTCTCTCCGCTCTCCGCTTCAGACAACTAACTGAGGGAAATGGGGAAGGAAGAACGAAGGCAATATGTTATAACCCCATGCTCCCGTTTTCATTCCTCGTGCCTCTCATATTAAGAGTCACCCCCCGCATCGTCAGTGCCAAAATCGCCCTCTCTACATGCCCAACTATCAACGTCTGCCGAAACATTAGCATTGCTCTTGTCCTTCATGGGGAGAATATAAGATACGTTTTAAAGTTTCTCTACTCCACCATCTATTCATCAAGTTTAGCCGGATCGGAACTAAGAGGACAATAATGACTGGGAACACTGGGGCGCAAGGAGTAAAGGTAATGGCGAAGATTCCCGCTGTGATCACGATCTGGAGAACAGTATATATGTGTAATCCTCGATAGCCTTTAATCCCACTTGGCAATTGTGGGAGCTCGCTTGATGGCCTGAAAGGTTTATGTTAGCCTTTTTGACAACTATGATGAGGTGTATCAATGAAGTACGTCAATATATTGAGGAACCGGAATAGGATGGGATTAACGCTAAGGCTTTGTTCGCCCATATATAAGAACAGCCCTGCGAGGACACTCGTAGGAGTGAGCCCGAGAACATGCATGAACGGTGGGCTCACGAATAACATGATCCCGATTGCATGCAAAAGATGGCTCCATCGCTGCTCATGCACTGTTTGGATGGTTTTGATCTCGCCATTCACTTCCACTTCCTCACTATGCAGTAGACTTTCAGAATGGAGAGGTGCCTGTGGGAGAAGACCATTGGCTGGTGGAATCCCGAGGATGCCACATATCGCTGTTGTTATACCCAAAAGTGCTACATCCCAAGCATATCCACCCGGCTTCCTTATGTTATATCGAGGGAGTGTTGCACAGATAGTGGACACCTCAACATCAAAGAAGAAAAGGGTGGTTATGATCAGGCCGGGCAGTATAGCAGCAAATATCCAGCTCACAGGCAAGGTCCAGAATTCGACAATGAAATAGGTCCTTTCGGGAGAGGTTGGACGGAAGGATGCTGCACCGTTTGTAAGTAAAGCGTAAGTGATAATGAGTGAAGAATTTGGGGCACCACTTACTAGACACCGGCAACCTTTGTTGATCTAGGTTATTTAATTCTCCAATCTGAGGCATAGCGATGAATATAATGATTGCTATTGCGGCAGCATATTCTGCTAGCCCCATCCTAACATACCTATGGAAGAGTGGAGCCCAGCTATTCGCTGTACTTAAAGTCACTGCTACCAAAAAAGTTCCAACACATCCGATGACTGAATATAGAAACGAGGCAAAAGAGGTATTTTCATGCGATCTCTTGAGCTCTTGCACCCTAGAGAGAGTTAACCCACGAGCGAAATATGAGGATGGATGTGGGAGTTACTTACGCCTTATGGAAATAGATAACAGAGTTGAGCAAAGAAAAGATCTCAGTGGAAAATGTGGTAACATATTCCATTGTCCAGTCATGCGCATTGAATATTGCCAGTAGCAAATGCATCCAAGCAGAATGAATGCATGCCCAAGCCATAAATGGCAAGTAGGGTATCTATATCATCAATTAATGAAACCCGCCTATGACAACTGGACCCGTTATAGGTCCCAACTCGCTAGATCCAGTTGGGCACATCGCTTACATGGAAGTCCTCATGGCATAGCATGTAAATACGTTCGGAAAGAATACAGAAAGGCCCAGTAACTCCTAATATAGTGAGGGGCTGCCCCGAAAATCTGAAAATCCCTAATGAGCCTTGATTACTTGATGAACATAACGCACTGTGCTACTTACAATGCAAATATAATCCCACAAAGTCCTGTGGAAAACACAACCTCTATAGTTCCGTAGTTCCTCCCTGTCAGTACATAGAGATCACTGGCAAACGTGATCCCAGGTAATAGATTTGTAAAGAAGACATAAACGGCCGACGCAAGAACCAATTGATTGAAACCCCAATCTGTATGATATATCTTCGCCCTGCCCTTGAAATCTGATTTGAGAAGGCGAAATGGGGCTAGGGCTCCCCCACCCCGAAGTAACGTTGTAACCCCATGAACCGTTGGTCGAAGGAAGTGGAATTTGTCTGATTTGGGTTTTCGTGGTGTGGGGATCATGTCTTGACATGAATGGAGTGCTTTTTCTGGATCGACAGGGATAAGCTCTGGGCAGGTGATCGGTGCGGTGGAACCTGGAGAGGTATCCATTTGCTGTTCGCCAGGGAGTGTGGCTACTAACGTTTTGCTCGAAGAAATGCTATTTGACATGTGGCTAAGACTCGGATGTAAGGCTGTACTCACAAAATGTTAGTAAAAATAGGAAAACATGATCCTTGCCACCATCGAGTGCCGCCCAAGATCAAAGAGGGGAAGTTTTTTCTAGTTATCCTGTTCCCAGCGCCATACCTGAGCAGTTTGATTACCGTATTCCGGTCTCAATTTTGAAGTGAGGCTAGAATATCAAGGATTTAGAAGCAGTCATATCTTTGTCCTCAAGGAATTTCTTTCCCGGGTTGCCACAATTCCGAATGCCCGGACACGAGTGCCAAAAGCAAATACTGAAGATTTTCAAGTCCTTGAGAACTTTAAGAGCATCCCAAAAAAGGCTCCAAATTAGGTACAGCACCTATCAAGGTCGAATACCTTATATACTCGAGTATAATCCGCGCTGGATCCCATTGTACCCCAAGGGATTCGTCTGGGCTTTCTACAAGTGACGGAGCATTTCCCGCCGGATTGTTACGGCAAGAACCTACATGTCTTGGCACAAGGCAGACAACAACTCAACCGCTATTCCAGGGGTCGCTGCTGCATCATGGCAAAAAAAAAGCGTCATCACGCAAAGAGAACAGGGCCAACATTTGGTAATTTCTCTCGGTTTTCTCTCTTGGACATTCGCTTTCTGTCCCTGGCAGATAATCTACCCTGGCCTATTGGTCCACCCTAATCGAAGGCTTAAATTTCAATACCAATATCAGCACCCGGAAAACGAACTGGGAGAAAACGGCAAGCCCACACCCTTCTCTCCGCGTTTCTGAGTTGCCGAACTCGTTGCAACAGCGACCCGCAGTCCAAAACACATACAAGTACCCTTGTTTTCAGGTACTTCTTCTTGCCTGGAACGAGTAACAAAACCCCTAGTGAAAGGCTTGGTATACCAGCGATATCAAAATATTCTTGGCTCGGGCTCTACCAGACTGACTGCTTGCAATCGGTACACACAGAAGGCCCCGCAATCAGCGTATTTTTTTTCGCAATCTTTATTTACTCATAGCTCCTTTCGTGGAGGAGGGATTTTATTGCATTCCTTCTGCAAGATGAATCTCCTGCCTGCTCGAAATATGATGCCTCCTGCACGATCTTATTTGTATTCGCATCAATCACTCGGTACTTGCGTGCGTATGCACACCAGGTCCCCGTCTATCCCGCCAAAACTCGCGCCGAGCCCCGGGTCGCCGAGCACACTGAGCTCTTCTTTCGTTCCTCGAAGAGAGTTCCCTTACCCCTCAAACCTCATCACATCATATTTTCTCGGCCATCACCGTGCAGGGCTAGATAGAATGAAACAACTTGTATCTTCAGTGGAATTGATCATTGAGTGTCGGGATTACCGAGTCCCGCTATCATCCCGCAATCCGATGTTCGAAGAAACATTGCAGGAGAAGGAAAGATTGATAGTCTATACCAAAAGAGACTTGGCTGCTGAGGAGCTTGATCTGAAGGTTTGCAAAGTTTCCCCTCATCACATCCCTAACTGTGGTTCTATCTGCTGCCTCCGATACCTGTAACTGGCGTGTGCATGCATTAACCCCCGATGCTCCATGTTCCCAGTAATAGTGTGGACCGGAGGCATTATTGATTGGGCGTGATAACGGGGGATATGATCTGCTCGGTCATATATCAAGCCCACCTACCATATTCCTCTTGCTTCCACCATGCATCGTTAAAGCAGATCCCAGCCGTGCCACATAAACTAATCCTAGAGGGCTAGGGTTCGTAAGGCTGACTGAGGCATTTATACCTAGACACAAGAAACCATCAGGAAATGGCACAGACCCCACAGAGTTTTTTTTTCAGACAGCAAAGATCGTAAGGACGTTCAAAATATCATTGACTATGCTAAAGGTAGCTTCCCCTCTTTCATCTCACTTCTTTCCCCTACAATGCCAAGAGTAGAAGGCCACACCATAAGGTAGAAAGGCTCATGAAAACTATAGATACAGCAGCAACAGCCGAAAACATGATTGGCTCAAGAATGCTTGTAGTCGGAATGCCCAATGTGGGCAAATCCACTCTACTGAATGCCATGCGTCGAGTGGGCACTGGAAATTCAAAGAAAGCCGCCATAACAGGTGGTGAGCCTGGAGTAACCAGGAAGATCTCGATGGCAGTAAAGATATCGGATGATCCATTAGTGTATCTAATGGACTCACCTGGTCAGCCTCATTCCCATCTCTCCCCCCGTTTATCCTTCGTATTCTTAATATTCTCCCAACGAATGTAGGTGTTTTTGTGCCATACATGCCGAATCCACAGACGATGTTATCACTAGCACTGGTAGGTTGTGTCAAAGGCTCCCTCTTGGATGCAACGACCTTGGCAGATTACCTCCTATTCCATCTCAACCTCCGAGACCCCTCGTTGTATTCTGGCTACTGTCATCCTACAAACGACATAATGGAGCTTCTTACCGCAACAGCCAAGGCAACCGGAAGACTCTTGAAGGGGGGAGCCCCAGACTTTGATGCTACAGCATACTGGTTAGTGCAACGGTACAGAGCTGGTGTCTTGGGCAAGTTCATCCTCGATGACGTTAGTGAGGCGGCGTATCAAGCATGGTTAGACGCTGAGGAAGAACAAGGAGAGAGCAAGAATGCCGCTCGAAAAAGGATGAAGGAGGAGAGGAAACTTGCAAAGTTAAAAAAGCGAAGAGACGTTGAAATGTAGCTAACGGTGAAATAGAAATGACAGCAAAAGGAGTCGTTGGCCTTTACGAGGATGAAATTTTAGTTGTGATTCTAGCAGCGTGTGCAGTATCGGCTTTTTAACACCCAAACAAAGACTACATTACACTAAAGGAGCTCGTCTTGGAGGCATGCAGGACGGCTTTCCGCTCTGATCAAACATAAAAATAACCAGAAGAGTAGCATAAGAATCATCATTCTCCTTTCCCCCTTTCCTCCAAACTGCACAAGCATCATACACTAGAACACTAAAAGAAGCAGTGGTCCCATAACGAAAGGAGTTCCGAGTCCCCTGCAACAGATCTCCCCCAATCCATCACCCCGAGCCCCCTAATTGATATATTCATTCACATCATTTTGCTTCACTCGCTGTAAGGGATCTGCCGTCTTTGGCTTCTCGTTGATCCTTAGCGGCTGCCATACCTCTCCATCCTTCGTCTTCGCCGAGGCCGGATCTAGCCGGGGAGGGGGCTTCGGCGGAGCTATCCAACTTCAGTTAGGCTAGGTTATCACTCAGCAAAATTTAGAGAGAAAAAAAATACATTGTCTTTTGAAATATGCGAATACCGAATCCTCAGCTTCGGGCCACAGGGGCTCAGGGTGGGTCTCTCCGGGCTGTCGAACTGGAAAGGCATAGCCAATGACAGCGGCCACGAAGACCATGCAAAACATTATCTGCCGTAATGTCATCTTTGATTGTCTTTTTTGTTTTTCGGTTTCGTTAACATCAAGAGAAGGCCCTTGTTGGGGGAGTCAAGGTTTATATACAGCGGGGCACTGATGGCCAAAGACCCTGAGCTAGGAAAAAGCACCAGGGCACAGCAGCGGCCTTGATGCTAGGATGGCGTAGGCACTATCCTAATTGACAAGCTCGGAGAAACTACCATGGATCAGAGACAAATTTAAGAATGCTCTCGTAGAGCACTACAGAAAATTTTTCATTCGAGTTTTCACAGGCAAGTGCTAACTTAACTTTAACACCTCTCAAAGGAATCATGAAAAACAATATCCAAGCTTATCACCTGATGAACCACTACATGTTCAAAAGACATGGCAATAAGTATCCTAGCCGATTAGATAGAATTCCAAAATCTTGGGAGGTAATCAGCAATGCTATTGAATCCCTTTTCAGCATTCTTTTTCTCCATATTAGCCCCTAGAATTGGCTTCTGACTAATCGGCACCCGTTATCCAGCGGAAATGACGATTGTCCCTTTTTTTGTCCCTCATAACACCAACCCAGAATAACCCCTCAACCCCTCCATCACTAAATAGTCACATCAATACTCTTCTAGCACAGCCCCTCACCGGAGCCCACAACGAGTCACCTATAAAAACACCAGAGGAACATCAATCATCTCCGTGCAAGCAGTATCGCGAGACGAAGACACGGGACACAAAGGTAAACCCCCAATCCAACTAATATTCACTATCACAAGTACCGTTAACTGACAACTATAACAATGAGATCACGGCACCTACCAACCCCAACCTGGCAACTGCGCCATCTCACAAACCGCAAGTGACGGCAACACCACATCGTCATCACCATACCGATGACATTATACACAAATACTACACTACAAGTGTCAGGTCCCGAAATACGGTCGCTGCGAGGAGAGGAAAAAACACTCAAATTTTATATCGGTATGCCGGCTCCTTTCCCGCCAAGCCCTGGTCAACACGTTTTACTACTCTTCTCCACCGGTACTCGAGTACAGTATGTGGTGATGCTACACCTCCGGATCCTAGGGAATTTCTGCCGCGAATACCCGCCCAGTCCTTCTCCAATACGCCACTCTTCACCCCAAGCTTCCATATTTTCGAACGCTAGAAGCTAAAAGTACCACAGGCTATTTCCCGATGGCTGCAAAAACCGTAATACAATGCCTAATTCGGCCCAGTACAGGCGCCTTCTCACTAGCTGGCGCAAGCAGCTTCCTATCCACCCGTCGCCTCGACAGCCCCGGCCCCGGGCGAATAGGGGATTAGAACTGAGCTAGCCTTGAGTAAATGATACCGAAGCTATTATACCACGGAGGAAAATCAGGTGGCCTGATCCGTCGACGGGATAAGCAACGAGATTCCACAATATTCCACTCTATCCGTCTCTACTCTCGCCCACACTCAAGCAACCGTTCACGGCTGTGAACGGTCATGTCTGGAACGGCAGTTGAACGGTCCATAGTTAACCGAACGGAGCCTAAGCATATTTTGTTAACGATGCCTTTGACGCTTTGGAGATGTACGAGTACATTCTCTCCCCACTACCGATCCCCTCCTTCTGTTCTTCCTCTCCCTTCTCCACCTGCTTCCCTTGCAGCCCTAGCAAAAAAATATACCAAAAATAGAGATATACTCAAACGCCATGATGTAGCCTCTTCCCATTCAGCAACCAGCAAGGTACACCTCTGACGGAAGCATCACCTGCGGATCCGAAAGAGAAAAAAATATATGAAATATTTAGTACCTAAGGACAGTCGAGCCCTAGTATCACATCCAAACCCACCAGAACTCACAATAAGAGGACTGTTATTATTATTATACCTAACACTAAACATCTCTCCCCAGCGCCTGCTAAGCTCCCCAGAACCCAACGGTCAATTATCCGAGCGACGTGACATGACGATGATCATATCATACTACATTGTCTAAGGTTTGTTCCAGACAGAAGACTGGCTTTGCGCTTTACCTAACACTGTGCAAACTGCAGGAGAAACGTCCTATGTCGTTGCAAGGCTCATTCTATTGATGCTATTATAGCAAATGCATACTATCACGTGATATCATCATAAAAAAGCCTAACAGAAAAAACGTGGGAAGAAGTCGTACTAAGACATCCCCATGCGCAATTCCGCCTGACATCTGTGGGCATGGTATTATCATTCTTATGATAACCCCTCAGGGGGCCATACCCAACTCTTCCCCCCCCCTCCTCCAGGATTTCCCCACCTTCTCCCACCATCTGGAATTCCACCAACTTCCTAGCTTTTTTTTACTTCCCCTCTAAATCTCCCATACCTACGATACACTCTTTTAACGATACGGTAGTTGTCCGCGGTCACTGCCATTCCCACCAACCAACCAACCAACCAACCAACCAACCAACAAAGAAATCCAATAGCAACAGCAAAAGACCGAATAATAAATAACCTTTCATCACTCATAACAAAAAAAAAAAAAAAAAGAAGCTCCTCCCAAGTGTCCAAGTCCATAATATAGTCCATTAACTTATACCCACCTCTTCCCCTATGATACTTCAATATGTACCAAGAATTGTTGCCGCTGGCAAGAGTATATAAACCAATACGACAAGACTTCAAACTATTTGATACTATAACAAATAACGGCAGTCATCAAACCATAGTACTCTACAGTACATACACGAACTCATCTTTTATCGCCCACCCCAAACGTCACGTGATCTATATATATAAATCTTCCCAACGTCACGTGATCTACTAGTACTCGTACATAAATCTTGACATGGCCTCTCTCTTATTCAAGACGATACGGTACAGTAACCGCTTGTTTGGCTCGTTCTTTGCAGGGCATGGGAAGGTGTATTATATACTATCATATGTACTACTGCAAGACCTGGAACAATTAAACCTCACGCTAATAGGACGTCCAGAATTCCCCTCATTGGATAAAACGGGGGGGGGATCACCGCAGGAAAAAGAGAAGAAAAGAAACAGCCTTCAGCCTTCTATTATAATAATAATAATATTAGGACAAAATAAAAAGGAACAAACCCGTCTAGGAGTGGTGATTCCAACGCCCTAGCCTAAGGCTCAATTGTCCCCAGTTCCTACGGCGGTAACTTAAGCCTAGCTAACAACACCTCTTTATCGTGTGATCCATATTTATTGATATTATCCCGCATACATACCACAGACTTTTAATAGAAATGGAATAGGCTAGATGCGGGAAAAATAATAATACGTGATGTATTCCAGCTTCTATGATAGTATCTATGCATGATGGTATCATACTTGTAGTATGCATTCAAGGTACGGTACAAATACCTAAGCCTCATCATCCTCAGCAAAAGTCAAGAAGTGAAAAGAAGTCCCGAAACACAATGCAATCCGAAACCACCAATCTCGCGAACCCCTTTCCAAAGCAAACAACGCCATCCGATCATAATCGCCCCCCGGCATGATGCGCGCTCAAATAATTGCGATGCACAAAAAAAGTAAAAAGGCAAAAGAGAGAAACCCAATTTGACAAATCTCTCCACATTAGGCACTACTTGAAATACTCAAGATCCAGCCCACAAACATTCATCCTGACACGTGCCCAGCGGTCATACAATGCCTTCCAGACCATCGCGTCGTCAGGCGCCTTGGGCCTGATTCTATCCGTGATCTCCTGCCGCCAGGTGAACCAGGGCCTGGGTGCGCTCTCGTCCATGAAGCTGATGTAGTAACTCTCCTCACTGATTTTTACAGGGTCCCAGTCGTTCAGGGTATACTTGCCGTGATCGGCCGCCCTGAATTCGAAGATATTTGTTGCGTAGGGGTGCTGAGGGAGAATCAAGCTGTTGGGGGAGAAGAGGTTGTTTATAATGGATACGGGATCGTCTTTAGGGCTTTCTAGCTGAGCTTTTTTGACTTGATCGAATAAGCGGGTGGAAGGTGTTAGGAGGAGGACTTGGCCGGAGAGGGGGCCCAGTTGCTGGACCACTTGGGGGAGCCAGTAAGACCTTGTGCCAACAATCGGAGCGGTGAGGGTGTCGTAGAGGAGGTGATCGAGGTTGCGGAGAGGAAGGCCTAGAGGATCAAGGTAGAGGATCCGGTCATACCTGGTTTCCGCGAGAGCATGAAGGAGGGAGGGGCCCGCGCCGCCCACTGTTTTCCGTCAGTCAGTCAGTATGCAATCCCCTTTACCTCTTTTCCCTTTCGCAGATGTAAAGAATGGGAGAGGTAGCTCACGAGTTTCACCATCCAAACCGCCTACAGCCCTCACTTTAACTTTGAACCTCTCCCCTGCAGCCTTTAATAGCCGACTCCATGTCCCCTCCTGGGTCCCGATCCAGCTCTTCGGATACAGTAGTATTTTATCCGCCTGAGTTCCTAACCTTGCCAGCTCCGCTAGCACCATCAAACTATGACACACATTTTCCTTCTCCTGCACGAACTGGAAATGCGCAGCTTTCAGATTCTTTTTCGACCTCAACACCGGGATATTATTAGTCTGATCAATTAATTGAAAAGGTGGTTTTGGCTTGTGCTTTGACGATGCCGCCACATATGGAGTAGGTACCGGCTGACTCATGGCCGCCTGGATAGCTGTGAGAGATTTCTGCTGGAGAATCCATCCGGAAATAAAGAGTAGAAAGGAAAAAAAGAAGACTAACCATGCAAATATCATTAGATTCATCGTGAAAAGAAAAACAGGGGTAAAATATACAAGAACTTACTTATTGTTGCAGCAAATCTGAGTGGTAGCCGGCCGACCATTTTGTTTTTCTTCAAAGTAGCTCGCCGGAAGCTGCTGAGGTGAAGAAAAAGGATCAGATGCAAGAGAAACTTGTGCCTGTTGTCAAGCTGCCGTAGCTTGGTGGGGGAAGGTGTTACTGTTTGTTTAGCGGTGTTGTCTAGCCAACGTCCGGAACTTTGTTTTTCCGTGACGCACCTCAAAAGATCCTTTGGACCAGCCAATAGTTTACGACCTGTGTGAACATTCTGGGCCTTAAGGCAAGAAACCAGTCGGCTGGATTTAATTTAGCCACCCCTCGAGGGCAGAAACGAGGAATTTGATGAGAAAACGTCCCTGCATTACCAACGTCGTACTGACAGGTTTGGGTCCGCCATCTCGGGAGATGGTGAGTGGATCGTACGACAGGACTGTGGCCTCTTCTCATCCCTATCATACTCGAGTACGTGCATTCGCTATTTGCACACCACTAGATCACACCTTACCGGTATTGTCCTATCGTATTACTAAGGATCTGGATGCAAGTATCGCAAGCCTGCCAATCTCAAGATCCGCACCTTTGGGAAAAAAATAACATTCTCTACGCACAGTGCCCAGCAACCTGTACTCGAGCAAACCGAGTCCCCCATGCTCTCCGACGAGCCCGTAACGGCAAAACCGGCGATGGTGACAGCTAACGGATGTCGGCCACAACGGGGGTGATATCCTACCGGTACGATAATTAGCATGCAAGGGCCAAGGATGCGGGAGCTAAACTTAAGCGAGGGCTTGGCACCTAGCCAATGCCCGTGATGCCGAAGCGTTTTCACAAAAGGACTGCTGTTTTTTTTTTTTTTTTGTTAAATCCTCGGTTTATTTGTAGCTAACTAACGGGAAAATCCATGGTATCGACCCTGAGGTATGACCTGAAAACCCTAATAACAAAAGAAACTTAACAACCCCTATAACAATATAAGATGATAAAACATCACAGCACTCCTCACACTAATCGTAGAAAACAATTTAGTACATCATGAAGCCAAATCGGCATTGCGCGTAAAAGGAAAAAAACCCCCCCTCACCGGAAAGTTAATCCTGTTGCTAATCACATAAGAAACCAAACCCTTAACACGAGCCAGCCCCTTCTTTCCTCTCTTCCATGTCTCCGAAGCCGGAGCCACGTCAAAATAATCCGGCGGGTACCCCCATCTAGCACTAGACAGCGCGGGGCACTTCACAACATGTTCCAATGTCTCAGGCTCTGTCCCACATCTACCACATGTGACATCCCTTTCTTGGTTCGACCAATCCGTGTGTGCATTAAGGTAACTCTTGTGCGCCCTCATCTGGTGAATCCTCCCAGCTTGGAATTTCGGCAGAGTCATAAAACTCCAGCAGTCCCGAAATATGGGCCTATATTCGTAATAGGGCGGATAGTCCCAATCCACCCACTTTCTCCAAATCCGCTTCCTTACCCCCTCCTTGGCCTTCACATAAGACTCCGCGTCCTCCGGTGTGACCTGAGTGAGCTTGGACGGCTTCACTGGTATCTTAAGGTCGGGGAACACAGCCACCGCAGTGGCAGCCACCTCGTCCATAGGCAGTCTAGTCTGTTGGGTGGTGGTAGCAACGGAAGACCAGGTCTTTGGTCGCATGCCACCCTTATTTGCATCAAAGGCTAATCTCCGATTCGTCACCACCCTGAAATCTTCTTTCGTCGGGAAGGTAATCGGAAGCATCGCAGTAGCCACGTTGTTCTCAGGCGCCGCCGTAACCAGTCGGATCGCCGTCATTGTTTTCATCTGCTCCACATGCAGGTCTATGGGTGCCAAGCAAGCCTCGACCGACAGGACCGTAATGTTCGTTGAATAGAAAGTATTGGTGACCCACCTGGCCACCCTGTTCCAAAATTTCTGCATCTTCCCCATCATCGTGCGGGACGGCACTAGGACCTCCGCCCCATACAACAACGTTGGTAGTAGTATACCTTTCGCCAGCCTCCGGGCCCCATACGGGGACAGGCCTTTGCCCGGCATTGACA
>Ga0307509_10001147_pt1 | contig 45235 bp, 50 predicted proteins | sample 10_EM_MG_FD_202245 | JGI IMG/M metagenome (GOLD analysis project Ga0307509, IMG submission 202245) | Populus trichocarpa ectomycorrhiza microbial communities from riparian zone in the Pacific Northwest, United States - 10_EM | ecosystem: Host-associated > Plants > Roots > Unclassified | place... | reverse complement strand
CCCCCCCAAGCCCCGCGGCTCTCCCCCCTCTCAAAGGAAATAACCCACGCGTTCCCCTTCCTCTTATTAATCTCATCCGCGATCTCCAAATTCAACGCAAGGTTAGGCTCAAAATTTACCGGATCGCAAGCACTCTCTAGAACTCGAAAGCCGTCAGCGAAAAACTCAATCCTCCGCCCGGTAAGCATCCCCGGGGGTGCGGTGTGCCCGGGAGTGACATACGTATAAACCGCTGGAGCTTGGAACCGTTTGGCTCCTGTGGGAAAGCGCCGAATCGATCCCTTGCGGCCATCCTAGCAGTTGCGTACTCCAGCTTTGGGAGAAAAAACTAGAAAGTGAAGTGGCCCGGAATATGGGTTACCCGGTTGTGTGTGGTTCGCTGAAAGGGTCGTCTGGCCGGATTCCAGTGATTTTATTGTTTTCGAGGTGATGAGGGGCAGCGGGGTTAAACCGAGGGCTGACGAGGCTGGTTGTTAGTCAGCGCCCGTCTATATCTGCACGTGATTTGGTCGTCTCTATCACCCGAGTGATGATCTATGCACTTGATCGATTGTTTATAGGGAGGGAGGGGAAGGAAGTATGGTTTTGTGCTTATTTTTTTTATACTTATTTCACGGTATATATAGCTCTAGGCAGCCTTAGGGGGACAGTGAGAGATAGACGAATCTCTCTCGTGAAAGTGGACAGATGGCAGATTGGCGATCTTACTAGTGTGTTCAATACGCAGCCCAAAAACAGGTTCCCAATATTCTATTTTGGGGGTCACACTCCCTGTAGCTAATTATAGTGTTAAGACCAAGACCTTGGTAAAGAGAAGGACAATACTATGAAGCCCCCGGCAAACCATGTAAATACTTCTACCTCTTGGTTTCCTAAGTGAGTCTCCACTTCAGATATGCCTTCGAAGGAGGTTTTGCGCTCAAAAACATCAGACCTTATCCGAGAAGTCAACTCCGACGACATTGCACCTGGGCCAGATTATTACAGTTTTTACTCCCCTCAAGAGGTGAAAACATAGCGGGTGAAGGCCAGGAACTTATAATCATAGTGCTTAAAATAAAGCGGGCACTGAAAAGCCTCTAGATCAGACCATGGCACAATTCCTTCTAGGGTCGTCCCATATCCCATCAAAACAGAGTCCTTATAACCCGAGTGATCAAACATGACATATTGATAGCAAACAGCTCCTCCTGGAACTCACGGTAAGCGCCGGTACGTTCGAATACAATCTCGTAGTAAGGCGCTGTGTATTTCAATAGCCCACCCTAGCACATTTCTCTTATATTTCCGAGTACGGCGCCTACGGTATCTAAGGAGCCTGATTAGTATGGTATTAAGAATCTATATAGTATCATACCTATAGGAAACCTTAAAGAAGCAATTCAAGATAATATTAAAGATTGCAATTAGAAACAGTGACCCCCGGGCTCTCGAGGGGGGGTTACAATGATAAAGTATCAAGCTCTCAAAATGTTTATATTCTAAAGAATATGGGGGTTAAAAGACAAAGAAGAGAGGGCATTATCGACCGATTCCGATGGCCTAACGGCTAAGGAACGAGTCAAGCATTAATGTGTGCATGAGCCACCATGAGTTCAGGAGCAGTAGACGTAGTCGAGTATTAAACAATGCTCGGGGAACCACTATTTTGCTCGTCAGCAGGTCGAGGTTGTTAATTCCCTAGGGCGAATTCCCGTTGTCGTGGTGGGACTGCTGGCTAGTTGACTAGTATTGGGCCGTATCATAGGACAATAACAAGTGCACAAAGCACTAATTCTGTTTTAAGCCACGGAGAATCTCTCATTGAACACCTATGGAGTAAGAAACACCTCAGTTGAAGTTGGCCAGCAACTCGGGAAGAGACACACCACCCACCCATTAAAATCCCGAAATCGGGTTTTCCAGCAAGATAAGTATTAGTTCCCAAGTTGACATTTCATGAAATACCTAGCTGGCGCAGTGGTTAATACTCCTGTCGCAATTAGCGGGAGCCCAGGAGTTCAATCCATGCTGACAATCAGTTATTATTGAACGATCCGTCATGTAGGGCAGGACGATTCCTGCCCTATGGGGACTGGGAGATTGAAGAACTTAGCCTTTCATCAATAGGGCTGTGGGGTTTAACAATCCTGTTACGAGGTGGTAGAATCCGACTCTAGACCTTAAAGGTTGGCGATCGGCGGGTAGCAGAAGCAGACGGTAGAGGGGTTGGCAAAAAAAAAAAAAAAAGTAAAAATAAAATATAAAAATATAAAAGAATAGAAAACGAAAAATATAAAAAAATATAAAAAAATATAAAAAAATATAAAAAAATATAAAAAAATATAAAAAAATATAAAAAAATATAAAAAAATATAAAAAAATATAAAAAAATATAAAAAAATATAAAAAAATATAAAAAAATCATTTCCGTCTTTTGTCCTGGGAAGGCAGCTCATACTGGTATCATTATTTCTCCTATTGCACCACAGGCATTAGCTAACAGAGCTTGCCACATAAAATTTAATGATAATACCTGGATGGCTCTAAAGGCTCTGGGGAATTTTAACACTTTTTTTGCAAGGCAACAAGGCTGCTATTTTGTAAGCCGAAAATACCCCATTTTTGGTGCAAAATGGGGAGAAGGCGAACTTTGTCGCCAAGCTCGTATAATGCAAATGTCATAATAGTAGGCCTACCGGTAATACAATTTGCGGGTTTAGCCTACTCCAAGGGTGGGAGCTCTCCCTTCTCTACGTAAAAGACTGGAGAAACACCCTCTTAAACACTACCACCCTACCTGTCTGGTACGATCTCCCCTCCTAGCATACCGGTAAGCCATCGAAGCAAACAACCACACATCCTCAACCCCCTGTTAACGTGGTTGACGGTCGGCTTTCTGCAACTAGCTAAGACAGGGTCGGAGTACTACAATACTCAAAGCCTACCTGCCCCACTACCGTATACCCCGCTTGGCTAGAATCACTATTATGGAGTCGATACAAAAGTTAGCGGAGCAATGGCTAGCTATAGATAACGTAACTCGCTCTGTCCCCCACATTGTGATCCCTCCTTGAACTAATTACTCCGCTAGAACGACCGAACCAGGTCTGAAATTAGAACCCTATTACAGAAAGAAGACACTCAGGAACTAGAAAAACGCTTAAGAACCCGTACACATTCCCACACCAAATTTTAAGCATACGCTAGGCTAATTGGTGGAAATTTAAGGAATTAAATTTGGTACAGCAGGCCTCCGAGCCCGCATGGAAGCCGGGTTCTCTCGGATGAACGATGTGACGGTGATCCAAGTCTCTCAAGGGCTTGCGAGTTATATAAATTCTGAATGCCCACAACCCAGCGTGGTGATCGGCTATGATCACAGACACAATAGCGAGCGGTTCGCAAAGCTGACCGCTGCCGCCATGATACGTGGCGGAATTAAGGCGAGTCTTGGTAGAGCTCCGGTAGAAGGATACACGAGCGTTAATAATTGCTGGGTGTTATAGGTATACTACTACGACTCACTGGTTCACACACCACTTGTTCCCTTCGGCATCAACTACTTCAACGCGAGCGCCGGTGTGATGATCACGGCGTCGCATAACCCAGCGCAGGACAACGGATATAAAGTCTATTGGGGAAACGGCTGCCAGATAATCTCGCCACACGACAAGAATATAGCTCAACGGATTGAAGAGAACCTTGAGCCGAAGTGTTGGGACGTGGGGTTGGTGGATAAGGATCAGAATGCCGTCCGGCCGATGAAGCAAGTGACGGATGCGTATTTTGCTGCCTTGAGGGAATTGGAAGTAGGACTTGCATGTAGAGAGAATCATCGGCTGCAATTCGTATATACACCCATGCATGGCGTTGGGCTATCTTCTATGTGGAGAATCGCTACTGAGATGGGCCTGGGTGACTACATGATGCCTGTCTCGGCACAGGTGAGCCGTATACTTCATTTCCTGGAGCTTCGCGACGCTGACTCTTGCGAGTAGGCAACACCGGACCCTAACTTCCCCACCGTCAAATTCCCAAACCCGGAGGAGAATGGGGCCCTAGACCTGGCGATAGCTACAGCAGAGCGCAAGGGGATCCATCTTGTTCTAGCGAGCGATCCCGACGCAGATCGCTTTGCTGCTGCTGAAAAACTGCCGTCCGGAAAATGGCACGTATTCACCGGGAACCAATTAGGTGTACTATTTGCAGCACATGTTATCGATGTATATCGAAAGGAAGGGAAGAATATTTCGAAGCTTTCTATGCTTGCATCAACTGTGTCCACACAGATGTTGCATGCCATGGCAGATACAGAAGGTTTCTGTTATAATGAGACACTTACGGGATTCAAATGGCTCGGAAATCGTGCCATAACTCTGGAGAAAAATGGTTATGATGTTGCTTACGCGTTCGAGGAAGCAATCGGTTATATGTTCTCGCCCATAGTCCACGACAAAGACGGTATTGCTGCCGCGAGTGTGTTTCTCACAATGGCACGGCGATGGGCAAAAGAGGGGCTCACCGTGTGTCAGAAACTGGAACAACTCTACAAGATATATGGATACTTTGAGACTGCCAACTCGTATTTCGTTTCCCCCGACCCGCTAATTACGAAAGAAGTATTTGCCGCCATCCGTAAGCTAGGCAATCCGTACCCAGCGAAAGTTGGTGATCGGGATATAATCAAGTGGAGAGATTTGACCGTGGGATACGATTCTTCTGTCCGAAATAGGGAACCCGAACTGCCTGTCAGTAAAAATTCGGAAATGATCACTGTTGAGTTGGAAAGTGGGGTTCGATTCACTGTCCGAGGATCCGGAACTGAACCCAAAATTAAGAGTAAGATAACGCCTGCATCCTGTCAAAAATCACATGTTTTGTCTCAAAATTTTTGACTCCCCGAACCGCTAACACGAGTATGGTATCCAGTGTACATCGAATGTAAGGCATCAAGTTCAGACAAAGCTAAGGCGGGAGCGCAAGAAGTATCCGAGGCTTTGACCAGAGAGTGGTTTCGGCCAGCGCAAACTGGACTCAAACTGCCTTGGGAGAAGACCAGTTAGATGCCCCAGATATAAATTCATACAGCGGGGGTGCTATCAAAAGTTGGGGTGAGCGAGGGGGAGCTTGGACTGCAGGTGAAACTTTTTTTTGCTTTATAGTAAACGGAGCCCTGTCCCCTTCCAGAAAATTGAAAAGAAGTAAAGAAACCTAAAGCGGAGAGAAAAAGCAAGTCAACAGCAGACGAAAAGCAAAGTGAAACAAAAAGTGAATACCTTGGATTGAAACTCCGTCCTAGAATACGATGAAGACCAGAGAACCAAATAAAGAAATACGCCTCCGGAAGCACCGCCCTTTTCACGCCTCACTTTGGTTTCATAACACACCTTATCAGAAATGAAATGGGGGGGGGACGTAAACTAAACCCCGCATTGTCTTCATCAACACCATAGAATTGGTATGACGTCCACTAGCAAGGGCCATTGAGGCAAGTGAATTCCGAAAGAATGCAAAAAAGAGACAGAGAGGGTTAGGGGATAAAAGAAAAGAAAAGACCGATCTGATATCTTCCGTGCACATAAAACTCCACACCAAAAACATGTAGAAAGAACACTCTTGGAGATATGTATCCGATGCTGATTCTGAAATCCGAAACTAGAAATGACGAAGAGATCAACCGTACGTAATGAATGAATAAATGAACCACTATAAACCCCTTCCTCTCCCTTCCTCCCTTCCCTCGTTCCTCTGCACCTGTAGGACGTGAGGGTGGGATGGAAGGTGAAATCATACGTACCAAGGATCAAACCGTAACCGCCGAAGCCGCGCCGTAAAGGGTGGGAGGGTGTAGAGGTCCCGTGGATCGATTTTTTTTTTTGGCGCCTACATAACGTAGAGCAGCCTCGTATCTAAAACGACCCAACGTACGTTAAAATTTTCGTCCTTGATGCCAACCGTAGAGCTCACAAAATCAAAAGCTAAAAATGCTAAAGAAAAAAACAAATGTAAAGTACAAGGTGACTCTGACCAAAGCAGAAGTAAAAAGAGGAAAGGAAAAGAAAAGAAGGAAGGGAAAATAGAAAGGAAATCCCAAAAATACAACATAATGCCTGTATCGGTAACCGTGAAGATGTGTATGGAAGACATGAGGAGATGAAAAGGAGAAGTTGCAAACTTAAAACTTAAATTCCATCTGCGAAGAATCAAGGGGATAACCGTCTGTACCTAGTGGATGGCTACAGCTAAGCTGAGGCTTCTGGGAGTATTTCCCTTGAAGCTCTTCTCGAATGCTGCTAAGAAGTTGCTGGTAAGATTGTTGCGAGTTCTTACTGAGAGCTCTGATGAATGCGTAACTCATGGCACCAGTAGCTTCTCCGCCTTCAGTAGCATCGGCACTACAATTTTCCCTACGTTAGATGTCTCATGGAATCAATGACTTCATGTGAAGCGTAAGGTGGCTCGTACGATGTCTGACTGTCCTTCGAACCTGACCATTGAATGACATCTGCAGCAGAAGTCTTGGTCCTCTTTGCCCTCTCTTCGGCCCCTCTCCCCGTGGTAGCTCTCTTGAAAATTCCCATGGCCGATTGTGCAACACCCCCAAGATCTCCCCTCGAGTAGGCGCTCATAGCATCGAAAAGACCAGAAGCAGCCTCCTTCGCAATGTTGGGCTCCTTCTCGACACCACGAGTGGAGTAGAGGTACGGAAGATCCAATGCAGAGCCGGAGTGGCAAGAATCGAAGATTGCGGTCAATCGAACGCCAGGCTTGAGAGGGGCAACCCTACGTATTGTCAATAGTAGTCCCGACAGTGCGAGGGATTTCTCTTACATAATTCTATGCATATCATCGTCAACAATATGGCCATTGTATCTGAAGTCCACTGGAAAGATGGTTTCATCGTATCCTAAGAAATGTTAGTGTACATCACTGCCAAGGCGCGGATTATTTTTTCCCTGTGTTACTAACCATCGCCTTCATCACCATCGAGATCTTTAGTTTGTCCACCATGGCCTGATTCGTGAGTCAGCAAGTGATAGGCTCCGTTATATTATATCGCAAGAAATACCTGAGTAGTGGAAAAATAACGAATCATTGGGCTGTGCATCTTTGACTAGCCAATGCATAGCCTGTAAAATGTTCTGTTTCGTAGGCTGGCTTCGGGGGTTTTGTTGATCGTCGGTCAAGATTACCATATCCTCACGCTTGTAGTTGAATCGGTCGTGTAAAAATGTTGACATGTTCTTCACATCGTTGATGCATCCCCTCAATTGCCCTCGTTGACCAAAATAATTGATGCCGATCAAAAGTGCTTTACGTTTCCCGGTGCAGTTGCTGAATTCATAGCCAATTTGAGGAGCTCCAGGTACATGAAAGGACTGCACACCTTGAGGGGGGAGACTCGGGGCCCCTGCTGGCGGAGGATGACTGTATATATACTGCCCAGTTGGCATATCTAGTAAGGTTGAAATGGGATTAGTACTGTTGGAGTACTCTACTGAATACATATCAGGGAGGACAAACGATTTCCCTGGGGCGGTATAGCACCATGGTATTGGGGAGTGGGTTGTTGAGTCCACTGTGGTTGCTTTTCAACACGTCAGTCATATATTCGATCACAGGGAGTAAGACACAAAAGTAAGCTTACCTGTGGCTGGGGAGGGTATCCGTAGCCCTGTGGCGGCGGTTGATAGTAACCTGGCTGAGAGGGGGGTGGGTAGTATGGCTGCTGTTGTTGGCTATTTCCAAGTGCAAAAAAAGGTATCAGCAAACATCGCCCGAAAGGCCACGAGGCTTCAGATAGAGGCAACGCACTCTCCATACTGTTGACCAGGGTAAGGATTATATCCCGGGTATTGGCCGTAACCGCCAGACATACTGGATCAAGATTTAAAAAGAAGCAGCGAAGAAGTGTCTAGTGAAAAGGGAAACAGGGAGCGATATGATTAAGTTGAGAGGTGTATTCGTAATCCACAGCAGAAGCCCAGAACGCTTCTCAAGTCCCAAGGATGACTGTCTAGCGAGTGATGCAGATCCAAGAGGCTTTGAGGGGTGGAATCTTGAAGGCCTTTATACAGGACAGAGGGTGCCCCTTCAAAGATAGGATAAGGCAGGAGGTGAGAAGTGTTAGTAGGAGTGAGGAGAGGGGAGGTAATGCAGGGACCGAGACGGAGATAGTGATAGCGATGGCGCAGACGTGAAAATCAAACAAGTTCAGTGGAGAAATGAGAAAGTAGCGAGCAAGCAAGCGGTAGGGCAGGTGAGTGGGTGAGTGAGAAGAGTGACAAGAGAGCAGGAAAGTAACAGCGGCGGTGTAGGTTCTCAGGCACCTGAAAAAGATGGTGGGGATACACTGTCTCCAATCCACCCCCCAGTGGTGGGGAGGTCAAAATAGGAATCGCGTCTTTTTTTTTGCACCACCACCAACTTACCGCTCATACTCGCAGTGAGAAAAGCAGTGTAAAAAACAAATCTAACCTCTGCCGAGCCCTATGCTTGCGCAGCGCAAGGCCTTGAGTTAGAGAAAGGAAAAACAAGACCCCCAAGTGAACGGTTTATCGCATCCACCCGCTCTCGCTCTTTGCTCTTTCCCTCAATTTTCACTTTAACTCTCCTCCAACCCTTGACCTACTGATAACAATTGCAGCGATACACTTATTCCGCCGGAATCTGGGACGTATAATACGTATGATAGATAAAAAACAAAAATAAAGTCCCAGAACTACCAATTCCCTAGAAACAACACCAATAATTAGGGGAAATTTTAACCTCCACTCCTTCTCCCCCCCCACAGCTTTCTCCCCCTCTCCACACCCTTCACTCCAATAGTTTTCTCTATCTTCACCCTCCCGTGGTAGAATATCTCCCTTCAACTTGCGTGCATATGGAACGTTTTTCCTCATTTCCGCTGAAACATCCCCACCGATCAAGTCCAATGAACCTGATGCCCGTCATCATGGCCCTGTACTGTCTCGGTGGTGCATGGTGGACGTTGCACACCTACTCTTTTTTTTTTTTTCACCCAAAGAGTTCAGGCCCACATCAAGCACTCCCACTCTGGTGTGTGCCTTCAGCTGGAGACGGGCATAAATTCTCGAGTGCCCTTTCCTTTAATGGTCAACTTCTCAGCCGCAACCCACTCGAACAATCCATAACACCGCCCCAAATCTAACAAAGTTGTCCAACGGAGAGCCACACTACCTAAGAGCAAGAGGGGGGTGCATTTTAATTCCTTCCATCGAATTCAATTTCGCGCGATCACTTTGGAGGAGAGGCGAAGCTGAATCTGCACATCTGCGAGATCAGATCTAGTTGGAAACACTTTGCGGGAAGAAGTTTTTGGCGACATCATCGGTTCCAGGTAGGCGGGAGGATCCTCTCACCCCCTCTCCCTTCCTTCCTTACACCCAGCCCTGTAACCCACATGGTCAGAAAGATCCTTTGGTTCGTCCCAAATGCGCAAAGGAGAATGAGGATGAAAAGGTTGCCTTCTTTTGATACTCGCTTTGCTTATTCCTCAAGTTTAGTTATATGATAGTTTAGCCTACTATTATCCCGTGTACTCTTCCAATAAACTCGTCAGCTCTTGGTTATCGAGTATATTCAACTAAAACACGTTCTTTCAAATCAGCTTCAGCTATGCCATTGTTCCCATGTCTCGGGCTTCAAATAACATAGAAGCACGTTACCCCCAATCATTGATGCGCACACAAACGCACGGGAGTTCCTCTGTTCTGTGGGTTAGGCCCGAATGAGGGTGACCAGTTCGAAAATGGACTTCTTAGACACGAATATTTCCCTATTGTACAACCCGCTGTGCCTACCTAAGCTGAACATATTCCCGTGCAGTCCAGCTGGTAACAATTCCCCTACTGGTAGTGCCAATCTTTCTCGGGGTGGCGTTCCTGCTCCATAGTAGATGTTACCATTTGCGAACTCGAATTCGCTGAGAGGTCGGACTCCAGCAGCCAATTCAACCACAACCGCGGTAAGGAGAGAGAGCACTCGCCTGAGAGGTGCTGTGAACTCCTGATCCAGTATGAAACAAGAATGGGGTTCCTCCCACTCCGGGACGAACGCCCTACCCTTCAACGCTAGAAGCTTGAAGAAGTAATTCAATTTATAATCAGTATGAATATCTCCACGACCACAGAATCAGTTCGGCACCTGCGGATCCTGAAAACCAAGACCTGATATTATATTACACGAATAGCGGCAATTCCTCCCCTGAAGATCACAGCGACACTGAATCAGTCGCCGCCGGGCCTTCCAGCCAACGAGAATATCGGATAGCAAAGTGGCACTCAAAGACGACAAAGGCTAGTTCCCACGACCTTGCGCACTGCAGCACAAACATAATTTCCGGGAACCTACCAACTAGTGCCCCACCACCCTACTTAACTTTCTTTTAAGGTTACCGGGATGCTCACCATATTTGATACAATGTCCTTTCTCGATGAGATTTTTTCTCAATTGTCTTAGACTGTTGATAGCTCGGCAGATATTCCCTTTTGCTTTCTTCCCTTGCTGTGTCGCATTCCATTTATCCACGCTTATGTTTCCTTCTTTGTACAGATGCGCAGTCGCACATGCTGCCATAACACTAATGGCCTGTGTCGACTTGTATTTTTATTCCTATTTTCGTTCTGTCCTTCTCCAATACCCCCCCCCCCCGCACCTCTGCCTACTCATTCCCTACCCAATCCCATGACTGCCCCTCGAACTGGGCTTGAATCTCGTTTCTGTATTCACCTGATTCATATAGCGCCACGCATACGGAACAGAAGAAAGAAACATTCTCAGCTCTTGAACAATTGTAGGGGATGGGATCCTACAGGTCAAATGACCTGAAGAGGTCGGCCCGATCATGGTGGTCTCACGGAGTCAATTGGCTCCTCTCTTTTCTTCTTTCAGTTCGCACCTACCCCTCCTCTAGCTCGCCCTGGCAATGGCCAAAGTTCCCCCTTCCTCTTCGTATGATGTAGTCAATAATAGGGCAGTTAACAAAAGTTTCCATGGCCTTGGCCAAGTTCTGCGAGGTGCCTAACTCGCTCCTCTCCCCGACTTGTAGCAAATCATGCGCAATACGAGTGATCACCTGTGAGCCAGGACCCAGGGCAAATGGTGTGCTTTGAGGCTTCGCTGCGAAAGGCTCAGGCTCTCCCACAAAAAACCGCACCATGGGTACCTCTTAGCACACTACCGGCACCGTGCGGTAGTCGCGAGCCACAACAGAGTATCTTTTTTTCTATCTCGTGCCTCGGCTCTATCGAAATCAACCTCTAACTCAATGCATGGGCCCGCCCGGGGAGCGATTTTTTTTTTCTTTCCTTGTTTGTTTGGTTTTCCGGGGTTCTTCGGTGTACTGTGCCAGTGCGAGTACAGCCGCAACCTGCGGATGGGCCAAGGACTCGACTGCGCCACCACCCGAAGATATCACGATAAGAGATCCGAACCAGAAAGCTGGGACGATTCAATCCCATCGCATTCAACCAATCGGACCGATAGCACGTTCTGGTAATGGCTCTCCGAAGTGGCTGGGGCTGGTGAAAGTGGATGGATGCCGTTTTCTGTCACGCTTTTTTCGGTTGGTGCCGGAGGGTGGGTAGTCCCTTTACACCAGAAAACAAGCATGGCAGTGTCCACAAGTCTGGTATTACTGATGTTCAAAGGGGGAAGGGGCTTGCCCCATTGAAGAAAAATATGTCCACCCACAAACTCAAGATACAGTAGTAATTAGTGAGCCTGATGTCACTCCGCAGATCCCTTTGAATGCTCCGGGTACGAGTGCTTTGGAAAATGGGAGCAGGCATGCTTGACGCACGAATAGGCTGGAGTACAGCAGATTGCAGTACGGTAATAAACTACAGCACCCATCTCTCAAGATGCGTCTTTCTCCGGAACGGTTGTCCCTATACCGTATATCGGGAGAAAATTTGCAAAAGGGCATCTGGGATATCTAGATACTTAGAATGGTATAATAACACAACCTTAAACCTGGTTGCCGGTGAAACCATGGTGTCCAGTACTGTGCAAACGCATGGAGCTACGTCAGGCCTGGCAGAGTACTACGGTAGTAGACTAACTGGACCAACCGAGGCAAGTCACTAGCTCCGACAATGACAACAAAAATTAAAAGCAAATCGGTAAATACGATGGTATCATACAGTTTGGTGCTGCGCAGTGTAATGTAGTCGTGCCTACTGTGCGCTCTGTTGACAACATGGACAGTCGGAGAGAGGGCTTCGCTTTGATGCAGTCAGCCCCACGCGATGGTAGGTTGGGCTGTCCATGAAGCATATCGGACTCGAGTACCGGTACGGTACTCGTAGAGAGAGAGCTTCGCAGAGCACAGTGTGCGAGAATTAGGTTGTGGCTGCTTCGAGCGTCGCTAGCCGCCATGCGTTGGCAAAGTGGCTGTTCACAAGCCCACCCGACGCCATCGGAGCAGTCTGCGCCCTAGCTTAGGCCGGAGCAGTAGTAAGGTTTTCAAGGGTCGGCAAAAGAACCCAGATCTCGTCAAATCCCGATAGGGCTGAAAGTGTGTAAATCACAGAAAAACAAAAATAATCCGACCATTACCGAGCCGGCGAACCCTCGTCCCACAGCGCCTAAAGCTGGGGGAAGGCGAGAGAGGGCTATCATATACTCGTAGGTTTGAAGGCTTAAAAGAAAGGTCGGCGTGAGCCGGCGCTGTATTGTGGGAAAAAGCGGGGATTGGCGGTTGGGTGGAAGACACCTTTGGTAAACTTATGAAAGTAAGGCGAAGTCTTATCGAGGATCCGTGTATTGTTCTTCTATGTAAGTTAGCTGAGACAATCTACAATAGGGTAGGGGCATGATGAAAGTGCCACTCGCGTTATGGTATTGATAAAAGTGCGATCTTTCACAGGCTAGCTACGGCGTTTCGGGTTCAGATACTGAAGTTGGGGAACAAAGGCTGACTATATACCCAGTGGGAGGGGAAAGCCCTAACCTATCATGGGGCTCTTTGGAAGTCCAAATCTCTATCTATCCTTCAATGGTCTTTATTACTGCCTTAAGGAGATATCGCCAACCCAGCATATGATACAATCACCAAATGGCATTACAATTCGGGGGGGGGACAAGCCAACTCAGCACGCCTATCCCGCAGCAGATCTGGGGAGTACAGTCTGCGCAATTCGTATCACAGTAAGGAACTACCCCCCCGAGGAACCGGCCGGAGCACGGCTATCTACCCAATAAGCCAAACACTATCATGGACACCCATCTCCCATCCCCCTCCCAAACAAGAATTCATAAATCGCTATCGTACCATGAACAATCCCATCCCGCTTCCCTCCTCTCGAACATAAACCCATAGACCACCACCACGGGCAATCCCATAGTCACTACTAATGGTGAGATTGATAACCTAGACCCCCCCAAAAGAAACGTCGGCAAACCTAAGATACTAACGAAACCAGCGAGCCAGCAAAGCAAATGTCTAGCATAATAACTTAGTTCATAGTGTTCCAATTGTTCAAGAAAATGTTTCTTAAGTTTTTAAATGTTTCTGAGAGGTGGTGGATTTTGATGTCAAAAGTCGCTCTGGTGCTGCCTTTGGTTGCATCCTCTAGTCTACATATCCGCGAGCTATTAGGCTCTATCATACTCACTAGCAAGTCCGATCCTGGCGACAAAAGAAACCGACCCTTTACATACGGAATGCCCATCCTCAATGGGTGACTACTTAGCACAATGGCCTCAGAAAAATTCTTGGATTTTTTAGATGATACAGTTAAACATAGAAACTCACATAATTTGAAGCTGAGTATTAGAACAGAAAACATGCTATGAATTCTAAGTACTAGAGCTCTGGGAAGGGGGGGGGCTCCAAAAGACTGCCAAGACAGTCAATTTATATGGGATTTCTGCATTGCAACCATCCTAGCCTTTACTTACCCCTGCTAGTGGTTGGCGGTGTGAAAAAAATTGGCAATTTTATATGCTAAATTCTGTGATTCCATCTCATTTGATTACTTTTGGGGAATAGAATTTGTTGTTGTGCATATTTGTGGTGGTCATCTTTGTGGTGGTTAGCTAAACTTCTGCATTTGTATCAAAACCCAGGTGGGGGTGGATTTCTTATGCCGCCGGATTCATACTAGTACTCTTGTACTAATACCGGTACGGTACTTGTCAAATTCAAAAGTATTGGGAAACTTGGTGCCAAGAGATCATGACTGCTGGGGAGGTAAATGGCGGAGTGATATGCGGAGACAAAAGAACAAGCCTAATCAAAGCACAAGACTAAAAAAAAGAACACAGAAATTAAAGAGAAGCAAACTATTAAACATCCAAATAATTTGTGCCTGAAATTTGCTTCCCCCATTGGTGGCAATGCCCTGTGCCATGGTATATGGTAACTTAATGATTCATGATGGGTCTTGGCGCCAAGAACACCAACCGAATTTCCCAATACTTTTGAATTTGACAAGTACTACTCGACGCCTGAGAGACTGCGATATCTGACCCGCTGGCGCCTATACTCGTGTACAATCAGCGGTTTGCTGAATTGATCGACCGCATACTGTAGCTTGAACATGATAATGGAATACCGGTAGACAATTCACAGGTAGAATAAGCGCCCTATGAGAATCGTGAGAATCGTCATAAAGTTATCGATACTAATTCCACACTACACCCTACTCTATTGTTTAGTTGCAGGGCTGAAGACAATTTACCGGTAGTTTATACTGTATGATACCTTCATATCGTGCTGGTATCAGATGCAATATCGATGTTTTTCTCTCTCTACCTGCCGGTAGTGCCAAGTCGGGAGGTCCCGAACCTTAGTTCGCGTGGAGGGGGCTCAACAAAGGTTGCCGTCTAACAAGGACCACACCGTCCCTTTTAAAAGGGGAAACTTCCCCTGCATGAAATTTCCCTTGGCCGAATGATACTCGTAATGGACTGGTGTCTTTCATTGGGCAGGGTATTTTTTTTTGTTTTCCTTCGGGAAAAACAATAATAATAAAGCAGTGATACTTGTACTTAGAAAGGAACTTACCTACCGTAAAGCAAACGCTCTCGAGAAATCAACTATAAAATCGAAAATGGAAGCGGTGTTTACCGGGGGTTGCCTTTACCCACAATCCCGCAGGAGCTGTTGTCGCCCCATCATCAACTCCCCGACACCACCGGCTATTCTGAACCTCATCATTCGATCTTGCTCTACCCCTTTGTAGCATTATATCGCCCCAGGATTGTGCTTTTCGAAATACACCTAGTTTAAAAGTCTTCTCTCCCTATTTCTCTACATATTTAAATACTTCGCATCTACACAGTCGTTTCCTCTTTTTGTCCTCTTTCCTCCCACCCCGAAGAGTGCCCTATTCATCCCTATCTTATCGTTAGCAGCTCCAACCTTCTTTATCCACCATGGCTCGGATGGCAGCCAAGATGCTGTCGAGAAGACAAGTAGAAGGATTGATTGCCGAAGGGAAAACTGTTTTCATCTTTGACGGGAATGTTGTGCGGGCTGATGCTTGGTTGAAGTTTCATCCTGGGGGTGACAAATCTATTTTACACATGGTCGGCAGAGATGCCACTGATGAGGTTAATGCGTACGTATCATTTCCCCCTCCCAAACCCGCACTCCGGCACGTCATGAGGAATTGAGTTGTTTGGGGACTGATAACGGTTGTAGTTTACATTCAGTTGAAGCTCGGACTCGGATGAGAAGCTTTATAATCGGAAAAGTCCAACAACCTTGGGAAAGCTTTACGCCGCCTCTGCATGGCGGTAAGTTTCGTCCGTACATTGAGGGTGAGGAAGATGGAGAATTATTGGAACCCGAATGCCCACAGAGCAGGGAAGCCCGATCCTCGTCATCATCGTCCCTCAGCAGTGAGGACAATAGTTTTCTATTGGATCCCAGCCTTCGTCGTAGGCGTCAGGGGTCTGTTGTTGCTTCGTCGTCGTCTTCAATGACTTCGGTATCCGTCTATGATGAAACAAGCATGGAAGAATTGACGAGGAGGGGATTGGAGTACGATCTCGCGACGTATCCAGCTCTTGATCAAGAGACGCAAGGTAAAATTGTCGATCTTTATCGGGAGTTGGACAAGCAGGTGCGAGCGGCTGGGCTTTACGATTGCAACTATGTTCGGTATATGAGGGAAGTTATGCGTTACCTGACGTATCTCTCAATTTCCTTGATATTTTTGCATTACGGATGGTACAAGATGTCAGCATTCTTTCTGGGAGTGTTCTGGCATCAGATTACGTTCACTGCTCACGATGCTGGTCATATGGGAATAACACACCACTTTCATATCGATACATGTATCGGTATCTTCATTGCAGATTTTTGCGGGGGTCTCTCGTTGGGATGGTGGAAGAGAAGTCATAATGTAAAGTTCCCCTTATTCTGCTGCGCTTGCCAATTCGTAGAGTGTCTGGAGATCGGGATGCCAAGGTCCTCGAGCTTGGGCTTGAAGCGCCAGTTCCTAGCATTTTTATGTCCGGATACTTTATGAATTAACGAGCGCAAACCCGCGAACGTATTTTCTAATATACTTTAATTCTTAGGTACACCATATTGTTACAAACGATCCGGAACATGATCCCGATATCGAGCATCTTCCTTTCTTTGCCGTTACCCATCGCTTATTCAACAATCTATACTCAACGTACTACGATCGAGTGATGCAATTTGATGCGGCCGCTAGGGTACTCGTTAAGTTTCAAAATTATCTTTATTACCCGATTCTTTGTTTTGGCAGATTCAATTTATACCGCCTTTCCTGGGAATACCTTATTCTCGGGCTTGGTCCTCGTAAGGGAATTGCAGCATACCAAAGGTGGCTCGAAATTACTGGCATGGTGGTCTTCTGGTATTGGTTTGGGTACCAGCTTCTGTATAAGTCTATACCTACCAATTGGGATCGTTTCCTGTTTGTCATGATCAGCCATGTAGTGACGATGCCTCTACATGTGCAGATTACGTTGTCGCATTTTGCTATGTCGACAGCCGATTTGGGGGTCAAAGAGAGCTTTGCACAGAGAATGTTGAGAACTACTATGGATGTTGACTGCCCACGGTGGTTAGATTTCGTGCATGGAGGGTTGCAATTCCAAGTATGTTCTCACTTAACTAGCCCTAGTGAATTGAAGAACTCACACTAAACTTTGTCCTAAAGGCGATTCACCACCTTTTCCCACGCATCCCGAGACACAATCTCCGAACGGCCCAGGAACTTGTCATGGAATTTTGCAAGAAATCAGGTGTGCCGTATGCCCTTTACGGATTCTATGATGGCAATAAGAAAGTAATCGGTCATTTGGGCGAAGTTGGCAGACAAGCTAAGATCTTGGCCGAATGTCAGGCAGCGATCGTTAATAAGGGTGACTTTGGTCATATGTGAGGCGCAGATTTGCAGAGTGGTTTCCTACTTGACGGATTTATCTATACTTCTTTTGATTGTTCGGCTGGTTTCTTCTGCGGCTAAAAAGTTATTATGGATATGGCAGGAGCATGTTCAAAGGTATTTTCAATGGCATTATACTCTGGCTATGGGTTTCTGGGTTCTGTTTAATTTCTGTTTCGGCATAAAGTTCCTTTTGCTTGTAATTAGTTGCGCGGGGTTGTTTGAAGTTAAGTTTTTCGGGGTTGAGGCAGGTAACAAATTAGGTCGGTATAGTATGGCAGATAAGAGCTGTAAATATTATTTTTTTAAAAAAAATAACCTGGCAGCAGCAGCGTCAGAGCATCCCCCCCACTACAATTTTTAGTGATGCTTGGGGCTAGGGCATTTAACAGCCCGTATTGGCTTGAAGTGTTGTTATGGGTCGAAGATTGTGGGGGATGACCAAAGTTTGTTGTTGCCAAGACCTAAAGAACAAAGAAGCGGTTCCTGGGTCGAGAAGTAAACAAACAACACCTCGGCTGCCAGGGCCTTTTCTTTCTCTCTCCATATATCATATCTACCCAACCAGTTACAACATTATCAAGCTACAACAATACAAACTTATCAAGAGCAACCTAAAGGCAACCTCAAACGCTATTGACATAATTGAGAAATAAAACTCAAGTCCTCGTGGTAGAAAAGGCTCTGAGTACATTACTTGGGAACCAACTTTCATCATGGGCGCGCCGGGAGCAATCGATACTCCACGGACGGAGTACCCAACTGAATCCTCAATAGAGATGGAAGCAGACTTCGGCTCGCGAATGGAATCCTTCGCATCACCAGGCGGCGACGACATCCTCCAAGCCGTAACCAGCAAGCGACGAAACCGCCGAAGCGAGATAACGCCGGCCCGCCAGATCTTTGGGAGTTTATCAAACAGAGGCGGTGCTGGAAAGAACGAGTTCACGCCTCTGCTCAAGAGCGTGCAACGATCGAACCTTACCCGGAAAGTCAACAACAACGGGGTACCACCGACGCCAGCGTTTTTGAAAGGCGGGAAGCTCAACATTACAGACAGTCCTGCTCTGCCACAGGCTGGCAGCTCGGATGTTGGCGATTCCACCTACCAGACTCGCGGGGATGAGACCACAATTGGACCCGCTGGGATTCCGTCTTCGAGTGTGAATTCTACTCCCCTTGCGCCAATTCCTCGAGGGAAGGGTGGGGTGTTGGAACATGATGGGCAGATGACTTTGAGGGAGCAGGAGAAGGCATGGGCTCTTGGGCAAATGCTACGGTTTTGAAGCTTGCTAACATTGGGATAGATCATCGATGAGATCAAAAAAGAAAACTTCGGCCTGAAACTTAAGATTGTGTTCATGGAGCAACGTTTACAAAAGTTAGGACCCGAGCATCACGAGGAAGCTATTAAGGAGGTACGCGGGTGTCTCATACATAACTATCTCGAATGAGAACCGTAGCTAATGTATAACCTTTCTTTAAAAACACAGAACATCGAGATCAAGGTCGAACGAGCAACTCTCAAAGCAGAATTGAAGCGTTACCGGAAATCCCTCACAGATTCCGAGAAAGCCATTGCCGAACTTCGTGACCAAATGATCAAAATGCAGAGCGGTAAACAGGCGAAATATACTGACGATCGGAGGAATGAAGAGCAAGCCCGGATTTTGCAGGAGGCCCAGGAAAAGCTTGATGCAAAGGAGCAGGAGACTCAGCAAATCCTTGAGGAGAACGAGAGACTTCGGGAGGAAGTGGAAGAGTATAAGTCTCGATTGGAGAGCATTGAGGATGAAGACAATGATGAGTTGGAAAAGTTGAGGAAGGAAGTCGACAAGTTTGAGGGCGAGAAGGCTGACTTGGAAGCCGAATTGAATGAGAAAGAAAGGGCCCTGGAGGAACGGGAGGAGCAGATAGAAGGTGTTGAAGAACAGATTGAAGCTCGTGACGACCGAATCAAGGACTTGGAACAGGAGGCGGAGACTCTTCAAGAGAAGGTCACTGCTTTGGAAAGGGCATTGGAAGCAAGAGCTGGTGATAGAGATGGAGCTCTTGCAAGGAAGGATGAAGCCCTGCGACAGGCTGAACAAACAATTAAAGAAATGGAGAGGGTAATTTGCTCCTCGGAAGACGCGTCTGGGGCTTGAATTAATATCTTTCGGTAGGAAACGTTAAAACTTCAAAACACTCTCGACGATGCAAAGGCTGGGAAATTAGAGCTTATCAAAACGAAGGAGAGAGTGGAAGCTGAGAGCCGTCAACTTGAATCGGACAATAGAAATCTTAGCACAGAAAAACGGAATCTCCAGAACGAAGTTGAAAGGTTGAAGGATGATATTCGGGATCGCAGCTTTACATATAAGGACAATATCGGAGCGCGTGAGGGTCAGTACCGAGAACTCGAGGACCAGCTAGAGCATATTCGCCAAGAGTACGGAGACCTTCAACAATCGCATCAAGAGAAGAGTGAAGAAGTGGGGCGACTGCAAGCAAGACTCAACGAACGGGATGGTGATATTGAGGGCGAGTTTGCAGCTCTACAGAGGCAAATCAATAATCTCAAGCGTGAGAGAGAGGGAGCTGTGAGATCGCGTACTGAGCTCGAGACCGAGCTTCGGAAGGTCAAATCTGATCTTCACAATCTCACCTCTGAGAAGGATCTTCTCCATATGCGCCACGACGCTCTAACGAATGAAACCCAAGACCTCCAGAAGCAAGTTGAGAAGTTGAAACTTGCTGTTCAAGAGGCAAATGCGGCACTTCAAACGGAAAGGCAACTTGCGGCGTCAAACGAGCAAGCTTTGAGAGGTGAATGGGAAGACGACAAGAATGCCCTAAACGACGAGTTGGAGCAACTCGAGAGGATGGCTCAGGAGAAGGAGTCACGCCACGAGCGTGCTGTCTCTGATTGGAATACCGAGAAGCGTCAGCTTGAGGCCAAGATCGAGAAGGCAGAAGCAACAGCAGAAGGCTTGAAGAAGACGATTGAGAACCTTCAGCAAGTCGAGCATACAATCCAAGGGAAGGAAGCTAGGCTACACAATGCTCTCAAGTCTGAGAATGAGAGGCATAAGGCGGAGGAAGATGCTCTTAATAGACAAATTGCAGAACTCCAAGGCGAGATTGAAGACCGAAAGGCAGCATTCGATCTTAAGGTTGTAGAGCTTCAAGCTGCTAGAGAGGAGCACCGAGCCACAAAGAAAGCCGAAAGAGCACTGGACGAGAAGGCCAAAGCTCTTGACGACGAGGTCGAACTACTCAGTGCTCAGCTTGATGAGGTGAACGAGGACGCAGAAGAGCGAGTCGATACTGCTAGAGCCGAAGTTGAGGCGCTCCGTCAGAAGCTCAATGCCACCAAACTAGAACTCACTCGCTTGGAGAACCAACACGCCAGTGCCCGTGCTGATATTCAAACCTACAAAGGAGATTTGGAGGCTGAGGCGAGCGCCCAGGACCAGCTTAAGGCCGATCTCAGAGATGCCAACCGGCGGCTAGAGACGGCTCAGAAGGACAAGCACAACCTCCAAGAGCAACTTGCAAAGGTTAACTCTCAAATCCATACTCTCAAAACCACATCGATGGAGATTGAGTCCGAACGTGACGAGCTCCAGAGCCAACTTCAGCAGCTGTCCCATCAAGTTGATGTTACGAAAGGCTACGATCAAGAAAAAGTGGAATTGAGAAAAAGTAAGAGCAAACTTGAACTCAATCTCCAACGGGTGAGCGATGAACGAGAGATTCTTGAGCAAAAAGCAAGTGATTTGGAAGCTCAGCTTAAGGATGCCCTCGACTCGGCTCAGAGGTTGGAGGAGAAACTTGAGAAGCAAACCCGGGAATTGAAGGGGCAGCTGAAGGCTGTCACTGATGGCCGTGGTCACGACCAGCAAGCCGCCCAGCGCAATATCGCACGTCTGGAGTCCAGAATAGAGCAGCTACGCAAGGCCGACCAACAAGATGGAGGAGGGTCTGATGTGGAATTGAAGGTTCTCCGGGCCGAATTAGCAGAGTCGAGGAAGAGGGAGAACGAAACAATTCAAAAGGAGTCAGCAAACAGAAAGGTTGCTCGTGAATTACGATCGCAGATAGATAAACTCGAAGGAGAGCTCATGGATGCCAAGAATGCTGTTATTGCCTCTTTGTCACCAAACGGAAGATCACCTCGTTCTAGTAGAAAGTCCGAGTTCGAGGAAATAAAGCGCCAACTTACTAATGCCAATGAGCAAGTTCGGGAACTCCGGTCCCAGACAAGATCATTACAAAGGAAGGTCGATGATCAAAAGACTTCACACGACCAGACCGAATACGAGAAATCGATGCTCGAGCAGGAAATTAATGAGATCCGAGAGAGCAATGATGCCCTGGTCGCCAAGAACCTCCAAGCTAGTACTACAATTGGCGACCTTAGGAAGCGTATCCATTCTCTGGAACGGGAGTTGCACGACGCCCAATTGAACAAGCATCTCAAGAATTCGGAGGTCACTCGAACTACACAACAAGAGGTCGCCGAAGAGAGGCAAGAGCTCCATGACCACATCAAATCCGCCACCCTTGAGATCGAGCAGTTGCAATCTCAATTGAATACTAGAGAGGAGGAAATCCGTAGCCACCGCAAGCGCGAGAGGGAACTCGATGCGCAGATAAGGTCACTCCGCAAGGAGAGGCAGCAACAGGACACGCAATTTACCGATGTAAATGAAGAATTGAATAAAATCACCCGGCGGTATCAACGTGCCATTGAGAGGACTGCCCAGCTACAAGCCGCTTGGGATGAAGAACGCAAGGCGATCAAGCAGAGGGTGCGATTTTCAGAGAGTACCAGCAGGCGGGAGAATGCGAAGACTGGCAGTGAAGTCAAGGCTCTTGAGAAGATTTCCCAGGACATGGACGAGCGACACAAGGCCGAGATCAAGGGCCTCGCAAAACAGATCCGATATCTCCGAGCTAAGGTAGCTCGCGAGGCTGGATTCCGCGCAGACCTTTCCTTCAGCAAGAACTTCTTCTTAATGCAGATCAATCTCTACAGTGCGTGGTGAGTAACTTTCCCCTTGCCTTCGTGACATAATGTTCCTATGGTCCACTCTGTTGTGCTCCACCTTGACAATATCAAGCTGGTTCCATGGAATAGCTCTACGTTTAACAAAAGGCTCTGGTGGCTAATCTGTGATGAACCTTTCCCCCCGCAGCAACGAGGCAAACATGCAGTTGATAGAACAGATGGGGATATTCCCTGATCGTTACATACGCGAGAAGCGCCCGGCACTGAGGTCGGTGGTACATACAGTTATTGCTACCATCCGTATGAGGTTCGCCCCAACTTTTAGCCTAGTCCTGGGTGACTAACGGGCTCCTTGCCTGTTCCATATATATTTTTCGCTAATCTGTGCGCATAGTAAACTTCAACGGTCATGGTCAGTAAACAAAGAGCTAAAGACCTCTCTAGCAAAGTCATTAGAGCGAGTGAGAAGGATGGAGAATACGGAGGTTTAGATTACCGATAATGAGAGCTGGGGTTTCCTTTTTTTCCCCTCGAGGTCTATTTTATGTTTTTACGGGAGAAGGAGTTTAACGATTGTCCTAAGTCCGAGGTTTCTTGACCCGTTTATTCCTGATTCCTCTTTCTCCATTATTATTATTATTATTATTATACTTATGTAACATAGTTTTACGGTACCTGCATTTGCATTTTTTTCCTTCTCTTTCTTGGAGGCGGGTGTTTTGATGCCTACGAGACAATGCTCTCCCAGGGCAAAGTCAAAGCGAGCTTTGTGATTTGTTACCATGACCTAAATATGTATATTCCGTCTCAGGTCATTATTATATCATTCCTTTGATCTTTCAAAATCCAAAGAGAATATCATCTAATTAAACAACTATTGCTGGGCCAAGTTCACCAATTCATTCAGAGAACTCATCAGGTTCTTCCGTTCCTCCATCTCATCACAATCCCCAGACTCGTGATAGTAAGTGGCTACAACCCTAACGCAGGCATAATAACAAGAGTACCTGTACCAACCAGCCATTAATCAATTAGCGTTCCGCTCCAAAAAGCCGAACAAAAATAAAAATGAATAAATGGCCAGAAATAAACAAACAGAACTCACAATAGCCTCCTAACCTTCGCCCCCCCAGCGTCCAGCGCCTCAGCCCCATATCCCTCGACAAACGCCCTAGAAGGCCTCAAACACGCAGCGCACAACAGGGGATCATACCACCCAGCCCTCTCAAAGTCCACAACCCCAGCGATCTCCAAACTCCCAGACCGAAGCAACACAGCCCCATCATCGAAATCCAGAACGGCAAGAGCGGGCCTGACGACTTCGTCAAGCGCGAACGACCAACGACGAACCTGAAGGCGGATTTCCTGATAGGGTAACAAAACGAGCATCTCTTCCCCATCACACAGCACCGCTTCCACGAGCGCCGTGAAAGCGTCTCGCCAGAGAGGATAGCGTTTAGCGCTTCTGGCAGCCCGACCAAATCCCCTATTCCCCCCTTCCTCCCCCTTCCCCTCCTGGTCTCCATCTCGTGGGGAGATATCGGTCAGTGAGCGAAGGTATCGACCCATCCCTCTTTCGACATTCTCGATCTGCTCGCTGCTCATACCTTCCCTTGCGGAGCGAAAGCTCGTGCCGGGGATGTAGGATAGCAGGATGTAGGGTGAGTCAATTATGCTGCGGGTATCGTCGTAGGATATTACTTCTGGCGTCGCCATTTCTACCGGCACTTCCTTTCCTCTCCACTCCCGTTGTTGCTGCTGTAGTAGTCGTAAGACGTCTGCTTCGGATTCTAGGATGTTGCGCTCGTAGCGGAGAACGCGCGTCTCGGGGGGTGGGGAGATCTTGAGGATGTAGGAGGTGTTGGTTGAGAGTGTGATTTTGTATGATGCGTTGAAGGTTTGTGGGGTTTGGGAGGTGGAGAGGTCTGTTATACTTGCTACTGTTGGGGGAGAGGGGGAGGAGTGAAAGGCCTTGGCTAGGATTTGGTGGAGTTCTAAGGGGACTGGTTGTTGCTGCTGCTGCCCTTTGGGGCTATCGGGTGGAAGGACACCATTTGGAGTTGAGGTTTGAGCCATTGCTTTTGCTTACGGTTGCCGTCGTCGTGGTGGTTGAGACTATCACAACGATTGTGGTCGCGGGTGAGTGAGAAGGTGTGATTGATTTTCTTTTCCTTTTTTCTTTTTTTTCTTTTCCTTTCTTTTTTTTTTAAAAAAGAAGTGCTTTATCTGAGGCCGCAGGTATAGCTCAAAGAATCCTGTGACCAAGCCAAGGTATTGGTGAGAGGAGGAGGAAAGGATCGATGAGAACAAACAAATCGTTCGTCCTATTCCTGCTGTGGCTGTACAGCACTTCTGTAACCCAAAACCATCCAACCACACACACACACTGCCGTAACTCCCCAAAATACAAAAGTAGAGGACGAAGGGAGGGGGGGATGGAGATATTTGTACCTATACCGTAGGGTCTATAGTCACTTATTATTAGCTGAGAATTGGAGGGATGATTACTCCACCTACATATGATACAAACTTGGTAACGTGTCCGGATACGCTGCCACTGTATCATGAGTGAGGGTCGGTGAGGAAGGGAGTGGAGTCGAGTGGAGTCGAGTGGGAGTGGAGTCCCGGGGGTGGGGATGTCAGTGATTTTAACGGCGGTAACTGAACCGCGCTGCCGGCGCCGATCACTAGATCACTAGATCAGGCTCCCTTGTGCTTGCGTTCTTTCCGCCGTGCTGTACTAGCACAAGTACGAGCACCTATGCCGCACCAATGCGATATGGTAAATTCGTACTAGCAAGGGGAAGTGGTATCGCAAGGAGGGTAAGGAAGAAAGGCAAGTGCAGGACGCTACCAACCCCCCCAAGGAAAGGTCTGGGGACTCCTCCCTTCTTGTGCTTCCTCTTTCTTTCGAAAGCGGAAACATCCGGAACCGAGTCTATCACGGACGTGCTGGCTAACTAGCTACAAGTAGCCAGATAACAAAAGAACAGTTTGTTCCTAAGAACTTGGTGTTCTGTCACTGAATTGTCGCGGTATAGTACTTGTGTCAAGCATAGCTATTGTTACACAAATAATGAAAAAGCCCCAACAAGTGGGTTAAGTCACCGTAAGTCGGTAGTAAGTAAACAACTTTACCGGAGCAATCATTCCGCCCTTCACACTTTGTGCCGAACCAGACGGACCAACCCTTTCGATTCGCCAAACAGTTCCGCATGCGGCTTGACTTTCTTGGCGTTCTCGTTTGTTTTCGTGTAACGTTGCAAAGGTCGTGGGTAGGCCGAGTTGGGTTAAACCTGGGAAGGGGAAGAGGAACTGTTGCCCTAAATACAGTGCAATATATGATAATAAGTTAAGAATCCCAAAGTGCGGCTCGCAAGTGAGTGTGAGAGAAAAAAGAACCCTACGAATACCCGCATTCGCACGCACTAGCCCAATTCAGTCCACTCCAGCGCCCACAATTACTAACTCTAACACCCCTTCCTTAGATGCAAGTAATCCCCAACGGCCGGCATGCCTCTTGGACTTCAATCAAGGACTGAGAAGAGGAAGAGGAAGAGAAGGGTGTAGTCGCAAAGGGAAAGATGAGCCGAATGGAAAGACCCCGTCTACAATAGTCGCCGTTATGCCGGTGAGGCTACCGTATGATACTCGAGTAGTGCCGGCTCATAAAAACAAAATATGTCCAAAAGACAGCTGTGGGGTATCGGATCAATTGCATGCTACCTATCATTGTTGAGCAATACCCTCTCTCTTCCTTCCCTCCTTCCCAAAAGGCCCCATTTCCGTGGGTCCGGGACGGTATAAAGATTCCCGCAAGAATGAACCTAACTACTATTTTTGTTTGATTTGTTTCCAATGCAGATGGGGTGATAGGTGACATATTTCTCCAACTTTATTCGCCCTCACTTCGTTTAAGCCTTTTCCGCGGGCACTTCTACTACTTGCGCCGGTGTCGCCGTGGCCTCGGACGCCGCTGCAGTAACACTCTCACTCCCACCCTCCTGTTTTTTATCAATATTGACCTCCTGCAATTGAGCCAAATTGAACTTCTTTAGAGTCTCCCAGTCTTTCACAACGCTCATCCCGCAAATACCCTGTAGCACACGGGAAAAGAAAGCAAAGCGCGAAAACCCGGTTAGCCAAGATTCAAATTTTCCCATATCCAACATAAAGAGAAATTGAACTAGAAATAGCGGTGTGGCGTCGTGCCGTGGAAAACAGCGATCAAAGAGGATACACATCTCAGACAAGAAGTACCGGTACAGCACCCGAAGATAGGGATCAGAAAATATACCGTTAATTGTCCGTGCGTATCTCCGCGCAAACAAGATCGTGCCCTTAGTGTTTGGGTACTTGTACTAGTACATCTTCCCCGAGATGGGTATAGGAAAAGGCGTCTGGGGATAACAGCACAAGGGTATATGATATGATGCGATATGACATGATACCGGTAAATGAAGATGAAGACAACGATGAAGAAACCACTTGCCTGATAAAAGTCCACTAGGATGAGTAAATCGGGATTCTTCAGATCAGCTTTGTGCTTTGTCCCGACAACGTCTGCCACAATTTTGATAATCTGGTCGCGCTTCAAATGGTTGTGGTTGCGCGAGGTAGGTTTGATAGCGAACTAAAAAAAAAGGGGGGGAGGGTACAATTACCCACGTTTCAGTAACCGAAAAATCAAACACTTTCCCTTTCCCGATGAACGGAATTCGGGTCGACATTTTTTGTTTTACTTTTCCCCCACTCTTCTTTCAGGGAAGAAAGCAGAAGAAGAAAAAAGGGCACACACCTTGATGCATTCTTCCCCTTGGTGAAAGTGGGAAGGGAGGACGTCCTTGGCGACGGCTTCCAGGCCTTCAGCGTTCGCCTTGCCTATCCGAGTAACTGGTGTAAGGCGATGGATGTATCGGCTCTTGAGACGGTTCTCCATAGTTCCTGCACAGAGTGCACTGACCATGGCAGTCGGTTCGCAAGGAGGGTTCAGACGGAAGAAGATAACTGTGCATTGACCAGGCCATAGGAAGAACAACAAAGGAACAAAAAGCCACTCGTCAACATTATCCTAATCCATAGATAAACAAAGTGGAAGGAGGAGGAAGAAAGAGGGGGGGCTCGATCGGGGGTGGGAGTAGGAGAAAAAATGTATTTGGAGAAAGAAAGATCTCTTACCACACTCGATATCAAGCTTCACCGAGATAAATGGCTTCTCGGGTTTGGCTCCCTTCAGGTCATTAATCTCCCTTTGGATCGACGCCTCGATATCTTCATCCTCATCTTCGTCACTCTTGTCATTGGACAAGTCGAGACCATAAAGCTCGGAGGAGACCTAGTGTTGTGCCGAATCAATTGCGAGCTCTTCGGCTACTCCGACCGGAGCTGGAGGAGGGGTAAATTTTTGCGCCCCACCTGCTCTAATAGCCTGTACATCTCTTCGACGCACTTTGCTTCTCGGCCTCTGTCGCAGGTGGCAAATATACCCTGAGAGCCTTCCTCAATGCTATGGAGGCTATGGTACTTGGCTTTCGCCTGCTTCTTCCAATACTCCCTGGTCTGGCTTGATTGTCCGTTGATTAGCATCTGCTGCTATTTTGAAATAGTGTATCGGCGTGCAAACCTTGCTCTTCTTGATTGATTTAGGATCCAAGCTCTCATTGTTGCTACGGCGTTTCTTATTACCTTCCATTTCAGCTGACGTTAATCCGCGGAACCGATGGGTGAAGTTGAAGGTGGGAGGTTGGGAATTAGGAAACGTTGCTAAGTTACTACCAGTAGCTTAGCTTCAAAGCACAGCACTGTACCGTACTGTATACGTCACAAGATACTTAGCACTAGCCCTCAGCGGGATAAATAGAGCGGATTTAAAAAATAAAAATAAAAAGCGAGAGGAGATAAACCACGCTGGCGCTTTGGGAAAGGGTTTCTAATTGTAACCTCTAAGATAGACATGCACATGGTATTAAGGGACAGAAAAATGTAGAAGAAAAACTTTGGCTCGATCCCGGGTTTGAACCGGGGACCTCTCGCATACAAACTCAGAGTGAACCCTAAGCGAGAATCATACCACTAGACCAACCGAGCCTGGGCCATTTCGAAATTGACATAATACGTGATTAAAAACTAGTTCGCCTAACTCACCAGAATAACTCTCTCAATACCCAACCCTATAAAGCAAAGAATCAGAAAAGAGCACTCAAGATTTGTTTCATCTTGTCATCATATGGGTTGGAATTTCCTTATTTCTCCCACAAATCTCAGTACTAAACAAAACTTATCAACCAATAACATAAGTATGATACCTGTAGATATAGCAAGCAGATAAGGATGTATTTTAAAGCTCTTAGTATCAGCTCACTTCCCGCAAAGGCAAAGTAAATATCAAATTGTGTCAAGTTTATTGCGTTGACAGAAGGAGATAATAAGGGAAGGAGGAAGCAAGTACCGTAGTCATCGGACTGGATCATAAGGAGTTTTATCTTTATATTTTCAACCTCGAAAGGGTGAGAAAAAGTCTTGCCAAAGCACAAAACACAAAAATCCCCTGGAAATGGCATTTTTTTCTCTTTGTCTTGTAACTTGAGCCATTTTCGGGGAGAACAGCCATCCTTTTTTCACTGTTGCAGGACAAACCGGGCCTTAGCTTATACCGGTATCCTTCTCTAATCGGGCCCAATTACGGTAAAAACTTGAACAATTAAGAAGGTGTGCTATGTCACGGGCTTCCCTTTCTTAGTAAGGCCAGGGAATTTTTTATTTTTTATCCTGTCTCAGGAGGGGGGGGGCTGTGTTTTTGATGTATTCCCCAGAAGGAAAGATTTTGGACTACCGTATGTGCCCGAGTATGGTACATAATATATAGCACACTGTCAAATTATTCAATATTTTACGGTATACCCCTCAATTTAAACTCAATCCTACTCATCCTTACCCCATTAACCTTCTCTCTCGCATTAATATGGTTTAGATCATTTAGACACAATAGTAGCCTCCAACACTGCAGTAACGATAGATACTACAGAATAACAGCTCGATTCGGCTCCGTACTTTTTCGGTTGCACAGCACTCTTGTCGCAAAACCCCCTCACCGATCCTGCATAAGGTATTTTCTTGTTCCCTACGGCTTGCACTGAACACAATCCTGCTATCATACCAACTCGCTTGTAGCCAAACCACCGAGTGACCAGCCATGATTTCACATGGCACCCTCCACACAGCCCTTCCAACCCCACCCTCACGCCCTTATCACACATATGACATGGCAAGAAATTCTAGGGACCCTGCCGTGCATACAATTGCCAACTAACACTGTGTAAGCTCGTATGTACGCATCTCCTCCCAGCGCCCTTACGACATCCAGACCAGGCTCAAGAAAATAAAACGAGATACGGTAACAGGAGCACACATTAGAAGTGCCGGTCGCTAGGCGTGCCGGCAGAAGTGTTCTAAGGCACCTGAGTACAGGTAACCGCCCCGCGAGCCTTCAGTTACCCCATTACCCGGGCATACCGGAGGGAACGTGCTCTTTCCCGTTGGGGTGGTTTTGCATAGATAGACATGTCTCGGAAGCTCCGCTCCCCGTACATAGCATGTCCCGGCTCCCCGTGGAGGGCCATGTCTCACCTTCGCGCTCCACGTGAGATGGTTGGTTATGACAGCGAATCGTTTCGATAAGGCAGTCTCCCAGTATCTCGTCTCGGGGATGCTTTTCTAATGTTCCGGAAGTGGAGATGTCGAGTTTGGGTTATCAGGGGGGAAAAAAGAAAAGAAAAACAGAAGCGGATGTTACATCGGCAGTTTGACACCCGGGATTCTGTATGAGTGGGACGGAATACCGGTAGATGAACAGTGTAATGTTGATTGAGTGTTATTGAGTCGAGGCGCTTGTAATCGCCTGCCATTGATATCAAGCGGCTGGCACTTTGCATGGGATTGGTGAGATGACCAATCATACAAGAATCCGGCCTCGTTATCTCGCGCTCGTCGATCTGATGTATGCTCAGTATGGGGTTCGAGTGTCGCCATATATGCCGCTGGCAGAGGGCAATCGGCTTGTTGGACTGAGGATCAAGTCCTGGGTGTGCAGGCGTGGTATTCATGACCCCACACCCATCGCGACCAAATCCACGAGCATGTCATAGGCAACCTACAGCCGGAGCACCACCAAGCACACCCATACCCCTGAGCATCGTGTGAGGCTCGGAGATCCCATGAGCAGCAATATGAGCCCCCATTCTCTCCAGCAGTCTAGCTCCGCAGTGCACACAATTCCTCTCTCCTACCCATATTTACGTTATACCCCTCATCCTAAAGGGAGCGAGCGAGCCAAGTCATAGCTCTAGCACAGAAACTCGATTTCTCCCCAGATGATTTGGACTGCCATTTGATGAATCGCCGGAGTGGTTGGGGAGGTGCCCCAATTAACTCGAGCACCTCACCAACCACCCCAGGAGTTCTCAATAGCCTCCCCTGGCCCGGGAGATATCTATCGGTGTGGAACCCCCTCCCCCTCAATTCACAAATATCCTCTCTCTTCCACCTTTTACCCCCCAATCAGTTCCAGCGAGAGCTGTTGTCCGCGACCCGATTGATCTGCTCAGGCTACTTGAGATGTACAGTACCGTACGGTACGTGTGGAGACAACCGTGCAACCAAACCCCACCAAAAAAGTGACTTTGACAGTGGAATCCATCACCCCTCGTAAGCCCTTAAGAATTTGGGAAACAGCCACCTGAGCACATGGACCGCGATCGTAGACAAGGTGCGGCCGCTGCGGCGAGCACTTCGAGTATACTTAATTTAGGCCCGAGTAGATTAGCTTGCAGTGTCCTAGTTAATCGTCAATCGACAACAAGTAAAAGGGAGCACAACTTCCTAGTAGGAAAGATAATGGAAATATTTATTCTATGAGAGAAACCCCTAGGTAGAAAAAATATAAAATTGAAAAAAAAATTGAAAAATAAAATAAAATCTGGGGTGGCGGTTGCTGTAGCTGTGGTAGTGAGTAGTGGGTTTATCTGGAACAATCGTCGTCGCGCCCTCATTTCGAATACTTAATTTGTGCCTGGGTATGATATAACCTTAGATTTTATGATAAATTCTCTTGTTCCATTGGTATTCTATGCTTGCCAGCGTTTTGGAGGCATCCGAGCTATCATTCTCATCAGGAGTAAGTGTGGCGTTCCTATCCACTTTTTGATATTCCTTGGGGTCACAGGAAATCACTCGTAGCATGGGCATTGCAGCCTGTGGCTGAGGGGGAACCTCATACACTATATAACAATTTTGGCTACAAAGAATCGAGCGTGCGCATGCGCCCAAAATCCCCCAGGCACTGCCAACAGCCCCAGGTTTAGACACAACTCCCTTCTCAACAAGTTCATCGAACGTCTCCTTATACGCCCCCCAACCGCTCCCCCACCCCTTCCAACCGCCAAGTCCCCTGGCCATAGCCATACTGACAAAAATGCTGTACAGTCTCCCGAGCGCAAAGTCTGCGAACCCCCACGTGGCCTCCTCTAGCCCATCACTTCTAACCTTTCCTCCACTCCTATCGACAATCTTCTTCCAAGCATCCTTGACTAACGCGGTTCTCTGGGGCTGTTCTTGGGATTCTGCCAACAAGTCCGGCGGTATCGGCATACGCTTCAATCTGTGGGGCAAGGGACAGGTGCGTACGAGAAGGTAGGAGAGCCGGACGGGAGAATTGGTCCGGTGGGATGCGAGCATTGAAGTAGGTTGCTATACGGGGCAAATTTGTACACCCAAGTTGCTGGGTTATCGTTGGCGATGTTTAGCAGCTGGTTCGAAGTTTAGGGGGCGAGGGTTGCCCAGGTTTCGAACTCTACATATATCAACGTGAGCCAGTATGCTCCTCCCTTCCAGAGCTCTTCATAGAAGGGGAAGACGTGCCGGCAATTAGCTTCAAATAACTGTGACTGTCCCAACCGGTGTAAAAGGTCTCATTCCCACGGAAGAACAACGGCTCGTTCAATTCATGGTAGACAGTTGCATAAATAGCGAATGCCGAAGCAATGTTCATGTAGCTTCCTACAGCAGGGTGCACGTTAGCAAACAAAATCCCGTGTTTGGTTTAAGAACAAGCCCACCGTGAGCATGACCGATAATCTCATTCGGCATGCAAAAAAAAAAAAAAGGACCATTAAAACTACTATACAAAAAATCCAGGCGGGTACCAAAACTTCCATGCGGCAGACACACCCAATCCCAATTCCTACCCCTCGCCTCATCACGGAGTATGCCCTCCTAGGCGTATCATAATAAAAATTCGGTAGGCGCGTTGGGTCGACAACCCTAGGGCCAGTCCCCTCCGTTGGGGCCCAATTGGGCCATGTCGGACTATTAGTGCACAATCATCATTTGTCACTCACCTACCCCCATCACCAAACAGGCAAAAGAGAGCACAAACCCCCATATTACTTTGTCCCCGCCGTCAAAGCCACCTTCTTCAAATACCCCTCCAATCCCACTACCTTCAACCCCTTAATAAAATTCTTCAGCATCCGGCCATTAACATCGGCCATCTCCTCCGTCGGCTTCTCCATGTATGCATTGTAGAAGAGGCAGAGGGGGTTGGGGGAGGGCGTGAGATAGCGTAGATTTGTGCCCGGATGGCCGCGTTAGCGGAGAGGGCTTGCAGGATTGCGGTGCCGCTTATGCCTGTTGCTCCGGTTACGATTGCTCGGGCATTGCGGCGTTTGGTTGGTTGGTATTTATATGTTCGAGGAGAGTTCAATTCGACTGCCGGTATGTGCTGTGGTTCGGTGGAAACAGAACCTCTTTATTTACTGTCCAACCTCGGCTCTAAATAAACAAAACAAAAACAACACCACGACGTTATGACGTCGTTGATTGAATGGATGGCAGGGTGCGGTAAACTTCTAGATCGTGTCGTCCAGATCTACAGTGCTCGTCGACGGAATGTCACGGCATTATTACGTTTGAGCTACTTGTAGCTCCCTCATTCTGGGGGCGTGATCGGCCAGATTTCACGGGAAAATAAAATAAAATAAAAAGGCAGCACCCATGAGGCGAAACACAATGGGTTTTTTTGCCTCATTTGTGCCGTGAGAAAAAGCAATCACATAAGTCGGAGAGTACCCAATAGTACTGGTAACTTAAGCTGCCGTGACACTGCACCAGTATTTTCGGATGTCTGACTTCAAACGATTATTTACGACAGTATGGAGAACCACTTAATTCTACTCTTACTCTACTCTACTGCAGTACTGTACTGGTATCATACTTGTCCTAGAAGCTGGCTAGCCGAAACAGCCTACCGTACCCTACGTGTACAGTACTACCGCATGGAATGTACCAGGAACAGACCAACCAAACGCCCAAACGAAAATCTCCAGATTGTAGTGTCAACAATTAAAGGTGCTTCGCGTCCCTGGAGGGGTTATTTGTTCTTCGGACGGAATGAGAGCCAAATGACTGGGTGTGGTCGAAAGAGCCCAATTTAATGTCCGTTTAAATTAAAGTAAGGGGGCGAAAAAGGAAAGAAGAGGGGCAAGAAAAGAAGGTATCACGAGTGACACGAGGGCAAGGATGTAGGAAGTTAAGCTTTCTAAGGAGAAGAGAGGAAAAAGAGAGCTTCGAATCCCGGGCGAGGAATGGAGTGAAGAGAGCAAAGATGTCTCGTTTTGTACACTGCAGGTAAATAGCATCCAAATGGATAATAATCCAAAACGCCTAACTCCTATAAGCCCGTGAATACCATACGGTATGTGCGATTATTACATCGTATAGTATAGTATAGGGCAAACGTGTCAAGGACAAGAACATGCCATCAAACCACTATAAAAAGCATTGGAAAGCCTAGAGCAGAAGTGCCAGTCGAATTACCGTTTGAAGTTGTTCTTAAACTCATCAATATAAATATCAACGAATTTCTTGAAGCCGTGCCCGCCCTTGCCTAAGCATTGATAAAACCCGACCGATTAATAACCGTCAAACAATAAATAAAAAGGAGTTTCCTCAGCCCTCCGAAAAAACAAAGATATCCTCCAAACAAAATGCTTCATCCGCATAGCCAAACAAGCTGACCACGCGTGAAACACGCGCAGGGGAATTCTAGCAATAAACAAGGTCCAGCTTGCAGGTAAAATAAATAAAAAATGAGCGAACCTTCAAGTTTTGTACCGCCCAACTCACGGTAATCCTCCATCTGTCCCTTCCCCGTCAAACGGCCGTGCATTCTAGCCACCATTCGGTGAAAGGAGGGGCTCCGTAGTAACTATTCGGTCAGTAAAACCTACCCCACATAGTACAGAGCAGCTATATCCACCATGTCACACGGGTCACGAGAGGTGGTTGAGTCCGCCCTAGCTGATGCACTAGATCAGGCTGGCGGTAATGATTCAGTGTAGCAGAAGGCACCGCCAACGACAACGTGCAATGTAGGCGGGATTCTCTCAGATGACGAGAGGGAGGTTGGAGAATGAAGTGGGGACGGATTTGTTGTGGTTTTCTTATTTCTTTTTCCTTTTCTTTTCTTTCGTCCAAAGGAGGGGTTAGAACTCAACTCTTGCTACGAGCCATGCCTGAGCCATTACGTGAAGCGTTAGCGCTATGCTGTAACATTGAGAGGAGCGGTGTTTATTCCTCATTGCAGATCCGTAGCTCCCGCAGTAGGAAAAGAGTGAGGAAGGGAGGGGAAAAGAGCGGGGTGTGTTAACGCACCTCGAAGACACGTATCATCTTTTTTCCTTGGTTCTTGAGGAAAGTTGGGTCAGATGACAATGGGGATGGATGATGGTGATGATGATGATGGCCTCTCCGGTGGCTGATGCTGTTGGTGTTGTAACAGGTGTACGGTAGCTGGTTTTGCCGCTGAACGGATGATGGTACTTTCTTTCTGCTTCCCTTCCTTCTTTTCCTTCTCCCTGTCCCTCGGTGAATAGTTTACGAATGGTTATCGTAAGTTACTCCAGGCTGAGAGCTGTGACCAAGTTATGGTGATCAGGTTTTCGAAACTCATGACGCGGGGGTTGAAGTTGCCAGAGGTATTGTGGGTTAAAAAAAAAAATTAAAAAAGAAAACTCCCAGCGGAAAGTCTTGCGCACTTTACAGCACGAGCATGCTTCCGGAAGGTTCGGAACACCCTTCCCAACGGAAGCCCACAGCATGGCTGCGCTGAAACTCACAATGGCCTTGTTCTACCAAGTGCGCATTTCTGGCTGATTTGCCAGCACGGGTCAAGCACCCTGATGGGAGAGCACTATGACCATTGCCACGTGCAGTTTCCCCGCAAACGAGGTTTTCAAATAGCAGGCGGAAAGGGATGGAGACCATCCTAGGGAGAAGGCAGTCAACGAGATGGCGATAAAGTGAAGATACGGGTGTATTCCGAAACGATGAGGGAGCAATGCATGTAGCCGCAAGTACAAATGCCAGTACAAGACAGTACAAGCACAATAGATTATGGATTTCACCACGCCAGTGGCCTCAAACACCCAACTCCTAGGGTACGGACTGTACTAGTACTGTTGCCTAGTGTCATACTATGCACCTGAGCTATGTCGTCATAAAAGGATGGAAGAAGGAATGGAAGAAGGAATGGAAGAAGGTGGGGAAAGGGGAAAGGTACTGTACGGTAGTTTGCTTCTTAGACAACTGCACCCACCACTTGTAGATTAGCATCAGTAGTTAAAGATGCAGAGACTTTGAAGGGCCTTGGAGGTGGAGGAAAGACATTCCCAGGGCCTCAGCCAGGCAAGGGTCCAGTCCCAGTGCTGCGGAACTGATGGCGTACCGGTGCTCGGGGATGGCACGGTAAGTGCTTTTGCTCGTGCTGCACCTAACCTGTGTATGCACTTTACACGTAGTCAAGAAGGCCATCATCCATACGAGCTCCCCATGCTGTGACAAGCTCTCATAGGTTAGGAACAGCCGCTTTTCCTACTAAATTGTTTCCTGTGGGTGGGCTGGGCGGAAAGTGGGCACAGCATCCGATGTACGAGGCTGTGTTCGCATGAAAAAAACAATAGGGATGGATGAAGACCCAAGGGAACAATTGTTTTTCATGACATCTCATCTAGGATGAATCATTGGACTGATGACATCCCCAGCCCGCTCCAACCAATAATCTTTCATGAGAAGCTCAAAGGGAGAAAAAAATAATAGTAATAACAACAACAACAATATTATTATTATGTACAAGTACCGGTACAGTACTTGGCCCCGTCCAATCCATCTCTTCATCACATCACCGGGCAAGCGGCGAATGTTAGGCCTGTTATCAAAGATGGGAAGCCTCTCCCGTTTCCTTCCTCAAGTAGCCTGCGGCAGTCAAATCCATGGTAACAAACCCTCACCAGACGTAATTGTTTGAGGCTCTGCTTTGTAATTGATGAGTGGGTGGAAGGTGACCATAGGATTGTGAAGGCTCTTAAGCGACCCTGCAATCTGCCCGGTAATGGAACGACAGCGGGAATGGTTTGAATTTGGGAGAACATGAATGGCTGTCTGGCTTTCGGTCATTTCATTTACCGGCGCCATGGTATTCTTGTTGTTCTTATTGTGTCTGGGTCTGTTTACTCCCAAAATCCTTCTCCCTCTCCCACCAGTGCACTTGTATGCCTCCTTTTCCTCATGCTTCTCTCTTATTCCTCCTTCTACTCCTGCCCCTCCTCTTAGCTTCTTCCCTGGAGTAGAGCATATATATATATATATGATTCCCACTCCCCTCCTCCTCCCTCCATAATCCTCACACTTGCTTCACCACAAAAAGACACCTTCCACCGGTATCCTCAACTCAGTTCATTGTCGACATCGGATCATCGCGAGCACAGTAGTTTACTGGTTGTTTACAGTAAGGAGCTTCAGCCAGCAACGGCAACAAGCAAGAAAATCGAGCAATCAACTATCTCATCAGCAGCGAAGAAGAAAAAAAAAACCAGAGCTACAGTAGACCCTGTGCCAATCCGAAATTTGTCCGACAACCCTCGGTATCCTGGGAATCCGTGCAAGAAACCCCCCCCCCCCACAAGAGAATAAAAGAAAAAAGAAAAAAGACCTGCAGCAGAGTAACGTCAAAAGTACTCAGTCATTTAGTTGCTCAGCCAGCGCCACGGACACCGACAGTACAGGCAGAAACGATAGACAATTGCTCTCTCAACAAGTCGCCCATTCAATTCTCTCCTGCTTGCTTTCTATCAATCTCTTTGTAGGAAGGTATCATACCGGGAGAGAAGGACCTGAATCATTAGGGTTCCGGGCATCAGTTTTTAGGTACTCTACCGTACTGCAGCTTCCACCCTCAACCACCGCCGCAAAGCCAGTCAGTCAACCTTCTGGCCGTTCAGATCTCTGCCATTCTCCTGCATAGGCACGCACTTTTTCCTCAATCAGCCCCTTCACCCACACGCACATCCGCCCGCCAATCCCACCCCACACCCTCCAATTTTGGGGCGCGCGATCTTCTCTCTCCCACACCTGTCTCAAACTCACCCTGCCTCTGGCACACCTAACGCACGCGATCTGCCGCCAGCCATCGTGATCTGTCCGTCAAAAAGGCCCTCCTTCGCCGTCCCATCTTGATCTTGAACGGCCATCTTGAACACCCCATCTCCGCTACCCCTAGTCATCTTCCCATTCATCCATCTACCCGCCCACAGAAACCCCCCACTAATACTTAGCCCATCCCATTAGCACCTGCTCTATCTCCTCCCCCCTCCTTCCACTACTCCCTCGCCAAAATATTTTTTAAGCTACCTAAAACCTCTCCTCTCACATATACTTTAGCCCGAATGAATACCCACCTCTGGAGAGCAGGGTCCCAATCCCTTCCCCATCCTCTTCCTCTCAATACAGCAAGACCGTCGCAACGCTCATCTCGATCACGAATCCGCCACGGCCGCTCAAAAGAGAAGGGAACCCCAAGATGGTTAACCCAAACAGTTCCTGGTAGGTGGAATTGGATATCCTTATTTTCACTTCTTTCACTCTTCTTCAGAAACCGAGTTCTTGATCACATGAGGATAGAAAACTAACATTTCCCTTTCATTCTCGGCAGACATCCGACGGAAATTTCGGGAGCTAGAGGCATACGAGAACGAGCGGCTACATGAGAGTCTACACCCCAACGAAGACACGCAATGGAAAATCGACAACAGTGATGAAGTCACGACGCGAAATCGGTACTCCAATATTGCAGCTTGGGGTAATAATCGGATAAGACTAAGGGTGCCTGCAAAATACTGTGACTATATCAATGCTTCGCCAATTGTTCTGAAGGGCCGGAACGGGTCAGTGAAGCGGTACATTGCTACGCAGGTACGTGATAGGGATACGGGTGGCGCTATCTTGGTGTTTATTCTCCGAGATGGGAGGTGAAGCAGGAACGTGTGGGTGGAGTAAAGCTGACGTGTGTTCCTTATTGCGTTGTGTAGGGACCGAAGGAAGGACAATTCAACCACATATGGCGAATGGTCTGGCAGGAGACTTCCGACGTTGCTGTAATAGTCATGCTCACAAAGACTTTTGAACTGGGACGGGATAAATGCTTCCAGTACTTTCCCGAAAAGCTAGACGATAAGCCTTGGACCGTCGATGGTGATGAGGAGTTTGGAGACGGGTTCAAGGCGACGATAAGGCTTTTGGAGAAGACCAAAGATAAGCGAAGTTCATGCACTGTGCGAAAAATTTCATTGAAAGTTGGCGAGAAGGAGAAGATTGTGTGGCATCTGCTGTTTAAGGGATGGCCGGATTTCAATGTTCCCGAAGGAGACGATCGAAACGCGTTATTGGAGGCGATCAAACTGGCCAATGAGAAGAACAGCGGTCCCCAGAACCCATTGATCGTCCATTGTTAGTAACTCTCTTAAACAATTCTTGGGGCTGAACATCATCTAACCCTCATCTTTCTATAGGCAGCGCCGGAGTTGGCCGATCCGGAACGTTCATCACCCTAGACCATTTTCTTCGTGAAATGGATGCAGGCGCCATTTCCGTTGACGAGCGTGAAGATCCGGTTTTCAAGGTGGTGAACCAGCTTCGCGAACAAAGAATGTCCATGGTGCAGAGTCAGGTCCAGTACGAATTCTTATACCAAGTATTAAAGGAGAGATTCCAACGACGAGCAAAGTCGGCTTCCCCACCGACAGTTCCATTAGATGACCTGGCGGAGACAGATTCGGAGTTTGAGAACGGCCAAGGCGGGGTGCGGCTGCATTAACTCTGCTGGCAGCTCCTGTTTGAGCGCATGGACGCACTGATCCCTATTTTCATCTTTTTTGTTTGGCCATTTGCCCTTGGCGTTTATTCTGTATCGCTCTTGTTTTATACCCTTTGGATTGCATATACCCACGGTTTACTGTTGTTTTTTGCTTTTTTGTTTTATTTATTTCGCATTTATTTCTGTGGTTTCGGTAGGGAAATGGAGAGGATACAGGCACAGGAGTTTTTTGTTTTTGTTTAAAGTTCCTTCTTTTTGTATCATTCATAGCCACTCGAGTCTTTCGCCCCATACCCCTTATTTCCGTCCATTTGCTATTTCTTATCGAGCATCTGCGTCCTTTATACTGTAATGTACCCTTTGATGGACATTGGACACCAGTAGATCCATTTCTTGGGATGGTCTCGAACGGGGCAACCATGAACCCCCGACACCCCAATTAATTAAAGTCTTGTATAATAATATACATAAACTTGACTATCCTGAAATCGCCTGCAAGTATGTTATATTATATATTATACCCTTTCATAAAACCTTTTTCCTCTTCTCCACAAATCTCCCCCTCTTGCGAATTCCCGGTGCCTCGGTGCAGAAAGAAAAAAACAATGACAAGGTCACACACACAACTTTGCGGAGTGCGGGAGGGGGAAAGGAACCCTTGCTCAAGCACCCACCACTGGGTATAGCGGGTAGCTGCTCTACTTGTACCTTACTCGTGCTGTGGTCCTAGAAACCAGACTACTCCTAACCAACCTGCACAATAATAACATTATGACATCACGTACGATACAGTACTGTACATAACCTATTTACCACCCACCCCAAGCACACCGCAGACACGGCACCGTACGTATCATATATCCCCAAACAGCAACAACAACAACAATAACAACAATCCAAACAAAAAAGAGGAAACCCCCAAGGGAAACACACCAGGACACATTCTACCGTTCTACCAAGGATCCCGACCCGCCGCCTTCTCCGGAAGCCTTACGCGCAAAGCCGGGAACCCAGGTAGAAGCTGCAGGGTTGGGGAAAGGGGGTAGTTGTCCATTGCAAGTATTGTATTATTATCGTGGATAACATACAGTACATGCAACTGTATATCCTAGAGGACTACCGGTGCCGTATAATGGGGTATCAATCAATTTGTCGTTTCTGCTACGATAACTTAGAGCTTAACTTAGCTAGGGTGGAGGATGTGTATTCTCCTTGGGGAATTCCGGAATCTTTCTTTTATACGGTGGTTCGTGGGTTCTGTGACAACTGGGGGTGTATGGGGGGGGTGATACGGAGTTTGGATGTGATAGGATAGGTATGATAGGTAGGTAGGTAGGTAGGTAGGTGTATGCTCCACTTGATTCTCTAAGTGAGTGATTTCCTGTGGTTTATATAGTAGAGTGCTGGATGATGCTCGAGCAGGTGCTTGTGGTTTGTGTAATATTATGATACTTCAATGATGTTGTTGTTGTGATGGCAGTTTATTGGAGTTCTCTACTAAATAACTTGCTACCTAACTAATTTGGTAAGTAACTACGGTAGCCGATCAGCCGGTTTAACTTGATACGGGCTGGTATATTATTAACCTACATACCCGCCCAAGCACAGTACTACCCAGCCCTTGCAAACGCTTCGCCAGCCCTCCATTTCCACTACCCAGTAAACAAATTACGACAAGAGTTTAGAATGTCATTAAAGCCATATCCGGAAACAGTTATCTAAAAGACTCTTGCTATTCCTCCGCTATTACTGTGTTGTCCTTAGGGCACAAAGGGGGGGGGGGGTGCTATAAGAACTCTACAGACGTGGGTATGCAAGGACAATCTCAACGATATAATTAGACATGAACAAACCCAGAATTCCTAGCAAAAAAATTGCTCAATTGATCAGAAAGAAAAATTCCCACCGTAGTTTTCCTTCCCCTCCACTCCACCGGGGACTCTGACAGACCCGGGGTCTCCGCTATATCCATCACGGACCAATCATAAATTCGAGTCCCCCGCTAGCCTTACAGCCGGGAAATACATCTTTAGCACAAGCTCACTACCCCCCACTCTACCTACGCATAACCCCGGACTCACTTCTACCTCCCTACCCTCCAGATCACCCTCGCCAGCTAGGCGGTTCCTCGGTTGAGCCGAACTCCGAAGCCGCCTTCCCAGAGGCCTTACACGCACATTAGCCCCCACACTACCTCAGTATCCACTGGAGGACTAGGCTTACGCTGTCCCTAGACCAGACTGTTTGGTCTAGTTATATCGTTCTTCAAGCGAGGTGTATGACGTTTAGGAGATTTGGAAATTTTAGCGGAGGGTGAAGGATAACTTATACGGTTAGGATAGTATCATCTGTTTTTTCTCGCTCGTTTTCCTCGCAATTTTAATTAAAAGTGGAGGTGAAGCTCAGCCCAAGAGCCTATCGCATATCCCTCTTGGTCCCTTCTTGCAGCGCGGTGAGAAGTGAAACTACACATTCTCACCCAGACATCACAACCCACAAGCTGGCTGACGCATGTACAGTTTGCCCCCTCGGTGGATACGGCTAAACGCCCCCGAGGCTATGGGGGGTGTAAGTGCCCGCCAGGCCCCCCGGACACCCTTGAAGAGCAAATTTGGCGGGCACTCCATATCGCCCAATGATAAAGGAGCCGCAGCCTACCACAGCCCCTACCCGTAAGCGGCTGTGTGTGTAGGTAAGCCATGGCCCTGCCAGGGCCGTCGCTTCTAAAATCGTCAATATCTGCAAAGGACCGATACCGGTGGCCCGCGAAGGCGGCACAAGGGATAACATCCAACCGCCAAAGAAAAAGATAGGGGGGAAGTTCTTCATAGAGCAAAAAAAAGGTCAGATATTCTACAAAAGATGTTACTTCTCCTGGGCTGCGAGTCCGAGTTAACTGGCCGTCTACCACTATTCTTATAGAGTGCGGGCCCCACGAGTGACAATCCATGAAATCACGTGACTCTTGGTGAGCCGGCAGAGAAAGTCTTGCCGCAACACTCTTAGCGCAAGCACCCGTTGTCGTCGTCCAAAAGCAACGCAGGCTCCCTAGGGGATTCGGGAACGTGAATATGGGAAGGGAAAAAAGGAAATGTAGTAAAACAAGGAAAAAGGTGCTTCCACCAGGTGGCATGATTGCTATCCTCATTCTCTCCACGGTGATATAAAACCAAAAAAACGCCGAATCCCGCATGCCCAATCAATCAAGCAATCCAATCCACTCTTGTCAATGAAGGACTTGTTTGGCTACTCTCACTCTCACTTTCCTCCTCTACCAGTCCCGGGGTCCTCCTCTTCCTCACCCTCATCACCAGATAACTCAAATTCCCTATCTGCGATGGCGGCTTCTAGGTTTGCGAGCTCATCACCTTCATCCACGGCGACACCTTGGTAACCCTTCGCTTGTCGCTTGCGCTCGAGCATGCGTTTGTGGTACCAGGTGCAGATAGCCAGGGCAGAGAGTGATCCGATGATGTCGGCAAGAATGTCCCAGGGGTCGAACTTTCGGACCTGGTAGAGTGGTTAGCGGAGCTGGGCCAAGCAGGAGGCACTGACAGAGGGGGCATATTACGGATAGTAGAGTTTGGAGGAGTTCACTAGATGTGGAGAGAAAGAGGGTGCATATCTAGCCGGGTCAGTAAGCACACTGCAAGAAGGCGAGAGTCCAGGAGCACTACGAAAAATGTGAGGTTGAAGACTCGACGACGGGATGTATCCAGTATCCAGTAGAAAGATATCTGCGATCTAGACATTAGCTCTCTGACATGCTCACACGGGGGATGGATAGAAAGGATGGATAGAAAGGATGGAAGGGGTAGAACCGTCAGAATGAAGAACATAGCATAATGGAGGAATTTATCGTTGATAGGAATTGAAGCGGTAGTCGTTCCCAGCCATAGCGAGAATAACGATAGTATAACGAAAGCTATCGCAAAGGGTGTTCGGACCCTGTAGAATGAACCTCCATTAGAGCAATACCAAATATAGGATGTGATGTGATGATAGGGGATGAATACCTCATGTTTGTTCTCTCTCGTGTGTTGGGGTTTATGCGAGGGACGACGGTGAGGCATGAAGTGGAACAAAATCCGTGGACCAAATGATCCGCGGTGGACGTAACTGTTGCCAAGAATGTAATGACTAAGCGGGTGGTGCTACCATTATGATAGGGCAGAGCCTTTATCTTTTCAAGCATGGTTCCGAGCAGGGGTTCCCCGATTACGCTTTTTGGGTTTTCACTACGATTTTGGTATGAGAGGGGATAGCAGTACCGGTAGCCTTCACATGTATCTAGCTACTGGTATGGGTCAATGAGCCTGTCGACACTCACGGATTCTCACTCGAGCGCTTAGCTTAGGCTTCTGATACAATTGGTGCAAGCCATCGCATTTGGTTATTTCGTTGATTCAGGTGCGCAAAAGGGGAGATATCAGCGACCGTTTTTTTTCCCATGCACATTCTCCTTAGATCACGCTCGTTCTCTCCACGGAGGGCGTGTGGTGGTGATGGCTCACTTTAAGCCTCATCAGATGAGGTCACGTGTATAACGAGATGCCGAGTAAATTTTTGATATTTTCGGTCAAGCTTTAAGCCTATAAAAATTGCTAATGACATTAACCCCTTAACATGAGATTCTCAGGCCTGATCTTTAAAGGTGATGATGATATTTAGCGTCATGCTTACTAAATGTGTTCATGAATGATCACTCGAAATTATGAGATGAACTTGCGGTTGATAGGCCTGTAAAGGAGGAAAAAAATCATATCGTAGCCCGCCTGCTCGCTTGATGGCCCACGATTCAATGGCTCTGCTCACCTGTGAATCCACTGGTACTATAGCTACGCACTACGATGGTACTATACGGTAGACGATAGTGCTACAGGAGAATCCAGAGCACCATTTCTCCTCCGTATGTTGCCCCCCCATCTCGTATCAAACAGCCCTCCATCAAACGACACTTTAGAACTTAGGGGGCTTTATCTCTTCCACCTCTTCAATCCCTTATCTAACCGTGCGGTTACTCTATTCGCCTCGTATCATTCACTCTCGCTAAGGAGTTCATCTGGTGGATTTCTTTGCAGATTCGTGGTAGGAGGAATAGAGAAATTATCGAAAAGCAGAGTGTCGTTTCTTTCGTAAAGTTCTCCGCTTAACAAGCCTTCAGACCCGCCCTCCTATTTATTTACCTCTCACTCTCTAGTTTTCTCTTCCCCTCCAATCACCAGTACACACACAACGCTTACCTACATCAAGTGAGCATTTTATACAAGTAACTACGCGATAGGCTCCGGTTTCCTCTGTTCTCCGGGGACTTTTTTTTCTTTTTCTTTCTCGCTCTTGAAATTTGGAAAGCACTGATTTCTTGTACCTCTGAGCTCCTTTATCCGATCGTTACGAGGAAAAAAAATAAAAATTCTTTCCTTCTTGTCGTCGGTCGCTTCGTTCGGTTGCGTCGTGTGAACGACGACAAGCAAAAAAAAAAAAAAAAAAGTTGGTTCAAAAGAGAAAGGGTTTTGTTGCTTCTGTGTCTGCTCTCCCTTTTCCTTAGTCAGCCTGATCCAACGCCCAGCGTCGCCAACCTCACCTGGTGCGCGCTGTACCATTCCCCGCGAAATCACCACGGATTCCATCGCGACATTCATCGATTTTCATCCCATT
>Ga0307509_10001146_pt1 | contig 45290 bp, 49 predicted proteins | sample 10_EM_MG_FD_202245 | JGI IMG/M metagenome (GOLD analysis project Ga0307509, IMG submission 202245) | Populus trichocarpa ectomycorrhiza microbial communities from riparian zone in the Pacific Northwest, United States - 10_EM | ecosystem: Host-associated > Plants > Roots > Unclassified | place... | reverse complement strand
GAAATGGGGGTACCTTGGGGAGGCGTCCGGATGCTGCGGAGATGCGAGGCAGGAAAATTGACGTCAGGACGTGAGATAAGGGGGGGGAGAAGAGCACGAGATGTGGGGTGGCGGCGGGATGTGGGTAAGGTCCGACGTCAGGTCAGGACGCAATTGGCGTTGGGAATGGCGTCCGGACGCTGGGGACGCAGAGGACGGAAAAACGACGTCGGATGCGTCCGGACGCGGCGCCCGCGCCTCAGACGCAGGATTAATTTTTGCTGATGTCTCCCCTCCGGCTGCTGCGGTCGCCAACCTCGATGTCTCGACTGCTGAGAGATCGATTCCTGTTCCCTCTCCCTCTCACCTGCCGCCATCCACCACCAATGTGGCCACCACTCAGCCACCAGGATCTGTGACTCCCCAGGTACGCGGATCTTCAACTCTGAGTCCTGAGCGCGCTCCTGAAAACCCCCCATGCACCCCGGAAAGATGCCGTTCTGGAAGACGTCGCCCGTGTGAAAAATAATTTGAGATTTGCTAGATTCGAGTTTAATTATTTTTTCATTTTTACCCCCAATACACAAATACCTTACTGGATACTAGATCTAGTTTTCTTTTTGGAGTCCTGCATTTTCTGATTGGGAATCGTAGCTAGTATGTGTTAGGACCCGAGTAATGATACCATTGCGCGCCCTGGCTTCAGCTTCTCACATCCTTACATCCCCTTATGCTAAAGTCTGATACCTATTTTTTCCGGATTGGGCATGCCTCGCATTCTCTGTCCTTAACTAGGCTGGTGTTCGCCAACCGAACTAGGGGATGCATGACGTGAAAACTGAGATGGTGTTGATTCACTGGATGATTCGACATGTGGAGATGCGGTTCGATATATCTAATCCGCTTAGAGCGTGGCGGGTATCTTGCCAGAATTAGTGTCGCTAATCGATACTCCTTGTGGCTAGTTTTGGCTTACGCTTCAGCGACATTAGCGACGCCTCCTACATTAGCGACACCTTGTATTCGGTCAAACCTTTTCATACCAGAGTCCAGACGAACATCATACCTGAGCTCTTCCAGAGTTCGAACACAATGTTGAACATGTAGAAAACCCCTTTTTGCAGTTGAATAGATTCTTTCAATACCGAGTGATAGGCCGTGATCCCCCCCCCTCCCCCACAAGACATAGCGTATAAGACCTGACGCGTTCCATTGAACATCAATAAACACCTAGTTTTCACAACACGCGGGATACATTACAATTTTCCACATCCTAATTCCTATCCTCTCCGAACAAACCTTCGTCACACGTCCAGTATTACACCATGTCTAGAGAACCTCAAGGCAATTCACGCAGCCAGCCAGCTCCACAAGTAGGCAATATGTACGGGCGTAGACGCAACGCCGTACTCGTGGAGAGGGCATCCGGATCAGGAACACGGCGGACCGAACCTGGCAGCTCCCATAGTACACGAACACTGGCGGCGGAATCAGGCAGCTCGCACGGTACACAGTCGTCAGGTCGGAGTTCTTCCCCACCATAAATCATAACACGTCTTCCATCACGACCTACGAAGCGCCCTCGAACGAGTACATTACTGACAACGGCGTATACTGAACATTTGGGGGAGACTGATGCACCACCACAAATTGAGACAGTTCGTCTTAGCGATGAGAGCAGCGATGAGTACCAGAACTCGCGCAGATCTGATCAAACTGAATCAGACACAGAACCAGACGCAGAAGACAATGATATTCCAGACGACAACACTGCACCAGGGACTCGTCGGCGCTCACGAACTGCGGAAAGATGACAAGCAAAGAGCCGGGTTTCGACTGTGCGAGTTTCCACCACATCCGGATCGCCGGGGGCACCGCCAGTCAGGCGCACGCCAGCTGCTCCACGACGTATAATCCGAGGTAGTGCCTACACTCCACCGACGTTCATATCTTCCAGTGTGCCACCGTATTCATCGCCGCTGGCCACCCACAGGGCCACTACGTCTGCAGTCAGAAGCTGGAGTCCTCCCGCCGATCTGAGTACGCCACGACATAAGCACATCTTGCCGGGTACTAAATCACGGCGAAATATAGCCATTGGAGCCGCGGCAGATGTAATAAGGCGGGCCAAGACTCTCATGCTCCGGTACACCCTGTTTGTTAATCCTATTCCAGCACCTGCTACTTTGATGTCTGAGGTCCACCGATCTTGGCTGAATGCTCGTGATGACATATCCGACGCAGGAAATATTGCAGCATCGGATGCAAGCTTAAAATTAGTAAGTCGACGCTGATATTTAAACATTACGCACGCCGCCGGGGTGCTTACTAAATGTGACAGATACGCGCGAGACACTCTACAGTAAGATCCCAGTTTGTTTTCCACGTAAAGGATTGAATTGGAAATTTGTATGATCTCCCCGACGACCTGACAGCGATTGCACGTAGAGTGGACTACCTGCTGGAGAGGGATAGATTTATGTGCTCCCGGAGGGGGTATGAGGTAAGTGTGCGCTAGCAAGTGAGCCCGGCCGGAACTAATGCGTATGAACATGACCCAGCAAATAACCAATCGATTCCTCGCGCCCCAGATCCCCGAGGCCATATGGGGAAAGTACTTCAAGGGCAAGAAAATGTTTGGGATTTCCGAACCTGATTTTCTTGGTCGCATCAATGGCATCATGGTTTGCTTAACCTGTGCCATACTCTGCGAGCATGGCCAACGGGGGTGCATCTTGAAACATGTGACTTCAAGCCGGAGGCCGTAACAGGTGAGCCTGACCCCGAACGGGGTGCCCTCTCGTTCCGGCTCAGATGCTAACATGACTTTGAGCTCGGAAGATCTTTTTGGCCGCCAGCGCCTGATGTGGGCCTCTTGCCGTCACTGGGTACAGACTATGATTCTCTAGAACATTCGCGAGACCATCAAAGCCAAGATGCAGCAGGAGCATAGGGTCCGGGAAGATCGCCGTGAAGGGTTTACTGACGATTGGGCTGCAGTCGCTGCAGAGGTACAGCGTCAGATTTCGAGTCCCGCCCCCACACGCGCAACTCCACCAATTCAGAGTCAAACTCCCGGCAACCTGGGAATCGGGACCCTGGCGGCCCCCCGGGGCAACCAATTCGATTCAAAAGAAACTGTCACGTCTTTTGATTTCAGCCCGACGGCCCGACTCGCCCCCACACTCTCGACTCCACGGATTCAGAGTCAAACTCCCAGCAACCAGGGAATCGGGGCCCTGGCGGCCCCCCGGGTAACCAATTCGATTCAGAAGAAACGGTCTCGTCTTTCGATTTCAGCCAGACAGCAACGCGACTCCTGAGCTTTCTCGATTCCGATCCACAGACCCCGGACGGCTCACAGGAGGTGGCCATGGGGCTAACTTTGCACAATACCGTGACTCCTACTAGTTTGCGACAACTCGCGCTCAGCATTGAAGATCTCGAGTCGCAAGAGGAGGCTGCTGTGCATAGCGAGCCGTCGGATATGGAGCAGTGCCAAGGTGGGAGTAATCATGCGTGCAGTTAGGAGATTGAGAAAGTGTAGCATAGCTGTAAGAAATATTTGGATGCGGTCGTCGCTCTCACATGTGGGATGGGTACCCGGAGGAGCTTAGTATTAATATGAGGACATCAAGCAAAATCAAGGAGTCAGTGTAGAATTAGTGACACGCGATCAGGATACGGTAAAACATATGGTGACAGCGTTAGAAAAAGCCCATAGGTGTAGGACCAGGATAGCATTAGACTTAGTTCACCATGCGTCAGAGATCACAAGGCGACGTCTGATAGAGTCACAATTGGATCAGGACGCGGCATGTATAGGGGGTAAGATCAGGAAGAACAGACCAGACGTAAGGAAGGGAGAGATCAGGATCGTGGGATCCGGACAAGCGAGGCAGGAGCAGAAACAAGCGGGACGAGAGGTGGTAAGATCCACGAACACATGACGTTCGGTGAGAAGGAACAAGCATCTGGGCGCGAGAGTCTTAGAGCAGAGATTGTCAGGGCGGGAGAGTCGTAGATCAGACGTCGTCAGGGCGGGAGAGTCGTAGATCAGGCGAAGTCAGGACGGGAGAGTCCTGGATGAGGGGGGGTCAGGATGGCGTAGCGGAGTACCAGATGCAGTCAGGACGCACAGGACGTAGGGGTCCGAGTGCGGATGGAGCCAGGACGGATGGCGCCAAGTAACGCAAAGTCAGGACGCAATCTCAATCCGACGATGGGTCCTGATTCGCGATTAGAGTTCCAGCGTCCGGTGCGTCAGACGCACGGAATGCACGGAACGCAAGGTATTACCTTTGCTGATAACCCCCCTCGTACTTGCAAACTATTATCCACATAGAATAGATTGTGCCACCTTCACATTTTGAACAACTACTATAGAAACCAAGAAGAAACACGCGCAATCGTTGAGGCCAGAGAAGCATTCTCTCCCAATTTCCTACATACGCAATTAACAGTAGTTATGGACCACAATAGTCTTATCAAACTCGTAACACAAAAGAATCTCCATTGAAAAAGGCATGGAGGGCTAACCCACATCAATCACTTTAATTTTAAACTTGAATACCAGCTAGGGCGGAAGAATTTCCGTGCAGACAACCATCGGGAATCCTTGAGGGAACACCTAGACCGTTGGATATAAGACACAAGGATTCCACATTCGCTTATGACTGCCTTGAGCAACATGACCATACCCTATACTGGCAGATCAATAGGTGTTGCCTACACCTTTTCTACCTATAGTAGTAGGGAATCAGAGGACGCTATGAACCACTCAGGCCAAGCCCTGACCTCACCCAATCTTACCAACAGTGACTCTATGAATCATTACCACTCTGAATACCTCATCAACGAGATTACAAACAATGCAGTCACACATTCCAAGAACTGCAATCACTCTACCTCTTTGCCATCTACGTCAAGTGTACCCAGCAAAGACAGCAGAATATGGATTGGAATCTGTTGGGGTAATGATAGAACACTCCAAATCTCTAGTGAAATGGAATAACGACATTCAGAAATGAGATGGATGTCATGTAATAATCATGGGTTTGAGATACATAAGAACCCAAAGGAAGATGCAGGCCACTGGTTAAAGGAGTTTAAGGTTTGGAAGCAAAGCAAGAAAGAGGAGAGAAATGAGAAGGAGAGAACTTCGACATTGAATAGAGCCTTTGAGAAAGCCCAGGCCTCACTCCCCAATATCACATACCTCTCAGTAAGCCTACCACCTCTCTGGATGAACCACAGTATCCTAGCCACCATCCCTATGGGCCTAGCCGGCCTTTAGTCCCCTCTATAGCCCACAGGTTATGACCCCGACGAGGCTACCAATGCCAACCAATTCCTAAGCAAGCCGAACTCTTGCCTTATGGGTATCCTCAACCAGCGAGTTACAGCAGCCATTAAGACTAATGCCCTCTACACCAGGGTTAAGGAAACTGATAACAAGTTGCACAATGACATCTGTGATGGCCTTCTACTCACCCAGAGCACCATTGTGTATGAAAACCATTATATACCGGTAGAACCTGTTGACATGGAAGTATCTCTACGGGATTTCATCCTCTACTTGAACAATGTCCATTCAGGGCCAGGACACTTCTCCTGCAACAAATGCTACTTCTATGGAGCTGGCTTCTTCTGCTTGCTACAGATGTGCCAAGACTTTGTCCTATACTGCCAGTGATACGATAAGTGCCAGATTAATAATGAGCCCACAACCCTACCATATTGAAGATCCCTTCGTCGCGCTGAGCCTGAAGAAACTTACCAATCCTTAGCCATTGACCTCGCTGGCCCCTTTAACAAATCCGATGGCTGAATATCTATTATTGTGATAATGGCCCGCTTTACCTCCAACACAGATCTCAACCCCCTCACGGACACAGCTACATGTGAGAAGATCTTCACGAACCTCAACCGTACTATGTTGGATGTCCTTGTCTCCCTCGCATTATGATCCTTGACCACGACTCTTGCTTTACCTGTTAGTTTTGGTCACCAATGATAAAGTCCCTTGGTATCCTGGTGAAGATGGGAACCCAATCCCACCACCAAATGTATGGCTTGGTTGAGAGCAGGTTTCGCACCATCAAATAGCTAATGCCAGACTTCGTTAACCCCAGACAAAGTTACTTGTCCAACACACTCCCAGGCATTGTAGTAGTAAAGAACGGCACCCCTCATAAATCCCGGGGCATCTCCCCCTCCCAAGGCCTCTATTGACGCCCCTGGAAGATATTTAGCCCTGTCCAGAGTACCATAACCAAAATACCAGCAGTGAACAACATTCTAATGCCCATGACGCATGAGAATGGATATAGACATGGCCAGAAAGCATGCTAGCTTTCGCTACACTGGCCAAGATGATATACACCTCAAACCACTAACAGAACACTGCAAGCATAGCAGCACAGTTCTGGTTAGAGGCCGAGGATATACCTCCTCCCCTGGACGATCCAAGATGCTCGAAATCCACTGCTTTTGACCATTTAACATATTAGAACATCTAGTGGATACAGACAACTACAAGCTACAGCTTCTGCGCAGAATGGCCCACTACTGGCAGAAGCAAGTCTACTGCTTCAGCTCCCTCAAGCAATATACAGAGAATTACTGTGATAGATTGAAGTCCTGCAGAATGCCCAAGCCACCACCCATCCTAGATCAGAAAAGAAATTATCTTGCACCCGATCACTCCCCGTTCACCCTGGGGGCTGGAAGTTCCAAGCTCTTAAAATATAAACTCAAGTTCTGGGTGCGTTGTGCATGGTTTATTCCATGCGGAAGTGGAAGGGCGACCTCCAAGGCATCCTGGTGCCAGAGGCAGCATCTAGGTGCATTGAACGCGGCCCTTTTGCGTCCAGACCACTTTGACCCCCTCACCCCCCCCAGAAAGCCTCCCTGCAGCAACCACCCTCTTCATCCCTTCACACCTAAATTCCACATTCCAATACTGCCGTTCTGCAGACGCCTTTCAACCACAACCTCTGACATCCTGGCCCCCCCCCAGACATGTACGCCTGCCACCATTGCTCACATAATACCATCACTTCAGTAACTTCGTCCCTCAGCGCTCTCTGAATCTGGGTCTCACCCGGAACCCCTCCAATATTCCCTCTGTTTGTCCTCCACCGCCTGATTCCCACAGGCTTCGTGCATACCTGGAGGACATCTTGCGGTCTTCACTTGTTTCTCCCTATTTCCTCCCAATGCCCTCAGCGCTCCCTCCTCCACCCTCTGATCCCAGTCTGTATTCTCCCATCTCCGGCTGATGTCCCCGACCCCCTGGCTATTACACTAGGCTCTTTTCTCAGACCTTCACATCCTATCTTGTTCATCCTGTTCCTCTCGCAGTCCGCTCTGGGACTCTTTTGGTCCGCTCGTTGGCTCCTACCATCCTCCTTGGCTTGTAACTGTCCCTGACACATTCCCATGCCTACTGAACCTACAATTGCCTGCTAGATGACTTACTCATACTTGCACGGCTTATAACCATCCACCCAGCGTGTTCTTATTCCTTTCCTGCACACCGGCCGGGCCCATACACTACTATTGTTTCATCATTCCTGACCCTTTTAGCACCTGTAATCCAACTTGATTTTATTCCATATATATACACCATCAGCGAGGTGTGATAAAAGCATTCTCCCTATCCTCACGATCAGTTTCTTCGACATGCGATTTGGTAACGCAGGGTCCCGGAAATGCGCGGCAGCAACTAGTGCTTGCGGATTCAAACCATTGTTTTGCTGTGGCTCGCCCTTACTCTGTCTTCCTGAATGCGCCTGGCCGCCAGCCGGCTCTAATTGATCCAGCTACGTATCAGTGCCAAACTCTTGCCTCCCTGCATCCTCATCATTGTCATATCCGACTGCAACGACCCTACAGATACGTACCTACAGTGGACTAGACTCAAGCCCGTATGGCATACCAAGTGGTAACCATATTGAGAATAGGCCATTATACTTAGTATACTACCGGTAGACATGAGTAGGTACTAGTGTCTACAAAGTGACTGGGTGACATAGGGTTAGACAGGGTAACCTGGGTAGACCAAAGTTACCCTACTAGACAGGGTAACCTTCGCAGGGTATGTTCACATAAACCAAAGGACCCATACTAAACGTGGCACGGGTCTCCGGGGCAACATTATTTGTGGTTGCGCGGACTCCCGAAGGAAATAAATGGATGGTCGGGTGAAGTTACCCTACCTTGGAAACATGATTACCGTAGCTTGGGACCCCGATTACCCTACTGAGGTACCCCAGTTACCCTACCTTCATCGCCAAAGTCATCTGCGGACTTAGGGGAAAGTTATACAACTATAGTGGGGCTCTTAGATGTTCATAGGGCGGCTTGGTATGGCACGAAACAGACTACTGACTGAGCAGGAGTGGTCCGAACCTCCTGTAACTTTCAGGGGAATTCCTAACACTCCCCTGCGGCCCCAGCTGTGGTACGGCGCGACAGCACTGTACGGCTGTGTAGTTGTGTGCTTCCTAGTCAAGTGAGATCCATACGAAAGCTCCCACAACACGGTATGAGTTGTGGCCGTCCAACAGACCAGCAGCTGTTTGGAGGATATATAAGCGGTGTGAGGGTCACAGCCTCCTGGGGCGCCACCTGGATAACATCTGGGAACCACCTAGGGGCATACTTTGACCTGCGGGTAGTCGTATGGTTAACAGTAGATGGCTTGGGGCTGACCGGGGAAGATGCAAGGCTTCCAGGACAACCACCCCAAAACCAGTCCCGGGTTACCCCGTGAACTGTAGCATTACCATGGGTTATTAGTGGACTCTAGAGGTGTGAGTCTTGTCAGGATTTAAGAGGGTCCCGCAGGGTTGGCTGTGGGTAGCGCCCATGCGGTCAAGCAGCAGGAGACTTCTTAGCGTGGGAGCATGCAGTCCGGTTTAGAAGCTTAGTATAGCCAAGTAGATTTGCCGATGGACTGCGTAGCTTGTATAGACAAAACCACCGCTGGGCCAATGAGTCCCAATGGATATTATCTCTACAGTGGGCATGACGGTCGGCCACTGACATGGTACCGATAGGAAATGGCTTTCGCTCATGAAGATGTCGTTGGAGAGCCATCACCGGAAGGACTTCCTATTTGTGGAGATAGTTAATATCCGAGGGGTCCGACTGCCTCCGAGTATTAGCCCACTCTTGGCGGGTGAGTTGAACAGCCCTGAGCTGAGCAGGCTGCTCGCTAAAGGTCAGAATGGTTGACGGGTGTCCTCTGGCTTTACATTATTCTAATTAACTAAAGCGAGGGACACTCTACTCTGATAACCCACGATCCTGGGGAGAACTTATTGAGTGAAGGTTTCAAGCTTAACGATATTAAGTTTTACCGCTTGATTCTACTTTGAATTATGTTTATCATTATTTTGATCTTTACTTCTACTTTGAGTCTTCGGTCCGGTCGGAATCTTACAATCAGTCTTCCTACAGAGTGCCCCCAATACACCCTCAATCCTCTCCACTGGGCTATCCCCGCTTTTTCTCGATTTCAGAGTCCGATGTCGTCCTTATCAGCCGGATGTTTCAACTCTGCCTAACGCTTGCCCGTTTTCCCCCACCATGGTTTCTGACATTCCGGCAGGGCTATTTATTTTTTAGCTGCCCTTTCACGCAATTCAAGTAATAGAGGTTTTCAAAGATATCAGGCGCCTCGCGCCGTGCCGGGATCTAGGCACCTTTGAAAGCTGTCAGTATATATAGTGTGTCTGACCCCCGGACCTGGCCCGTGTGAAAGCTACGTTACCGATGAAGATGCCAGTCCGCCACCATCGCGGTGAATCAGATAATATGGCCGCTGTAAGACACATCAATCGGCCCTGGATCTTATCTAGGAAACCAGCATCTGTTATACCTTTCCATTTCAGGGCGGATTAATATAGAGCAAATATGGCGCCCTCAATGTACGGTGCTACGGGTCTAAGAGCAATTGGCTATCCGCCAGACAAGATTGATTAGTTTCACTGCGATTAGCAACGATCCCAACAAATGTGAAAAAGATACCCCACAGCTCGCAGGCGGGGAAATTAACCTATCCTCCTCCTGTAGGTATCGGACTCTTCGCACGCAGGCTGTAGGACCCGGTCTATTGAGCTTATAGCGTTCAGTTACAAGATTTTTTCCTGTATGCAGATTCTCCTCTTTGCATCCACTGTGCGTTGCCCGCTTCTGCAAATCAGTGACCAGCGGCCCCTCCACTGAGTCTGCGATGGGATGCGAGTGATCTCTTAAGGGTAACTTACTGGGTTATTTGAGGCCCCAGTAGCATCAGCATAGTCGGGAAAGCCTAATTGTTTCTGGGCCTCGCTCCACCATGTGCTGACCTCTTTGGTCAGGGTAATTGGATCAGTAAATCAATTGACCAAGATTATCCAGTTCCACATAGGGTTCGTTAAGGAGCCTCCCGGGCCCCGAAAACATGGGCCCCTGGCCCAACTCCCCGCCCCGACCTGCTGAACTGCCCGGGGCTGGGTGTGTTTTTTTAGGGTTCCCTGCCCCTGCCCCTGCCCCCACCCGTTCCCCAGACAGGTCCCCATTAAACCAGGTGGGGAGAAATGGGGGCTGGGCGGGGATCACCCCCAATATAACCCCCCTGGCCCGTTGTAATGGTGGGGCCTGGCGAGTGAAAACCCGCCCCGCCCCACCCTGTAACAAACTCTAGTTCTACATCAGATTATAGGCTGTGGCCAGAATGCTATGCTCAAGCCCAGAGGCCATATTTTGCCTACTGCTGGCCTCATGTCCTCCTCGGCTATCCAATACCGGCATTGTTGGATCTGGGTAACTAGAGGTTATCGCCGGCGTGGCAAGTGGATTTAAGACTGTGGGCGAATGGGAGGGAATCGCAAATGTATAACGGGTTTGTCTAAAGCGGACTGGGGCCAGAGTTCTCAGTTTGGGGTAACTAATCCTCATGGTGGAACTCTGGGGATTCCCAGCTGTGATTTTCAGTATGGAGCGCTGCGAGGTAAGAAACACGCGCAGAATTGGTCTAGACATTCCCCAGGCCCATTGACGATCTGTATCGCCTCCAGGCTGGCTTAACTCGTTCTCCTCATCACTCTCCTCGCTCTCCTCACTCTGACCATCATTGCCATCATATTCGCTATCATTATCGTATCGCCTCTCATTCCCCGACTCCAAGACCTGCTACTGGTGGTTAAGGACCGTCTCTTGTACCTGGAGGGGTGAAGACGCCATCGCCTGCACGCCATCCCTCCTCCTACCTACCCGGACCTAGCCATAACAGACTCAACACTGGGTGATGGGATTATAGTTAATCTATCCCTGTACGCAGATCTCTGGAAAGGTCCACTGAGAACCTCTATTTGCCCTGGGCTTTCCTGCCTCGATGAACACATTCGGTCCATCATAACCCGTCTCTGTTGTTATAACATAGTATGCAGGTCGATAGTGATAGTATACAATTATTGTGTTTGATGTTGGGTAATTGGTGGTGTAAGGAAGCCTATGGTGGTATGTAGCTGAGGGTACGATATGGGGTGTGGACTTGGATGATAGAAATGGTCTGTCCGGCTTCCTTAAGGAGTACGAAAGTTCATAGTTCATCACGGGCTGTTATGTTTACTGGCGTCGGCTGACACCCGGGTGTCCAAAAACCAACTTCATACCTGATATAGGCATTTGCACCCGAAGCATGCAGCCTCAACTTTGTCGCAGCAGTATTGCACTGGGGCAACGCGAGGGTTTGGTACTTGATATTCTTGTGGGTGATGAAAAAAGGTTTATCAGTATTTACTGCCTAATCTAATTTGAGTAGGGCTGGCTAGCAGAGGGTACCAAATGTTGCTAACACTAGGGCTCGGAGCCCGGACACTAATCTCTGTAAGTGAAAGCTACTGCTAAGGCTCAACATATGATGGGATACAATATCAGCTAAAGTGCACATTTTCCCCCTTTGCCTCATGAGGCATGTGAGGGATGGGGGGCCATAGTTATAAAACTCTGGTTGATGTACGGGTCATCCATACCCCAATAACGCCTGATCAAATAGTGAGTTACATGGTCAATTGTCTTTCTCAATCATTTTGTAGCCATGCGTATTCTTCGTAACGTAGTTCATCCTGTTTGCCCGTTGACATACTGCTTTCGAGCTTGGACCATGCCACTCGAGTTTATCCAGCCTCACCACCAACCCGTGCAATTGTTCTGTTATGGACTTTTGCCCCACAACTCATTCATGCTTTACCCCAGCCCAAACGAGCCACCAACCCTACTATCCCCACCACCATTTCTCCACCCAACACCACCGCCTATTGACTTACATTCACACACCCTTGGGCCTTGCAATGGCCCAAAGGCAGTGGCCCCTGTCATGTTCCTTGTTCAAGTTATCCACACTTATTTCTCCACTTCCTACTCGCCATCACCCCTGAATTATTTCTACCCACGACCTGTGTCCTCGTATCCCTTCCAATATGAACAATGTTGGTCTCTTTGAGTGTTCGTTACAGAGCCTCCGGGGCCCCGAAAAACGCGGGCCCCTGGCCCAATTTCCCGCCCCGCCCCGCTGAACAGCTCTGGGCGGGCCGTGTTATTTTACGGTTCCCTGCCCCTGCCCCCGGCCCCACCCATTCCCCAGACGGGTCCCCATTAAAACAGGTCGGTGAAATGGCCCCATCCACGGATTGAGCGGGGACTCAGCCCCAACGGGGTGGTGAGGGTCACCCCAAAAATATCCCCCCCGGCCCGTTGTAAGAGCGGGGCCTGGCTAGTGATAACCCATCCCGCTCCACCCCGTAACGAACTCTACTCTCTTTCAAGCTGTAGACTATTTACTCATGAATGATGCATGAAACTCTTCGCCTTCACCTACTTCTCTTCTCTCCGGCAATGTTCAATCAAATCATGGTAACTTAGTAACATTATTCGGCCTTGAAATCATTTGCTCTCGTCGACACTGTTGCGCCAAGATCGTTCCTGGCTCTTGCCCATCACCCACGCCCTGTTGCCGGCTCTCGGCAGCTTTTACTCGGCCCAATGTGACCTTGTGCAAGACATTTTAGTCACAAACTAGGTTAAAGGGGAACCCAAAAGAATATATTTTATTTACAATAAATTAACACTTTGCAATTATTTTAAAAATATTTTATTTAAATAATACATCCATCTCAAATGGGACCTCATTCATCTTAATCCCACGCCTCTTCCAGTTCCTCCACTACTTCAGCCGCTTCACCATCTGAATTATTGTCTTCCACATGGCTGTAACAATTCTATGGTAGAGTTAGATGCAACAGGCAACGAGACTGGTGTATGTACTAAGCGAGCCTTCTTCTTATATCCTACGGGGGATGAGAATACTATCTCTTCATATAGTACGAGACTGACTTGCTTGTCTTGAGAGATCTGTTGAAGGATACTATCTCTTCAGATAGTACGATAGGTAGATCGTCACGCTTGACAAAGCTATCCCAATAGCTCCATGTTCGGGCAACCCTTCAAGACGATCACAATAGTCTCAGGGTGCTTAGAGCGTAGACTTCGGTAGAGGAGAGGTGTATGTAAAAAGAGTAAAGCGTAATCGTATTGCAATATCTTAAGTGTGGAAAAGTACTTAGATGATTGCGTGAAGATCCTATCTCTTGGTTGGTTTTTCTTTTTATATATTTCTTTTTTTTTATCTCATGATTTATTTGTTTTAGGTACAAAAAGCCTTATGCAGCACGAGCTATTAAGAGAAAAAAACCTATAACGCACAACAACCGCCCGCTTGATCTCTTTATGGGAAAAATCAAACACCACCAAACCATAGGAAAAGCCCCTCTCGCCGACCACCTAAGATACTAATACGCCAGACAAGTAAGGAAACAAATGATCGAAACGGATAGTAGAGAGACCCAAGCCCTTCGGCAGGCTCCCCGGAAAAACACACTATTTCACTAAGGCGTCGAAACGCCGGCCAGAGTGAGAGGATGCTGACAGCGCATAAAAGAAAACCACTGAAACTGTGGGCCAACATCGAACCGAATACAACAGCCCTGCCGATTTTTACATTGGTCGCCTCCTGGCGTTGGAGTCAGCCACGAAGGTAGTGCAATACGACGACTGGGGGTAACAGAGGAGGAGTGCGACAATCGGGGAGGACAGAGAGGCGAGTGCAGCCACCGGGCAGAGGGGATGCCTGCCCACAAGGAGGAGTAGGGTGCCAGCCAATGATCAGCAGTAGGGTGCCAGCCATGGAGAGAATTGCAGTAGTACAGTACAAGAGGACAGAACAGTGAGAGGGAGGGATGAAGGATCATGAGCGGGCCAGGATACGAGGAGGAGTAGGGTGCCAGCGGATGATGAGCAGTAGGGTGCCAGCCAGGGAGAGGATTGTACTAGTAAGGTACAAGCGCACGGAACTGGAAGAGGGAGGGATGAAGGATCCCGATCGGGCTAGCCACAACGGACAAAGAGGCCATAGCAAGCGCTTTTGGGACGAGTATGAACCCGAGCAGGACCGTGATGTTACTAACCCAGGATTTCCACATCGGAGGTTCAAGGCCGGCTAGCCGAGGCCTACTTCGACTGAGACTGCAAAACCGTAACGCTGACCATAGGCGAAGCGGGAAGCTTTCTGACCTGGCAAAATGCTAAGGGTGGTGCAAAGCAAGTGCGGGGTAAGCGGGAGAACTGAACCTCATGAGCTGGAGTCAACAAGGAACAGGAATGCGAACCCCAAAGAGCCGAGGCCGAGACCTCAGGAGAGGAGGCAAGATGGTTTAACCTCAACTCCTAGTCAGTAGCCATCATGGGAGAAGTGAGGTTGATGCGGGAAAGTGTCGTTGATTTCCCCTGGTGTTGAGATTTCGATCGCCGGAGGTGGAGCAGAGATGGTTCGTGGACCTATCCCTTGGTCGTTTTTCTTTTTCTTTGTTTTTTTTCTGTTTCTATCATTTATTCATTGTTACGGTACAAGAACTCGCATGCAGCGCTAGCTATGGCGTAAACAAAACCTTAATCTCAAAACCAAAAAACAAACAAAAAATCATAAAAATCATCAGCACAGCGTGTTAAGGACTCGACACATCGCCAACACACGGCTGGCCAAAGAAAGGATCAAACTTGGAAACCGCAACAGATCCCTAACTTTAACCACAAAATTTGACCCCTTGCATAGAAAAACCTACACCACATGATGTGGAGGAGAAGATAAAAGACCCACAGGCCCTGATATGGGGGACGAGAGCAAGACCAGTGACACTGGTGACGGGGGGCGGGACGGGAACATGTCGGGTGGGTAGTTGGTCGCTGTGGCTCTTATGCAGGCTGCCAGTGCAAAGAGGAGATCTTTGTCCGACCAGAGGGGAGAGTCAGGGCCCACATGAGGGATGCCTTGGAGGAGGCGGTCCCTGTGGTAGGAAGTTGACAGGCAGCCAGTATGGCATGGCAAAAGGTTTGGTCTGCCTCACCGCATCTGGGGCAGTGTCTGGGATCGTCCACCTTTGATCAAGATGGGTGGGCGGCAAGGTAGCTTTTCTGGGCTCTTGTCTCGTCAATGCGACCGGCAATAAATTTGCCCAACCCCATGCATGCGTGGGGGGTCAATGACAGCGGGAAGGTGTAGTATGAGGGTGTGGGAGCCAAGCGTTTCTACTCTTCCAGGACATCTAGCCTTGTGCTTTCTTTGAGTGCTTTATACGCACTGGTCATCATGTCATGGGGTGGGAGGGCCAGAGCTTCCGACAGGAGTCCCCGATTCGCGAGTGGGGCGGAGGTGAGAGTTCCATGTATGGGGCATGCTAAATTCGCAAGTATATCTACGGGGAAGTGCGATCTAACCTTAGATGGGAGGCCCTTGGTTTTCCAGGAAAGTGGTATCACGTTGGGTGGGAGGCGTTTACACAAGCCCCGATGTGATCAGGTGCCCTGTGCTGGAGAAGGAAAGGAAAGGGAGTGCATAGTCTGCCAGCTGCTGGGTTAATTGTAGGGGCCGCGCATTCCAACCTTCGGGCAGCCATGTGTTGTTTGTGGGGGATGATTGCTTGAAGAGGGGGGATGCAAGCCTCTGCCGCTAATATAGGTATCGGAGTTGACCTGCAGCAGTTCGAGACCCATGGTTGGACCTGGTGCCAATAGATGTCCATCTTTGTCGATCATTGCTCTGCTGGGGACCATGATGTCGGCCCCATAGAGGAGAGTGGGGAGAAGCAGTAATATGGCTAATCGATGTGAGAGATGAGTGGAAAGCCCGCAACCCTGTGGGGAGAGTCTTTTTATAGTCGCAAAGCGCCCTTGGGTCAGTCCAACTCTCTTGGAGAAGTGTGCCGAGGACGTGATATTGGGGGTGAGCCAGTATCCTAGCCATCTGACATGGAGAAGCGGTGGCAATATCTGGCCATGTAGGTAAATCAGGAGCGGAGTGGATGCACCTGCCTGGTCCCTTTGAAGAGGGGTTCTACAGTGGATAAGTTTGGTTTTCGGGACAATGAAGCCCACTTCCCGAACATTTGCCCACGCCCTTATCTCCCCCAATACCATCTCCAAAGTTCTGATGTTGGTCCGGTGGGATGTCGAAGCTGCTGACACCACGAAGTAGTCAACATAGGACTGAGGGGGCCCTTCCGGAATTTCTATATGCAGAGACGCCCCATAGATAACAAAGAGCAGAGGGGATATAGGGGAGCCCTGTGGGGTGCCGACTGGTACTGAAGAGCAGGACTTTGGGTACCCCTGGAACAGCAGGCGGGATGTCCTTTGGCAGAGGAAGGAGCCGATCCAGGAAACAATCGAGATCGGGACTCCCGCTTTCTTGAGCGAGGAGCACAGGATGGAGGCATTCATATTATTGAAACCTGCTTTGATGGCTAGGAAGAGTGTGGAGACACTAAGCCCAGAGTGTTGAAAAGTCCTGAGTGTGTCCACAACGTAGAGGGTAGGGTCAAACGATGAGTGAGAAGGGAGTGATCCACCCTGGTTATGATGAACAAGTTTCAATAACCTAGCAACCAGCCGGAGGCGAGAGGCAATGACCCTTTGCAAAATCTTAGAGACCGTCTGCAGTAGGACGATGAGCCTGACCGAGGCAGGGGAATCATTGGAGGGTTTGCCTGGCTTATCGAGGTCAATTCCATTGGCCTTCTTCATTGAGACAGAGTGATAACCAAACTGGAGGAGGGGGCCTAGGAGGTCCGTCAGGATCTGGGGGGCCAGTAGATGAACCCTTCTCCAAACCTAGTACGGGATGGTATCATGGCCCGGGGCAGAGGATGAGGAACACTTTGGTGGAATCTGGCTTGGGAGGAGGGGGTCAACTTCCTTGTACGGCCTCAGAATAGAGGGCACAAGCGCGAGGGGTCTTCGAGGGAAGAGGTTGAGTAGTAAGGCTTTATTCACCTCCTCTGGGGAGGTGGCTTTAGGTAAATTGGGGAAACGGGGGGTGACTCTTCTAACTGGGAACCTTTTTGTGGTTCATATAGTTCTCCGTGTGGCATCAGCCAAGAAGGATTTCCAAACCAGGGCTTTAGCCGCCTTGATGGATTTGAAGGATCCTTGTTTGGAGAGAATTGCTACCGCCCTGTCATGGGGATCGTTTGATGCCCGGGCCTTCCCGGAGGATGTGTGGAATTCTTTCCTAAGGGTTGAGAGTAGCGGGGACCACCACGGGTTGGCTCTAATTGAGGGGCGGCGGAGTTGTGTATGGGTTTTCAGAAGTGTGGCCAGTGCAGGGAGGTGTGAGTTAAACTGGTTCTCAATTGTGGACGTGGTTGGGAGCTCAGCGGGGGGAGGGACCTTTGCTGTTGTAAGTTGAGACTTGAGGTTGGACCAGTCGGTCCTGACCCGATTAGGGGCCTGCGGTCGCCGGGATGTTATAGGATGTGGCATCCTGATCGTGATTGGCACATGGTCGGATCCTGTGGATGGGAGGTCGGTGGCCCATTCTTGGAAGAAGGGCATCTGTGCGGTGGATGTGCACGAGAGGTTCAGAACAGAGGGTCTGGATGTGCCATTAAGTGGGAAGCGGGTGTCCACCCCCAGTGTGTTCAGAAGAGTGTATCCATATTCTCCTCCCCTTGAGAAGTACAGAAAGGAAGGATTGAGTTCGGAAGAGTTATTTCTTCTATGTGGATCTGACGGGGGGTGGTGGAGGTTGAAGTCCCCTACTATCAGTGTGGGGAAGGAGACGAGTGGGAGGGCCAAGGTGGGTGAGACTGTTCTTTCTGCATGTGTTGCGCCCCATACACGATAGCAGTTGACTATGCGGAATTTCTCAGCTTTGGTACCAAAGAGTGATTGGGCAGATATGTCCAGGGTAGCAAGATCGGTCGTGCTTGTAAAAACAAGAGAAACGGTAGCCATATCGATCAAGGATTTAAAAACATAAAAGGTTACCCGAGGGCGGCGATTGGCAAGTACAGGGGCATACAAAATAAAACCCGAGTATAGGGGCAAGCCATTCCTCCAAACTGGGGGGTCTCGAGGGCAAACAATTGAAGGAAGGTGTTTAGCCGAAGCAAACGAATTAAATAAGGAAAGAAACACATGCCAGCTACAGAAGCAGTTGTGTTGAACAATGGAGAGAAGGTATCCATGGCCCAGTCCTGGGGGCAAGTTTTCGCTGTTGTGCAACATCTTACCAGGCTCTGGATGACCGAGCACGGGCGGCAGGTGAAGGGCTGGCCTCGCCCTTGGGGGGGGGGAAGGGCTCCCGTAGACAGAGATCTTGACATGGCCGGCGGGGCTGCCGGCGTAGCCCGGGTAGGTCTTCGAGTTTCTCATTGAGACGGCCGGAGAAGGCCTTCGGGCGGTGAGTTTGACCTCTGTGATGGCTGTGGTTGTAGGACGCTATGGCGGTGTCTTGCTGGGTAGCATCTGGTCCGGGTCTAGAGCAGCCGGGCTCTCTTCGGCCTCCGGGGTACTACTTGGGTTGGTGGGAGGTGGGCATTCAGGGCAGTCCCTGCTTCTGGCCGAGTGCGGTTCCCCGCAGTTTGAGCAGCTGGCTGGCGAGGCCAGGCAACCGTTTAATATGGCTTTGAGGTTACGCCAAGAGGGGCACGGAAGATTGGGACAGTAGTGTTCCGCTTTGGTGTGCTGGAGAGAGCAAATAGCACACGTTGGTGTGCCTGCCGTACAGAGGGGTTTGACATGGCCGTACTTCCAGCACTTCTGGCACTAGGTAAGGGGGGAGGACCAGTAGACTCTCTCAACGGTTCATGAGTTACGGTAGAGGTAAATGGACCGGAGCATACTTTGGACGGGATCAGGTTCGACGTTGACACTCACCGAATAGGCACGTTTTTCCATACAGGATTGAGCGTTGAGGTTGAGGAAGTGGGTCTCTGAGATGGTGCCCTTCCTGGAGGTAAGAACTGATTCGGAGAGGTAGGCGAACAGGTCCTCATCTTGGTGGGGCATGTAGCTCACTGGGAGTGAATGAATGGCTAGTTGGACAGAGGTAGGGGCAAGCCTGAATAAAAGCCAGGGGTTTGTTCTTACAGGGAAGGACTGGTTGAGCTTGGTGGAGAGGGCGTCAAAGTATGGAGCATTGGAGGCGTCAGGGACAGAGGTGTCCACGACTACAAGTGTAACGGAACCCCTATCGTTGCCAATAGCTTTCAGGCAGCGGGGAAGGGAGCCGTTGGCCTCTCTGAGTACGCAGGCGGATAGGTCAGGTAAATGTGCCTTAATGTCGACAGCGTCAAGGTGAGGGGCAGGGCACGAACGAGGGGCGAAAGATCTTCTTGCAGCACTGGCAAGGAGAGGAGGAGCATGCGGGGGAGAGGCCTCTCTGGTGGCCACCCCGACCTTTGTTGCCGAGGTGCTAGCAGCGGGATTTCTCTTTCCTTGTTTATTCTGTCTGGCAGCTACTATCTCACAGGCTGCTTCATGCAGATTGCTCGTGCCACCTACAGTCGCAGCGTAAGACTGTGTTGTTCCTTTAGGGGGTTGTGTGTGAGCTCCTTTAGTGGAGAGACCTGGAGGGGCAAGGGCTGCTGTGGGGCAGGGTGGAGACAACGGGCAGGGGCTGATGCCAGCACTTGTGCAGGGGGGTCAACCACTCTATGTCACTGGTCACGTAGGCTTTACTCGATCTGGTTGAGTTGGGTGGTGTGGGCAATAGCATGGGGTAGAGAGTTGGCCACGCGTGCTTCGAGGTCATTGGCTTGGAGGCGGAGCTCCTCCGTTGCCTTGCCCATGGTGGATATGGCATGGACGAGGGAACCAAGGAGGGGGAGGATTGTGCATGCAGCGAGGGAGAGATCCCCTATCCCTTGGAGGGAAGGGAGGGGAAGCTGTTCTGGGGATAGGCCCGTAATCTGGAGGGTCTTCAGAGGGAGATGCCTGAGGTGGCGGCCCCCTCGCCGAAGGCCGCTATGGAGGAGGTTGCTGAGGGGAGGTCCTCGCTCGGAGAGCAGGACTAGGCAGAACCAGGCTGAGCCATAGTAGGGGTGCCTAGGGACGCGAAGCCTCATGCAGCGCTAGTATGGAGAAAGCAAAACCTATAAATCACAAAACATAAACAAAAGAAAGTTACGGCACCAATAATTATCCACTGACGTATGGCATCGTGTTCTAACACAGGTCCGTGAACTGACACACGGGTTTCACCCCTAGTCCCGATAAGAGAGCTCACAAAATTCCTCCGCATCTCAAGAAATATAAGTCCAATTGAGAAGCTAAGACAAGATTTAGAATGGGAAACAAGAGGAGAATGTGACCATGAAAGAAAAGGACAGTAGGGAAGGACAGTAGAACATTTTTAAAAAATATAGCCAAGGTGGAGGGGGTAGGGTAAAGATATAGGGATGAAGAGGTGCATGAAAGGAAAATAAGTGTACTAAGACGGCCGGGAGCGGAGGGACATGTGTAAGGGTCGGTCAGGCTTAGTACTCATTACAGCCTGAAATGGGCTGCTGGGGGGATGCCTTTGTAGAGTCTCAGGTGAAGCATCCCATTCCCTATCACTCAAGATTGCGTCCTCGCTGTCCTCCACATCGGAATCAATAAACATCACCATAGGAGTATTGGCAATGGCCACCCGCCGAACCAGCCGATCCGGTGTAAGAAGAGAAGAATTTCGTGGAGGTATTTCTTTCAGTTTCTGTGCGGCGTTGATTGAAGCCTCTTGTCTGGCCCGGTATGTCCTAGGAACCTTTTTTTATTGTTATCCTTCTCAATACGTGCATCTCGAAGGCGTATAAGCTCTGCTCCATCTAGGACTCGAGCTACAGATAGCTGTCACTTATCGGTAGTGTTGTACAGACATCCTGAGCCCTGAAGGCGTTGGTTTGTCTCCAGATAGAGATCTTTTTCAGCTATCTCTGTTTCTAATTGATGCCCCAGATCGCGTAGAAGCTCAACCACTCGGTCCCTAATGCCCACTCTTTCTCACACAGTGCTATCCTCTAGTGTCAAAAGCCCAAGGTCTAGTAAACTCTTGCCCATTTTAACCTTGTTTGTGATACCTGGGGCATTGCGTGGGTTCTTCACAAGGCCCTGAGTATCCCGCCGCTTATGTCTTTCTGGAGCTACTTTTCGCATAACACAACGGGAATTTAGAGGTCAAATCCAAGTAGTCGTAAATGCTCTTTGAATGGTTGTGGGCTTCATCGTATTATCGCAGTGCCTCTGTCCAAAAGGGGATAAACACAACTTTTTTGATTCCTTTCAAACTTTGACCAGAGCTGAGGTGGTTATGTACAGCCAATCCATAGAAATATTGGTATCGGGAAAACAGCCCCACATCTAGGGGCTGTAGTCAATGTGTAGAATGTCCAGGGAGGCATAGGAGGTGGATATCATGGGCCACGCAAAACTGAATGAAGGGAAACGTAATATGGGACCCATGTTCATCAAAAATTAAGAGCTGGGGCATCCCAATTCAAGCTACAATACTTGACTGGGGGTCAAATAAATCCTTTAACCACTCCAATGCAAGGAGATTGTCGGTCGAATCTTGAGGCGAATAGCTAAAGCAATAGCGGCGCTCCTTGTCGGTCAGATTGCGGTACCATCCAAGGTAATGCCCTTTGCCCTTATTGATAACAAATGGAGAGAGTCCAGCACCGCTTGCAGACAGGGTCTCAATTATGGTACCTAGTTCTCGCTTCCCATGATGGGTGACATGAGGGTTCCTGCGGCCTCTTCGACACAACACCTTTGCCCGTGTAGCAAGTCTCATTAAAAATCCTTTGTCATCCATGTTGAAAATTTGACAAGCTTGCAGACTGTGGGTACGAATAAGGCGGCCTAACTTGGTGAAGTAGTCCTGCAAAAGGGCTGGGTTATTCGCATACGATCACTGGCGCTCTAGCCGTGTGTTTAGCATTGCTGCGCGAGCTGGGTTCTGAGTAAGAAATCTGGTAATCCAATTCTGGCCGACTGGTAATAGCTCCGCACCTGTCCGCTTCATCTCTAAGAAAATGGCCCTCTCTTTCACCATGTCCAGCCGTGGTGGAAAGCCATTATCATCCTGCCGCTGGCACCAGCGGACAATAGCACCCTCTTCTGCCTTTGATAGCTGTTGTTGATTCTCATGAGATTCGATGCCACTCCCGTGGGTACCTGCAACACGTCTGTAGAGAGTTCGCTTGCTTACCTGAAAGTCTTCCCCTGCTTCCCCGACTGGAATTGGGTTTTTCAGTCTCTTGGTGGCCGTGCCCGCTCTTTGAAGTCGTTCCTCATATTCCGCGAGATTTCGTGCATTCACTTTCCACATTGTTGATATTTGAATATACCGATTCCGCTATTTTCATCCGTTGGAGCCGGGTGGATGTGTACAGAATCCAAGGTCTCACATGACACCAAGAGGAGTGTCACATCCTAGTGCTGTGTCACATCACCGTGGTTTACGTTATGGTGAAGGTTTTTCCTCCGCCGGCCCGATGGGCACATCAAAGGGATAGTACAAACTAACAATATACTCGTCTGGTAAGGAAAGCTTTTTAAGTGAAGGAAAAAACACCCCACAACCTCATACATCAGCTAACGAAAAAACACGTAACACCGGGGTGTGCACTCAGTGCGGGGAAATCGGAGGCAGGGTAGAGGACGGGGGGGTGGTGGGGGGAAACATTGTCGGGAGGAAACCCGTGGAGGTTAAGCTAATAAAGCTGGCGAGACTTTTGAGGAGGGGAAGGGAGGTCCAAATTGGGTCCTGATGACAGATGTCCGACACACCGTGGAGGAGGCGTGACCTGGCATGTGGTCTAGAGCGGTACGAGAGGATGGTGTGTTCAAACGTTACTGGCTCCAGGCTGCAAGGGGGGCAGGAGTTGTTGGCATCCGGTGTCCTCCAGGTTGGGTGGGCGGCTAGGTAGCTCTTACCTTCACTCATCTGGTGTATCCGCCCCGCAAGAAAGTTGCACATACCCATAAGTGGTCTCTGGTGTACAGTAGAGAGGTGGTGGTAGTACCCTGGTTTTGGAAAGAGGCGTGCCCATTCGTCGAGGAGGGCCTCCCTTACTCTCTTCTTCCGAGGGGAATAGCCGTTGTCCATACCAGTCTGAGAGGGCGTGGTCAAGGCCATGGAGGCGAGGTGGGACTTAATCATGGGGATTCTGGAAAGCCCTTGGGTGAAAGGAAAGGTCCTGTCAGTCACCGCATCTATTGGGAGGTGGTTTCTCATAGTGGGGACAGGTCGCGGGGTTTTACAGTTTAGGGGGAGGTATAAGGATCTGAGTACCAGAGTCAGGGGCCTCACGGAGTCTTTTGGTCTATAGATAGAGAGCGCGGGGAAAGAGTGGTGGAGTCGCGCTGTTGCTAGATTCACTCTGGGCGCGGAGCAGACCATCCTGAGCGCTGCAAGCCGTTGTCTTTGGCAGACCATGAGGGATACTGGTGGCAAGCATGACTCCAGCGAGAGGATTCCGACGGGAGTGGCCGAGAACCAGTTGGCAGTCGACCTTTGGACGTTGTGCCAGAAGGTGTCCAGGTGGGCCAAAGGCCTTGAGCGGAATGTGAAGAGGTCGGCCCCGCAGAGGAGAATCGCGGCTAATAGAGATGTTGCCAGCCTCTGGCATAGGTAAGGGGCGAGGCCTGCTCCAGGAGGGGTTAGGCTTCTGATAAAGGCGAAGGCCCCCTGGGCGAGGGCGAGACTGTGTGAGAAGTGGGCAGAGGAGTTGAGCGCGGGCGTGAACCAATACCGGGGCCACCGCACCAAGTCGCGGGGGTGAACAACTCGCCCTTGAGCTGGATGAGGGACAGCCACTTTGGGGAGTTCATTGGCTTGGGGTTCACCAGTGTATCAGTTCCGTCTGGTGGACCGAGAAAGACACCCCCAGGCGGAGGGCCTTCTCTTCCAGAGTCCCAAAGAGCGTCTGTAGATGGCGAATGTTGCTGCGGTATGAGCAGGAGGTGACCGTAACGGTGAAGTCGTCCACATAGGTGAGCATCAGTCTACGATGGATCCTGCAGTGCAGAGGGGCCACGTACAAAAGGAAGAGTAACAGGGAGATCGGGGAGGGCTGAGGGGCGCCGACTTGGACGGGGGCCGGAGTTCATTGGGCCCCTTGGAAAACTAAAGTGCAGCTCCTCTGACAGAGGAAAGATGAGACTCTGGAGACGTGGTAGAGGGGGATCCCGCCTTCCCTGAAAATGCATGAGAGGGTTTGGTTATGGACATTGTCGAAACCTGCCTTGATGTCCAAGAACCGACAGGAGACTTTGAGCATGGGCCGCTGCAGGGTTCTTACCTCGTTGAAGAGGGTGAGGGTAGCAGCGTGCATGCTAAGCCTGGGCAACGATCGTCATTGGATGGTGTTTAGCAGCCCTGGCAACCGGGATACTTTGAGGCGGTGGCCCGCTATTACCCTTTCCAGGATCCTCAAGACAGTTGAGATGAGGACAATATTCCTGAAGGAGGAGGGGCACTCGTAAGCGGGCTTCCCAGGTTTGTCAAGTACAACTCCATTCGACCATTTTAAGGATGCTGGGTGGTAGCCGAGGCTAACCAGCGGCGAGAGGATCTAGAGAAGAATGGACGGGTTGACCTTGTTGACCTGTTTCCAGGTGGAGTAGGAGATCCCGTCCGGTCCCGGGGCCGATGTGGGAGAGCACTTGGACAGAGCATCCGATATCTGTTCCTTGGTCAGGGGGGGGCACCTTCACCTAGGGCCTGAGCATGAGGGGGTGGGAGAAAGATTCCTGGGGGGAAAGAAGTGGTCCAGCAGGACCTTCTTCATTTGCTACTCTGGATCCGCTCCTGGGACGGAGGGAAATCGGGGTTATGCACGACCAAAGGCGACCTTGTTGGCTTTCCAGAGTGTTTGGAGTATTGCCTTGCCTACCCTTTGGTCGTTTTTGTTTTTTTTGTAATCATTTGTTAATTGTTTTATGTACAAAAAACTTTATGCAGCGCTAGCATTGAAGAGAATAAAACCGATAAGCCAAACGTCTTCCCGCGAACTTGACCTCGTTATGGGAAAAATCAAACACCCAGCATCGATAAGAAAAATCCCCCCGTCTAGTACCTCAGATACTAATACCCCAGACACGTTAGGAGCCAAATCATTGAGATGTACAGGAGAGAGATCCAAACCCTGAGGCAGGCCCCCAGATAACACTAAGAAAAGAAGAAAAGAAACGCCTAGATACAACTACTATTGCCAATATGCCTAATCCAACAACAGGTACGGTAAAATCCGGTTGGGGTGGTGGCTCAATGGGCGGGAGTGACCGGAAGGGGGCGGCGGGTTGGTGTTTAAAAAGTCGCAAGCAGGTAGTGCAATACCATGACACATCGTAACCTAAGCGAGGTTTGCGACCGTAAAGTAAATCACCGGAGGGAGAGGGAAAGATGCGCGAGTGGAGCCCCCGGTCCAAGGGGATGCCAGCCAACGATGAGTGGCAGTGGGGTGCCAGGTGGTGAGGAGCACTAGGAAGTCAGCCGGGGGAGGTTTGAAGCAGTCAGGTGCTAGCCAATGGGGCAGTACGGTGCCAGCAGACAGAACCAGGAGGGGGGTGCAGGAAGGATTGCGAGCCGGCCAGCGACAACCGACTAACAGGCCATAGCAACGGCTTTTTGGACGACAGCAAAACCGAGCGGGACCGTGATGGTACTAACTGAAGCTTTCCCCACCAGAGGGACAAGCACAGCTGAACCGAAGCCTACTTCGACTGAGAGTCCGGACGCCATGTCGCTGACCGTGAACGAAGCGAGAAGCTTTCCCACCGTGCAAAACCCAAGCGAAGTCAGAAGCAAGTGCGGGGTAAGGGGGAGAACCAAACTTCATGAGCAGGGGTAAACGATGAACGGGAACAAGAACCCCAAGGAGGAGCAGCATGCGTGCCTAGGCAGAGGAGAGAAGATGGCTTAACGTCAACCGCTAGGCAGTAGCCATCATGGGGGAAGAGAGGTGGGTGGGGCAAAGTGACCATAATTTCCAGTGCTGTTGAGATTTCAATCGCCGGAGGTGGAGGAGATATGGTTTGTGTGCCTATCCTTTGGTCATTTTATTTCTTTTTTTTTTTGTTATCATGTGTTCATTGTTTATAGATACAAAAAGCCTCATGCCGCGCGAGCTATGGAGAAAATTAAACCTCTAAATCAAAAACAAATAACAAAGGAAAGATATGGGACCAGTAAATATCCACTGTCACGAGGGTTTTTCCTCCGCCGGGCCCTTAGCCACATAGAAAGAAAAGTCGAAACTCACCATGAGTCGTCGTAGTAAGGAAAGCGTACATACCGTCGTAGGAAAGAAAATCCAGCCAACCTACACCTCAGCTAACGAAAAAAGCACGAAACACCGTGGGGGGTACAGCAAGGGGTGAACGGGGAAACGGGGGGGAGGAGGGGCGAGTGTTTGGTGGAAACATTGTGGGTGGGAATCTGGTGGAGGTGAGGCCGATGAAGGTGGCGAAGCAGTTGAGTAAAGGGAGGGAGAACCAGAGGGGAGCGTCCTGACCAACGGTTGCAACGCAGTGGAGGAGGCGTAAGCAAGCGCCGTGCATGGAGCGGCCAGTGAGGATAGTGTGCTGGAATGTCTCAAGTTCCAGCCGGCAGCGGAGCCAGGAGGTGTCAGAATCGGGGGACCTCCAGGTCGGGTGGGCAGCCTGATAGCTTTTGCCGGCTTGCATTTGGTGTATCCTCCGAGCTATGGATTTGTCCAAACCGAGGAAGGCTCACAGGTTCAGGGAGGGTAGGTGGTGGTAGTAACCGGGTGTCGGAAGGAGGCCGAGCCACTCGCGCTTCGGACCATGATCTTGAGGCCGAAGTACGTGTTGTCCATCAGGAACCTAGGGGGGAGGGTCGGGGTCGGAGGGACAATGTGGGAATTGATCATAGGCATCCTAGAAAGTCGGTGGGTAACGGGGATGGTCCAATGAGCCAGAGCGTCTGTCGGCAGGTGGTTCCGCCCAGGGGGGATGGGTAGCGGGGTTTGCCAGTGCAGCGGGAGGTACACAGACGCGTGACCCCTTGTCAGGGCCGTTGACGAGTTGTGTGCCCGGTAGCTAGAGAGGGCGGGGAAGGAGGCATGGAGGCTCGGTGTCGCTGGGTTTAACTCGGGCGGGAGCAAACAACGCTAAGCGCCGCCACCCTCTGCGGTTGGATGATCGGGAGGGAGACCGGGGGGAGGCAAGATTCCACCGCGAGGATCCCGGTGGGGGTAGCTGACAAGGAGTTTGTAGTCCATGTTTGGACTTTGTGCCAAAAGGTGTTTAAGCGCGTCATGGCCCCTGCGCTGGGGGTCAAGTGGTCCGCTCCATATAGTCGGATGGGCGCGACCAAGGACGTTGCTAGCCTGTGACACAGGTACCGGGCTAGGCGAACCCCGTAGGGGCTGAGGCTTCTGCTGAGGGCGAAGGCACCCTGGGCAAGGGCTAGTCTGCGCGAGAAATGGGCAGATGAGTCCATGGCCGTGGTGAACCAGTACCCAAGCCAATGCACCGAGTCCGAGGGGTGGAAATGTTCTCCTTGGATCTGAATGGGGGAGAGGCACTTTGGCCAGCTCCTCTAGCTGGGGGTTGTCCAATGTATTAACTTCATTTTGTCAATAGGGAAAGAGACCTTTAGATAGCGGGCCTTTGCTTCAAGCTTCTCGAAGAATTCCTGGACGCGATAAATCTTGCCCCTGTAGGAAGGGGAGGCGGCAGTGACGACGAAGTCGTCCAGGTACGAGATCATCACACCCCACGGGATCCTGAAGTGGAGGGGTGAGATCTAAAGGTGGAAGAGGAGAGGGAAGATTGGTGAGCCCTGAGGGGCGCCGACCTTCATTGGGGCTGGGGTCCCTGGGGCCACTTGAAAGACGAGGGTGCAGGTCCGCTCGCCAAGGAAACAAGAGACCCAGCAGACTAGGTAGCGGAGAATCCCACCCTCCCTTAGAATGCGGGCCAGAGTGGAGTTGTCTACGGTGGCAAAACGTCCTTTGATGTCCAGAAAAAGGGACGACACTTTGAGGCTGGGTCTTTGCACGGTTTTTATGTTGTTGAAAAGGGTGAGGACCGCATCGAAAGTGCACAGTCCCGCCAGCAAGCCGCATTGGTTGGGGTTCAGCAAGGCCTTCGACCGGGCTGCCTGGAGGAGGCGGGACGCTATTATCCTCTCAAGGATCTTCGACACCGTGCAGATTGGGACTATTATCCTGAAGGAGGCTGGAGACTCATAGCAGGGTTTGGCTGGCTTGTCGAGCGCTATCCCATTCGACCCTTTCAGAGAGGCCAGGTGGTATCCCAGGCTGACAAGCGGGGAAAGGATTTGGACACGGATAGAGGGATTGATCCTGTTGACTTGCGTCGAGGTGGAGTAGGGGATCCGTTGGGTCCCAGGGCGGAAGTGGGTGAGCACTTGGAGAGAGCTCTTGCTAACTCTTCCTTTGTTAGCGGTGGCGCACTGATACCGGGCCTCTGTCTGGGGGGGGAGAACGGCTACTTTTGAGGGAAGAAGTGGTCCAAGAGCCCTTGGTTCATTTGTTGGGGGGTTTCGGCGCCTGGTAGGGAGGGGAAACAGGGGGGGGCACCGCCGTAGGCAAACCTTTTGGCCGTCCATAGGGTCTGGGGGGTGGCTCCTAGGAGGAAGGATGACCAGTGTTTTTTTTGGCGGTTTTTGTCGCCTTCAAATACCCCGCTTTAGACATGCTTGCTACGTCCCGCAGTGCTCTGGTACCACCTTTCCTAGCCGTACAGGAGGCGTTGTGGAACTCACCCCAGAGGGTGTTGAGATGGGGGGTCCACCAAGGCTTGGAGTAGTGAGAGAGTTGGGAGACTGGCGTGTGTTCCTTGAGGAGGGCAGTGAGTCGATCTAACGACCCGGCCAGCCAGGTATCTTGGTCTGCTGGTCATGGGGACAGAGGGGTGGGGGGGGTCAGGAAGCTCTTAATGAGGGGGCGAGTGATTCCCAATCCGTGTCGGACCACTTAGGGCGCTTGGGGGTTGGGAGTACAGTGGGGGTGGCCAGGTTGATCGTTATCCAGACATGATCAGAGCCAGTCTATGGAAGAGAGACTTGCCAGCCTTTGAACATTGGCAGGAGGAGGGGGTTTGCAAAAGGTAGGTTGATTACTAGGGGGCGGGCCCTGCCAACCAGGCGGACCCTAGTGTATTCCCTGGGTGGAGACCTAAGCCCGCTTCTGCTGCTTTCCCGAAGTAGTGGGTTGAGGAGCCGATTTCTGGAGGCGAGCACGAGCGTAGCGGGTCTGCGTGTGGGTTGTGTATGTACAGGTTCCCGATTACCAGGAGGGGGATGTCCAAGGTCGGCAAGAGGGTTTCGGGGGAGACCCAGTGGACATGGTGGTCAACTGTGTTGGTGGAGGAGGCATTTATTAGCCTGAATGAATAAAGGCTCGTCGCGAAGAGAGGTTCCTGGTGGAAGACATCCAGGGCGAGGACGTTGTCCGGCCATCAAACCTAGGAAGCACCGAAATGGAAGCTCGGAAGGATACGTGGATGTAGACCGCCATGTGGGGTTTCCTGACTGGGGAAAAACGACTTGAAGCAGCGGAAGGAGGGAAGGCGGGCGTTATTAACAGGAGGATCCTGGCGTAAAACTAAGGAAGGATATCTTGCCGTTTCTTTGAACCACTCGAATAAGGACAGAAAAACATCCCAGCTCCCAAGGCAGTTATGTGGAATGATGGAGAGCAAATCTGGGATCAGGGGGGGCCCTTTCCCACCCGGGATGGGGTGATTATTCATCACCGGGGCAGGCCCGACAGTGGAGTAGTGCGGGGGCCGGGCTTTAGGCCTCCAGGCGGAGAGGACCACAAAAGCCTTGAACTGTACCAAGACGAGGATACCCTGCCGGGGGTGGCTGCCTGGGAGTTATAAGGTCCACTTCAGTGGGACCCGCCCAGGCCGGGGGAGTAGAGGGTGCTGGGCCGGCATCGACCGCCATATCCATGGGGTCTAGACCTGGTGGGACTGTGGTGGCAGGTCTGGAGGGGCTAGCCAGGTTAGGTCAAGCCGGACATTCCTTGAATGTGGCAGTGTGGTGGTTACCGGAGTAGCAGCAATGGGGGGGCGAGGTCGGACAACAGGATGGGACTGCCTTATTGTTCCCGCTCCTGGGGCAGCTTGGATTCTGACATCTGTGAGACGCGCGAGTATGATGAAAGGCACAAATGGGGCACGTCGGGTGGGTGGCGGGGCATCGTTGGTGGGCCTGTCTGTATCTCCAACACTTTCCCCACTGGGAGCTTCGGTTGACTGAGAAGGTACGTGCGACCTTGCATTTCTGCGAGAGGATGAAGCCCCCGGAAGGGACGGCCGATGCGTGCTGAGTCTCAACGTTACCAACCAACGAAGTGGCCTGCTTGGTGCTCCGCAAATCTCGGTCAGGGTTAAAGTAGCTGGCTGAGAGAACCGGGGTCCCTTTGTCGTTGAGGATTGCCTACCTGATAGATGGGAAGAGTTCCTCTTCATCTTGGGGCAGGAAACGTAGTGAGAGGCCGTGAATTGCTGGTTCAACGCCTGTAGGGGCAGGGACAAGGGTGTATCAGGGGTTTTCGCCCACAGGGAAGGATTGGTTGAGGGCCCTGGTACGGGAGACGAAGTATGGAGCGTAAGACGTGGTGGGACTCGCCTTGTCTGTAACAGTAATGGAGATCGCACCGCGTGGGTTGCGGGTAGCGGAGAAACCGAGAGGGAGAAGGCAGTTAGATTCGCGGAGGACGTGGGCAGCTATGTCGCGGAAGGTTGCTGCAATGGATTGGGCGTCTGGGTGAGGGGCGGGGGTCTGCCCAGGAGTAAAAAAGGGACGTTGGGCACCTGGGAGGGAGGGAGGCCCCTTTTTAACTGGAGGGGCGACCGCACTTGCAACTTGCTCGGGGGACGGGTGTTTGCCAACTTTCTTTTTTTCCTTGCCACCCGAGCCTCGGCCTGAGCCCGCTTGACCTTAGAAGGGTGAGGGATTATTGTCAGGATGTACGTGGCCGGGGGTAAAAGAGGACAAGTGATATGCGCCACTCCGGTATTGTCCGGCCTCGTAGCTATGGGGAAACAGCCTACCGTACTTCTCGGCGTCGCGGAAAGCCTTGCCGAGCTTGGAGTCGTAGAAAGGAATGAGGTATTTAGGGTCCTCACCCCCAGTGGGGGTTCGTGTGGGTGGTGCTTGGGCACTTTGCTTACCCTTCCCTAAGCTGCCAGGGCCTGGAGCGATAATAGGGGGCTGGGCTGCAGGGGTGGGGGCTGACACACGATGTGACAGGTCACGGATGGAGGACTGGAGATCGACCAGCGCTTGGCGGGGGCCATGGTCTTGAGGGGTGGGGAGATTGGCCAGCTGCGAGGAGACATCATGGAGCTCCTGCCTGATGGCCGCATTTGCCTGGTAGATGGTTGCGAGCGTCTGGGTTAACCCACTTAGCTCATGTTAGACGGTTACGAGCCCTCAGACGACCTGGGCCAGAAGGGAGATGGTGGTGGATTCCGCGAGGAGGGTGCCAGACAGCGTTTCCGTGTCGAAGGCCGCGAGGTCTAGTGCGGTGAGGTGGAGGGTGTTTCTTGCAGGGGCGAGCTGTTGCACAATGAAGGCCCGAGGTTGTTCGATCAAGGGCGTGCCTGACCTCGACGTGAGGGGAGAGTTGAGGGCCGACATCCTACCAAAGGCAGGGTTCCCGGGAGGGATATGGTGGGGATCCGCCATGAGGGCGAAGAGGTGACAAGAAGTAGGCGAGGGGTTTGAGCCGGAGGCAAAGCGGGGTAAAGTTGAGAAAGTATGTGAAATATAGGGGGGGGGAGGAAGGTTGCAAGAAGGGTGCCTATCCTTGGGTTGTTTTTTTTCTTTTTTTGTAATCAGGTGTTCATTGTTTCTAGGTACAAAAAGCCTCATGCAGCGCTAGGTATGGAGAGAACAAAATCTATAAAGCACAAAACATAAACAAAGGAAAGTTACTGCACCAAAGTGATCCACTATCCCGAAGGTTTCTCCTCCACCGGGCCATCGGGCACATAAAAAGGAAAGTACAAACCAGCTAATGGTCGTCTAACAGGGAAAGCTAACATAACGACACGGGAAAGCAAAAATCAAACAGGCCTAAACCTCAGTTAACGAAAAAGACGAAACACCGGGGGGGGAACCGCTAGGGGTGAGAGTGGCAGCGGGGGGGAAGAGGTGGGAGTTTCTGGTGGAAACAAAGTTGGGGGGAATCCAGTGCAGGTGACGCTGATAAAGGTTGCGAGCCTCTGGAGAAGTGGTAGGGAAGATGATAGGGGAGCGTCCTGACAGATACTCGTGACACCGTGGAGGAGGTGTGAGCGAGCACCGTGTCTGGAAAGGCAGGCGAGGATCGTGTGCTCAAATGTTTCGTGTTCTAGGCCGCAGCGGGGACAGGAGGTGTTGGCATCGGGGGTTCTCCAGGTGGGGTGGGTGGCCAGGTAACCTTTCCAGGCTCTCATCTGATGAATCTGACTTGCCATAAACTTATTAAGACCCATGAAGGGCCGCGGGTTCAGGGCGGGGGGGTGGTGGTTGTGCCAGGGCATTGGGAAGAGACGAGGCCAGTCATCGAGGAGGGCCTCGCTCTGACCTTTCTTTAGGGCCGAGTTGATATTGTTCATTAGGGACTGCGGAGGGACGGTTAGGGCCAGGGAGATTAGGTGTGAATTAATCATGGGCATCCTGGGCAGCCCTTGGGACAAGGGTATGCTTCTGTGGGCCACCCCGTCAATCGGGAGGTGGTTCCGCCTCGGGGGGACCCGTGTTGCAGTGTTCCGGTGGAGGGGATGGTACATGGACGCGAGGCCTTTCGTCAAGGCTCTCGAGTAGGCGCTCGCCCGGTACTAAGATAGGGCGGGAAAGGAGATGTGGACGTGGGCTGTTGCTGCGTTCACCTCAGGCGGAGAGCCTACAACTCTGAGAGCTGCTAGTCGCTGACGTTGAGATATCAGGAGTGGGATCGGGGGGAGACAGGGCTCTACGGAGAGGATTCCTGCGGGCGTTGCTGAGAAGCATTTCGTAGTCCATCTTTGGACTTTGTGCCAGAAGGTATTGAGGCGAGCCATAGCCCCTGCACCTGGTGTGAACAGGTCCGCACCATAGAGCAGGATTGGGGTGATAAGGGATGTTGCCAGCCTGTGGCACAGGTATGGGGCGAGACCCGCTCCAAGGGTGCTCAAGGGTCTGATGAGGGCCAAGGCACCCTGGGCGAATGCCGGTCGGCCCCGGAAGTGGGCTGAGGAGCCTAGGCCGGGTGTGAACCAGTACGCCAGCCATCGTACGGAATCCCAAGGACGCAATAGCTCTCCTTTGATCTGTATAGGGGAGAGGCACTTTGGGGAGTGCCTTTGACTGGGGCTTCTCCAGTGAATGAGCTCTGTTTTGCGCAAAGAAAAGGAGGCGCCTAGGCGCATGGCCTTGGTTGCGAACCTCTCGAAGAGCTCCGGGAGGTGGCGGATGTTGCCCTGGTAGGAAAGGAATGCGGTGGTGAGTGTGAAGTCGTCCACATACAAGATCATCAGACCACGGGGGATTCCAAAGTGGAGGGGGAACACATAGAGGAGGAACAAAAGGGGGGAGATCGGGCAACCCTGGGGGGCACCCTTATTCACTGGGGACGGTGTGCCCGGGGCCCCTTTTAAGCCCAGGGTGCAGCTCCTCTCACCCAGAAAGGATGAGATCCAGGCGACTAGGTAGGGGGCGATCCCTCCTTCCCTTAGGATTCGGGCCAGAGTGGAGTTGTCGACCTTGTCGAACCCTGCCTTGATGTCTGAAAAATGGGACAAGACTTTGAGTTGTGGTCTTTGCAGGGTTTTTATGTGGTTGGAGAGGGGGAGGACCGCATCGTATGTGCTCAGGCCAGGCAGGGAGTCACATCGGTTGGGGTTGAGCATGCCCCTGGATCAGGGTGCTAGGAGGAGGCGGGACCCTATTGCTCTGTCGAGCATTTGTGAAAACATGCGGATCAGGACAATTATCCTCCAGGAGGCGGGCGACTCGTAGGAGGGCTTGCTAGGCTTGTCGAGCACGATCCGTTGCATCCTTTTAGCGAGGCGGGATGGTATCCTCAGGTTACAAGCGGGGAAAGGAGTTGTAGGAGGATGCAGGCGTTGATCTTGTTGACCTGTTGCCAGGTTGAGTAGGGGACCCCGTCAGGGGCTGGGGCCGATGTGGGGGAGCATTTGGAAAGAGCTATGGCTGTCTCTTCCTCTTTTAGCGGGGGCCCCTTGTCGGGCCTTAACCTGGTCCGCTGGGAAAAGGGCGTCTTTCAGTGAAAAAGGTCGTCCAACAGGACCTTGTTCATCTGTTGGAGGGTCTCAGCCCATGGGAGGGAGGGGAAGCGCCGTGGGGTGCGGCTGTAGGCGAACCTTTTGGCTGTCCACAGGCTTTGGCGGGTGGCCCCTAGTAGGAATGACAACCAGTGCTTATTTTTGGCGGCCTTAATCACCTTGAAATACCGCTCCTTGGAACTGTGAGCCACGTCCCGGAGGGCTGCGGTGCCATGTTTTCGAGCCATCAGAGAGGCTTTGTGGAACTCCCGGCGGAGGATGGTCAGGTCGGGAGACCACCAAGGTTTGGAGTGGTAGAAGGGCCTGGAGCCTGGTGTATGCTCCTTCAGAAGTGCGGTGAGTCGGTTTAGCGACCAAACTGACCACGGGTCCAAGTCTGTTGGTCAGGGGCACATGGGGGCGGGGGGAATCTGTAAACCTTTTAGGATGGGTCAGAGTGTTTCCCAATCCGTGTCAGACCATCAAGGGCGTCTGGGGACCGGGATCAGGGAGCGGGGTCAAGAGTTATTGTTAATGGCACGTGATCGGAGCCAGTCGATGGAAGGGAGGCCTCCCAGCCTTTAACCATAGACAGGAGGAGAGCGTTGGCGAAGGATAGGTCAATAACAGAGGGGCGAGCCCAACCACCCAGGGGGAACCTAGTGTACTCCCCAGGAGGGTTGAGGAGGGCGAAACCAGCTTCTGCGGCCTTCTTGAAGTATTGGGTTCAAGAGACGATTTCCTGCAGAGACAATGACTGTAGCCGGTCCGAAAGGGGGTTGTGTATGTTGAGATCCCCTACCACAAGGAGGGGGATCCCACGAGCAGGGAAGAGGGGTGCTGGGGAAACCGAGTGCACTCGATGGTCGCGTGTGTTGGTGGAGTTGACGTTGATCAGCCTGAAAGAGAGAAAGCTGGTCCCGAAAAGAGGTTCTGGGGAGGAGATGTCGAGGTCGAGGAAGTCATCCAGCCCCTTGACTTTGGGGAATACCTAATAAGAGGAAAGAAAAGACATATGAACGTAGGCTGCCACTCGGGGCTCCCTAACCGGGGGGAAAAATGACTTGAAGCCATTGAAGGAGTCAAGGTGAGCCCTGCTGACAGGCGGCTCTTGAAGAAGTACTAATCAAGGATATGTTGCATCGGCTTTGAACGACGTGAATAAGGACAGAAAAACATCCCGGCTCGCAAGGGAGTTATGTTGGACGATGGAAAGCCAGTTGGGATTCGCGGCGAGCCTTTTGCGAGCGGAAATCGAGCAATTAATCATTACCGGGACAAGCCTGAAGATCAAGAGGAGCAGGAGAGGGGCTTTGGGCCTCTACGGGGAGAAGGCCGCCAAAGCCTTGGATGGTGCCAGGGCTCGGGGGCCCTGCCGGGGGTGGTCGCCGAGGGGTTACGAGGTCCACCTCAGCGGGATCCACCCTAGTTGGGGGAGTAGAGGGTGCTGGACCGCCATTGACCGCCAGATCCATGGGGTCCTGACCTGGTGGGATTGTGGAGGAAGGTCTGGTGGGGCTAACTGGGTTAGGTCGAGCCGGACACTGCTTGAATGTGGCAGTGTGGTCATTTGCGCAGTTGCAGCAATGGGGGGGCAAGGTCGGACAACAGGATGGCACTGGCTTGTTGTTTCCGCTCTTGGGGCACCTGGGATTCTGACATCTCTGAGACGCGCGAGTTTGGTTAAGGGAACAAATAGGGCACATCGGGTGGGTGGCGGGGCAATGTTGCTGGGCATGTCCGTATCTCCAGCAGTTTGTACAAGGGGAGGTTCGGTTGGCTGAGCAGGCAAGTTCTATCTTGCGTTTCTGCAAGAGAATGAAGATCCCCTGAAGTGAGGGTTGATAGGTGGTGAGGGTCGACGGGGACAACCACCGAAGTGGCCTGCTTGGTGTCTCGAGAATTGCTGTCAGGGTTAAGGTACCTGGCTGAGAGGACCAGGGTCGCTTTTTCGTTGCGGATTGCCTGCCTGATATATGGGAAGAGTTGGTCTTCATCTTGTGGGAGGAAACGCAGTGCGAGGCTGTGAATGGCTAGTTGAACAGCTGTAGGGGCAAGGACGAGTAGAGTTCGTTAAGGGGCCGGGCGGGGGGAGTTTTCACTCGCCAAGCCCTGCCCTTACAATGGGCCCGGAGGGTTATTTTGGGGGTGAACCCCTCCCCGCCCCCATTTGTGGCGAGTTCCCGCTCACTCCCTGGACGCGGCCTCGTTTCTCCCCCGGAGTTTTAACGGCGACCTACCTAGGGAACGAGTGACACCAGGGGCAGGGGCAGGGAACCGTAAAAAAATACACCCAGCCCCGGGCCGTTCAGCGGGGCGGCTCGGGGACTTGGGCAAGGGGCCCGCATTTTTCGGGCCGCGGAGGCCACGTAAGCAATACTAAGGACGAGGGTCCACCAAGGGCTTTCCCCTCCCAGGAACAATTGGTTGAGGGCCCTGGTGAGGGAGTTGAAGTAAGGGGCGTATGACGCGGCGGGAGTCGCCTTGTCGGCTACACTGAGGGAGCTGGCACCCTGTGCGTTAATGGTCGCAGAGAAGCCAAGCGGGAGGAGGCACTTAGATTCGCGGAGGACGCGGGCGGCTATGTCAGGGCAGGTTGCTGCAATAGATGGAGCGTGTGGGTGAGGGGCGGGGGACTGATGACGAGCAAAGAATTGGCGTTGGGCACCAGGGAGGGATCGAGGGCCATTTTTAACAGCAGGGGAGACCCCACTCGCAACTTGTTGGGCCAAGGGCTGCTTATTGGCTTTCTTTTAGTCTTTGTGGCCGGACCCTGAACAAGAGGCAGCTTGAGCGTAGGAGGCGGAGGGGTTGTTGTCGGGGTGTAGGTGGCCTGGACTGAAAGAGGCCAGGTCATATGCGCCTCTCCGGTATTCTCCGACCTCGTAGCTGTGGGAGTAGAGCCTGGTGTACTTCTCGGGGTCCCCGAAGGTCTTGCAATGCTTGGTATCGTAAAAAGGTATGATGTATTTATGATCGTCAGCTGCGGCGTGGGTTGGTGTGGGTGGTGATCGGGCTCTGTCCTGCCTCTTCCTGAAGGGGCTGGGGCCTGGACCGACAACGGTGGTGTGGACCGCATGGGTGGGGGCCGGCGCTTGGGGGGCAGCGACCGGGGCAGACACACTAGGTGACAAGTCGCGAATAGATGCCTGGTGGTTAGCCAGCGCTTGCGGTGGGTTTTGGTCTTGGGAGGGTGGAAGGTTGGCCAGCTGTGAGGAGACGTCCTGGAGCTCCTCCCTCATGCCTTAATTTTCCTGGGAGATGGTTGCGAGCTTTTGGGTTACCCCACTCAGCTCATGGGAAATGGTGACAAGCCCCTTGACGAGCTGGGACAGGAGGGTGACGGTGGTAGATTTGGCGGGGATGGTGTTGGCCAGCGTTTCGGTGCTGAAGGCCCGGAGGTCTCGGAGCTTGAGGCAGGGGGTTCTCCTGGCCTGGGCCAGTTGTTCCGCCATGAAGGCTAGGGGGTAGTCGGTCAAGGGGGTACCTGATCTTGACGGGGCGGGGGAGTTGAGGGTTGACATCCTGCCAAAGGCAGGGTTGCCCTGGGGAATCCCGTGTGGATCCGCCATGAGGGCGAACGAGCGAGGAGAAGTGGGCGAGGGGTTTGATCCTGACGCAAAGTGGGGTAAAGTTGAGTTTGTATCTGAAATGTAGGGGGGGGGAGGAAGTTTGCAAGAAGCGCGTGCCTATCCTTTTGGGGTTTTTTTTCTTTTTTTTCTTTTTTTTTTGTTTGTAATCATGCATTCATTGTTTCTAAGGTACAAACAGCCTCATGCAGCGCTAGCTATGGAGAGAACAAAACCTATAAATCAAAAACAAATAACAAAGGAAAGTCTCGGCACGAGTTTAATATCCACCATCGCCAAGATTTCACCTCCGCCGGGCCTCTGGCCACGTAAAAAGGAAATATAGAAAGCAACTAAGATTTGACTCAAATAAGGAAAGCTCACATAACGTCGCAGGAAAGAAATACCAACAGGCCTAACCCTCAGCTAATGAAAAAACACGAAACACCGGGGGGGGTACTCCTAGGGGTGAGAGGGGCAATGGTGGCGAGGAAGGGGGAGTCCCTGGCGGAAAGATCAAAGGGGCGAATCCGGTGGAGGTGACGCTGATGAAGGTCGCGAGCCTTTAGAGCAGTGGGACAGAGGACCAAAGAGGAGGGTCCTGACCAAAGCTCGAAATACCGTGGAGTAGAGGTGAGCCAGCGCCCTGTGGGGAGGGGCATGTGAGGATATCGTGTTCGAACGTCTTAGGCTCCAGACCACTGCGGGGGCAGGAGGTATTGGCATCGGGGGACCTCCATGTCCAGTGGGTCGCCAGGTAGCTTTTGCAGGCCCTCATCTGGTGGATCCTTCCTGCTATGACCTTGCCCAAGCCCATAAGAGGTCTCGGATGCAGGGCGGGAGGGTGTAGGTAGTACCCCGGGGTCGGGAAAAGGGAGGCCCACTCCTCTCGCAGTGCCTCTCTAACCCTCTTCTTCAGGGCGGAGTAGGTGTTGTCCATTACGGACCGGGGCGGAAGGGTGGGGCTCGGGTGAACCAGGTGGGAGTTGATCATGGGCATCCTAGACAACCCGATGGTGCAGGGTATTGTTCAGTGAGCAACCGCGTCCACTGCCAGGTGGTTCCTTACTGGCGGGACAGGGCCAGGGGTTCTCCAATGCAGGGGGAGGTATACTGATGACAAGCCTCTCGTTAAGGCTCGCGAGGAGTCAGGCGCTCGGTAGGCCGAGAGCGCGGGCAATGAAGGATGAAGGCGGGCTGTCGCCAGGTTCACGCTGGGGGGGGATCAGACTACCCTGAGCGCCGCCAGCCTCTGCCGGTGGGTGATCAGGAGGGAGACGGGTGGAAGGCAGGACTCCACCAAAAGTATCCCAGTGGGCGTAGCCGAGAAGCAGTTTGTGGTCCACCTTTGGACCTTGCGCCAGAACGTATCAAGGCGGCTTGTCGTTCCCACGCTACGTGTGAACAAATCTGCGCCGTAGAGTAGGATGGGGGCTATCAATGATGTTGCCAGTCGGTGGCAGAGGTAGGGGGGGAGGCCTGCACCGGGCGGGCTTAGGCGCTGAACGAGGGCGAACGCACCCTGGGCGAGGGCGAGGCGACGCTAGAAATGTGCAGCGGGGTCAAGGGCCAGAGTGAACCAGTACGCGAGCCACCGAACAGGGTTGCGGGGGTGAAACAATTCCCCTTTGATTTGGATAGGTGAGACGCACTTCGGCGAGTACCTTTGGCTGGTGGTCCTCCAATGTATCAGTTCTGTCTTTGCGACCGAGAAGCAGACGCCTAGGTGGGACGCCTTTCTTTCAAGCTTGTCGAACAGATCCGGGAGCTGTCGGATGTTGCCGCGGTAGGAGAGGGAGGCCACTGTGAGGGCGAAGTCGTCCACATACGAAATCATCAAGCCCCGCGGGATCCCGAGGTGTAGTGGCGCAACATAGAGAAGAAAGAGGAGTGGGGAGATCGGACAGGCCTGGGGGGCACCGACATTAACGGGGGCTGGGGTCCCTGGGGCCCCTTGGAAAATCAGGGTGCAGTTTCGTTCACCTAAGAAAGATGAAACCCAGGAAACCAGGTCTGGGGGTATCCCGCCTTCCCTAAGGATTCGGGCCAGGGTGTTGTTGTCGACGTTGTCGAACCCTGCTTTTATATCCAGAAACAGGGACGAGACTTTGAGACGTGGCCTTTGCGGTGTTCTGACGTCGTTGGTTAGGGTGAGGCACGCGTCGTAGGTGATGAGCCCAGGGAGCGAACCGCATTGGTTGGGGTGCAACAGCCCTCTGATTCGGGCTGCCGCGAGCAGGCTGGCTGCAATAATCCTTTCGAGGATCTTCGAGATAGTTCGGATCAGGACGATTATCCTGAAGGAGGAGGGCGATTTGTAGGAGGGCTTTCCTGGTATATCAAGCACCACGCCGTTCGAGCTTTTCAGTGATGCGGGGTGGTACCCGAGGAGGACTCGCGGGGCAAGTATATGGAGGAGGATTGAGGGGTTGATTTTGTTAACCTGCTTCCAGGTAGAGTAGGGTATCCCATCTGGGCCAGGGGCCGAAGTCGTGGAGCACTTGGCGAGAGCGGAAGCTATCTCGTCTGGCGTTAGGGGGGGTGCTGACTTGTTTGGCCTAAGCCTAGGCGGTGGGGACAAGGGTTCCTTAGGGGGGAAGAAGTGTTCCAGGAGGACATCCTATCTCTTGGTCGTTTTTTTTTTCTTTTTTTTTTTTCTGTAATCAAATCGTTATTATGTTTAAAGGTACAAAAGACTCATGCAGCGCTAGCTATGGAGATAAAAAACCTATAAGCAAACGTGATCCCGCCCACTTCACCTCGTCATAGGAAAAATCAAACCCCCCGAGACCATCGAAGACAATTCCCCCGCCTAGCACCTAAGACTCGCACCTTAGACACATAGGGCAACAACTCATAGAAACATACAGGAGAGAGACCCAAACCCTTCAGCAGGCCCCCAGGTAACACAAAGAAAAGAAACAACAAAACGCCTAGATACAACTACTATTGCCAATATGCCAAATCCAAGAACCCGTACGGTGAAATCCGGTTGGGGCGGCGGCTCAGTGGTCGGGAGTGCCCGGAAGGTGGCGACGCGTCGGCGTTTAGGAGAGACCAAGGAGGCAGTGCAATACCATGATCAACCGTAACCTAAGCGAGGATTGCGCCAGTAGAGTAAATCGCAGGAGGGAGAGAGGCAGGTGGGCGAGCGGAGCCACCGGGCAGAGGGGGTGCCAGCCAACGACGATGAGCAGTAGGGTGCCAGCCGGAGGGGGGGGAGCAGCAGGGTGCCAGCCAGAGGGGGGGGAGCAGTAGGGTGCCAGCCGGAGGGGGGTGAGCAGTAGGGTGCCAGCCGGAGGAGGAGTTTTAGCAGTAAGGTGCCAGCTTATGGGGCAGTACGGTGCCAGCGGACGGAACTGGGAGCGGGGTAGAGGAAGGATCGCAAGCGGGCTAGCCACAACCTAATAACGGGCCATAGCAAGGGCATTTGGGGCGACAGCGAAACCGAGCGAGACCGTGATGTTACTAACCGAGGCTTTCCCCATCAGAGGTACAAGCCCAGCAGAACCGAAGCCTTACTTCGACCGAGAGTCAGGACGCCATATCGCCGACCGTGAACGAAGCGAGATGCTTTCCGACCGTGCAAAATGCTAAGCGAGGTGCAAAGCAAGTGCGGGGTAAGGGGGAGAACCGAACACGAAGAACGGGAACAAGAACCCCAAGGAGGGGGGGCATGCGGGCCCCAGGAGAGGAGGGAAGACGGCTTAACGTCAACCCCTAGGCAGTAGCCATGATGGGGGAAGAGAGGTGGGTGGGGGATGGTGACGATGATTTCCCGTGGTGTTGAGATTTCAATCGCCGGAGGTGGAGGAGAGATGGTTCGTGTCCTATCTCTTGGTCGGTTTTTTTTTTCTTTTTTTTTTTTTTTTTTTTTTTTATATCATGTATTCATTGTTACGGTACAAGAACTCGCATGCAGCGCTAGCTATGGCGTAAACAAAACCTTAATCTCAAACAACCAAAAAACAAACGAAAAATATAAAATCATCTCCAACTCGTGTCAAGTACTCGACACATCGCCAACTCACGGCTAACAAAAGAAAGGATAATCATAGAAAACCATAACAACTTCCTAATCATAAACGGAAAACTATAACACGCTAAAGCAGAAAAACCTAAATAGCACGTATCGGGGAGGAGGAAAAAAGGCCCATCGGGCGTGAAATTGGTGAGGACGGGAAGACCATAGAGGCCGGCGAAGGGGGAAGGGAAGGTAACATATCGGGCGGGTAGTTGGTCGCGGTTGCTCGGATAAAAGCAGCCATGGCCAGGAGTAGGTCTTTACTGGTCCAGAGGGGGGAGTCTGGTCCGACACTAGTGAGGCCTTGGAGGAGGCGATCTCTGTGGAAAGATGTCGACTGGCAGCGTAGTATGGCATGGCTGAAAGTTTCCTCCTCTTCACCGCACCTAGGGCAGTGTTTGGGAGCGTCTAGACTTGACCATGAGGGGTGGGCGGCGAGGTAGCTCTTCTGGGCTCTCATCTGGTGGATGCGGCCGCCGATGAACTTTCCCAGTCCCATAAACGGATGGGGAGTCAGTGACAGCGGGAAGGTATAGTACAGCGGGGGTGGAGCCAGGCGCCTCCACTCTTCAAGCAGTAGTAGTCTTGTTCTGCCTTTGAGTGCTTTGTAGGCGTTCGTCATGGTGTCGTGAGGAGGGAGGGAGGCTTGTTCCGGGAGAAGGGTAGCGTTGGCAAGGGGGGCGAAGGACAGCGATCCTAGGATGGGGCGTGCCAGGTTGGCGAGCTCATCAACGGGAAGGTGGGACCTGACTTTTGAGGGCGGGCGGTTTGTCTTCCAGGAGAGAGGCATAACGTTGGGAGGAAGGCGTGTGCAGAGGGTCCTGTACGAGTCCGGGGCCCGGTACTTGAGGAGGGAGGGGAAGGAAGGGCAGAGCCGTCCTGCCGCAGGGTTAATGGTGGGAGCAGCACAGACCAGCCTCAAGGCGGCCATTCGGCGCTTATGGGGAATGATAGCTTGGAGGGGGGGAATGCAGGCCTCAGCCGCCAGGATAGGTATAGGGGTCGATCTGAAGCAATTGGACACCCAGCGTTGGACCTGGTGCCAGTAGACATCCATCTTGGTGAGCATGCCCCTGCTGGGGACCATGATGTCAGCCCCGTATAGGAGGGTGGGGAGGAGCAGTGATATCGCAAGGCGGTGGGAGAGGTGGGGAGAGAGGCCCGAACCGGGCGGAGAGAGTCTTTTAATGGTCGCGAAGGCCCCTTGGGCGAGGCCCAGCCGCTTGGAGAAGTGTGCCGACGAGGCCAGGTTGGGAGTGAACCAATACCCGAGCCATCTGACGCATGGAAGGGGGGGGAAGATTTGGCCGTCCAGGCATAGCGGGGGCGGAGAGGGGGCACCATCAGGGTCTCTTTGGAGAGGAGTCCTCCAGTGGATGAGCTCGGTCTTGGGGACACTGAAACCTACCTCCCTGGCCGTAGCACGGGCCTTGATTCGCCCAAAGGCTCTCTGCAGGGATCTGATGTTCGTCCTATATGATGTGGATGCCGCTGATAGTGCAAAATCATCAACGTATGAGAGGGAGAGCCCATTTGGGAGGTCGATGTGGAGAGAAGCCACATATATGACGAAGAGTAACCGGGAGATTGGGGAACCCTGAGGGGTTCCTACTTGGACTGGGGAGAAGGTCTTGGGCGACCCTTGGAATAGGAGGCGGCATGTCCTTTGGGAGAGGAAAGACCCAATCCACGAAACCATATAGTGAGGAACTCCCGCTTTCTTGAGGGAGGAGCAGAGGATTGAGGCATTAACGTTATCGAAGCCGCCCTTGATATCCAAAAAAAGAGAGGAGACCTTGAGGCCAGGGCGTTGGAGGGTCCTGACTGTGTTCACTAGTGAAAGGGCCGCGTCAAAGGACGAAAGGGCAGGGAGGGAACCACACTGGTTGTGGTGAACAAGCTTTAGTGCCCTAGCAACTAGGGATAGGCGGGATGCAACGACCCTTTCGAGTATCTTGGAAACAGTCTGTAGGAGGACAATGACTCTGAAAGAGGCAGGCGAGTCATAAGAGGGTTTGCCTGGCTTGTCAAGCACGATGCCATTTGCCCTTTTCAGTGAGGGCGGGTGATAGCCAAATTTCAGGAGTGGGCCTAGAAGGTCTGTCAGGATACGGGGTGCTGTCAAGTGAACCCTTTTCCATACGGAGTAGGGGATGGTGTCTGGCCCCGGCGCTGAGGAGGAAGAGCACTTCCTAAGGGCGGCCGAGATCTCGCTTGGGAGGAGGGGGTCACACCCTTTGTGTGGTCTTAGTATTGAGGGGACAAAAGGCAGGGGCTTTGGTGGAAAGAAGTGGGCGAGCAGGGCATTGTTAATCTCCTCCGGGGAGGTGGCGTCTGGGAGGTTGGGGAACCTGGGCGTAACTCTACCGATGGCAAATTTCCTAGCTGTCCATATGGTTCGAGGTGTGGCATCTGCAAGGAAGGACTTCCAATGCTGGGCCTTTGCGGCTTTGATTGACTTGAAGTAACCTTGCTTGGAGAGTTTAGCCACTGCCCTGTCCTGGGGATCGTTTGAGGCCCGTGCCTTTCGGGCGGATGTGTGGAATTCTTTCCGTAGCGTTGTCAGCAACGGGGACCACCATGGTTTGGCCCGAATCGAGGGGCGTCTGAGTGGTGTGTGGGCTTTGAGGAGCGCAACCAGGGTGTTAAGATGCGAGTCGAACCAGTTTTCAAGTGAGTGTCTGGTGGGCAGACTCGGGGGGGGAGGGATTACTGTTTCTTCAAGAAGAGGTTCAAGGGTAGGCCAGTCTGTCCTGACCCAGTTAGGGGCTGGAGGGGGTGGCGCCCTAATCGGGTGTGCAATCGAGATGGTGATGGGAACATGATCAGAGCCAGTGGAGGGTAGTTCAGTGGTCCATTCCTGGAAGAAGGGCATAAGGGAGGAGGACGCAAACGCGAGGTCCAGAACGGAGGGTCTGGATGGTCCTTGCAGAGGGAAGCGGGTGTGAACCCCCGGCGTGTTTAGAAGCATGTACCCCAGCTCAGCGGCCCTTGAGTCCTATCTCTTGGTCGTTTTTTTTTTTTTTTTTTTTTTTTTTTTTTTTTATAAAATGGTTTTTATTTTTTAATTTTAAAAAAAAAAAAAGAGAGCG
>Ga0307509_10001145_pt1 | contig 45312 bp, 40 predicted proteins | sample 10_EM_MG_FD_202245 | JGI IMG/M metagenome (GOLD analysis project Ga0307509, IMG submission 202245) | Populus trichocarpa ectomycorrhiza microbial communities from riparian zone in the Pacific Northwest, United States - 10_EM | ecosystem: Host-associated > Plants > Roots > Unclassified | place... | reverse complement strand
GAGTAACTAATTGGGTATAAGCGGAGCGAATGGGGTATGATAGCTACCTAATCCACCCCTTTACCCTTGCTAGCACAAACACCCCCTGCTAGTGAAATATACAATACTTATGGGCTGTACCTCCGTAGGTCCGCACAAAAGGGAAAAAAATAAAAAGGAAAAAAAGGAAAAAAAAGGAAAGAAAAAAAGGAAAAAGGGAAGGGTTAAAGAAAAAGGAGCTGATCAGATCTGTCTGATCCACCAAGCCTTTCTTTTTTCTCCCACCTTTCTTTCGCCTCCTAAGACCTTCTCTTTTCTTCACTTCGCCCCAACAGCCGAACACAATAATCAGCACAGCAAGGTTTTTTCGTCTTCGGAAGAGCAAAGATGGGGGACCATATACGCACTCAACCAAGAACCGAGCCCGAACCGTCCGGCTTAGCTTGGTGCACTGGAAGAGGAGGGCATTGAGCTACCGACCGACAAGACAAGATAAGATAAGACAAAGCCGAGGCAATGCCCAGGCAATGCCCAGATATTGCCCAGATATTGCCAATGCCAAACCTCTGGGCGCAATAAAAAAAAAATCCCAATTGCTGGGCATCACCAGGGAAGGGAAGGGAAGGGAAGGGGAAAGGGAAAGGGAGAGGGAGTTGCTTGCTGGCTGTATGTTTCCCGCCCAGGCCAAATCCTCTACCACGGACTTCCCTTTTCCTTTTAAAATCCTTTTCTGATCTCTTGGCCGCAAAAGGCTTTTTCTTCGTTGGTTTAAATCAAACACGAAAATCATACAACGCAGAAGGGAGAAAAAAACTCTTGGTTTTATCTCGGCGCGCCGCTGCTGCTTTGCTCTTTTGCTTTGCTTGGTGCTGTGTGTTCGAGTTTAAACTGGTGTGCAAAAGGTGGGTTGGGTTCGGCCCTCTCCTTTCGCCTTTCTTTCTCTTTCCTCTTTTTTTTTCCTCTTTTCTCTCCTTCATACCAGATATGAGAGGAGAGAAGCGTGGTGGTGACACTCTTTTGCTTTCTCCCTGCCATTCTGCATCTTCTCCTGATCCTGATCCTTTGTCCGGCTTCGCCATGAGATACTTGTCGTCGGTCGCCTTTCACTCCTACATCGATTGAATATTTATTCGTATAAGGATACTGTACCTACCTTCCCCGCCGCCCATCGCCGCTGTGAACAGAAAAGGGAGGGGGAAAAAAAAAAGACGTTGTAACGGCTGCCGTATTTATTTATTTGTTCTCTGCTTTTCAATTTATTTTATTTTTTTATTATTCTTTTTGGGCTTTTCCTTTTTCTAGTTCGTTACCGTGCTCGTGCTATTGTACTGTACATCCTGTGCCCGCGTGTGGTGTGCCCCGTACCGTACTGGTCGGATCTTCTGCATTGCATGCATGACGCCCCGCGAGAATTATACTCGGTCGTACGAGGAGGGAGCTCAAGGAGCAGTGGTAGATGGGGATTGGGGTGATCGCGATGCGACGGTGAGGACAAAGACGATGGGAAGGGGGGAGGGGAGTGCTGGGGCTAGTATGACTTCAACTTCTACTACCACGATAGCAGCAGGGGCGAGAACAACAACAGCAACAGATGGGACGGGCTTGAACAGAAATGGCAATGGGAAAGGGAAGGGGGAGGGGGAGAATGGAGATGCAGAGAGTGGCGCAGATGTCGAAAGGGGTGAAAATGTTGGCCGTGGTGGAGAAGGGAGCTCTGATCCTTTGGTTGATGGAGGTGGTGGTAGTAAAAGTGGTGGTAGTGGTGGGGTGGACGAAACGATGACCCGAGAGGTGGCTTTTTCCCGGCCTCCCGCAACCCCGCAGCATCAGCGGACCAACGAAAGAGGAATACCATCTTCAGTAACCCCTCGCGATGAGTCTCGAGAGTATGAATTAGAATCCTTGGGCGAGCATTCACGCGAAGCTTCATCATACGTGTGGAGAGTATTGGTACCCCCCCAACGCTCTTTGCTATCCACATTCCCATCTTCTCATTCCTCATGCAAATTACCTGAAACCCCGCGTGCGCTAACGTAGTGTATTAGGTCTACTTGGCTCTTGTGAGCCCTTTCCTCTGTCTCTTCAACACACTGTACACGGCTCTAGTCCTCCTCCTATCGACGTTCACCTTTCCGATCCGATCGTTTCTCTCGTCTAACGCCCGATTCTTGTCTCGCGGGGCGCACGCTAGCCTTGTGTTCTTGTTGCTACTGCATCTGAGGTTCATATATCCAGACAAACCCCGGCGATCGACCTTCCCCGTAGCAGAGGACTTTGCGGGGCGGAGACTCGTTCTCGTGCATATTTTTGGTCCCTTTGTCGCGCCCTTGTTCTCTATTGGTGCGGGGGTGCTGATGCTGCTGTGGGTTTATACTGAAGTACTGCTCGGTGAGAGGAATGACGAAGGCGGAGCCGAGTATAGGGGCGTTGTGTTTGTCAAGGCGAAGTGGGAGGAGTATATGCTTAGTGGATTGAAGCCGAAGTGTATTGATTCTTCTTGATGTATTTTTTTTCTCTTCCCGTTGGTCTTTTCTGAGTTGCTTGTTTTTTCATTGGCTTTTTTTTTTGGGGGGGGGGTTCTTTTCTTTGACCTCACTGTCTCGACCGATCCTCCTGCACCACTTTCCTCCTTTGTATTTATGTATCTCTTTAGGCCGGCGTTTGGTTCCTTGCTCTTCATCTTCATTTCCACCCCTCCCCCCCCATCTGTACATACCGCTCTCTGATGCCTGGATTGGCTGTGGCTCCACTAGCCTTAGGGACGAAGATGTCTTTGATCCTCGAGTCGGGTACTAGTACCATACAAACCACCAGGAAATTTCATTGTAACCTCCCCCAATAACCCAATCTTGGTAACCACCCCACTCCTGCAGGATCCACCCACCACCCACTCATTTATATGGGGAAAGAAAAAAAAAGATTCCAAAAAAGAACTACATGAGGTTTTTTTTTTCCATTGGCCAACCTCTTTCCTTCCTCATCCGAGAGCGGGGTACAAGCGCATCGAATGATATGATAACCGGTAACGGTTGACCCAATGATGTGAAAATGCGGCTCTTACTGTAAGTTTAACTAGTGGCTGGATTTGGAATCTCGCTTTGCTTGCATGGTGTGGGCGGGCTCCGTGCACAGTGGTCTGTTGCGATCGAAGAAGAGAGGGAGGGTAGGGATAGTCTACGAGTAAGGGTGCGGGAGGGGGCGTGATTTGTTGGAAGCACACTTACATTTTGACCCTGTGCGGGAGGTTGGGCACAAGCATATCAGATTAGATTAGATAAGATTTTCTAGATATCCAAACGATTAGATAATCACCTATCCCACCCTCCACACTCAATTTTTTTTCCTTCCTGTTAGCTTGCCGGAAATTTGACACCGATCATTTCTCCCCCCCACCCATCCACCAACTCCATCTCAACCAACAAACTCAATGGCGAGGAAGCGCAGAAATACAACCTCTGCGCAACCCAAAGCCCCCAGAGGGATTGATCCTAACGACGCAAAGATTGGTCCGATTGGTATGTTCTATAGCCCTCGTTTGCCGAGCAGAGGGTAAAAATGCTAACGGATGGGCAGAAACATGGGAAGATGTCGCGGATGAGGAAGACGCTTTCCATATATCGAGGGATAAGGTACTCCTAGAGGATGATGTTTTTGATGGTTTGTTTTTTTCTATCTCTTGAGCTGCGAGTGAATGTTAATATCAGAGCAGAAGATGGACCTAGCGATGAGGAGGTTCTTGGATTGGAGTACTCCAGTTCAGAGGCTTCCAATCAGGACGAGGAGGAGGATATGAGCGATGAAGATAGTGATGACGATGGAAATGGGAAGAGCGAAGAGGACGAGGAGTTACAAGAAGGCTGGGGGAGCTCGAAAAAAGACTATTACAACGATCCTAGCGCCCCCGAAGAAGCTGAGGAATCCGAGGCCTTAAGATTACAATCTAAGCACCTATCGTCACTCTCTGCTAATGATTTTTTGTTCGACGCTGCCGATTGGACTACTGCCGATCCTCCTTCTCCCATCGCTTCCACTACAGCAACAAAAGTAATAGAACAACTCCCTCCCGCCCCTCTGTCCTCACTATCTGAAGAAGAGAGGATAAAACGCCTCCACCTCCTCCACCCTGAATTCCCGCTTCTTGCCAAGGAGTTTTCGGAGTTGGAACCGCTACATGCGTCATTGGGACTTTCGGCCGCCGCAGCGGAGGCGGTTGGCGAGACGGTTAGGAGTTCTGTGGCTATTGTCAAGTTCAGGGCGCTGAGTGCGTATTTGGGGGTTTTGAGTATGTATTTTGCTGTTCTCACTGCTGGGGATGAAGCTGCGCAGGGGGATGGGGGAATACAGGACCACGGGGTTATGGAGGGGCTCATGAAGTGTAGGGGAATGTGGGAGGCTGTTAAGGGGCTAGAGGTCGAGGAGATTAGCAGTCGGGAGGGGCAGGGGGAGAAGAAGAAGAAAAAGAAAAAGGATGGGAAACTGGTGGTGGGCGTGAAGGAAGGGAAGGGGGAGCCGGAGAAGAAGAAGGTTAAGATTTCTATCACCACTAGTGCAGCTCCGAAAATGCCATCAAAGAAACCAAAGCCAAAATCTGCAGAACCCGAGTCAGACTTCTCTGGCTCGGACGTTGAAATCGACTTCTCCAAACCAACACCTACCGCCCGCCCGCCTCATCCCAATACTTCCGCCTCAACCTCAACATCGCATTTCGGTGACCCCACCCACCTCTCGCATCCCGACGCGCTTTCCAAACTCGCCAGAAAACGCACCCTCCGCTTCTACACTTCGCAAATTGTCTCGAAATCCGCCACGCGTGCATTCGCCGCCCAGTCACACTCGGGAGACATGGATCTTCCGCACAAGGAGCGTGCGAAGGAGCGTGCGATCCGCTTGCAAGCTGAGGCTGTGCGGAAGCGTAGCGCGGCGGACCCAACCGCTGATCTAGATTACTCTAGCGGCGGTGAGGGCGCTAGCTCCGCCGGCAAACAGGGGAGGAATAAAAAGGAGGAAGGGGAGGAGGATGATGATGAGTACATGCGTCTCCTCAAAGGCTCTGGCAAGGCAATGAAGGCTATGAAGAAAGCCGCCCACGACCGGGCCCGGGACGCACTCCGTTCCGGCGCTCAGGTGGAGACGGAAGGTGGGGAAGCGGGGGGGAAGAGAGCGATTGGATATAAGATTTCAAAGAATAAGGGGCTTACACCCTTCCGCAAGAAGGAGGTTCGCAACCCGAGGGTTAAAAAGAAGATGAAGTATGAGGCGGCCAAGAAGAAGCTGGGCAGTGTGCGCGCTGTATATAAAGGCGGGTTGAAGGGGGCGTATGCTGGGGAGGCGACGGGGATTAAAGGGGGATTGGTTAGAAGTGTCAAGCTTAGCTAGCGGGGATGGGGGTTCACTGTATATGTGTATGAATGTACGATATTTGGGGGAGGGAAAAGTTTTTTTTAAGTCCTCTTGTTTCGTTTATATATATCGATATTTGATGGGATCGTTGGCATTCTCTGTAGAGGTTAATTGATTTGTGCAATTACAATACTGCGCCCTACTTGATATGCTCTTATGGTCCCTTGACAAAATTAACCGCGTTTCAACCAAGAGGGGAAAACTTGGATCATGACAACAACAGCCCCCCACCAACCCCACTATCCTTAAAACTAAGAAAAAATATCGAAGATGTAAGTATAAGGTAGAATACATAGTAGAAATTAATATTTGAGCTAGCCAAAGTTCTTTAAGTGGTGTTGAAAGTTCAGGGTGATGAGGAGGGTTGCGTTGCTATCAATCGTTGAATCGCGGTTAATTTTGTCAACGCACTATACTACTATTGCTACTGCTACTACTACTACTACTACTACTACTACTACTACTACTACTACTACTACTACTACTACTACTACTACTACTGCTGCTGCTGCTGCTACTACTATCACCACCACTACAACCACTCTCCCCCTCCCTGCCCCCCTACCCTTCCAAGTGAACACTCGCAGCAGAGTACTATCCTATACTGCACCAATAACACCCAGAAGAAGAGGAAAATAAAGTTAGTATAGTAAATAAATAAATTGGCGGGGGGTCGGGAAAAAGAAGAAAAAACTATTGTATCTATATCTGCCAATCCCATATGTACAAATCTACGCGGACAAGGGTTTGTCTATTATATGTAAAAAGTCTTTCCAGTTTTTTTAATGACCCTCTCCCCCCCTCACCCTCCCTCCCCACACACACCTGACACCTCAATTATGGTGTATTTCACACAGTCTTGTACTGTACTCGTACCGTCACCGGTATATATCGTAATATCATACCAAGTATCAAACCAAACCCCAAACACAGATATATATATACTCGCAAAAAAGGTAAGAAATATATGATATTATACATACGGCAGATCTCGAGTTATCCATTAAAAAATTGAGATAATAATAGTCTATAATATGAACGATGCACCTGTCATTGGTGGTGCCATAACCAAACCAAACCAAATCAAATCAAACTCAAGAGCCGCCACACAAGTTCAACCTCTGGCTCGTTTTTATTTTATTTTTAGCACTCATCGACTGTGGGGGTTTTACCGGTTCTACGATTGAATCCTTCATAAATTTGGTATTGTAATTTACTTTGCTATACACCAGCACCCGCAGAGGCAAGAAGGAAAAGGGCAAGAGACGGGTGGACATTTTAGGTACTGTATTGTACCTAGTACTCATTATTTAGAGAGCATACCGCCCCAGCGACAGCCGTTTTAAATTTCCAACCCTTACAACATCTAACCTTCAATCAAGCCAGATCCGATCCTAAATCTCAAACCCTATTCCGTAGGAAAAACAAAGGAAAAAAGAGGAAAAAAGAAATGATACAAATGCCACACACGGATGGAGAAAGGAAGAGGTAAAAAAAACAAAAAATAAAAAGAAATAAAAATGAGCGAGCAGTGACAGACTAAATACATACCAGTACACACAAAAGAAAAGAAAAAGAGCCCAATCCAACCACCGAACCAAAACACACCAAGCCCACCAGCCAACCAATCCAACTAGACGAGACTAAGACTAAATAAAAATAAAAAACACCTCCCAATAACCAGCCAAATTATCCCTCAAATGCCACAACAGAAGAGAAAAAGTGAAAATGAAAAGAGGAAGGTGAAAGTGATGAATAAAAAAGCAAAACACCCATCATAGTATCATTATCATGTACAGTACAAGCGAACAAAGAAACGCCCAGAATCATGCCTTACTTTACTTCAAGCATACCTTTCCGACCGTATAGGCGAGAAGCCCGCATCACCATAAGCAGGCGGACTCCTCATATGGTTAGGCCCATGCGATAGTGCTGGGGGCATGGGGTACACGTCCGGGTTCGCATCACGTTGTCTGTGCCATCTCCGGTCGTGCGGTTGGTACCCGGCCATGGGCGGACGCAGCGGGCTCTTTGATGCTGCCCGTCTGCGTCGGCAGCAACTCCATATGCAGGAGAAGAGGGAAAAGAGTACCAAGGCGCCGATGCCGACTGATACGCCTATTACGATATTTTTGTTCTATATTTGTTAGCTTCATTTCTGGTGAGGGAAGGAGTGGGGATGGGCGGAGGGTACCTTATTGATCCAGCTCTTGACTTGACCAAGTGTTGTCGAGCCGTTGCATACTCCGGCTTTACACCTCCCATCACCGTTGCATGGTGTCCCGTCGAGGAAGTTCTGCTGCATACGGAAGCAGGTTCCCGGGCCAAACTCTGGAGATGCGCAAGTCAACTGACAATCCGTATCGTAGCATGAATGTGTACTGTTGCTCAGGTGCTGCCCCATAACCGTTCTGCATTGCTGGTCCCGGGATGTACATTGCCCACTCGCGCATTGTAGTCCATCACCGCAGGACGAGCCTATAGTAGTAGATGTGGTTAGGTGGGATGGATTTACTTCATCAAGCAGGAGTCTTGTAACGTACCATTTGGTGAGGTGACGTCTGACGGGCAGCTGGCATCCTTTCCTGTGCACTTTTCCTCGGGATCACAGGGGCCGTTGCTAGATCGGCAGACCTTGTCTTTCGAGGCATATTGGCAGCCCGAGCAGCAGTCCTCGTTCGCATCACTAGCGGGGTGATTAGCACAGTCCGCTTGCTAGAAGCAGTAATTAGGAACATACTCGCAAACCGCGTTACCCTTAAACTTGCAGGTGGTAGGATTGCAGCAGGAGTTGGTTCCGCAGGCCTCCGTCCCACCACAATCGCAGTCCTCGCCGGGCTCTACGATACCATTACCACACTCATTTTGCGTGATAACGCTAACATCCTTGTTGGATGACAGGCAGCTCGTATCAACGCTCTTCCTTTTAAAAGCCGAACAAATATTCCCAATAGTACACCTGAACCGGTCAGCACGCATCGCTCAAGTCAAGCATTATTCAAAACTCACGGACTAAAACTAGATATTGTATCAGTGGTGGTCGGATTCATCATATACTTCCCACCGGCATCACAAGCGGACGAGGAGAGAGGACAACACATGGATGCGGAAGCAGTATTTCCAGAACAGGTGGAGGCCGTGCAGTCATGCACGGCGCCCATAGTATGGGCGATTTCATGAGCAATAACCTTCCACTCTGACGAAGTCCTGGCAATAACATTGGCCCCGGCGATGAATTGCCCCGCCTGAGGAATGGCCTCCTTCTGACACAGCATGCCCAGCCAGGCGAGCCCAACGGCAGATCCAGTCTCACAAGTGGTCATCAAAGTCCACAAAGCATTTGAATCGTTGGACCGGGTACCCCTCCACTCGGAGAAAAGATTCAGCCGATTCTCGATACTCGAATTAGCAGACGAGCACGGAATATTCCACTTTGCGGTCGCTGGGGGAGTCCCCGGACAATTTGCATCGCTTATGACAAGGGACGAAAGGCCAAGCGTGACGTTGAAGGTTTTCTCAAAAAGGTTAGAGGCCGAGTTGATCTGTGTGATGATGTTTGCTCTGGTCTTCTCCTGGTCGCCCTCGAAGTCGGCGGTGTAAGTGCAGTCGGTAGCAACGCCAACCAACGCGACTTGTCTAGTGCTCGGGCAACCATCCGTATTCCCAATCGTATTACGCAAATTTACGCCTGCAGAATTTCCCGTGCCACCAGTAAACCCATCATTTCCGTCCAGATTTTGCCTCTTCTTCAGCCCACCCTGGAATAGGTCTTCCAACCCGATACCCGCCCACAGTCGCCCCTTGGGCAATTCTGGCTCCAAAATCATCCGATTTACCAAGTGTTCCGGCTGAACATTAAATTCCAATCTATCGGCCGGACACATAATCCCGGTGCCGTCGTCCCGCTCCTCAACCCCTCTGCCCATGAGACCCTGGTTGTAAAAATCCCTGTCCACAACATCCGAGTCCCGGAAAACAACCATTCCCTCCCTCCCTTCCGGCTCAATATCCGGATCCAGCGCATGCCTAGTCCTCCTATAGGTCGATCGGAATTGGATATGGTGAGCGTCGTGCAGTAGAGTGAAGGCCCCCTCAAATAGCGGATTCTCTCCATCCCTTGTAAACACAACACTGGCCCACCCGGCATGAAACCACTCATCCCTAAGCTCGTTCCTCAGCCAAGAAGTCCCCCGATAAACCTTTATGTGATGTCGGATAATCGGCTCCGAGCGCCTGACATTTCCATCCTGATCCAGGTATTCGACCCTCGCATCGTCGGGTAATATCTCGTGGTTCGGCTCGAGCACGAACTTGACCTGCTGCTCCCCCTTGTGTAATGTGAATCTCAAGTCGAACGACGAATCCGAGTGTATTCGCTTGCTGGGAGTAATTATCTGAGGGTCCTCAACAAAAGTTATGTACGACACCGGATTTCGGTGCTGCGAATGTCCTGCAGGAGGGAATCTCGTTCGTTAGGATGTCACTCACTACTACCAACCGAGGACAGCAACCGAGTTTGGGAACAAGGGGGTGACGACGTACCTATAACTACATCTACTAAAAGTACAGACAAGGAAAGTCCACATATAAATGACGATAATGGCGGTGGTAAGCGCATTGTGAAGGATGTAATGGTGTGTATGCACAAAGGCAAAGAAGAGGAGAGAAAGAGAGGAAGAAAGGACGTAAAGGATGGAAATGGAAATAAACAGGATGACCCCCAATGTATTAACGAGAACTTTCAAGGAGGCTCAGGTGGGATGACCAGCAAGTAGATTAAAAAGGCAACCCCAGCTAAGCGGTAGCCGTCCAGCGGAAGGCACAGGATGCAAACAAGCCACCGGTGAGCTTTTCTTGGGCACAACAGTAATCCTCTTCCTCCTGGCAGGCTTAAGGAAAAGGCGTGAGATGACGAACTCGGAAACAATAGGTAAAAAGCAACAATATTTGGAATCGCTTCGCCCTCTTTCAGATAGGAAGGGTAAAAAGGAAGGAAGAGAAAAAACAGAGAGAGGGAGAGAGAGGGAAAGAAGGGACGGCGAATGGGACAAGCGAAACCGTATGTATTCTTTTTGTATTGTATTGCGTGTGTGTATTGTGTGTGGGTGTGGGTGTGTGTGGTGTGTGTTGCTGAGCCCCTCTTTCTTTTTATTTTTTTTTACGGCGGCGAAAGCAACGACGACAGCAACGAAGGAGTACCGTAGTTTTTTTTACTCGTACAGTCCGCTGTCAACTAGACTATTAGGCAGAGTTTGGCGGGGAGGGTGGCGGGTTGTAATAGTGTGTACGATATAATGCTTCTTCCGCACGAAGAGGGCTGGCTGGCTGGCTGTACTGTACTGTATTCGTATTTTATGTATGTATGTACTGCACGTATTAGGATATGCTTCTCCCCTCCTCTTACGCCTCCTCCCGCGCTGAGCAGAGCAAGGCAAGGTTATTAGAAATCAAGAAAGTCCCAAATACGATAAAATGGACATTTGCAAGGGGGCGAAGTGTATTGCGGAGAAAGAGGGGGAAGAGAAGGCAAAGAGAGTGAAAAATGAAAAATGAAAAAATGAAAAAATAGGGTATGTAGCAAAGTACTGGTAAGCGTTTTTTTATGGAAAGAAGAGAGAGAGAGAGGGAGAAGGGTACGGTAGTGCGGAACTCCCAGGCTGGGTGGGCGGGCGTCTTGGGATGAACAAGGATGATGGAGTGCCGATACCGTAATACCGTAGCAGAAACCTCAATATTGGGAGATGTCAACTATAGTATCATACCGATACAAGTACTATGCTGCACAGCCCAAGCACCTGGCACTGAAGAGAGAGTGTGTGAGGACGAGAGTAATGAGTGCGAGAGTGAGAGTGTGAGAGTGTGAGAGTGGGCGAGCAAGACAGAGAGAGAGAGTGGTCTACAGTTCAAGCCCATCGGACAAAAAGCAGCCAACTCTCGAGGAGCATCAGGGGGGGGGAGCACAGATGGGGGAAAAGAACACCAAGTAGCCAGTTTCCAAACCCGGACGAACGAACGAACGAAACACGCGTCCCCTGACTGCAGTCCCCTTGCGGTACCAGAGCCGCACCGCAAAAGTATCCACTACCGTATTTATAGATATACCGTACCGTATCCCACGGTATTGAGCAGAGCTTGGCCTTATCTCGCACATCAGTCGGAAGGCCTTGGGGAAGAGAAGAGAAGCAGCCGCCGCCTTTGCCCTCAAAACTCCATCAAACCGAGTACCGCCATCCAAACTTATTATAACCCCGTAAACTCCGCTTACTTATTTATCTCGGTCACCATTTAACGCCTTCCCCACCATCCATACAGCCACACTTTGCCCGCATGTTGTTTAGCTACGCTTTGGAACGAAGGATATGAGTTACTATGAGAGCGCATACTCGAGTACGGTACAGTAGTAGCTGACGCGTCCCTGGCATGGCATGGCATGGCATGGCATGGCATACGGTAGCAACCACAACCACCGCAGCCTGGATAGTCTACCGGTATGATAAATACGATAGATGGGCACATTACCAATCACTCCAGCAACCGGTGGGTGGGATGGCTGGTCGGAAGTACGGATGGTGACAAAGGCCAGGGATAGGCTAGCGGTGTGGTGCTTTTGAACGTCAGTAACAATGGTACGGGCACCTGAGAAACATGACCCTGGTAACATCTCCATTTCCTGCTGCCTCGGTTACTTTTGAGGGGATATGATTGATGGATGGCCTATCTAGCCTCCAGTGCAATACGCCACCAATCAAAAAGGAAAATATTCATTCTAACTTTAGCTTTTTGCCAAGCAATGGAAAGCTTGGGTTTCCGGACGGGCTGGGAGTGGTGTGCTACCGGTACTGGTTTTGACCAGGGTCAACATTGGGGCTGGGCTGGGCAGGCAAGTAAACGAAAAAAGTGGTTGACAAGAAACGCAAGACTAATTAGTGGGTGCATATGATACCTACTGGTACAAGTGCTGGTACCGGTACTCGAGTACTCGAGTATGGGCCTTTTGTTTGGGATGCCAATGTGATAACTCAGTTAGGTGACCACTCTGTGGGTGAGAAGAAGGAATGGGGATAATAATAAAAAATATAGAAAAAACACCTTCAGGACCTATGAGAGTTTAAAAATCGAGTCTCCATCCACCCACCCATCCACTCATCAACGCCTTCTCTCTCTCTCTACCTTCCCTACTCTGCCTGGCCAAACCCCTCCATCTTCCGAGGTTCCTCCAGGACTGTATGCGAATTAGCCTTATTTGGTCACTCCCTCCGCAAGGGTACTCGTACTGTCGAGTGGAGTGGAGTGAAAGTCTTGACCCTCTTGTTATTCTAAAGTACATACCGGTATCATACCAGCGTCCTCTCACGGTCGACGGGCACTGCTCCGTAGACCGACTGACGGCGGTGAAGTGAGGGGAAAGAGGGATAGTCTGGGGTGTCGTTCATGTTGCTGTCTGTACGGTACTGTACCTACTATACACGAGTACACGCAATGTTGTATGGGCTATTTTCTGCCGTGTAATCATTTGTCATACGCTTCCTTTGCTTTCGCCCCTCCTACCGTAGATGGCGATACGATGGAGAGGGCCTTACGATCGGATGGACCTAGCTATTGTGTTGCGTCCTCGGTAGCGCCGTATGATAGATATGGTAAAAGTTATACAGTGGAAATGGCGGGGCGAGTAGGTGGGTTTGATGAGCCCTACGTACTCCATCCACGGTACTCCTCTAGTCCACGATGGGCATCTTGTCCTTCTCCGGGTACAGTACTGTACCGTACTACTCGCGTTACCGGGATAGGACCCCGTCCACAACAGGTTACATGCTTGCGTGCATAGCCGGGATTGGGTGGGAGTGCCGCAGACGTCGTGGTACCTGTGCTGCGAGGCAGGGAAGGAGGGACAAAGGGGAGGAAAATTCGGAGGGGAGAAAGAGAAGAGAAAAAGAGAGAGAACCACCTATATTGGAATACAGCAGTACAAAACTAGGGAACCCGAACGCTATGAAAGGAAAAATACTAGTAAGAGAAGGAAAAGGTATGGGACAAAAAGGTATGATAGAAGAGAAGCTTTCTATTTCTCAGGACGGGCGCCTCCTCCGGAAACGGGTATAAGTTTATCCATTCACGTAAACCCCCCCAACTGTGTCATCGGATGAATGTTTAATTTTAATTCCTCACCTTTTTTTACCTTTAGAAGAGAAAGAACTTGTATCGCATCCCACGGCAAACCATTCATCTACTTGTTTCCACTGCTGCATGCACCAAATCATCATATTAGCCTGGGCAGCCTTCTGGGTAACTGGGGAGAAATAATGCAGGGAATTGGCTCGGGACTTACGTCTCGTGCACCGTTTTAATTATGGCACTGACGACAGAAGGGTCCGACAGCTATGTTCCCCCCCAATGTTAGCTCCCATTGCCTGCACCCCCTCCAGCCTCCCTTCCCCCTTTTCCCCTTCTCTCATAATCCCCTATGTGCGGAGGCATGGAAAAGCTTACTGTCGAAGTATCACCCAATTGATCCTCTTCACCAGATAGGACCTTCCGAAGAACACGTCTCATAATCTTTCCCGACCTAGTCTTGGGAAGGTCGTCGACTACGTACACCGCCTTGGGGGCCGCGAATGGTCCAATGGATTTGCGGACTTGAATGGTCAAGCTCTTCCTCATCTCGGAAGAGTTCTCGAAACTGTCCTTTAGCGAGACGAAGGCGTTGACAGCTATAAGACATGTCAGCGATTGCCTCGTTACTGCGAATTCACTTACTCTGGCCGGTCAACTCATCGGCAATACCGACTACAGCAGCCTCGGCGACAGCCTCTGAAGGAAGAATGAGTTAGCGCGTCGGGTGGCAAATACCAGAAAAACCAATCATCTCCCGAGTTTCTTACCATGATGAATGAGGGCGGCCTCGACTTCTGCGGTTGACAACCTATGACCGCTAACATTGACAACGTCGTCTACTCGACCACGGATCCAGTAATACCCCTCATGATCTCTGCCTGCGCCATCGCCAGTGAACTAAAAGAGAAAAGGTTAGCAGAGACAACCATTGTACCCCCCCCCCCCCAAGATGACATACGTAGTAACCCTTGTAGTCATTCAAATACGCCTCCATGTACCTCTGGTGAGAGCCCCAGACCGTTCTCGCCATACTGGGCCATGGCTTCTTGATAGCCAAAACTCCCTCAACATCATTTCCGTGTAATTCATCGCCGGATACCGGATCAAGGATAGCGGGTTCAATTCCGAAGAAAGGAAGTGTAGCACTTCCGGGCTTGGTCGGGGTAACGCCGGCCATGGGCGCAATGGCGTGGGAGCCAGTCTCGGTTTGCCAGTACGTCTAAAGACATGGGTTAGTCCCACCTTTAAGTTTTGAGTTGAAATAAAGGGGAGGAGAATTTACATCTACAACATGGCATTCCTCCTGTCCAACCTTCTGGTGATACCACTTCCATACGTCCTCAGCAATTGGTTCACCGACTGATCCCAATACTCGTAGGGTCTTCATCTGTTTGTTGATGTGGTGATCGCCTGCCCTCTTCAGTAGCCTCAGTGCGGTTGGTGCAACATAGAATTGAGTAATGCCGTGCTTCTCAATAATATCCCAATATCTCGAAAATTCTGGGTATGCGGGCGTGCCCTCGAAAACAAGTGTGGAAACACCAAGCAATAGTGGTGCATATACCACATATGTATGGCCCGTAATCCAGCCAATATCTCCTGCCGTTCCCATTTTATCGCCTGGGTGAAGATCAAAGGTGTACTTTCCCGTCATGGCTGCGCCCAAAAGGTACCCGGCCGTCGTGTGCACAACACCCTTAGGCTTTCCAGTAGATCCAGAGGTGTACAGCAAGAACAATGGGTCCTCTGAGCCCATAAGGGTAGGCGGGCAGTACCCGGGATACTTGTTGACTTCCTCATGCCACCAATAGTCACGGCCTTTAGTCCACGGCACCTCCGATCCGGTACGACGGTAGACAAGCACGTTCTTGACTTCAGGGCATTGCTTCAATGCGTCGTCTACAATGCGCTTCGTTCCGATAACTTTTCCGCCGCGCTTGCCCTCATCAGTGGTGATTACCACTTTGGAGCGCGCATCCAGAACTCGATCGCGGAGGGATTCAGCCGAGAATCCAGCAAACACGACAGAATGAACCGCTCCAATTCTAATGATTGCCAAAAATGCGACCAGGGCCTCCGGGATCATGGGCATATAAATGGCGACGGTATCTCCCTTCCTGACACCCATCTGCTTTAGGACGAAGGCCAACTTACATACCTCGCGGAGGAGCTCGCCGTATGTGATTATACGGCCTTCCGACGGCTCGTCGGCTTCGTAGATGATTGCCGGTCTCTCGGGATGTTTGAAAGCATGCCTGTCGACGCAATTGTAGCAAGCGTTCAAACGGCCCTCGAGGAACCAGCTGACGTCTCCATGCTCAAAGGATCCATTTCTGACGGTCTGAAATGGGATATCCCAATGAAGAAGCTCTCTCGCTTTCTTCCCCCAAAATTTATCTGGGTTCTCGATGGACTCGCGATACTGAGCCTTGTACTCATCCAACGTCAAATGAGGTTTGGCGGGGTGCTTCCTGTTCATAGGCGGCCGGTAAGTCAATTGAATTCGACCCAAGACATTTTCACACCCCCGCCAAAATTCAATCGGGGGGGGAAGAACGTACTCATAATACTTGTTGGGAACTTGGTAGGTCTCAACATTATGCGCCTCGCTCACCACAGGGACTCCTCCCTCTGACATTTCCGTAGAATTTGATTGGAGGGCCTCCAAAAGTGTTGTACTTAGAGCACCAATTTTGGCTGTAGATCGAGGTGATCGCGGGGGGGAAGGCTTGGTGTATTAAAAACACGAACGGGACGCTTAAGAAAGGGGGAGGGGTGGGGAAGTTTGAGTAAGATGTTTGCGGGGTCAATTGATCAAATCAAATAATAGAAACGGGGAGTGAGAGGGGGGACCTGGAATAAGGCGGGACAAACAGTCAGCTTTATACGCACTTGGAATCTGCTAAGAGGCGACGGCTCTGGAACAAGGGAAATAGTAAGCTTCCGGTGTTGGTAGCCCCGAAAAGAGCTCAGTGCAGACACTCTAGATGAGTGGATCGTCAGACCCTATCTACTCCGTTCAAAGGGATAGGAACTGGTGGCTACGGGATAAAGGAGAAGAGTGAATAAGGGAGCCCACAATACTGGAGGGGGTGAAGGAGATCATTGCTCGAGTATTTTACTGTGAAATATGCTCCTTGCAGGACGTTTCTTTTATTTTTGACCCCCCCGGCGGGGAAGCCGCAGGGCAAAGAGATGGATTACACTGGGCGGCGGAGGGACAGATGGTTACTATTTTTTTCCCAAGTATGGAAGGAGGGCTTGCCCGACATATCTTTCTTGTTGAGCAACAACACTGCCAAGCTGTGGAGGTGGGTCAGACAATCACCCTTTTACCGGCTGGCTCACGCTCACATTCTCTGTCCACATTTTTTTTTTTTCGGACCAATGGAGCTTTTCACCTACCCCCAGACGTGCCGTACCCAATCATCATGTAAATATAGTAGGATGGAGAGATGCCACCGTAAGCCTAATCCAATTCCTCTTCTCCCCTTGTGAGAGAGGGGGCGAGGGAATTGACCAAGTTAGACATGGGTTGGAACCAGGGAGATTTGCATCCAGCCGTCCATCATCGTGATAACATTATGGTTCGGCTCCTATGATACTTTTGCGCGAGCCAGTATAGCTAGCCAAGGATCTCACAAAACCTGAGCTTATTTGCTCAGACTTTCCTTCTCCCAGGTCAAAATAAACCAGTTGATACGACCTTCTCTGGGGGTCTTTTGGCTTGTGGGAACACTGCGAATATTGTACGGACTGCCGCACACTTCGGCCGCTGCGGGCGGCCAGAGAGTCCGAACACTATAAGTGCTCGTATGTACAAGCACAAAACTAACGCACCAAAATAGAACAAAACAAAACAATCGATCGCAGATCAACTTTCTCCACCCATCTCAATGTTTCACTGTATCTCTTACCAATTTCGCTATAAAGTTACTCTCAGAAAGGGATGGGCCTTATCAGGAATGCCCCGACATCAGACACTGATATCACTGAGTTTACCCCACATCCCAACTCCGGGAATGATCGCTTAGGCCAGCCGAACTCTTTTGGTTCAAACACTTGAGGCTGAACGGAGCACTCGCTTCGGCCAAGGACGGCCCCGTGACTCTCTCTGGGGACCGTGACTTGGATCCTCTAATTCATGAGGAACAGAGTAATTCAGCCTGCAAAGGGCTCCCCTATCACGAGCCAAACTGCCGGTATACGGGTGTAAGCAGCTAACCCCCCGATATGTTACTCCTTCTTCTCAATTGCCCAACCATAACAGAGTAGCTCATATTACACCAATAGGTCTTGGTGCAACGGACTTTCTCTAATCCCAGGCTTACCATGTGGCTATCAGGCCAATTATCACTGCCCTAGTCCGGCTGTGGGGGATGGTAACCTCTGGGCGCGGCCCAGCCCGAAATGTGCAGGCACGGGGATCTAGAACCTCCGCTGGTCCGCAATACGAAGACGCAGGGGGTTTGTCTAGAATAGGGGGATATAGGGTCGGACTTGGTGCCTTGGTCGAAGAAGGGAGCGATTCCAGAGAGCAATCTTGTCATCCCTGGAAAGGATTAGAGATCCTCATGATGCCGTGCTTCAATGTCTGTGTGTTTCACTGGGCAAAGGCGTTCGCCCCAAGTAGGATAAGTAAGTACGTTGAGTGTTGATATACAGGGTGGGCAATCCGTGGTGTTTAGTGGACACATCAGGCTACGAGACACCGGAATAACGTTTGATATGACTTTGGATACTTTTTATAACATGATCGAGCACTTGCATAGATCAGTGCTCAGGGATGGAGGTAAGTGATGGGATGGACAGGGGCCCAAGATGTCAAAGCTTTCTATGATACCCTTCCTAGAACTATACCTACCAAATTAAATCATTTTTTGCCTCCGACAGTAATGAGCACGGTGACTCCAAACCCCTGTCTATCTCATCACTAACCTTCCTCCCTGAGTAGACTTCTTGGACCCGGAGAGTGAATCCCAGAGCTCAATTGCGAAACCCGAGACTAGAGTGCTGTTTGATGCCCTACTCGCCCAGGATGTTTTACCACCAAGAATTATTAATGCAATGAATTACGGGAACCACGACACCTTAGCAAGAGACCATAGGAACCAAGCAAATTAACTGTGAGGATAAAGATCAAGCATACTTGTAGTGATGCTCCTACCGTTCCAACAATTGACCTCATCGAAGTAACTTTTCACGGACTCGGACTTTTTCGCAGACCCCAACCAGCCCAGTAAGGATCCATCGTAGTCTACTGACCCAGCAAACCTTCCAAACCCTTCCCACAAAACCCTAGGAACCTACCACCGCCAAGCCGCACAGGCACTCATCAAACCTAATAGCCACCTTTAGTCATCTAACCCGAAGACTGTGACTGCTCCCCACTACCGCTCCCCACTCCCACAACATCCACACACCTACCATCAATCACCTTTACTAAATAATTACAGTCGGAACTCACCATCAACGAGCAACCGACGCACCCAACAACTACGACAACATCATGCCGGTACGTGCAAAACGAAACCCCCCGTCCTCAACGCCCCGGAAACAATGATTAATCACTACGGTTCTCAACCTTTTCCAAAGCTAACGAGAGGAATGGTGTCCCACAGACCAGATTGACGAAAACTAGAAAGCACCGCGGTCACGTAAGTGCCGGACACGGTCGTGTTGGGAAGCACAGAAAACGTAAAACTACCTCTTCCTTTCCACCCTCCCCTACATCTCAATTATCATCCAAGGAAAGAAAAAGAAGTCCCGGGCTGACGATAATGCCCGAGGAACGCAGATCCCGGTGGTCGTGGTATGGCTGGTGGCCAGCACCACCACCGCACCAATCTTGACAAGTACCATCCGGGATACTTCGGAAAAGTCGGTATGAGGTACTTTCACAAGCAGCGGTGCCATTTCTGGAAACCCGTTATCAATCTTGACAAGGTACGCTCCGCCCGCCCCCCTCCGCTATTCACCCCCCCCCCCCCCCTCTTTAAACCCGCTAAACTGATTTTTTTATTTATAAACAAAGCTATGGTCCCTCGTCCCCGCTGAATCCCGCAGTAAATACCTCTCGGCAAAGTCTGACACCGCCCCTGTCATTGACTTACTCGCGCTGGGATACTCAAAGGTCCTTGGCAAAGGCCGTCTCCCAGAGGTCCCCGTTATCGTCAAGGCGAGATATGTTTCCGCACTTGCGGAGAAGAAGATCAAGGAGGCCGGTGGGATTGTTGAGCTTGTTGGGTAAAAATTCAATATCAACTTCCTTTCTATGCTTTTCTTTCTGTTTTTTTATTTTACATTTATGTGGGGTGACATCTCTTTTCTCGAGCGATAAATGTGAAAAAAAGGTTTCATGGTCATTGTGTTTGGCTGGGCTGATGATCGTAGCTCGCGGTTGGATGTGATATGAGGTGATACGATGTGATCCAGAGGAAGGAAGGAAGGATGGTGGTGGCCACAATTCTGGGGGACACAATATGGAGCAGACTTGGGAAACGGTATAAACCTGACATCGATATCAATTCCGGACCCTTCAACAACACCAAAAAAACACCCCACCACGCCCGGACATACATATATATATAACCAACACCAGCGAACAAATACCAATCCCTCTATTCAAAATACCGTCATTCATCTAGAGAAAAGGAAAAGTGTGTATGGTACGACATCTATTAAGCTCGAGATACAGCCTGCCAAATGGCCCCCTCCTTTTACTCCCTCATCTGTTCCACACTCCAACCACTTTCCGCCTCGTCATTTCCCTACAGACCACCGCTGGAAAACCGGAAAAACATACCAAAACGTATAAAGGGGGTAAAAGAAAGATAAAACGAAAACACCGCATACAAATCTCATCCCTCATAATTACCCCCACACCAACCTTTGAAGTTAGTCAGTTAGTTTAATAGTTATACAATACACGTTCAGCATCTGAAAACATGAGAGAATAATAGGAATAATCCCAGAAGAGGAGGGGGGGGAGGAGGAAAGAGGAAGGAGAGGAAGCTAGAAACAGAGAAGGGTGTAAAAAAAAAAAAGAGATTTAGTTTTTTTGCGGGTAGGTAGGCAGGACCTGAAATCGGGAAAGTGAGTTGTGTGAATCTGCCGGGGTAAAAGAGACGCGATGAAGAATGGGAAGGAGGAAGAAAGATCTCGGGAGCGCCGGAGAGGATGGGAAATGAGAATGGGTATGAAGGGGAAAGAAAGCGTACTGAGAACTTGTATATAAACCCGATCCGAACCGAACCAAACAGAAGAAAAAAAATCATAGCAAAAGAGTAAATTGGATAGGATAGGCTTCCCCGGCTCATTCCAAGCACGCCACATCATACCATGAAATTTTGCATTGAAAACACTGGGGCGTGGCTTACCCATCCATTAGCGTACTGTATCGCGAGGAGTGGGCGAGGAAGAGACGGTACCGAGAAGAGAAAGGGAAGAAAGCAAGAAACGAATAACTCCCATTGGCAAGCAAATAGTAGAATAATTCGGACAACGAGAAAAGGCAAGACGAAAATGAGAAAGGAAAACCAGACACCCTAAGGAACTTATCATTTTCACAACATATAGACAAAACATAATGTAGCAACAAGTAGAAGCAAATACGAAAGCGAGATGAAGAACCTGAAGAAGAAAAAAACCTGGATTAAACCAATAGTACCAATCGTAAAGTGGATATATCGTGGAATAAACAACAAACCACCTAGTCTAGATGGATGGCACACATTTATTTATTTAGGTGGATGTTGTTGTTGCTGCTGCTGTAGTGATAGTATAGCAGGAGGGCTCGTCGGCGTAAGAACATGAACCTTCGTCTCACCCCCACCAATCGCAACTCTAGTTCCAGATTCATCCCAGGAAATCTCACCAATCCCCGCATCGATTTCCGCGCTTGCTGTGATTATTTTTCCATTTTTCCTGCGACCCTTGAGGCCGTCGTAGACGTGCGTTATCGCGCCGGTTTCAGCGTTCCAGATGATTACTTTACTGTTTGCACTGCTCGCGAGCCGGGTGCCGGAGGGTGAGAAGGATATCTTTTCAACAGGGTCGTCATGAGAGTTTAGGATGTGGATACATGTTTTTGAGAGAACGTCCCAGAGGCGAACTCGGCAGTCGTTTGAGGCGGATGCTAGGATTCGCTTTTCTGGCTGGGGTGACGAGGAAGAGGAGGCGATTGGTTGCCAGCATAATGATACCACGGCTTCGGTGTGTCCTTGTAACTTGAAGGGTTGGAGGATCTTGGAGGGCTTCTCCCAAATCTAGATTATCGAGTTAGCCAGAGGCGTCGAGATCCACCAATGAGCCAGTTGATAGGAGAAACCTTACAAGCACATCACCACCTTCTCCTCCGCTTGCTAACCTCTCCGAGCACTCATCCCAGACCAAACAGTTTACCTCCCCCGAATGTGACGTATTCGTATTCAGTGAACTGTCGTGATCCAAATCGTAGATCCCAACACTTCCTCCATTACCACAGATAGCAAACTGCCTCCCACTTATCCAGTCCATGTCAGTCGCTGCTTCTGCCTGTCCTCCCTTTGTTTGGTCCCCCCTTCCTTGGTCTCCTATTGCTTGTTCAAAACTTCGCCTCATATCACCCGTTAAAGCGTCCCAAGCAATGACTTTTCCATCACAAGACAGTGATAATAGGGTGTCCGCCGACTTATTCCATTTGAGTGCTATGACAGGACCATGATGCGGTGGTAATGTATACCTCAGCAGACCATCTGTAGTCCATATCCGGGTCTGACCATCATAGGAACCAGTAGCAATCAAGTCGCCTTGTGGGCTCCAACGGATCGCGGTAACATCTCGCTTAGGGGAATTACTTGGGTCGTGCAAAATAACTTTGTTTTGAATCGCAGTCGATGAGGTGGCATCTATTGGCACATTCCAAACCCGTGCGATAGAATCTTGACTCGCGGTTGCAAGGACATTAGAGTGAATCGGATTCCATGCACAAATCAAAATACTCTTATCCTCCTGCCCCAGTATTACCGAATCCTCCGCCGTGATTTCCACAATGTCCTCCACTTGCACGCCAACACTACATCCATTGGTGACACGAGGCTCCTCTGCCACGGCAACTGGGGCCTCAGGAAATCCACCGACCATCGGTGTATCACCATCAGGGCCAGAAACTGCCTTTTTTCTCCGTTTGTGCGGTGTCCCACCACCAGTTGCTCCCGTATTAGAAACCCCATTGATTCCATCATCTCTCCCATGTTTCCTTGAGTAATTGGTTTGTGTTGTCGTGGAAGTTGTTGTAGGCGATTTTGATACCCCTATTGATTCATCCCCCTCTTCATCTGCATGTCCATTTTCTTCCCCGACCCCTTCATCTTCAACATGAAAGAATGAAAATGGCTCGACTGTTTTTTTTCTGGACCCATCCTATTATGCTTAGTCAGCAATGGATGAATATCCTTCGGAAAAACAACCCGCACAACACCGAGCGACCATCTGGAAACGTGCCTTATTCACAAGCGCCGCGCACTCCAAGTACTGCAGACCTCGTTGGATCAAATGTATCAGGGCACCCGGCCTGATTGTTGGTCGTAAAACATCATCGCTTCTAGCCGCATGACTTTCTTGCTGAAAGGTAACTGCTGAATCTTTAAACCCTGTTACACGCAAAAATACTTAAGCAAAGTAGTCTCGGGGAACCAAGGGTGGAGAAACCCTCAATTACAGGTCGCAGACGGGGGGGGCCACAAACCTGACTCCTGAAGATATCTACACGTTTTCACGCATGTGAGCTGATTGACAGGAAAAACTCAACAGAACCACACAGGCTCTGGAGAACTAGTCCCGGGGGGGGGGGGACAGAAGAGTAGGGGTGAAGGAATTCAACACTGAAGACGTACCTCCAAATCAGATAATTTACCTGGTCGGACGTCAGTGAGCCCGCCATAAGGAGCTCAAGGGACGCACGTGACAAAGGCGGGCAGCGGAAGCAGAGCACTGGTAACGAATTGGGAGTGCGAGACAGAGAAGGCAAATTCCTAGCAGCGCCGTTTCAAGGTGGGGGGGGGGGTGGTTAAAGGTGGAACGGAGCGTGATACGTGATACAAGCGACGAACGAAAGAATGTAAAAAAGACGTTGACGATGAAGGAAAGGAAGTGAATTGATAAAGGAGAGGACGACACGACAAAAGGGAAAGAAGGTTAGGCAAAAAAAAAAGCGGACACCAGATGAACGAATGGGGGAGGAGGGTGTGTGTGGGCTGTGGGAGGACAGATGCAATCAAAGAGACAGCGGCTTAGGTTATTGAAGCAGTGAATGTGGAGAAATGAAAGACAAGCGCAGCCGCAGCGCGCTGATCCGGCTATTTTTTTTTCGGGGTGATTGTGGATGGTTGAGAGAGGTTCAGAGGAATGGCGAGCTCAACGGGAGAAAGGAAAACTAGACCTCAGATGGTAGAAAGGTCTAGGGCATGCAGCGCGTTGCAGCAACACAGAAACTCGTACAGTTGAGAAAGATTTGAAGATAGAGGTGTGTGTGTGTGTGGGCGTAGGTTAGGTTATGTTAGGTTAGGTGTAGATGAAATGATGGGTGGATGAGAGGGAATGTGAGATTGTTACATGGGGTTTTTTGAAGGAAAGGAAGGGGGAACACTGGTGATATGTGTGGTGCGGTATGGATGGTATGGATTGCCCTTGATGGTATCTGTGTGGGTTGATTATTGATGATTGTTTGGTTGATTGATTGATTGACTGATTGCCGGAGTGTATGGGGATGGATACTCGAGTAGAGGGATGTGTCTTTGGAGCCGTTTTGTCTTTCTTGGCAAAGAGCAAGAGACACCACGAGCAAGTTGAGCAGGCGATGGAGGAGGAGAAGGATGCAAGAGTGAGATGGAGACAGTCGAGCCAACGGGGGTGACGAGCAACAGGGATGGGAGGATCAAAAGCTTGCCCACCGGCAAAGAGTAAAGTTGGAGGATGTATCTTGTACGGGGAACAAGAGAGAGAGAAGAAAGTGCGATTGAAGATTGTGATTTGAGATTGCAGATTGGCTGGGCTGGGCCGTCGGGTGTGGAACAAGAGAACGGGGGGGATGATGGTGGTGGAGGCAGGGAGGGATGGCTGGATACCGTCGATGGATGTATGCCAGTCAAGCCGCCCTCTCCACTCGCAGTAACAGGCGGGAACCACAGCAGAATCGACAGCCTCAAACCGAGCAGAGCTGAACCGACATACAACGCCAGAACGGAGGGATCTGGCAGAAAACGTGTGGAGAAGTGAGTTCTCAGAGATGATGCGTTTACCCTTCTCCAGAACGACACAAGCTTGCCGGTATCATGCTCATGCTCCACTTCAAGCTACGGTATGCACCGCAATCTACCGTACCTTCTTCTGGCCCGTATCAGCACGAATTTGGGAACCACTGGTGCTCTTCTGTGCCCGCTTTTTCCAGCGAGTCTTGGCCATTTCTTAAACTGGAGCAGCTCCCGTCGCAAACTCACTTGTTGAGGGATGGTGGTCTGGCAACGTCTGTCTTGTCTTGTCTTGTCCTAGGGTCACCGGTATTTTGAATTCCTTCCTCCACTTCAACTTTCAAAACCAGAGCGGTTCTGTACTCGAGCAATAGCACAGCGCCGGACTTGAGACCAACCAAAAACGAATACAATACGGTAATAATAATAATATGCGAAATTTTCAGCCTCATCTTTAGGGAGATACGGCTTCATGAATCCCTGGAAGAGGCTCGTCTCCAGTTCTAGTTCTATCTTTTCTAATTTTCAACAAGAGCAAATGGCAAAACTCCGAACGCCACTGCATGGTCGTTTTCAAGGGTATATTAACCAAGCTCCACTGTTTCATACGTATTATGCAAGCAAAACGAATTACCACGAGTCTTGATTTCAAATGGCTACACCACACAGCAAAAACTCATGAGATCCACCATCTTCCTGAGCCATGCAATCTCCGGGCTCTGGGACAAAGGCTCTCCAGGAGGATTAGCCTTCTCCTGACATGGTATAAGATCGGCGCTCAGGACCCTTCGGATCTCCTTAACTGATATTCGCAATTCTATAAACCTTTCAAACGAAACTTATCCCAGGCTGATCCTGAGAGTGGATTCCACGAGTTTTTTCTGCGGTGCCAGTGCTCGCAAGAGAGGAACCACCGGAGGAAAGGGGGGGAACAAGCTCCCACACCACTATGACAAATTTCAATCTGGATCTCCAATTTATCAACATTTTACCAGCGCAAGATATGGTGGTGGTGGCCGTGAATATAGCTTTTAATTTTTACCGGTACAGTATGTAACCCACTGATACTTGGGGCTCTCTCTGCCCAACAGGTAAACTGAAAAATGCAGGAAAAAGGCGCGGGATCATCTTTCAATGGTTACACAAAGGCCTCACTGGCGCCCAAGGATCAATAAGCTAAAATAAACAATGAAGGAAAAAGGAAAACTAAAGCTTTTTTCTAAAACTGTTGCCTTATCTTGGCTTATCCGGTGCATTCGATCCTTTTTCCATTCGAGAAATCGATATACCGTAGGCCTTCTTTGATTAAATTTTGCTGTTTATAGGATACGCGGCTTGCTCTCGCTTTTATGAGTTGTGAAAGCTCTCTTTCTCTCTCTCACCCCCCCCCTTGCAGGCCTGCTGTACTGAATGGGACAAGTACCGGTACCGTATCCCGCATTCCCCTCTCATCATCAAAGATCTTACGAGTAGAATAAGGGAGGATCCTTTAATTCGTTAAATTCCGCGAAATATCCCATACCAGGATTTTGCTATTTGTTTTTTCTTTCCTTTCCTTGAACTTTTTCTTTCCTCCTCATCGTCAACGCTCTGACTGAAGGAAAGCGAGTGGCAGCAAGAGGCCACCTGAGACTTAAGCCTGTGAATCACCTTCCATTCGATACGCTACTCAAGGTGTGCCTATTGCCTATACGTATTCTTTATGATGAACTCCCGGATCATTGGAGAGGGAAAAAAGCCTTTCTGTCAAACAGATTTTTCTATTGCTACCATGGAATCAGTACAATCGGGGGGGGATCATAAAGTACGAGCTTTCTGCGATTTCGAAATCCCCAGAAGACAAAATCGATCTAATCCATAATTGGAAACCGAAGAAAAAGAAATAAAAAAAGTGGGCAGGAGCAGAAAAAGACTGCAGGTAATCCCGGTATTGCAGTCCAGGGGAGGAGGGGAAAGAAGGTAAGGTGAAAAAACAACAACTTGGGCCGTGCAAGAGCCTCTCAGCACCAAGACTATTTTTTTTCCTCCCTTTCTTTTCTACTCGATCAACATTTCACACTGCTGGAGGGCCCTGGCCGGAGATCCAAAAAGGAAAAGGTCTGCAGCCTACAAAAACGTGGAGAAGCTGATTGATTGCTTGAGAGACAAGATCTGGAGAAACTAGCCAAAAAGGGCTCAACCTCAACTCCACGCGGGTAACAACACAGGTTTCAAAAAAAAAAAAAAGACCAAGCCCGACCGATCAGAGCCCCCCAACATTTGTTCCATCAATTCAAAGCCTGGAGTTGCAGTTTTAACGGTGCAACGTCAAACTACCAATCTACCTACCAACACACACTCTCTCGCTCACGTCTACTGTCAATCTCAACTACTATACTGTGCCCGCCGGCTATCGGAATAGTGTAGAGCAAACAATATGCCACCAAGGGTCAACATCCCCCCTTTAACAAGGGGCTGTCTAGTAGCATGCGTCTTCTTATCGGTCCTTACCGGCGCTCTTCGCTACCGGGACCGGATGGCTCGTCAAGAAGAATACCCCCCGGATTCGCTTACTGGCGGCGGATCACAAATCTACACAGTTCCCTACCTGACCGTTGTTCCAGCCCTATCGATAGTGTTTCCGTGGGCGTTCTTGACAGCGACGCTGGTGGAGCAGAATATCTTTACCTTGATCATCACGCTGGCAACCTTGTTCTATGGGGGGAAATACTTGGAAAGGGCGTGGGGATCCAGAGAGTTTGGAAAGTTCCTGTTGGTGGTAGCGGTTGTCCCAAATGTCATTACTTTCCTTCTGTACATCGCTTGGTTCGCACTGACAAGGAATATCGAGCGGTCGTATGTTTCCCCCTTCCCCTTCTGTTATTCCAAAATCCCCACCCCGACTAACCGATAATCAACCAATAGGTTTGCAACCATCTGCGGCGGCGTAGCAGCCCAATCTGCATTCCTGGTAGCCTTTAAACAATTAGTTCCCGAACATACAGTGACCCTCTTCAAGGGTCTCCTAAAAATCCGTGTAAAACACTTTCCAGCAGCCTTCCTCTTCCTAAACACTCTCAGCGGCCCCATCCTCGGCACTGACGTCTCCACAACCCTCGCGTGGCTCGGCTTCTTCTCATCCTGGACATACCTCCGCTTCTACAAAACCTCCCACGCGGACCTCTCCACCAACCAATCCCCAACGCTCAAGGGCGATGCGTCCGAAACCTTCGCGATGGCATACTTCTTCCCAGACCCACTCCATCGACCTATCGCTATTATCTCCGAAGTCGTCTACAGCCTCCTCGTGGGCTTCAGGATCTGCACGCCCTTCTCCGCAGCGGATATTTCGGCCGGAAATTCAAGGGCAGAGGCTAGGGGGGATGCGAGCTTGGGAACGCTGTTGGGTGGAAGGGGCGCTGCACAGCCGGGGAGTGCGAGGGCCGAAGCCGAGAGACGGAGAGCTATCGCTTTGAAGGCGCTTGATCAGAGGTTGCATGCTGCGGCGAATAAACCTCCTGGATCACAAGCCGTTGTAAATGGTGGGGGAAATGGCGGCGTGCTCGGGGAGACGAGTTTAGATGCGGAGCAGGCCGGGCCTTGATCTTTACTGTGCTCGGATAGAGGGGGTGCCGTAATTGGTGGGAGGTGGGGGGGTATAATTAATGGATGGATGGGTGGGGAGGTAGGAAGAGGGGAGGAGTTCTTGTAGATATGAATTCTCTCTTTTTTTTAATCTTTTTTCATCACTCATGTGGCTCATGATTTACGAGTCTGATCTGATGGCCTTTTGTTAGCGAGAAGACCTGGATTTAGTTGGACTGTTGCAGGTGGACGGTAATATTTCTTTATATCGAGTCATAATTTATGATTGGGTTCAAGGTTTATGATGTGTGGGGTGGCACTATACCGTAGCTTAAAAAAGAACTACAAACAGCTACTCCCACATGGGCTTTCAAACTTTAGCATCGCACGCACGTGTGGAAATATTGGATGCAAGTCCCTATAAGTTGATTTCGTATTCATTGGTATTCATCTATCCATTACTCTAACCACTCCTGCCCTCCAACAGACTGGCAAACAAATAACAGGCGAGAGAGACGAAAACGCCCAAGGCAAACCCAGATAGAAGAAAAGAACAAAGACAATATGGAAAACTAGGAGAGGTATAGCACGAAAATGGAACAAGAGTTCTATACAAGAGAAAAAAGGGGTAGCAGGCAAGCAAGCGATGATCAACCTTACTTCAACGGGGTCCGCTTCTCCAAGTAGTTTTGAAACTCCATCTCGCAGCTCCGGTCTTCTCCCTCTGCACAGCCCTTGAGGTGGACGAGGAAATCACCATCCTCGTAAATTCCACTGAGGCCTGGCACATTGGGGTAAGCGTTCATCACCTTCTGCGGAATCATGGCCATCTTGGTTAGGATAGTAGGGTGCCATTGAACAATGTGCTCCTATAAGCCGCCAGTTAGTTGACGATCCATGTCGGAAGAGGACTTGATGCGGAACATACAAGAGCGTGCTGCTCCGCCTTCTGAAACCCATAATATCTAAACAGTGGATCAAACCAAGCATCAAGCAAGAAATGAGCCCACGGCCCAGCCTTAACGATCATGCTGCCGGGCTGCAATCCCTCGGCGTCCTGTGTTATGATGAGCTGCACCCTCTCTGGGGGGACGTATTTGTACGTCTCGATAACGCTGTCTGGCGGGACGACGGGTACACCCCTGCGCATGATGCTGCCCAGTCTCTCGGGGGCCAAGACGTGCTCTTCTAGCGAGAGCGAGGGGTTCATGATTACGGCGTCTTGATCGAGGGCCCAAAAATACGTAGAGTGTTTGTATTCCTTCATGGCGTGTCTGATGACGGGGATGCGAGCCCAGCTATTCGATGCCTTGCCGACGGGGTAGTCTGTAATGTTCTTGATGAAGAGTCCGTAGCCTAAAGCATTGTTAATTGGGGGGGCACTTTGGGCTTGCATATCGCTCTCTCTTTCTCACCGGAGGAGGAGGAGGAGGAGGAGGAGGAGGAGGAGGAGGAGAGGATATACCATGCGCTTCAGCGTACTCTCTTCTGTTCTCTATTATCTTGTTGATGTAACTTGGTGGGTGCCCGATCTTATCGATTAACAGAATCATCACCGTGTCGGGTGCATCTGCTGGTGCCCCATCTCCTGAATTCCGACCGAACGCTATCAAGAGCAGTATCACTAGGAATACCACCGCATACAGTGGTCTCTTTCTACCATTGTATGCTCGGGGGACACTGCTCGCGAGAAAGGGGGAGGAAGGATGGTTCTTTGTTGGAAGCGCAAAGTGCATCACGGGCTTCGGGACTCGTGAGAGTTGAAGATTTAGGTCAGAATACCAAAAGAGAGGAAAGCAAGAGAAAGTATGATATTAAAAAAAAAACGAGTGTGGGATGGCCGATGGAGGCCGGAATTAGGACGATGAGCGTGTTTAGGTCAGAAGGTTCAACTCATCTGTAGCTGCTTCACCAGCTGTTTTTTTTTCTTATTGAAGAAAAGGGTTCCCCTGAGGGAGATGAACGATCGAACGGTTGTCAATCCCGATGGGCCGCAATCTCTCTCTCCCTCCCTCCCCAGGTGGCAGGTGCTTTTCCCTTTGTTAGGACCACCTCCAGCTTACCGCAAGAACTGAGCCTCCCGCTAGGAAGGTCCAGAATTCCCTCCTTTGGGTAAAAAGGGGGGGGGGACTTGCTTGTGGCCTTCCGCTGAGACAAATAAAAATAAAAATACGGGAGACCCTACTTGGAGAGGCAATTCCAAGGTCCAGGCGTGAGATTCGATCATTCCAATTCCCAATTAAATTTCACTGCACGGTACAGCACCGTATCTGTCAGCCAGTAGCCTTCCAGCTTTCTCGATACCATCTTGCACCTGTACCGCAGAACTGCAGGCATCCAGGAGGAAGTCAGCGAACAGTTAATTCAGGTTAACCTATAAAAGGATTCCTATCTCGTGAGAAAACGTCTCCCCAAGTAGTACTTGTACTCGAGTAATTTTATATGCATGATACACCTTCCTGCGATTTTAACTTACGGACACAGGGAAAAAAGTACTTTATAATCGTGACACGGTACCGGTAGTTTTGACAGCTATTGCTTGCTTGCAGATCACACAAACCTTCTCTTGGCCCTTCCGGCGCCCTTGCCGAATGAGGTGCCGGTGAGTGCCCCACTGGGATTTAAGACCCGTGGTGCACCAGCATGCGAGGTTCCCCATGGAGCAACATTTCGGAGAGAATACGCCAATAGGGAGATATATATCACATATAGGAATTATTATGGCTTTTAACTAAGCTTGAACCAAACGTGTCGACAGAAAGGGGTGAGAGAATATGCTGGCTCATCTGCCGACTGAGGTTCTTCTCAGCGTCGTTTTTCCGGGGTCGATGTTGACACCCTGTTCAACATCCTCCCAACATCGAGACTACTCTTCAACTTCCTGCAACTTCCTGCGGGCCCACAAGCGGTCAGTACGCAGGGAGAGCTCAGCGCCAACGCCTTCACCCTTACCATTGGGGGATTCCGAATGCCCATCTCGTTTCTATGACTTGCCCACAATGCCTATTATCGAGAAGTTGGGGCATGCGGGGAGTGGATGGATTGTGAGATGCAACGGAGGTTCTTCTGCCTGTGATCGACACAAAGCCCACTAGTGCCATTGCGACATATGGCCATTCAAGCTTTACTGCCGGCTGCCTTGTGCCGATGAATAGGCTAGAATTGGTCCGAAGCACTTTACGGGGCTTGCGATTCTCTGCGATATAACGCCTTGGATAGAACCTAATCCGAAGCGGTGTAGGAAATTCTAATGAATTTGATCAGCTACACTTAGGCTGGGATACGATTTCTTCAATCCTGTGATGCTTTAAACTCCCGCGCCCTTGCTCATTTGGGACTTGCTATTGGTGGCATTGGCACTGAATTTTTGCGTGGAAACTCCCTTCACCGCAATTGAAAATATTTATGTACTGAACCAGAATAGAACCCTAGGCACTTGAAAATCGAAGAGGAAGAAACCCTGCTCCTCAAGCCAGAGCCGAGGAGAATTTATAAAACTTGAACCAAATAAATATACGAAAGAAATTCCCACCAACACTCAAGAGGATGAGGGGAAAACATACAGAAATTGTTGAGAAACCGGTACAAGAGGCACCTCTAACAAAACCGCATGAAAGAGGCCTTTAGGCCATAGCCAAGAGCTCAGTTTAGGATATCCCTTCGGAGGATTGAGAGGGCTGGGAGAGCGGAGGGCCTCTGGAGAAGGGAAAGTAAGGGATAATGTATGCAGTGGTGCAAGTTAAGAACAGGCCCAACCAAGGCCAAGAACAAGCGATACAAAAAGACATAAGTGGAGGGAGAGGGGCAAATGAGGGCGAATCTGATGGGCAAGTGCGAAATCTTTCGAGTGAAAAATATGGACGGAGGGAAAGGATGAAAGACAAGTATTGGCGGTGAAAGGGTTCGGGAGCGGTATTATTAAAAGAATCGTTAGGTATTACCACCTTGGGTTGGAAGTGATTTAGGCTTTCTCGGAGAGCGTTTATCCACAGTATTCTAATAAACATTAGATATCCTCCCCTTGATTTGGAATACCTGCTAATAGCTTACCTTAGGCTTAATATTCCATTGCTGTCGATCTCTTGATTTCCTGCTCAACGTCCGCTAAGAGTGCGTATATCGTTATTGACTCGCTGTCATCAAATTTACTTCGCCCTTGTCTTTCTGGTGTCACTGGAGGTGTGCTCATGCCCCTCTCAGCGAGGGAGTAGGCACAATTGGGAACACTCAAGGCAGCGGCGAGATGTTCAAGAAGTTTCTCTTTGACTCGTGCTCTTCGGTCCTCGGCCTTTCATTAATTAGCGAGATATCTTCGAGAGTGGGTGAAGGAATATAAACCCTCTCGAGTTTGTTGTGCCAATCGTCAATGGCGGCATCAAGCTCAGCAAGTGCTTCCTCCTGTTTCAACAAACTCTCTCTTGAGAAAACAGCCGAACGAGCGGACCTCAAATAGGTCAACATGCGAGTGTGTAATGTCCTTCGTCCATCCCTAAGAGATTTGTGAGTCTCCCGGAGATATTGGCACCTTGTTTCCAACTGCGACAGCTCCTTTGAAAGCCCTTCAACATCCTTTGGATCCAGGACACAAAACTCCTCGGAGCGGAGCCTTGCGGCAGTTTGTAGTGATTCGATTTGGCCATATGGATAGTGGATTGGCACTTTGGAAGGCTTTACGCCTAATGGAAGAGATGAAGATATATTACTCCTCTTGTGGCGCTGCTTCGTTGCGACTGAGTCGGCGGAACCTGGGCGCTCTACCTCAGCATGCGGTCTGAGCCTAGTGGAGGTATGTCGTACTGGAGGAGCAGAACCGGCGCGGGGCCGTTGGGTAACCCTCTCCCTCTCTGTGCTTCCCTCCGCAATTACTAAAGATTCTACACGTCTTTCGAGGAACGCCGGCGCCTTTTGCAGAACGGGACTGGTTTTTGGTGGGACCTGGGGCGGGGAGACCTCACCTGCTACTGACCACGGGGTGTGGGGAGTCGGAGGCGGGGCCGGGGGCAAAACGGGCCTCTCGATAGGGGTTTCCATAGGGTTAAACACTGGAAGGGTGTCTGGTGCCGGTGGAGAACTTATGCTTGATACCAGAATTTCACTAAAGGCATTATTTCGCCAACCAGGTGCAGTTTCTGTTTCCTGATATATGGCAGGGCGGCCTGGTATTGTGGCTTAAGGCGGAAGTCAGCATTGATATCGTTCCCACATTTTAGTATCAATCAGCTGGAGCACTCACGAGAGTCCATACAGACTTCTTGGGCCTTTTTCATCATCTCGAGATCCGATTGACTTCCTTTGCGGCGAGTCGTAAATACGCCCTTTGCCCTTTGCTTTGCACTTGCGAGACTGAAGCCGCTTGAAGATTGGGATGGGGAACGCTGGAGACCCGAACTGGATGTTTCCTTTGAACCCGCCACAACCGCGAAAGGTGCCACCTTGGTCTGAGGAGGCTCCACTGGGGATGCAGAGTGTTCCAGCTGTTTTGTCGGAGAAGGATTTCGCGAATTTGAATAGAAGCTTACAAAGTTATCAAAAGACATCGCCTTTGACAAGGAAGGCGCATTCTTCTTGTGCTTCTGCTGTAATTTCGTTAACAGAAAGTCAAAAAAGAGAGTCCTCAATAAAGCGGGGGACTTACCAGAACGGTTGGGGCATTTGCTGTTACAAGAGCGGCAATATGCGGGAGACCAGGAACCTTTGGCGGAACAGGTGGAGGAATGCCTCCACGTGCTGGAAATGGAGAAAGACTCATTATGCGTTAACTTTAGGTGACAACCGAATTGGAACTCCAAACTCCTCTTGAAAGAAAAGGCTGCTGTTGCCCGCAGGAAGACAAGATATACAGATAACCGGATGGCAAACTGATTTCAGAAAACAATCTTGGTTTGCCTCTTGATGCTCTGAGGCCAGCCTCTCTTTTGCGAATCTATCCTTTCCCTCTTACCGGCACAGAAAAAAAGATGTCAGGGGGGGTGGTTGGGAAGTGTCCAGGCTTCTTTCAGATATATACTCCTTTGGTCAAAATGATCGGGGGGTTTCTCAGACCAAGTACTGGGGGGAGAAAGCGGAGACCGCGGAGCGTGTCCCCCCTGCACATGCATCTTGTTTCGAGACCACAAGGCGATACCCTTTTCGAAGATGCACCCGCCCCCGATTGGGTTTATACTCTCGTATAAATCCGCTGTTATCGACAAGAAAGGAAGTGAAGGTTATCGTTAGGGCAAAAAGAACAGCCGCTGCCCACATCAGCACAGACAGTATCAACTTTCTATACCTTTGTCTTTCCTTTTTCCGCCAGCTGCAACAGTTCAACCACATTCCGCAAATGTAACTGAGGAATACTCATCCTAACCCTTGTAGGCGAATGCGCGCATGAGACCAGGTTCCTTTCGGCCTTCCAACCTCCCAGCAATGTCTACACTTCAGTAGGGCTTGCGGGGGAGCCAAATTTAGGGGCACGCATCGCTATTGAAGCAGGATGGATGAGCTCCTTTGCTAATGTCTCCTTCAAGTGTATGGTTTTGGGGGTTCCGGCACACCGCAATGGGGAGGGGGGTCCAGAAGGTTGTGAGGTTCTAGCTGCGCCAGCCAACCACAAGACAACCATCTCATCGACTCCTCGATTCTTGCCAAGCTTATTCGGCAGGTGTCAAGAAGCCCACTTCCGACTGGCCGTCCGCGGGATCCCAGACGTTATCCTTGCAGCTGAATCATACCCGAGCAACGGGAATAAGGGCTTCCCAATCGCAACAACATTCTCTACGCATGACAATGCTAATTAGGTGCCGGTCCGATAGAGCAAAGGATGAGCGTTTCATCCCATGTTTTGCAGCCTGTCCAGATTCAAACATGCTTTCTCTCTGCGCTCAAACGGCCCACATCCTTGTCAATACCGCAAATAACGTTTTGACCCTCACTTAATCCAGCCGCGGCAACTTATTAGGTGCAACTACACGACGAAATGTTTTCCTATAGGATGGGGGTTATTTCGCGGGTTAACCTAAATTAACCGATCGCTAACTTTCTAATGGGTGCTTAGCTGCATCCCAACCCACTGGTTCCAACACACTATGATACTCGAGTACCTCGAAAAAGAAAAAGGAAAAGAGCTGAAGAAAAAACTCTCCCCCAAGTTCAATTGTTTTTCCTCCGGAGAATACTTTTAGGGCACCGACACAGCTGGTCTTATTATAATATCTTCTCTGGATCGGACCTCCCAAGCACAGACTCGTGCTAGCAACGGTTTCCGTCGATTGTCACAACTTTTAGACTTCCATCGAGACATCGTGCCGTCTTGAAAAATGGTTCGATTCTATGTTCCGCCAGGGCCGTTTGCAAGGTCCACGGTTGGACTTGTGAATGCTAATCATCCTCTCTTCCAAACCCTGGAATAACGTGTCAACCCAAACGTTATCTAAGAAACGGGAACCCTAGAAGCTCGAAACGGTTACGAAAATACTAGCATGTTCGTTACCAGGTCACAGTTGGGCAATACCTAAAATCGGGTAGAATGTGTAATGCTGTCGGGCAATTGACGACTAGTGGTTGCTCGGGAAACCTCTATGTTTTTGCCTATTAATTAATCGGAAGGCGGGGGATTTATGATACTCTTTCTACCGAAACCCACAGCTCCCTCCCTGGAAGGGAAAACGCAAATATGCGCACATTACCAATGACTTTTTCACAGTCACAATTCCAGCAGGAAGTTATGCAGCAGTTATTTGAGGTTGGGAAGTAATCGGCCGAATACATCCCTGTCTGTTTCGGTTAACTGATTCCTACCCCTGTATAATACTAACAGATGCACCGCAAGTGGGGCATATGTTCAAGCCCCTTTGCTCTCGCACTGCAAACCACGATGTCCATGCTGGGATCGCCTATCAACATACTCGTCCTTTCTCCTAGCAGCAAATACCCTCCCGTTCCATCATAAAGCATATTACATAGCAGCAGCCCAGTATTCTAGATGAAGGTTTGGAAGTTCGATTGGTAGCCTCGCATACACCAGATCGCAAGCCTGGGCGGTGGGAATGAAAGGGCACCATCGGACGTGACAGGAATGTCACACGGAAGTGGTACGGGTTGGAGTGAAATCAGGGACACCTGGTCATAATATCAATCAATCCGCCGTCTCGCGGGAGGGGGGAGAAGGGAAGGAAAAGGAAAAAGGAAAAAAGGATGGTACAAACTAGCCTGGCAGGCAGGTAGAGACCCACGATTTTGGTAATGGTGGATGGGCGGGAGAGTGTGCTGGGCCTCGTGTTTTCACATGCCCAATACGGCGCAATTGGATTTGGCAAGTGGATAATTTAAACAACATGCCGAGTTTTACTACATACGGAGGTACAGGGCCTAAGTTTTGTAGGTTCCACAAGCGAGGTTTGCTGGGTTTACGCCCTGTGGAACATACAAAACTTAGGAGCCATACCTCCGTAGGCCTACCAATCACTAGCGCAGTGCTTGTGGAACACGGCGGCGGGCGAGATAGCGGAGAGTTACTGTAGTCAGTTATTAGTGAGTGATCACTACCGGTAGACTAAATATTTAAAAGTACTGTAAGAACAAGGGCCCAATCCAAACCAATAGTAGCCAAAAGAAAACACATTTGTCCATCCATACTTTCCACTCTTCTGGACACCCCCCCACCAGTGTCCGAGTAGCCAGGATCCCGGAACAGAGAGAGGAGTTACTCGTACTCAAGCAGGGTGTGGTGGCGCGGTAGCAGTGTCCTGAGAGGTCAATAGAGAGGTAGGCAAGCAAGCAAGCAGGCAGCCTTGGTCATGCCTGTTTCTGAAAATTTCGTGAGGGCAATATAACAAGGTATAATGAAATTCCCTACACATTTAACCTCCATTGGCCACCTACCTGAATGCCTAACTAATTGACTTCTGGTGTACTACCGGTACTCAAGCATCCCCTACACTGCTTACCGGTATACCTATATGATTTAGGCATATCCTCCGTCTCCGAGTTCTTGGGGTGCTCCAGGACAAGATGTCAAGCGCACTCGAGTACCCTAGCATGTCGCAAAGTACCCACAAACTAAGTTACTGGGCCTAGGGATGGTAAAAGACAAAGGGGGTGGGCGAAAGCCACCCCAACAGGACTATCATGCCAGAACAGAATTGAATACAGGTAGCTGGTAGCGGGTAACAGGAAAGTTTTTCCGAGAACCTTTCCTTACCCTTGTTATTATTGTTATCATTATTATTGTGATTGGATGCCCGAGAAAATTGACGGATACTCAAGCAGATACCGGCAGATAGGTGTCGGCCTAGGAATTTGGAGCTTGCCCTGCTCTGCTTCGCCGGGGAAAATTTTACTTTTTATTATCATACCGCCGCACTCTGTATTGTACTACGAAAGGCCATTCCGGTGCCAGTACTGTAGGAGTCTAAAACCGACAAGCGAGAAATAGAAAAGGAAAGAAAAGAAAGTGGTGCACCTGTACCGCAAACGATGAGATTAGATTTGACGAGACGAGAAGGGGAAGAAAATAAAGAAGGAGGGCAGACCGACGGTACCGATGGGTTGCCTACAGTTTACGGCATCTCTGTTTTTTTTTTTCTTTTCTAAAAGCGAAAAGGAAAAAGTAAAGTGCGCTGGTACTTATACTTTACCGTACTTGAGTACAGTAATGCTGCGCCCGCCTCCTGCTTCCTGGGCTTGTCTTGTCTCGTCTTGTCCACAGTACTATTGAAGTGCTTTATAGTACGGTAGTCGAAACCTCCGCTGATTTTCCTTGGCTGTACCGGTATTCGATAAGAACGGCCAGCCAAGGTTTTGTTTTTTAAATCTGCCTACTATTTGGGGTGGTTGCTATGATTGATCGTGAACGATGGAATATCATACCCGAGTACAAGTTTCCATCTCACAACCACACAGCAGCTCTCTCGTCCCATGCTATTCGCGGCCCCGCGAGACATTTTGAGTAAAAAACAGGGGGGGAAGGAAAGGAAAGGAAACACCGTTACTGTGTTGCGCTGTACAGTACTACAAAGCAGCTATCGCATGTATGATATGATCGGGGTTAAACGAGAACGCAGTTAAGAAATATGTCTTAATATCGAGTGAGCGGTTATGTCTCGGTCTCGCCCGTCCTATCATACCATGAGGCATCATCGGGGGGGTAGTGGTGTCTGGCATCCGTCCGAGTATCCAGGACAGAACTTGCCGACTTTCTTTCTTACTTGTGGTGGTGAGAAGGTCGGTCCTGTTGTCAAGCCTACTTAATAGCCACGAAATTGCTGGCGTCACGATGGCTTAATAAGTTGGCCGGTTTTCCCCGCACAAACAAGCAGACCCCCAAATGGGCCCCATCGGTATTGTACTCGAGCACTCTGTTCTGGCAAAAGGGGTATTGTACCGGTAGATACTCGAGTATCATATACATGTAGGTGGTGGTGGTGGGGAAGCCCGTGCCACTGGGTGCCGACTTGTATTCCGGTTGTAGATCAGGTAGGGTATGTACAGTTGCCCCCGGCTATAATGAACCCCGCTATAATGAATTTTTGGCTATAAGGAACAGCGACTCGCGGCCACGCTAGTGAATTTACTGCAGAGTAGAGTTGGCTATAGTGAACACCTATAGTAAAAAATAGTGAACGGGGCTTTGAGGTCGTGATTCTTGGCGTTCATTATAGCCAGGGGCGACTGTAGTTAAAGCGCAGGGCTTGAATGTTCTACGAGGTTTGAGTATAACTAGTGTATGGGGGATCGCAGTTGCGGGAAAAGATGCGGACTTAGGATCGGGCATGGATGTGTGTGTGTGTGTGTGTGTGTGTATGATACTGTCCAAAGCACTACGGTACTCCTAACCTTCGGGCTTTAGCAACTTGTGGGTATGAGTACGAGCAGCAGCTTGGCTAGTGAAGTCTAGAAGTCTGGATTAAACCTGGGCCAGCACTGGTGGTCTACGGGGTTTCAATAATCTTACAGTACTCGTACTGTCTCTCTCTTAAACTCCACACTGTTAGAGCAGAGAGCTCTAGTCATATCACCGTCCCCTATGCTTATTATTACTACTTGATGCTCATTTCCTCATTCAATGCCATATTGTAGACCAAACCTCCACCCCCTAAAACCTCCCAATTACCCCATTCCGTACATCTTTCTTCTTATTATTCTCCCCAGGACCCGTCTTAGATTCCTTCACTCATGCTACTTGTAAGAACTTGCAGATTATTGTAGCTGCTATGTTTAATGCACAATATAGCCCCCATCCCACCATACTTGTACTCGTACATACAACACCGTAGTTTCTGATGGAATCCATATACCGCGCTCCTGGATAATATCGGGGTGGAATACTCAAGTAACCACCCCCCCACTAACAATCACAAGAACGACCAATCAAATACCCAAGTCCACAAACAATCGCTCCAGCGGCAAATATGTGTAACAGCAACAACAACACGATACATCACGGGATTCGCTTCATCTTCAACCCTAACCGGTCCCGTTTATTTCTCTCCCGGGAGCGATTAACGAATGAATCGTGTGAGATGGGAAAGTATCGGTTGGATAAATAAATAAACCCGACTGAAAATGTTCAACAGGGAAGAGAAATAGCGTAAAGATATTTAGGCAGTGTTCCGGATCATTGGGAGTTTAGATACCCGAGTATTGACTTAGACTATACTTGTGTAGTAGGCATTCTGGGACTTTCTCGCTGTCTTGGTGGGTTAGGATGGTTAGGTCAGTGAAGTGCCATTGTGTGCATCTTTGGACACTGTTTGTATGTAAAGTGCCCCCCTCCTGGATCGGATGCACGGTTCCCGGTTCCCGGTATTGTTTTTTATTTATTTTCCCCACGCTACCAACTCGTGTCTGCCTAATAGACTATAAAAATTTGGGCTAAGGTTGGGGTAGTAATTAAATGCCGTACTGGTACTGGTGCTTGTAGGGAGTATGGTACCGGTGGGGAAAAGATGCTTGAGTACCGTAAGGTACTAATAGTACCTGGTATCCCTTAGTCTGTCACTGCGCCCAAGAAAACTGGTTGCACAAGTCTCAGTTTGAAACCATTGGTAAATTATTTCCAGTTAGGGAAGGAAACTTCCCAGATCCCGTTATTCTCTTGGCCAGATTCGGTATTTTCTTAACAGGTTTTCTTGGGCGCAACAACCCGACAGACTATGGGATAGGGAGAGGTTTGTGCTCAAGACAGGTATTATTTCGAGGGTTAACCTATGTTAACTGTTCATTAACTTTCGAGAGCATACAGCTGGCTAACCTTAAAAAACTATTCAATTCTTACTGGACCCTGTGCATATATGATAGCAAAAAAATCCGTACCTATCTGAGCGCTCACACAAACCCAAGGCCCTACAAGTAGATATTGCATATCGAATACCCCTTGCGTGCTGCGAGGGCTTGTTGCAGGAAGAAATACCGGTTCTCGAGTATGATACTTGGGGATAGGGGTTGTGGATTTGTATGGGTTCTTACTCGTAGATGTGCACGGATATCTTGCCATATTCTGATATTCAAGTACCGTACGAGTGGGGCACAAACGGCAGCTGTGGGTCCACAAGCAAAACTTGCCTTTTTTTTTTTGGTGGGCTATGGGGTACCCAAGTGAATGGTCGCACTGACCCTTGTAAAGGAGCACAGGTTCTTGTGCAAGAGTTGGCTGGTATCCATAAGTACTTGTATCAAATTTCAAGCAGTGGACTGATACTGAAAAGAAAAAAAAATAGTGGGTTGGGGGCAAGGGAGGATGCAAGTGAGTAACACCTTGTCGAAATATTTGGTGGGATTCTACTCTTATGCATCCAATATGCATTTAGAAATCTCCACGATCTCACTGGGGTGCCACTAACCGAGGGACTTTACAGTACTAGTGTTGTGTCCAGGTTGCCATTTAGGGATTTTATCAACTGTAGCACTTATCCAAGCTTAACCAGCCAAATATATCCCTGTCTATTCCGGCCAATAGGGTTTCCCCCCTGTGTGAGAGGCGGACCTTCAGAGCTCCTGGAATCCACCATCACAGCTAGCCCTGCAATCTCCAGATGAAGGGACAAAATCTCCAGAGAAGGATTAGTGTTCTCGGGCACACGATACTCAAGCATAAGATCAACCCCTGGACGTGTTGGGTCTCGTCAACTCGTTTTCGCAATTCTGTCAACCTGCCAAACTAAACCTACCTTGGGCTGGGACGTGATTCCCGCTGATAATCTGATACCAGTAGCTTTCAGGTGACCCTGCAGTACTGTTCCGGCAGTTTGGTCAATAAAAATATTCAGGTGTAACCAAGCAAAACCCCCACCACCACCACTGCCACCCCCCCCCTGTTCTTCGAAGAAAAGGAAAGGAGGAGGAGGGGGAGAGGGGGATCCTACCTAACCGCAACTGGGAGGTGATGTGGGGTGCAGTCGGGAAGGTGGTAGCACTCGAAACGAACATGCAGATATATGCATTGTGAATTACCAGTGTTGTGTGAGGGGATTCCACTTAGGGCTCAACAAAAAAGAAAAACGTAGGAAGGAAAGACAAGGTAGTGTAAGTATCCGTGCTGTACTTGTAATGCTCTCCCCGCCCCCTTCTCACCTAATTCTCCTTACTCGAGTATCGTGTCGTCAACCGCAACCCCCAACCGATGCGTCGACCTCCTTTCACGGGGGAATCTTTTCTAGGTAATCTCCGTTCTAGACAATCTGTTGGCTATTTAGCTCAATTGGTGTATGCCATGCTGCGTCCCATATCTTACCTTTTAGCCTATTGTTAGCACGCTCAGAGGATCTTTTTGACAAGAGTAGCAAGTTTCTGGAAGGAGAGGTGCTGACGAGTCATCCAAAGTCCCGCTGGCTCCCGCAGGGGTTGTTAATGCATCCTCCGGACGCGGAGTTGCCTTTCTAAGGGGTGTCAGCGCAGTTGAGTTTGTGCTGATAGACTATGTCTAGTCAGTCAGTCACTCTGCCAGACAGCCTGTCATTGAACCCGATCAATCAATCGGCCAAAGGGAACCAACCAAGGAGAGCCACCTCTTCCCCGATATTATATTATGGTACAGACGCAAGCCAAGAGTCCACCAAAGGGGTTAATGAGTTACAACCGTCTTCTCCTCATCGCCCAGTCCCGTTCCCACAGTTGGTATCTCCCCCATCGGTCCATCACAAAAAATGACTCGCTGGGTACAAGATATTAGGAGGGCTCTCAATCATTGGTTGCTCCAAACGCAGTTCCCCTCTACTATTACGCCAGCTACTTAGTTGACTAGCAAGTAATCTATTATACATCAACCTATGTTGTAGCTCGTGATAATTGATCTATCTCGTAATCGCATTTTTTAGTGCTAGCCTTAGCATACTCGAGTACTAGTACATCTACTACCACCGGACTACCGGTAATCAAGAGTCCTTTTCATTTAGCTGAGGTTTTAGTTTTCCCTTCTCTCGACGAAAGGTCTGTGGTACACACCGTGCATCTATGGGTGTTCCTAGAATACACCATGCTGTGCTCATTGATCGGTTGAGGGGAGGATAGAGAGACGGGATTGGGGAGTATTGCACAGTACCGGCACCGGTTATCATCCATAAAGGGGGTGCCGTGCTTCCTCCCTCACCCCACACCTGCGGCCGTATCGCAACCCCACTTCTCTCGCCGCTCCTATTTCAGGTTTCGTCACCTCCTTCGTGTGATTTGTGAATGCATACCGGTATCTGTACGCCGCTTGAAAGAGTCCGTGTGTTAGTAAAATCTTACTGAAATCGTATGTGCCGGCACTAATATACTTCGATATGCTATAAATTCCTGTAATGCTATGCCACCCAACGGGGGGGGGCATTGAGTTATTGCTCGTCCCGCCTTGCCTTACCTTTCCTTCGGTACTCAACTGCCTAACTGTCCACCCACCCACCCACCTACCTTCATATATATCCCTCTAGTTGCGTAGGGTACCGGTATCTAACATATTATTACCGAATAGAGTGTATATCAGCAGATACCATGTGGGGACACTCCTCCTGATTGCCCGTGATCTAGCACCTGTAGGATACTGTACGGTATGACCAAACCCACATTTGAAATTAAGGGATCCCGATTATTACTATTATTATATTCGAGTATGGCGTAGGGTATTGAGTTGGGGGTTATCGCGAGGCCTTCTTGTAATGTCTTGGCGTTTTTTCCTAGGCATTTTTTCCTATTTTTATTTTACTTTTGGGGAATCGTGAGATCCAGGTGTTGGCTGAATCCGGTAGCCAAGAGTGAGTACTGGTGAGTAAGTAGTCACGAATGCAGTAATACGCTATTGCGGTAGGCAGGCGCCCCATACGGTAGCCTCCCAATCTCGCAACGATCACTACTACCACAAGTGAAGTCCACGCATAGTTAGCCGCCCAGCTGATCGGAGGTTTGCAAGGGATGTCGAGAGTTCCTTTATCAATTCTCGTTGCAGTATCACGTATTTGATTCATGTTTGACCAACCGACCATCGTTCATATGAAGTTGTCACGGACAAGGGATATTAGCTGCATGTGTTGTACACACTGATATGCGGCTTATGTAGAAGGCTTGCGTATCAGATTTTCATGGGCGAGGAGACTGAAGGATTAGAGGAGAGAGATAAAAGAGGGAAGGAAAGAAAGGGGAAGGGGGAACAGGACAAGAAGGTTTGTTTTCTCCCTGGGATACAAAAGTACGAGTAGATGGCCAGCGGGAACGGGCGATCGCGCAACAGCTGGTGTCAGGAGCACGGGATCAGGTTTACTCGAGTACAGGTTAAGTTTGAGGTTTTTTTATTATTTTGGTTTCGTGGCCATTGAGTTACGTACTTCAGGTTAAGGAGTCTGTGCATGATAGGGCAAAAATAGGCGGAATACCGATGCCTCGTACAACGTCGGCGATGAACGATTCCTTCGGAGGGGCCACTGTCCGGCCTCCCCTCTCTCTTTTCATCGCCTTCCCTGTCTGCCTTACTGCCCTCCACTTCCCTCTCGCTGGAAGTCTCCCCTCCGCCCCCATCATCCCCCACAGGCATGATACCATGCTCTGCTGCAGTACCCCCTACCCCCACTTATCCCGGGCTACGGTAGAAGTGCTCGTGCCCAAAAACGGGGATCAACGAAATGTGTGGGGAGTTTTTTTTTTGCCTACCGTATCTGAGCGGAGATACAAGGTGTACCCCTGTTTTTGGGTACTTCTAGCCTAGGGCAGGTGGTCACTAAGATCCTCATCCAACAATTTTCCCTCCTTCCCTTCCCTTGCCAGGTGCGGAAAATACTATCCCCATTAGAGCTCGGACACTGCTGCACCCCCATTCCCCTCCTCAGCTCGGCTCACTCCCGGGCCTGAGAAGAGGGGAAAAAACAAACTCCCCATCCACAAAACATATTTCAATCTATCTGTCGCTCTTACCCCCTCGACGATGTGATAAAAAAAGAGACGGTTGTTTCCAACAATCCACCAAACAACCAACCAGGATGGCGCGGGGAGACGGAACCTTTTCCAGTGAGTGAGGGTTCGTGATTGAAAATTAGATTTACAGAAACAAGGGTAGAATGGCACCCCGCTACGGTATTCCAGATGGCCAAAGTCCAAGGGCTCTTCTGGCGCAGCACAATGGTGGATCCGAGGCAGCAGGTCAGGTTTTGGTGCAAAAAGGGTTGGAACTCGCATTCGATCAAATTTATTTCATGACCGACTAAAGGCTAACAATGGGACGCAGCTACAGTATTGGCTTTTAACCACCCCTAGGGCCACCTCCCAAGGGGCAAGCCGGTCCAGCCTGCCTATTGTGCAGTACGCATGGAAAGTACCACCCGCACGTCCTTATATATACAGCACGAATGGCTAGCCAGAACACAGGATATCTCAAAAGGTACTTGTATTGTACGTGGACAAAATTAACCGATCGCCCTGCGCCAGGGTGGCAACCCATCGCTTCCCCACATCCTCGCACAACCAATCCCCTACAAAAATTATTACCACTCAACTGATTCCTCATAATATCTTCTCTTTTTTTATTTAAAGAAATAATGTCTCCTATTCTTCGCAGTCATGCAAAAAAACCTATACCTTCTAAGCA
>Ga0307509_10001144_pt1 | contig 45330 bp, 62 predicted proteins | sample 10_EM_MG_FD_202245 | JGI IMG/M metagenome (GOLD analysis project Ga0307509, IMG submission 202245) | Populus trichocarpa ectomycorrhiza microbial communities from riparian zone in the Pacific Northwest, United States - 10_EM | ecosystem: Host-associated > Plants > Roots > Unclassified | place... | reverse complement strand
TTTACGCTATAAAAAATCTTTATCACTTTACCTACCTCTACTTTGAATCATTGAGCCTTCCTAGACAATCTCCGTCTACGATTAAGATTATCGGCCTGAGTTATCTCGCCAGACTTTGAGATAGGCTCCCGCCTAACACCTCCGGTGGCCCCTTGCCATAGCCATAGGGACAAAAACCTCACTACCTTGGTCAAATCCCATGGCTACTGACACAACAGTCTGTCATGGGTTTGGCCCTCCTCCATATTTCAACTCGGTCGGATTTTCTTCGCACTGTACGGCTAGTATTGCACTACCTCTGGTTGCACCACCGCCCTGCCGACTGTTTACTACACCTTTACCTGATGCCTTGCTCTTGGGCTGGCATACGGTTATTCACAAGAAAAGGATTCCTCAATCCTACTAAAAGCAAGGAAGGGTTTGTCTGACGGCCCTACACCCGAGATGATGAAGGTTCGGATGCGAGTAGCAGTACAATTTTTTCTTTTGTCTTTCTTATGTCATGAGATGTTCAGGAAGGTTTTCTTGTTGTCTTCTGCCTCTGCTGGCTAGGTTGTCGGGCAAGTGTCCTGCCTAATATTGGGGTTGTTATTCTTGTCTTGTGCCTTTTTGGTTGGGGATTTGCGGTTGGTTCCACACCAGAGGGACCTGGGATGACTTGTTTTTCCCTTGGCTGAAGGGGGTGGGCTTTCTTTGCCATGGGGTCTTCTCCGAATGCAGCGGTTTGTGCCTGGGGGAAGTGTTTACTTTGGTTTACATGTACCTAAAAACAATACCACGGATTTAACAAAAAAAAAAACAACAATTATGACAAAATACATGAAAGAGCCCTAGCTCCTTAATGTGGGGACTAAAAAGTGTGCCAAGCCTGCGTCCCCGTTGCTATAGACTTGGGGGACGTTATAGACGGCCAGAACCATACATATCCCGGGCCAGCTGAAGAAGAGGATTTCCCTCAAACCGGGTTTAGGGCAACGCGAAAACGACTCCGGGAAACCCTAATCCAGGAATAATAAGGTTATCATCACTCGAAGCATCCGGCTGATTCCTCTGTCTAATTTCCTGCCACATGGCTCTGGACCGCTGACTGGCCGGCCACAGAGGAGCAACTCACCAGATTCGAACAAGAAAATCTATGCAGGGGGGCAATCACGGGTGTAATCCACCGGACGCGTTAGATACTGTCATCTCGTCTTCCGGGAGACAATCACTTGCTGCCGGAACCAGTCAGCAGCACACGTACTCAGTACCGGTACTCGTAATCTCGAAGCGTTTTTCAAAAAGAACTATTTACCATTGCATACCACACGGATCTAAGCAAAAGGGCTAAATTTTAGTGGTAGGGGATACAGTAGTAGTCCTCCCTAAAAAAAAAACACATCGACATCACGAATGAGGTGGTACGGTACAATGCAGAGGCAGCAACACTACCGTAGCGGTGTCCTCTGGTCAACAGCGAACCTAAAGCTAAGCTGTTCACTCGCTGGGGCTGAGGGGGAAACAAGCTTCTTCTAGAAGGAAAATTTGGAATAACGGGAGGGCGAGATTTCACCTCCTTTTAAATGTCACAATATTACAGTACGCTATTTGGAATTAGAGTGGGTGTGCTTTTGTGATCAGAAGGAAAAATGTCCCTTCCTGTTTCATTTTGATTTTCTTCTTCGGGGAGTTTATTTGCGGGGGCTTTCTGCTGCAAGAAAGCACCAACTGCATTCACTTGTACTTGTCCAGTACAGTACCGGTAGTAGGACAGTGCATGGAGATTTGAGCAGGAGCACTGCCATGATTCAACTCGTAATCGCTGGAAATTTGATGCCTTTAAGGGTAACCGCGTCCTTAGGTTATGATACTTCGTATTGAAGACCCCCACTTCTCTTCACCCCGTCTCAGTCTGTGCCCCCGCTTCCAGAAATCAGTAGTTAGTTAGCACTCGAGGGACACAGTAAAAGCTCTGTTGTACTTGTCTAGTACTCGAGGAGTGCACTGCCGGTAGAGGTTCCCAGAGATCGAATGACATTTGAATCTTGACGTGTCCCGCAAGTATCATAACTATCTCACCGAAAGGCAGAGATATAGAAACTTAGTCCGGGCAAAGATTGGTCTGGTGTTTTGGCAAAAAGACCACCCCCCCTTTCTATTTTCCTAACTTTATCCTACTCGAGTACGATACTATGGTGGCCAGTAAGTGGCAGGGTTGGTGTGGGTGAAGGGCGCAGTCTGAACTGAACCTGCTTCCGTTGCTCAGCCTCCACCCTAGTCAAGTACGGTACTCAGGTGTTGAGGGGTTGGTTAGTATGGGCATGGCGGGGAGAAAGGTTGAAAACATCCGGATGCCCCTCCTTGAGCAACCACCAACTTGCACCAACCTGCCACACAAACTTACCCTGATTTTATCATATTATACACAAGCTTCTTCTTTCTCGGACCATCCCACAATCTCGCTCCGAGCGGATATTTTATATCGGGTTGTTTTTATCAACTTCTTCAGCTTGCATCGGCGAACTTGAGTGAAACTCTGACCGCGGTTGTCCTTTTTTAAATCTGATTTCGGGAGTTTACCCGAGATTGGTTTGATCTTTCAGTAAGAAGGGGGGGAAACAAGAGAGGGAAATTTGGAGGAGACGCCATCTCGAATCGGTGTTGCTGATTGATTTCTACTGCAGTTAGGAGAGGGTCCTCCTAGCCTGCGGCGTCCTCTTTTTTTTTTTTTTTTTTGTTGCGTTTTCTGGACGATTGCTCCAGGTGATTGCTCTGGCTGCTTGCAGTATTTTTTCCCGTTCCTGGGGTTTGGTAAGTTTTCTTATCCAATCGATTGAGCACTCTTTTCCCTTTCTACAGTACGTTCTGCAATTCCATACCCCCCAGACAGCAAGTACTGGTACAAGAGCAGTGCAACCTCTCTACCCACCGCGTGCCCCCATGCAAAATATTCTGGGAAGGTGGGCAGATGGAAGACCAGACCCCCGGCAAAATGAGAAAACAAGAAAGTGAAGGAAAGAGGAAGGGGAGGGTATTGGGCTGCAGTCCTATCGTGGTGCTTCCTTTCCACTCATTTGTTTCTCTGCTGCGGGGTTCTCACGATTTATTCCAAGTTTGTTTCTACCTGAAAACTGTGGCTGATTTAACGTCGTCATTCTGTTAGTAAAACACAGCATTTCGGCAGACCGCTGGCACGAGTGGAGGTAAGATTTATCTCATTTCATGTTATTCTCGCCCTAATCCTAATTTCCTTAGGTTTGTCGGCTTATCAATAGAATCTGACAGAGTGTCTCTGCAGCTCCAAGTCAAACATGTCTGGCATGGGGGCAACATTTTATCCTGGAAAGGACGATTACATGATGCCAGACGTCGCCATCGTTTCTCCATCGCCTCAGAGGTTCGTACTAGTATTTTCCTTATTTTCTTCTAATTATCCGAGCTTCTTTTTCGTGTTCTTTTCCCTTTCAGTATTTTTCTTTTTTCCCGTCTCTCTCTAACTCGACTGCGTTGTCCGGGTGTCCCTGCCACTTATTTTTTTTCTTTCCCTTTTCCTTCCTTCAGCTTCTATTGAGCCTCAGGATTATCTGCTTTTAGCAGAAAGCTAACGTCTTTCACCGCAACCAGAGTTATGCCAGAAGTTCCCGTTCAGATTGCCGACAGTTTAGAGCACCTGGAACTACAATCTCAGAACGGAAAAGCTCCTGCGGGAGGTGATGGTTATAAGAGCAACAACAGCTATCAAAACGATCGAAACCATCCTAACAGCCAACAACAGTCCCAGAATAAGTACTCAGATTCCTACGCGACCCCTCCACCTTCCTCCCAAGGCCACGGATCTCGTCCGATGAGTGAAGAACACGACAGTCGATCGAGCTATGGAGCCTCGTCGTACCATTCCTCGATAGCTGATGACTACGTAGCGGGTTTCCAGACAATTGATGAGCCTTCATTTTCACCGTTTCCCAAGCTCCTCAACCCTGGTCCGAATATTCCACCAACAGATGAAGAGAAGGGTGACCAGATTGAGGGAGCTCGCTTGGCGGTGCTATCATCAAATGACCCGGAAATGCAGTTGATATGGGCACAGGATGCATTGAGCTATGTTGAAGTTTGCATGAACTACCTTACCCGGATCGCGGAGCCTCCTGGAACCCGGCCACAAACACCCACGGTTGAGCACCAAATCAAAGCAGATGCTTTGAGTGTCGTGACATTTTTGGCTGGCCAACACCATCCACGGGCAGAATTTATGCGGGGGAATTGGTTGGAGTTTGGAAAATTTGGCTATAGGAGTGATAAAAAGGAGGCCTTCAGATGTTATGCTCGATCTGCGGAAAAAGGGTTTGCCCGTGCGGAGTATAGAATGGGGATGCAGTACGAAAACTCCAATGAACCCATGAAGGCGATTAAGCACTACAACCAGGGAGCAGCAATGGGTGATTCGGCTTCGAATTATGTCAGTCGGGCTCACACATATATGAACTGAACTTGCACTAACTTTATTCTGTAGAGACTTGGAATGATGACCTTATTGGGGCAGCATGGCCAAAAGCAGGATTACGCTAAGGGTGTTCATCTTATCCGACTTGCCGCTCAGACAGCTGATGAAAATGCTCCCCAAGGAGCTTACGTAAGTGAACATATGAGTCTCGTTCGGCGGGGGGGTTATGTTTCCGGTAATTGACAGCCCCTAGGTTTATGGTATGTTGCTGGCCCGGGAATTACCAGGGATTGAAATTCCAGAACTATTTTTACCCCACGATATTCCACAAGCGAAGGAAATGATTGAGAAGGCAGCATTCCTTGGATTTGCAGTATGTGACCATTGTCCCGGATTATACATTACACCACCGCTAATAATTTCAGCGTGCTCAACTCAAAATGGGAACTGCATATGAATTGTGTCAACTTACTTGTGATTTTAATCCAGCATTGTCCCTTCACTACAATGCATTGGCCGCTAGGCAAGGTAGGATGTTTAGTCCTAGCTGGCATTTGAGCCACCCACTAACGCTAGCAGGTGAGCCTGAGGCGGATATGGCCATTAGTAAATGGTTCCTTTGTGGCCACGAAGGCGTTTTCGAGAAGAACGAAGAGCTGGCATTTAAATATGCTGAGAGGGCGGCAGCGGCTGGTCTTGCCACAGCCGAGTTCGCACTCGGATACTTCTATGAAATTGGAATGCATGTTCTGGCTGATCTCAAGGAAGCTCAGTTGTGGTATGGAAAGGTAAGGGAATACCTACGAAATGTTGGATTCGGGTTTTGACTTGAAATTAGGCTGCTGCACATGGCAACAAGGACGCCAGTGGACGTATAGAGGGTATCTCACGATCAAAGACTCTGTCTCGAAAAGATCACGAAAGCGTTGCTATATCAAAGATAAGGGCTCGACATGCTTCTCAGAGGCGAGTGGTTAATCCTCTCACTCAGAAGCGCCAGTCGGTGGTTCCACCCATCATTAGTCCCATTGAGGAAGCTGTGGACATGCCCGATCCTGATATTCCTCCTAGCGGCAACTACAACTATCCACCAGGCCCTCCTCCATTGCAAGAGCCTCCTCGGCCATTAGTGAGACAGGGTACCATGCCTAATGTTAATACTAGCTTTATTGCTCCAGATCTAGGTCAAAGTTATATGAATCACGGTAGTGGGTCACTCTCTGCTGCCCAGCCTCCTAGGAGGCCTGGAACCACAGCCCCATATCCGGTTCGTCCAGGCTCTGCGGGATCCGGAGCCCCGTCTCATGCCAGGCCAATGTCTGCGGTTGGCTACGGTTAGAAATCCCCCATGCTCCCTGGACTTCAACTTACTAACAAACATCTATCTTCAGCTATGGGAGGCCCAACTATGATTCCTCCAGCGGGGACTTACCTTGGAGGCCCACCACGTCCTTTCACTGCCATGGATAATCAAGGGCGAAGGCCTCCTGGGGGGAGACAACAACAACCTTACCCAAGCGTTGACGAATATTTCTCGCCTGAGGGTCGCCAGGGTCTAGGCCACCAAGGAGGATTTAACGCAGGGCCAGTTCCTCATATTAACACGCCTAAGCCATCCCAGGTGCACGGAAACCAAGAAATTAAGCCACCTGGGACTCCCATTGATATTGGATATGTAGCTCCTGACCCTAGACCAAAACCAGCGAAATCTCCTTCTCCAAGCGCTATTGGAGGACCAAACAGCAGGCACTCTGGTGGTGCCGGTGACAAGAGGCCTGGGAGCTCGCTTGGTCCGTATAGCCAACAACGGCCACCGAGCCAACAGCGGCCACCGAGCCAACAACGGCCACCGAACCAACAGGGCCCTCCAAACAAGGCATACGGAAGTCCACCACTTGGCCCCACCCCAGGTCCTCCATCCCCTCCAGTCAACCCTTCACAGACGCCAAGGCCACCTCCATCCAGCGCTACTCCCAAACCACAGTCTGCACCGCTTCAAAAGCCGCCGGGCAAAGGGCCCAAGACTTTTGAAGAAATGGGCGTTCCCCAACAGACCAAGGCGGAGGATTGTGTAAGTATTCCTCAGATCTGGCGGCCCCTCTCTTCCTCTTCCGCCCGACTAATGGATTTTTTGCGCGTGCAGGTTATCATGTGAGGTGGTCATATGGACTATATATACCCTTTTGCCTCTGCACGACAATTGCTTTCCGATTCCTCGACCCGCTCCAATTATAATAGATGGCTCGATTGCGCTCATATGTACATTTTAACTAAAAGAAAAGCGATCTGGATGTTCCGGTGGCGGGTAGAAGGCCAAGACGGACGAAGTCAAGTGACAGCGGGTGTTTTTACCTTTTTACCTTTTTTCTTTTCTTCCTTACTCACATACCACTCTAATATTATGATTTTCTTTTCTTTTCTTTTTCTTTCCGCCGCCATTTCCTTCTCTTTCGGTATTTGGCTCGATTTATCCCGCTTGCAGCTTGATGGTCAATTTATCTCTTTTTTTGCAGCCAACTTGGTTTTTTCTTTTCCTTCTCTTTTTCTCTCCTCCCTCCACTACTCCACCTTGTTCTACAGATCATATATAATCCTTCCACCCACCCATTCACCCAACTCACTCCCCTGCTGCTGCTACGGGAAAGAAAAAGAGAGATAGAAGTGTTGTACCATACCTAGTGTAACTTGAGGCCAGAGTCAGTCAATCAATCAATCCCGATTTTTGCTCTTTTTTCATGCAAAGTACTGGATGACTAGAACGAAAACGGGAGAAGATAAAAGAAGAGAAAAAAACAGATTATAGATATACCACCACCACCAGCGCTACTACGAGAAAGGGGAATAATAATGATAATGACCAAGTGGTTTGAAAACGACATTTTATGGTACATGAATTTCAGGAAGGTGAAGTGCGGTGAAGTGCAGTGCAATAGCAGCGTGAGTACTGTAATAGGATACAAGTGGGTAGGACAAATGAAATTAGGTAGAATGAATGGGCGGACGAGTGGATGGGCAGAGGGATGGATGGACAACCGGTAAATTGGCAACACAACGTAACTCAGAGCAAGACCAGAAAATAAAATAAAATAAAAATTGAATTTGCCTGGTTCAAGCTAATATTGAAGGGAAAGGAAAGGAAAGGAAAAGGTGGAAAAGAGTGAGAAAAAAGAGAGAAAAAAGCTAAACTCCATCCAACCGAGCAAGCAACCATACCCATTTAACTATGGAATACCAATAGACTACCCATCCATATCCAAATCAATAGCATCAGGGTTAGCCTCCGTGCTCGTGGCCGTAACCACCTTTCCAACGGATCCTTTAATCCCCCCGCTATCCTTCGCCGGGACGAATCCCGCGGGCGCCCTAACCTCCCGCTCCAACGCCGCCATCGCGTCCCCCCTTTCAGTCCCCGCCTCCTCATCACTCCCGCTCCCCGCACCGCCGCTGGCGCTGCCAGACTTCGCTTGCCCGCGCGCAAGCGCTTGACTGGCGATGAAGTTGACGTCGGTGTTGTACTGCGCCTGCACACTCCTCTTGATTCTGAGCATTTCTTTGAAGGTGTCTTCGTTCCCGTGCTGGATTTCAAAGGCTTCCCATTTAGTCCAGAACTCTGGTGAAATTCTTGGATCACAGAATTGTGATGCATGGCCGTAGATCGCCCTTGCTCTATCGATTTCCCCGAGACGTCGCTCCATCTCAGCGAACTTGAGGCACATTTCCTTCGCCTCGCTGTCTGGTAGCGCCTCTATCGCGCGCTCGTAGATAGGTCGGGTGGAGGTCAGACCAAAGTTTGAGGCGGACTTTGTGATGTAGAAGTCGAACATTTCGAAGCGGTCTTCGTCTGCTACTGCGCGGGTCGCGCGCTCATAGATGCGCATTGCATGCCGGGCTAGGCCGCGCTCTTCTTCGAGATTACCGTACATTAGATAGAGGACCTTCGCGAACTTGGGGGGACAGTTTTCGACGGCTTGTTCAAAGAGGTCACGAAGTCGTTCGATGTCAATTTGGCGGTTTACAGCTTTGGTTAGGTAGAGATTCCAGAGTTCAAAGGCTACAGGGTAGGTGAAGAGGTCGAGGCCACGCTCGTAGACCTGTTTTTTTTTAGTTGAGTTGATATGATAGATAGCGGAAGGGGGGTGTACCTTGAAGCTCTCTTCGAAATACTTGTTCTCCTCAAGGAGAGTAGCATAGTTCACCACAGTCTGCGGAGTAGCAATTCGGAGCTCGAAGATCCTTTCGTAAACCTTTTTCGTCTCGTCAAGTGTGCTGACACTCTCCACGAGATCAACGTAGAAACTCCACAGCTTCCAACTCTTGTGAACCCTCTGTTGCGGTGTCAGGGTTTCGTCAAAATAATCCACCGTGCTCCTCTTGGGCGATTGAGTGGCCTTCGCCATAATCTTGACCGCCTCGTCGAAATTGTCATTACGTAATTCCAACTCTGCCCATTCAACCCACATCTCCGCGAGCTCCTGAACAGACTTGAACGGGACACGAACAGCCTTTTCCATAATCATTCGTGCCTGTCTGATATCCCCATGCTTCTCATAAAACTTGGCATATCCGGCCCACAGGGAATGGAATTGACCAACGGCCTTCTTCGGGTTCACGGCGGCTACGGCGTCAGTGTATGTTTGAACGATCTGTTGCTTGTTATCACCCCAAAGCGCAACCCTCTTCTCCCATTCAATGACGTTATTCGGATTCTGCCTCAGGAGAACGTCGTTGACCAGGAAAGGTCGCCGGTCCATCAATTGTTCGAAGCGCATCAATCGGATATCCAAATCAAAATCGGCGTCCTCGCTAACAATGCCCTTCTCCTGCCGCGCAGCAGCCGCTTCCATCAGGGTTCCGATGACAGATTCCTCGAATTCAGTGTACGAGTCGAAGATCTGGGTGAAGTCCCGGACAGTCATAACGGTGGTGACGCCCTCCTCGAAAGAGTCTCTTGCCTACACAAAAGAATCAACAATCAATCCTCCAACAATTCCAGTCATCCGATCCACATACTCTCTCGAAGTCGCCCTTAGTGATCCAATAGGTGCCCAAACTAGTCCACAATTTCCCCCGCTGATCACTAAACTTTCCGATCCCACTCCGCACAATCTTCTCGACGTCAATGCCCTTGATCTCACGAGCGTGGCTGACCAACAAGTCGCACAGCTCGCTCCACATCTGAAAGTGACTCTTCCCAGCCTTTGACCGAAACTTTGGATTATCCAGCACCTCGATCCACTTTTGCGCTGCCTCCTCGTATTTCCCCATCTCAACGAGAAGCTCAATGAATTCTTCCGCATCCTCAGGATGAACCTGCATATACCGTTTCCAAATCCTCACAGCCGTCTCTCCAGAAGCGGAATTGGCGAATGGTAGGTAGAGTGCCCAAATGCGACTGTGCTGGGTAAGCGGTAGAGCCCGCAGGGCGCGATCGAAGGTTCGGCGGGTCTTGGTAACGAGGCATTGTTTGAGCAAGAAGGATAAGTAGTCCGTCCAGATCCTAGGCATCTTGTTGAGGAGGATGAGAGACCGTTCAAAGCAATCATTGACCTTGTTGTACTCAGCCTGGAACCGTGCCGGATTGAGGGAGGACACGTGCTTTACTCTTAAATCGAGATACTAAAAACCTTCCAATGAGAATCTCCATACATCACGACCAAACAACTCGCACCACCGCCACACAACAAACAATGCCAGAACAAAAAAACAAATAAACACAGTAGATAAAGCCAGCGGGAGGACTAAGAGACACGTACCATTTTCCAAAGTTTGTATGACCTAGGCAACGCTTTACAAGCCCTCTCAAAAACAAACACCTGCCCATGAATACTTCCAGTCTTGGCCTTATATTCCAAATACCTCAACCAGGGCTTCAAGCTCGAGTACGGATCCCTCAAAATCTCCTGCTCATAGTGGGCATCCTCCTCCGAGATAAGGTACAAATCGATAGCCGTAGCAGCGCCGGGAGCAGTAGTGGCAGGACCTTTGAGGATGCTGTCGGGATGAGACCGCTTGCTAACAAGCATAGTTGTAGTTGCCGAAGCAGAGGATGAGGAATCGACTTCCATTGGCGCAAGAAGCTCTCCGGGCATCAAAAGGTTATTTTGTTTTATATTTTTCCCCTTCCTTGTATATTTTCCGTCGTAGATGGAAGAAAAGCTGCTTGCCCCCCAAGAGTCTACCCTATAACCCCCCAAACTCAAGTCACCCGTCCGTCCCACGAAAAGAGCGCGGAAGACTAATCCCTTTTTCCTCCCCCTCCTCCGTCAATCACCCCGTTCGCTGTGAAGGAAAGGAGGAGAAAAAGAAAAAAAGAGAAGGAAAAAAAAGTAGCCAGATCCGTCTACAGACCGCGTCCCATGGAAATTGACGAAGGTCGATTTAAAAAAAGGTTTTCAGTTTTCGTCGATCTTCCCGTCTCCTTCTCCCCGCCCAACAACTTCAATCACCCTTCCTCCTCCTCTCCTTTCTATCTCTTTCTCTCCTGTCCTTCCTGTGCCTCCGTAGCGAGAAGCGTAGAAGGGGAGGGCGGAAGAACGGGGTTTTATCGAAGGTAAAAGGTTCTCGAAAAAAGCTGTAAGGAGGGAGAGAAAGAGAAGGGAAAACAAAAAACAAAAAACAAAAAAAACCTACGATCGGAGTAACGAAACGGGGGAGCGTTGTAAAAGGTTCGGTGAATGGGAGGTGGTGGTGGGGGGGGGGAGAAAGAGAAGGGATGGATGGTGCTGTACGAGTACCGTATGGCCCAAACCGATGGAAATATGAAACGTAGCAAACGAAACGAGGCGGAAACCCAGGTTTTAGAATACGGCTCTAACATCCAGTGGGGAGTACTTCTGCACCGGTACGGTACCGGTGGTACAGTGGCTGTATTAGCCAAGCAAAGCCACAGAGTGCCCTAGCACCACGCACAGTTTATGGCTTGCCGAGCAGGTCACGGGACAGGGCACGAGCCAGTATGAGCATTACCCTACCCGGTAATAGTAACCAGCATAGGCACAGTAAGATACTGGTATCATAGGTATGATACGGTACGGTAGCTGCAGTGAAGAAGTGAAGTGTCGTGACAACAACGCAACCATTATTAGTAAAAAAAAAAGCTGCTACAAATAGCTCCAAGCCCCCAATTGAAACCCACACACCCATCTCCACCTCAATCGAACGTGAATCACACGATATACTCAATTCCATCCCGATCGAGTCACCTTTATTCAAACACGCCAAACGGACGAATGAGCGGAGAGAATTGAATGGGAGCCGGTGTCACTTAAGTAATAAGATAGAATATTCCCCGACGCCACTGCATTCGGACAGTTGCACGGCACGAGTACAGTTCCGGTACCGGTTGCTCAAGCGCATCCATCCAGCACAGAAACGAATACCGTACTATACAAGGCACAACCCGGCAATTCTATGCTTTCTAGGTATATGCCATAAAGACAACTTACAGCTTAGTTAGGCCTAACGCAAAAAAAAAACCCCATTTCCACATAATATATAAACCCAGGCGTCAGCTAAAAACCTTACCCCACTCGTCTACCGCCTGTCTGCCGCCTGTCTGCAGAATTTCAAAAACCACAAAGCGAGGATCCCCCATCCCATCAAACCAAACCAAATCAAACCAAACCAACGAAATGTCAACAATCTCCTCAGCACTAACCTGGACCCTCCAACGCCTCTCCAACAGCTCCTCCCCACCCCCAAGCGGACCACCACTCTCCGAAAAGCCCCCAACAAGAACGCCAACGCCCCTCCTTCCCCCGCCACTCTCGCCGATAAGCCTAACCGGCTACTCCCCGACTACAACTACACGACTGATGGACCCAGACCTGGCGGAGGAAATCCGCCTACTACTATCTCCACGCCTGCAACTGCACGAGACCTGGTCGCTACGGTACTCGCTGGAGCAGCACGGCGTCAGTCTTTCCACCCTGTACGATAGGACCCGCGCGGCGGGCGCGGGGACCGGAGGAGGAGGGGGATACGTGCTCGCGGTCCGGGATTCAGTCGACGGGGTAAGCCGCCCTCCCATCCCCCGGAGCGAACGAGTGGATAGCTAATGTGCCAGTGGGGGAGGGGGGAGGAGAACAGGTCTTCGGCGCCTTCCTCAACGAACCGCCCAAGCCAACCGGCCGCTACATCGGTACGGGAGAGTGCTTCCTGTGGAAGTCCTCGCAAGCACCGCTCAGGTTTCGGGCGTTTCCATATAGTGGAATTAATGATTACTTGATCCTTGCGGATGCACATTACTTGTCCGTTGGTGGGGGGTATGTTCTCTGTTCTCCTGGCTGTGCGAGGGGAGTGGGGGGGGGAGGAAGGTGACTTGACTAATCTGATCCGAATAGAGACGGTAAATACGGCCTCTGGCTAAACGATACGTTCGATAAGGGTCTTAGTCAACACTGCGAGACATTCGGTAACGATCTGCTCAGCGAGGAAGGCGAAAAGTTTGAAGTTATTGGCGTGGAAGTCTGGAAGGTTGGGTGAATGCTATGTTTTCCAAAATTATCTAATGTAAATGGCGTTTACGGTTTTTTCGTTTTTTTATTTCTTTATTTTTGTTCTTTTACTATCATACTTCATTCTATTATTATGTCACTACAACTACGGTACTACTTGTACTTCTTATTGCTTATTGTCTCGTCCTATCCACCCCATCCATCCCCACACGCACGGAGAAAGAAGAAGAGGAAAAACAATGCCACAAAAAGGCATGCCAAAATATATATATACATGTTATTACTCGTACAGTATATAGACCACAATTTAACCCAACTCAACTCAACTCAACCCAACCCCACCCCCGGAGATCCCGGCGATACCATACGCGGTATGATCCTCCCCGCCCCTTGCCTACTATGATACCTAAAAAAACCCATACCGGCAACTAGATTACATTCGAAACTTACCCCCATATTCGCCGACTCAGATTCAATCGCGTGTAACTGTATAGGTAATATACTTGTGTGGGGGGGGAAGGGGCCGTTTGGAACCTCGGTTCCCGTCGGGTTACATAATATCATATTGAATTACTCGTATACAAGCACCCAAGGGAGGGAAGTGAGGGGTGAAACGGCGATTCATAATATTATAATAGGAGGTTGGCTTTTGGGGAAGTGGGTAATTACGGTAGGTGGGGTGGGTTCGGTCGAGGTTGTAGTCTATCATATCATACGGTACTATAGTTCCGATGTCGTCGCGTATGGGGGCGACTGAAAGAAAGAAAGGAAAGGTTACGTAGGTTTTGGCAGGTCATTTTTCGCCTTGTGTTCATGGATCATCACTCGGGTTTTAGGCCGCCGGTTACTATATCTTTTTTTTCTTTTTCTTTCTTTTCGGAATGGCATAACTGGCTTGTATGATGGTTTGGATTATTATTACCAGGGGTCTACATGTTTTGTGAAAGATTTCCGTGTTGCTATCATTTAGAACCATGGTATCTAGTCTAGGCTATGTTAAAGTTATCTATATAACCGCCATAGCTTCCCCAGTGCGTGCGTGCATACTTACGTAGAAAGGGACATGCTGAGAACGAACGCTAACGACAAAGGCCGACCCAACCTAACAAACAAACAAATTCCCGTTTACTTATCAAGTTAGAGGCTAAGCATTAAGAGTCGGGGTTTTTTTCTTCCCCGGTATTGGTCCCTTCATCGATAGGCGGAGGGGAGCTTTCTTGAAGAAGAATTGGATCCTGTTTAGCATCCTCGTCCTGTTTAGCATCCTCGCCCTGTCTAACATCCTTGTCACATTTATCACCATCATCCTCGACCTCCTCCTCCTCCTCCTCCTCCTCCTCGACCTTTTCATCCTCACGGCCTAGACGATCCAGATGTTTGAGCTCTTCGGGGAGAAACTCTGCGGCAACCTGAACTGGGGGGAACGCGTCCCAAGACTTGATTCCACCAGCAACCTTCAACTTAAACAATTCAAGGGCCGGGAGACAGTAAGCCCCGCCGGTAGGCTCGAATCCTATCATCTTTACGCGGGGGATCCAAGCTAGCTCCGCCCCCTCGACGGGATGCTTTGAGGGCAGATTCATCCGCTTCCAAGCATCGTGTGCGACGTGAGAGAACAAAGGTGGGGGACGAGGATAGTAGGTTCCTTGCGGTATGCTTCCAAAATCGGCTGGGTACTCACAAGGCCTTGTGTTGGGGCTCTTCACACAAGCCTCTCTCCTGCCACCTTCGTCGAAGAACGATTTTTGTTCACCCGAAGAAAACACACTTGGATAAGGACAATCAGGTATTACAACCTCCGCTGCTACGATGGGGATTACAGCCTCCGCTTGTAGAAAGGGGATTACAACCTCCGGTTCTGGGGAAAGGCTTTGCCCAGAATGACGGAGCGCGGCGAAGCTGCTTGTCAGAACGCTAACCCCAGTATCTCCGATAGGGGTTCCTTGGTCGCTACATGTTTCATAACTACCAGCGCAGCTGATTGTACTGTTTCCATTGGAGGCTTTGGCTGTGAGTAGCCCACCAATTCCGGTGACCGGTTTATCATCAAGTGAATTTCGTTCTCCAGCATTCAATACGGAGCGGATGGTTGATTGACTAGAAGACTCATTCCAGGGACATTAGTATTTTTCATAGAGTTGGCAAGTGAGCGATGTACTAGCCTGTCGTTGAGACTGGAATTCTGGTAGGATGCAAGAGAATTGTTTTTACAAAATGAAATATTCTCCTTGCTTACAGAGGCCTTCTCTAGAAGAAGGGGAGTAGCTTCATCTTCCGAAGTATCCGACCCATCCTCGGACCCAAACCCATTCATACCCATCAAACGATCAATGAACAAATCAGCCTGGTAGCACCCGGGACTCACGGTCACCAGCCCTGGCTTATCCAGTCTAGTAACATCATCCAGAGGTTCTCCCAAGCTGGTAAAGGTAAGCCCGGCAACGATAGGGTCACCCGGAGCCAGGCTCTCCACCTTCCCATCTCCATGACACAAGTACACGACAGAAGCCCTGGCCATAGCCCCCCATTCGAACCGGTAAGTTGCAGATTCCGCTTGGCGGTGGAAGACTAGGCAGGACTTGGGGATATAACGAAAAGCGGGAAGACCGCTCCAATAAAGGCATCTCGTAGCAGGGACCTGGCTGGGAGAGTGCCACCTGAAGCTCAGGTCGTGCTCGTTACCAACATCTGCCCCGCGGCTGTCGACCTGACCATCATGCGCGACGCCGGGGCCCGTTTCCTGCGCCAAGTTGGCACGCGGTCCGCCGCCGCCGCTCGCTGATCCGGGGGCTGAGTTTGCTAGGGAGCTAATATCAGAATTTGGGATGCTGGCTCCTGCAATACGAATGGGGAAATCAGGAGCCGATATTCTCATGTTTTCGGGCCCAGTGACAATGATACAGTGGATAATGTCGGCCCTCGATCCGTCGGAAAGGTACCTAGTCACGTTGGTGGGTGCGTAGTCGAAAGTAGGCATTGTGTAAAGATTTATGAAGTCGGATACCAGAAGGGGGAGGGGCGATTTCTCTTAGAAAAAGGGGGCGGGTGAGAAGAGCTAGGGAGCGGGAGAAGAGTTATTGACTGGAGTGTTTCGTGCAAGGCGAGAGATGAAACGAAGTAGAAATCCCCAAAAATTGCGCTTTAGAAACGCAATAATATGGGGAACTCTGAATCGGTAGAATTGAGTTGGAAGCCGATGCAGGGATACACGGAAGAGCAGGTGCAGAGGTGTTCGGGGAGAGGCGATGTTTGCAGAAGGCCACGATGCTAGGAAGAATGGCCGTAGAAACCCTTACGAAGAATTTTGGTCACAGGGATGGTCCTTAGGTTAGGATATCGATATTTCCCAATATGATACTTTCCATAACATTCATCCAACGTTACATACATCGAGACCTTACCTCTCAAGTGGTTGTGGTTGTAGTGGTGGGGGTTTTGTAAAAACCTGTCTGCCCTATCCTTTCCCCAGCCCTGCCGTAGCACAAAAGCCCATTGAAAAAGGTGCATAGAAACCATTTTCACTCAGCACAGGATTGACAGGAAAAGGTGGGACGGGCGGTATGACTTCCGCATTGCCTACCGGAGTACCAGTCGCACCCCGCTATAACGAACCGCTTATAAGGGAAACCTCGCTATTACGAATGAACCCTCTGTGGATTCACACCCCTGTTCCCATACAAGTGGCCCCCTCTATCAGGAATTTCTTCCAAAGCCTCGCTATAACGGACGGAAAACTCCCAATTTTTGGCCTTCAGTATAGCGGGGTGTAACTGTAGATAAATCCAGCAGAGCAGTGCGGTACTGTACAGCACAGTACAGCACAGTACCGCAAGCCACATAGGGCGCAGCTATGCTGGGGCCAGCCTCTGCAATCGCCGAGGTCCAGAGCAGACCAACAGTGCCGATGCATCACAAACCCGAACGACACCCTGATCCGCATTAGTGTCTACTTCTTTGATATGAAATATACATATACGTACCGTAACCCTAAAGATTTATACCGGCGCCGGTCTGCCATAAGCTGATATGAGGCCAATCAACTCCTACTCGTACCCGATCGCTCCAGCCATACATAAGCTCTCATTCACCCATCAGAATCTACTATCACAAGGTGTATAAAAAATAAATAAATAAAACTCAGCTACGAGCAAATACGGCCTCGCGCCACTCTCGGGGCATCACCCAGCAGTGCTAATTTTGTTTGGCACAAGGGGAAAATAGTTCTTCAGACCCGGACCCGCAGTCCAGGGAACTCAAGCGAAGCTACATAGTGACTGCGGTACTTGTACAGTGCCCTAGCAGCGAACCCAGTCACACCCCGCTATCCCGGGTCTTAATAATCTAGATACCTCGTCGCCTCGTATAAATCTCTATGAGCTCTGAATATCATCACACCAAAACCTAGCCTGTTGCCCCGGATCAATCGCTGTACCGGAAAGATGATGCGTTTTGTTTGACCGTCCGGGATAGCGGGGTGTACCGGTACTATAGTACCGGTAGGGGAAACACGGCAATCAGGAAAGGAAAAGAAATACCACTCGAGGCGGACAAATTCCAGAAAAAGCAGCCTCTTTTGAGGGCTCCTTCCCGATTACGGAGTAGCTAAATTCGTAACACCCTCATGCAAGCCCAAGGAAGAATGGAAGGGAGAAGAGGGGGGGGGGAATCTCCCGCTGGCCTGTGCTTGTTCACGTCTCTTTTTTTTTCCTCATTCTTCAGTTTCTCACGTATTCGAGAGTTCGTGCTTGTCCCTCCTGCCTGTTTGTTTGGCTGCCCTATGATGCTCGGGCACTCCACAGCCCATTGTATATTTGCGTAATCCTTCTGTGTTCTACAGGCATTACGCTGTAGCCACCGTACTCGAGTACTGTAACGATAGCTTGTTCTTCTGGCTGTGACCATTATAAAGGTACAGTTGCACCCGGCTATCCCCGGACGGCAAAAATTTAAGAATCTGTCCGGTACAGCCGGGGATACGGGGAAATGGGCCAGGCTTTGATGCAAAGAAACCTGGGAACCAGCGAGGTTCATACGGGACAGCGGATTATCGAGATCCGGGGGGGCACACCATAAGCCAGTGAACCGAACTACGGACATCGCAACGATAGTTAGACCTTTCAGGAAGACTACAGCTGCATGCAGGACGGTAAGAAACTGTGAATATACGACATTTCATGGGAGATAACAAAAACCTTTCCCCTGAGTTTCTTCCCCCCTCCCACTTTTTTTTTTTTTTTCCTGCCCTCCCTTCCCAATCCCCTTTATGACCATAAAGTACGGTACTGATGCGATGCGGTAAGGAGGTCCATTCTGCCTAGGCGAGGAGTGCACTCGAGTATTCATTGCTTCGGTACCCTGCTTTATGTATGTTCCGTGTTGTACGAGTGCTCCACAGAAATAATAAGACTTGGATTGATAAAGTCTAAGATAGGCACCGGTAGAATGCTGTGTAGGTAGGGTATCAACCTATCGATAGAGATGCGGTTAGATGTCTGATGGTCAATTCTTCCGTCTTGACCCTCGCTGGGTGCCTAAGGGGTTCCCCATGGAGGGAATAAGGGATTATCCTCTCTAAAAGGACCCAACCGGAACTGAAGCTAAGGTACCGGTATTCTTTGGAAACTGTAGCCAGTATCATGGTCAGTCATCCCCGGGTGCGCCCTCTCCCTTCTGAACCCCCCCAATTGCGGATTTCCGGTAAGTCCGTCTGAGGGGGGCTCGGGTCCCGTGGGCTTGTTGATAAAAAATACGGCTATTGTACTCGTACGTGTCGGCTTTTATCTCTTACTGCTTTCCTAATTCTCAGTGCCGTTCTTCACCAAGTGGAAGGAGGGATACCCATGTAACCTTAACCTAGGGGTCCAGCCGTGTCGCTCCCTTTCGCTCGCACTTTTTTTCCTTCCCTGCTAGGCTGCTGGTGGGTGAGGGGATCACTGCAGCTTGTCGGACCCGTGTGACAAGCCTAAAAAAAGAGGCTTTGGTCCCGACAGAAAACGGTTGAAGAAGGTTGAGTGCCGGGTGGTTAAGTTACTCAGTGGCGATTGTCGATGGACTCGAGTACAAGTACGATATGGAATTGGCCAACTTGTCCAATGGCAAACTTGTTAAGTCTGGCTGGGCTGAGATCTGGGGTTTCCATTCGACACGGGTAATTTTTGCAGCAACTGTACTACAGTGTTGGGAAACAACGTGATTGAAATATCATATATCCCGTGGCAGTATTACTGTATCGTTCCTTTCTTTCTTCTTTCTTTCTTTCTTTCTTTCTTTTTTTTCTTCGGACCTTCTTTCTCCCCACTTACGCTAGGGTATAGAAGATGACAAGTGTTAGGGGAATTATCTGATGGTTTGATGGTTGATCCATCATAAATACCGGGTGGATTGGGATTTCGGCTGTTGAAAAGCTTCCCAAGCCCGATCGATCCTGGAATGGAGGGACGGGGACGGATGCTTCTGCGTTGCATGGCTGCACAGTCAAGATGACACTTTTACTGGCTACCGTGCTAGCCAAAGTTAGTTTTGCCTTGTTCTCACTCACTCGCTCCCTAGCCTATTCTGCTCTCGTCTTACTTTCCTACCCTGGAGAACTGGAAAGATACTGGTATGGTATACTGTGGTACCGGTATACAGAGCGAATACGATATGGATGCTAGTACGAGCTACGAAACGCCCTCTTTCGTTTTTGTTTTTCTTTGTATTCTTGTGTTCATGTCTGCTGTACTCGAGTACGGTACTCGAGCACTTGGAGAGTGAATGTGGATGGTTTGTGGAGTTCAGTTGTATACTATTAGTGCTCGAGAACAAGCACGAGTAGAGGTGGTATTGTGGTGGTGGTGGTTTGGTGTAGGATATACTCGAATACGGTATGTATTACGGTGCAGGCTTGGATTGGAGCAATGTCTCTCCTGTCACGTACTCGAGTACATTTGGGCAACTGTGCGGTAGGGCAGCACTGTTGCTTCTTGCTACTGCTCTCCTGCAACTCTCACAGTAATGCCCGATGCTGCTTGATCTTCTGCTTGATGCTGCTCACACAACCGGGAATGATAGTACTCGAGTAGGCACACCACATTGCCTTACCGTGACATAGGAAAGGGAAGTCTATACTCGAGTAGAAAGGAGGAAAAGAGATAACAACCAGCAGACAAGGCAAAGTGGAGGGTATGTTAGGAATATTTACTCGTACGAGTACATGGTATACCCATCTGACCAGATAACCACCGCTACCGTATCATCATCACTATCGTCACCACCACAACCATCATCACCATCGCCATCACTATCACCATCATCTTCTCCACTCTCTCATCCTCCTTTCTTCCTTTCTCCATCTCTCCCTTCACTTCACTGCCCCCTGAATAATTACTCGTTCTCTGCATTTACCTCTCCCTCTTCAACTACTGTAGCATTTTACTAAATCCCTCCTTTTCCTTGAAAATCCCCTCGCCTCACGCATACTTCTTCCACCTTAGTCCCTATTTACCCATAACTCCAAGGCTGTTTATTGTGGATTTTCGCAGCCCCCCAGTCCCTCTCAACTTTCCCTTCATATTTTCCCCCTTCTCTGTTTTTTTTTCCTCCTCGCTTTCTATCTGTCATCCCTCTCTGTCCGTGTGTGTGTGCGTGTTTCGTCTCACTCTGCCCTTCCTTTCTTTGGTCGCCCCCTCGACTCAGGAAGGGTTCTCTCTCTGCGACCCTTTGCCACAAGCGACACAACGACAGAGCGCCCTCACTCACTCAAAAAACCAATACACAAGTAATAGAACCAACCACTTACTACCCTTTACCCTCGCTCGGTCCCCTCACTCACACATTTACTCCCCCCCTGCCCACACTCGCTCTTACCTCTTACCCAATTGATTTTCGCCTCTTTCTCCCACGGAATCCTACTTGATCCCTTCCTTCCCCAAGAGTTACCCTAAATTCATTCCCTTTGATATCAACCAACCAACCCACCACCCACCTTCACCTTCCCTTCCCTTCCCTTCCATCCCACTTTGTAAAACTCTCCTTCTGGCTCTCTCATTCATTACCATCTCCCAGTCACCTTATTCTCCGAGCACCTGTTCGCCCGCCTATCCTTTTACTTTTAAATCCACATTACATTCACTTTCTCACTGCATTTTCCCTCTGCACTTTTCCGCATTATTAAATTATCCAGGGTGGTCGAAAGAACAAAAGGACAATTAAAAATTCAACCGTGGGAAATTCGTCATCCTTTCTCTTTCAGGGTTTTGTAGGCACAGGAGCTTTCGGAAAGACAGAATATGTCTTTCGGTCATGATTCAATATTAAGCGGTGGCGGTTCGGGGTCGAGAGAAGGTTTAGCGATGAATTGGTATGGTTCCTCCTTGATTCTGAAAATTAGCCTCGTCCAATACTTTATTCGTTCTTGGGATGAGCAACGGGCTGATCTTCCATTGATAGGGTGCTGGATCATGTACTCGCCTACCCTGCCACATACGACTTTGCTCTACCACTTAGAACCATTTACACACTCAACTCGACAACACCTCATACGTCTCCGGCTGATTTTAAGTTACTACTTCTGGAACATATATCAAATCTTCCGTCTCAACCCTGCACTCTTCCGCCATCATTTCTTTGCACATTTATCAGGAAATGCTTCCCGCGAGACCTGGAAAACGTCCAGTTTGACCAGGCATTGACAGCATTGGATTATATCCGGGACCTGGAGATTCGGAGGTCAAAAGAACTAGAAAAGGCTGCCAGAGCTAGGGGTGAGGGTGACCGGAGAATAATAAACCTCAGGGTCAAGTCTATTAGAACTGAACAATTTTATGCTAGAGCAATTGCCGGGATCAGACGTTGGGTGAGTTTATTGGCACCGTGATTTTCCGTCTTCATGGATAATATCTTTTCTGAGGCGCTTAAGCTAACCTTTGCATTGCATAAAAGACCTTGCTCCACGAACTTTCCATTACACCGTTCAACAAATTCAACTGCATTGCTATCCTCAACACACTCTATCCGATTGAAGAAGCCAACATCAACTCATATTTACCCGCAGATACACTCGCCAGTCAGCGTCATGCACTTTGGCGGTACATTACCGGAGTGGAGAAAAATGGGCCGGGAATTTTGGAATCTGTCCGAACCAGCAATGGCGGTTGGGCAGGAGTTAGTGAAGCGGTAAACGCATATCTCAGATTGTCTCTGGATATGATCCAGAAGGCGGACGAACTGGCGAGACCATCCAGCATCGGCAGCTTCCAGTCAGATGACAGCATGGACATGAGCGCAACATTAATCGCTCGCACAACACCTGAGAGGAAGCGGAAGAAGGGCGGGTTTCTGAGAAGAGACACAGTTGGTAGCGAGGCCTCGGAAGAAGAGGACGGGAAGGCGAGCACCTTGGAACGCATCGTGAGAGGTCTTGCTAGGCTGGGGTCATCTCAACATCCGGGCTCGCCTAAAAAGATATACGAGAGTGACGCCGGCAGTGAGGAGGACTTTCCCATGAGATATAACTGATTGTCTGTGTACAATCAAACCGAAAAGGGCGAAACGGGTGTTTGGTTGAAATGAAACGAAATGCTTTACTAGTTTTGGTTGGCTAGGACAAACGGAGTTGTTGTTTTATTCATGAACCGGAATGACAATGAAACAAAAAAACGAAAAACAAACTAACGGAGCATGCATGACGGTGGCATATCGGGGGGGTTTTTTTGTTTTTTCTCTCTCTATCATATCTATCCATCTATCGGATAAGCTCAGATACCACATACATATATCATGATATATGACCTCGTGTTCTTGTCTTTTTTCTCTTTTCCTCTTCTCATTTACCTTTAGTTTATTTACTTTCTTTTAACCGGCATAGTGGACGGAAGATGGAAAAAATGAAGGACAAGAAGGTAGGGGCGACCCTGGAAATGCACTTATCGGTACGATATGACCTGCAAACGAAGCGAAGACCTGCTTGCATTTTATTATTCTTTTCCCATAAAAGGGATTTTATTTTATTTTATATATATTTTTCTTTCTTTCGTGTTGGCCAACTACTCACGATACCGCTTCACACCCTTCACGGAATCGTGGGCTCTTTTTGTCCATTTTCCCATTTTCCCATTTTTTTCTTCCATCTCTTCCTTCCTCCTTCAATTCTTGGTCGATGTGAGAGGTTGTGTCCATGTTAGTGTCATACCACATCACTCACCCCTACGGAGGTCTTCATACACACAAAAAAAAAAAGATCTCCGGCGCATAAGATACGGTAGGGGAATGGCGTATTATTATTTTTCAGCGTTTTATTTCATTACATGGGGGCCTTTTTTTTTTTTTTTTACTTGCTTGCTCGCTTTCTGGTTTGTTTTGAGTCTCTACGGAGTTGACAATTGTACATACATTTTTCATTCTTTTTCCCTTTTTTCAGTGTACTGTATATGGATGAATTGATGGGATTCGGCATCGGCATCGTATAGTATTCGTCATGTTTGTGGAAGTGCGAGCAAATGTGAGAGTGAAAACTGGGGGTATATCCATTGCATTGCATTGTAATCGTATCGTACCCATCCATCTATCCATCTGCCCATCGGCCCATCGGCCCATCAATGCAAAAGAGTAAACATCTATTTACATTCCATGCGCTAAATCTTGACAAGGATAACCAATAGCAATAGCAATGATAAGAGAAAAACCTTATAGATACCATAAGTTAAGCCGTAACTAAACTACCAAAAACAAGACCTTTTCACAACAGCAATGATAAAAATAATAATAGTGTATATCATAGCTTGTTTATTTATTCCGCTTTATCATGTTGTGTATCCAATGTATCCAACCAACCAACCAAGCGCAGCCAGGCCAAAACGAGAGGAGGGAAGGAAAAAGGGGAAAAAGAGGGAGGTGGGGGGGACTATCGTTTCCTCGTAAGTACCATTTCCAAAACCTCCTCAAGCCCATCTTTAGCCTCGGACGACGGGAACGAAGATATGGCCTCCCGTGCGGTGTCACAGAATGACTTCGCAAGTGCGAGTGTACGGTCTATGCCGTTTGATTTGTGGACCAGTGCTCTCGCCTGCGCCCGCCCCTCATTAGCTACTACAACATACGGACGGAAGAAGAACAAGTACCTTCTCAGCATCGCCATCAAGACAAAACCTCCTCTCGATTAGTTCCCCGAGCTCTCCAAACTCCTCGCACGCATAGAGCACTGGCGCTGTGGCCAAGCCTAGTTCTAAGTCCGCCCCAGCCGGCTTTCCAATCTCCTCATTGGAGGAGGTGTAATCGAGCACGTCGTCCACGAGCTGGAAAGCGAGTCCCAGATGGCGGCCGTAGACGTATGCTTTCGTGGCGACGTCTTCGGTGGCGCCGCCGAGGACGGCAGTTGCGCGGCAGGATTTGGATATCAGACTGGCGCTCTTGAGGTATGTCTTCTCCAGGTAGTACTCGAGTGAATCGCGCAGGTAGACTTCGCGGGAAGGCCTGCTGTTAAAGTCGACGACGGCGCCGGTTCCAGCTGCCGTGTTCTGCAGCTGGAAGAGTTCGCCCTTGACCAGTTCTGCAATCACCTCAGCTAGTAGTTCTATTACTTCTGGGTTCCGCAGCCGCGCCAGGTACACACTCGCTCGGCCGAGCATGTAGTCGCCAGCCAGGATGGAGAGTTTGTTTCCCGAGAGGGCATTGGCACTAGGCTTCCCGCGCCGGGTCTCGGCGTGGTCGAGGACGTCGTCGTGTAGGAGGGTCGCTGTGTGGATCAATTCCACGATCTCGGCGAGACGGCGCTGGGTCCCCAAGACTTGCACTACTCCCCCTGTCGCTGCCGCCGTGACTCCGGCTGGGCCAAGAATGTCAACGGGCATGAGCCGGCTGCTGAGCAGCGCTAGGTCTGGATTTGTATCCCGTAGGATCTCAGACGGGGCTACAGTGCTATTGAAGGTCTTCTCCAACTCTGCGCTCGCGCGCTGCCAGTTCTGTTGCTTTGGGGCGATGGCGGTGGCCCGTGACATTAGGAATACCACCATGGGACGGAAGAGCTTGCCGTTCGCTTGGAGATAGTATTTTGACGTCTTGTCCAGTCCTGGTAAGTTGGTGGAACATAGTAGGGAGATTTGAGATTTTAGGTGGGTGAGCTCTGGAGCGACAATCTCTTCGGGTTTTATTCGGCAGAGTGGGGGAGGGGGTGTGCTTCCTAGTGGTAATGTTGAAGATGTGGAAGGAGTAGGTGGGGGTGTCAGGTCTTCTAGAGGTGAAGTTGCAGCGGAGGTGGAGCTGTATCTTGATGACCGTCGGAGTGCTGGTATTTGGGTATATCTCGTGAGCCCGTTGCTGCCACCGTATACCCGGCGGAGGAAGGATGCCATTGAGGTGATGTACCGACGCTGGACTAAACGGACGATTTGCTGCCGGCAACCCAGTAGGTGTGATAGTGACCGAACAGCGAGGCTTAGATAAACTCGAGGAATTCCAATTGAGTAACCGAGAGAGGGCGAGTCACCAATTCCATCCAAATAACTCGCCTTCTGCTCTCCTCCTCTCAAACAATCAACCCTTCCGCAATTCCACCAAGATAAGCGAACGTTGGTTGTCGTGAAGAAAGGAAGGAGAAAGGAAGGAAAGAAAAGAAGGAAAGGTAGGATGGGGGTAGAGAATGAGGCTACCTCGCTGAGAATAGAACATGAAGAGAATGTTGGATGGTTCGTTGATGTGGGGGGTAAGTACCCTACCGAGTGTCTATGCCATTCAAGTAATGTTTCCCCTCTTTCGGATTATTCATGGTCCCTGAGACTCAAGGACGAATGCCCAGGTTTTTACCGCTAATAGTAGCATAATTCCCCTTTAAGGTAAGGTTAAGGGGGAAGGGTGAGAGAAAATGGGGGGCTTGGCATGTAGCGCCGGTATAACACCACCGATTGCCTGTACCCGTAGATCCGGGATCTTCGATGAAAGGGTTTTTGTGCATTTTTGAGGAGGGTTTGCCCCACTATTATCTTTTGGGGAGGAAGTCGGTGGATCATGAATTATCACGTCAGTAATAGACGCTTTAGTTTCACGATTCGACAAATGTATCGCGCTTCCATCTCCACTAGGTCCCGATTTCTGTAAGGTATAGTATCATGCCTGTTACCAATTAATCTTAACGCCGACATATTCTCCCCTATCCAGCTCTAAATCCCTAAACACCGGCTTCTCGTCTTCCTCCTCCAACTTCTTCAATTCCTCATCGGCAACTTCATTCTCCTTCCCTTCCAAAACCTTCCTCTCACCAATGAACAATATCTGCGCGTTCTTGTACTCCAAGTGCTCCTTCCCCAACGGCAGCCAGCGGAGGCCTCCAAACTCATCCATTATTCTACACTAACAATTAGCCCCATCAATGTACCGGGTTATCAGGACTTGGGGACAATTACTCCTTCGGGAATTCGGCCGGATCAGCAATCGCCGCCCTCTGCGACGCCGGCGCACTTGGATTCTTCACAGACACGATAAAGCTTCCGCGATCCTTGATTCCGAATTCGGACTGTATCTCATTCGCATGCTCTGGTATGGTCAGATGGTACGCTAGATGCGATGATCGCTCCCTCGGGTGCTTTACGAGGGCGTATGCGCCTTCCCCTATGGGCTGGGCTGCTGAGTCGGTGCGTTCACTGTAATTCGTTAGTAGAGAAGGTGAGGCGAGGAAACAATGAAGCGGGTGGGGGAAGAGACCCCCGAGTCTTCGTCATGTAATGTGAGCTCTTCAGAAACCGATCCTTGAGGTCTCGCACTGTTATGCTGGGCTCTTCCACGAACGTCCTAGCACATGCCGCCGCCCCATCATTAGTTCCCCCCAATCGCATGATTGCCGCTACTATGATACTCACAAAAACTTCTCAAACCCCCTCGTCGGCAACCTCTTCTTTGGCACCGCCAAAAGCCTGCACTTGCCTTCCATCTTGCCCTCCTCTCCACCCACACTCTCGCCTAACCCCAAAGGCTTAAGAACCACATACCCCCTCTTGATATCTTCCAACCCGCCAGCCCTCTCCACGGCAACCTTGTTCCTGAGAAGGAAATAAATAACACCCTTCTCCAGTACTCCGCCCTCCCGCGCGTGCTGTTCGCCCGGCGCCTGTCTCCGTTTCGCTGTGGAGTTGGGCAGATGGCGAGCTTGGGGGTGATCCTGCCTGCGAGGAGGTTGGGGGCGGTGGTTGAAGTTTGCGCTTTTTTGTGGAGGAGGTGATGGCCCTGGGTCGTTGGGTGCGCTTTTTGGTAGTGGTTGTGGCGGTGGGAGGGGAGGTGGAAGTGCTGTTTGAGCCGGAGTTCCGGGTTGAGGAGCGGGTTGATACCATTACCGTATGCTTTCTAAATACCGTATCCTTTAATGTGCCTCAGAGTGCTGCACTATAGCGGTGAGTAGTATCGTGAGAAGGAGGAGTTGCGATGTCTCTTCTTCTCTACAGTGCTCCCCAACATAAATATCCTCCCCGCCCTCCTGTTACGCCTACGACATCATGACATCCCAGCCCAGACCCTCCCAGGTACCAGTACACAGTTGGGAACAGATCACGTGGTGTGATATCATAATTTACCATTCCTATCCCCGTTTCAGGTTTGCCAACTTGACTCGATACGGTACTCACCCACAAGTACCGTAGGGTAGTGTACCGTAGCTCAAGCATAATAAAAGTATCCAGCTCGAGCCGGCTCTCCCCTATACCCGTAACCTAACCCAAGGCTACGGTACGAGTAGCATACCGTAGTCTACACACATAATATTGTCAACAAATAAACACAACCACTCACTCGCCCCCTCCCCACAGCCCACAAGTACCACGCATAACATATATCACATCCCCCATCTTCCCCACACACGCGCCGACAGCACCGTTAATAACTCACTCGCTCACTCACCCATTCAACCCCTCTCAGAAAAAAAAAAGAAATAATTCTCCGCGTCGGACGGGCGGCGGTCCAGGCCAGTTGCGAACTTGCTTACTGTACATGACAGTTACGACTTACGAGTAGGGTTGCTTGTGCGGGTGCAGTTTATTCGCGGTTACACGATGTCCCTCTCCTCTCTTGGTTGGCCACAGTTAGGCTGCCGTATGAAAGAAATATGATACCGTACCGTAGAAGGAGCAACAGTGCAGTAAGTAACCAGGGGGGAGGCGGGGGGGTTTATCACGTTCTAGAAGGTGCTGGTTGCTCTTTCTGACGGGTACCGGTATATAATAATAGCCGCTGATTCGCAATAGTACCCGAGTATGGATGATACTAGTACTCGTAATTTTCTGACGTTTGTAAACACAACTGGGTCCGCATATGCAGCCAAGACTAGATGCATGAGACCTGCAGTAAGTATTTCTCAAAGAAAGGAATGAATATAGAGGCAGGGAAAGATACGATGGAATTTCTAGAAAGTAAGAGACAAAAGTGATAAGGTAGTAGAAAGACTGGAACCCCAATCATAGAATGGTCACTCGGTGTTAAAAGGTAGTCAGAAACTGAACATAGTTTTATAGGAATTAGAAATTAGAAATTAAAAATTAAAAATTAGAATTAAAAATCAGAATTAAAAATTAAAAATTAAAAATTATAATTAAAAATTAAAAATTAAAACTATTTCCACCATTATCATCAATACAGGCTTCAATCCATCGGTGCATTGAGAGGATATGATGATTGATCCTCTCAAGGGGATAATTAGCCCATTCCTCCTCGACCACTAGACGAATTCCAGCCACCGTCATACGAATCCCCAGCCTCTCCTTAATCCGGTCTTTCATCTCAGTCCAAATCGTTTCGATTGGATTCAGATCTGGAGAGCCAGCTGGCCAAGCTAGCTTCCGGAGACCAAGCTTCGCTCTTGGGGCATTGTGATAATGATGGATATGCGCTGGCGCATTATCCTCCATTATCACAATGCCCGGTCTCGCCCTCTGAGCAGCAATTGTGAATGGGTAGAGAAGGGGGGTTTGAATTCGTTCACGGTAAATGAACCAATCAATCCCCCCTTTTCTACCCTTTCCCCTTTCCTTCAACTCCGGGAGAGGTCTAGGACCAATCCTCCCTTCAGGTGTGAGATTGTATATCTCAACCTCCGCTTTTTCCTCCTCCCATTCTCTCCGGAGTTGTACTACTGCTGTAGCTTGCTGGTTCTTTGTCTCGTATGGGGTAGGATAAAGGTGATATGGAAGCTCACATCCTGTATAAGTATGTAAATTAGCATCATGTATTTTTAAACACTAGTGTATATAGCTAGTAATAAATAAAGAGATTGACTTACCCTTATAGCCATAGAGTATGGCACCCCAAAACATTACGGTTGCCCCTTGTGCAAACTTGCGATTGAGGTTCCGGGGAAGAAAGGCCTCCCCAGCTCTGCGCAAAACACCACGAGCACGCCGGCGTCGCAATGCCCCAGTCTCAAAGTAGGACTCATCCGTAAATACCACATCCTCCCAATTTTGATACCGGTATTCCAAACAAAAAGCCAGCCGAGATGCCTTTTGCTTTGGTGATAGTGTGGGCTTTTCTGTAGGCTTCCGGCGATGAATACCATTATCTGCCAGTACCTTTCGAACTGTGAGGCCACTTATATCAAGACCAGCTTGTAAATATTTTTGTTTATTAGTTTCTTTTATGTACATTACTTTATCCTAGGTAGAAATAAAAAAAGAGAATTTACCAGCTTGCCCGAGTGACTGAAAAGTCATTTGACAATGTTCACTATCTGACAAAGTCACATCCACTAAATGTTGCTTCTGCTCCTCTGTCAAAATCGACTTTGAGCCTTTCTCACAATTGGTCCTAGGAATAAGATTCTCTTCAGCACAGAAATCTTTATTTCCTCCCGGCTCTGCTGCTCGTCTTTTGGCCTCCCGCACAATATTTGAACAGGTAGCAACCAAAACCCCTGTTTTCTCGGCAATTTGTCGTAATGTAACTTTCCGTCTACCCTTCAGATTAGCATAGGCAACTATTTGGGACCGCTTGGCTAGCGAAGTTGTTTTTCCTCGTGGTGCTACAGGCATAATGGCTTCTGGATCTTAGAAAATCAGGACGTTTTGGAGGGTTTGGAGGTATTGGAAATGCTGAGTTTGTGTATCTACATGAAAGGCGACGGGGGATGGCTACATACTGGAGTACTTAGACATAGGTCACATTTCTTAGATTATGTGTTGTTGAACTTGATATTATTGGTCTATTGTGCATATGCAGGCATATGCGGACCCAGTTGTGTTTACAAACGTCAGAAAATTACGAGTACCGTGCTGTGCTAGTACGGTACAATGCCGCTGGAAGGGATTTGTATGATGGTGAGGAGATGAGGAGGTGAGTCTACCGTAACTGGTACATAACCGTACGTACCGCACCCCCTTGTCTTGTCTTGTCTGTGGTTGTCTCGCAGTAAGACTACCGTATCCAACTGGACTGCTTTGCGATGACTGCGGAGCAGGGAGCAACGGAGGAGCAGCAGAGCCTCCAGTCACAACACTCGCACAACACCGACAAATCACTCGTTGTAGACGTCATCAGAACGGTAAAATGCCTCACGGCTATTTGCACTTGCGTTACCCATTTTACTTGCACGGTAGCACGACGACGACGACAACAACTGCACAGTCACCGATACTACCCGTTAAGCTTCTCGCTCACAATTACAATTAGAAAACCATCTTCAAACATCATCACAAAACGGAATGAAACTCAATTCAACCTATCGCCTTCGACCAACGCTTTATTTATGCACGCTTCAAGACTTTTGAGAACACAATCCAGCTACTATTGAAATTGATTCATTCACTATCGTAACCCATCCATCCATTCATCCATACATTGATAATACATATGATAAAACACGGCTCCGACGAAATGCATAGATAAAACCCCCGCTGATACATGAGGAAAAAACAAACATAATAGTACATCTTTTGAGGGAAATGAAGAAAGCAGACAAAGGCTCTTTTGATGGAGAGATAAGAAATAATGAAAATCCGAAGTACACTCCTTCTATGCCATGTCCCAGATGCCGTATACAGTACAACAAAAGAAATGATGAATAAGAATAATAAGATATGGAAGCAAGAAGAAGAGGAGGAGGAAAACATGACCAGAGAACCTGTATAAATGCCCGCGAAACCCATTTTTGAAAGAAGAGAAGAATATAAAAAAACAAGTAAAGAGATTCTGCCCCGTTTTAATGCCCAAGGAAAGGAAATACAGGAGGAAAAGGGGAAAATCGTTCAGCCGTTTACACTTGCCAAAGTAGGAAGTAAAAAGATGGAAGAAATTGAGTCGAGTTGAGTTGGTGGTGGGTAGATAGCGGCAGCTACCCGAGGATAAAATTAGGGGAACTTATAATTCCATATCAACCTCGTAATCCGAAGTCTGCGATCCGGCGTACGAAGTTCCAACGGATACTGCCTCGACGGAGCCATCTCTCTGTCTGAAAACCCTTCGTCGAATCCGCCGCTCAGAGCTTTGCGAATCGAACCCGCTATCGTAGTCCGAATCCGAATTCCCGACTGATTCTGTATAGCTTCTCTTCGCCTTCCTTGGCTGAACCCCGAATTTAAGCTGCTGCTGGGCCATTGCTCTCGCAATTGGCGAAGGCCCTAGGCCTGCCGAGAGCATTCCAAAGCTATAAACGATCTCCCGCTGAGTTTCGTCATCCTCGTCGGAATCGTACATTTCCCTCCCGTAGTCTGGCGACGGTTCCTCGAATTCACCAACCAGAAGTTCTACCCCGCTATCTCCGTATTCGTCTCCAATCTCTTCGATTTGGAAACCGTCCGCATCATCGCAGTGGTCTGTGTAGTAGGAGCCTTGCGATGGGGTGGGTGACGGGCTCAATGATGGTGGAGTATGTGGTCGTGAGAGGTTGCGGGGAATGTGACTAAAGCGGTTGCGACAGTCTTGGGGGATAGCGGCGCGCACCCGTAGGTTCTGCCATTCCGAGTGAACTGTTGGGTTGATTGGAATGAGGCGGGGCGATGCGGATGGGATGGGTCTTGGTGCTGTAGGCTGGGTAGTCCACGATGGGGGTGTGTGAGATCCCCGGCCGTCCATTGAAATTGTTATCGTTATTGAGGTATGTGTTGATGGGACTAAAAATTGATATGTAGCCTAAAGGCTAGGTAATGGTAGCCCAACTTGGGAGCCGCGCTGGGGGAAGGGAGGAGGAGAGAGGTAGAGTAAAGGGTGATGATATTCGGAGCGAACTATCTGCTGTCCGACAGGGAGTGAAGGTAGGTCTTATAAGGAATAAGGATGAAGCTCATGTGGAGAGAAGGGTGTGGTGGGGCGGAGGAGAGGGAAAAGCAAAATGAGGGGAGGAGTGATGAGAGTGTGTGCCAGTGTGTGTGGGAGAGTTGTCGGAAGAGGGGTGGAACAGCACAACGGTGGTGACTCGCCCGAGTGAGGCCGCCGTCACCATAGTATGATGTAGCCTTTTTTTCTTCTTCTAATTCCACAGTGCGGTTTGCACACGGTGTCACAACCCTACCGGTACTGGTAATGTAAAGCAAAGCATGATTTTTGTACCGTACCGGTGGTACTCCTACAAGGGCGAAAAAACGAAAAGAAAAAAAAAGGGAAAAAGGAAAAAAAAAAATTCACCAAAAAAAAACGTGGGAGAGGGGTGAAAAACGGTCACTTGTTTTGCCTTGATGCATCATTTTTTCCTATACTTGAGTCACAATGCGATTCCGAGCTCAATGAGAACAGAAGGAAGCTAGTCTGCGATGTGAGAAGTGGTCCTTGTTGTGCGCAGTGGGTGTGCAGATTGCATCAGTGTGCAGGAGCCACGAAGATTGTGGACGAATAGAGTGATAGCAAATGACTTTCTTTGCGAAATTGCGGTGCGTTGGTGTTTTTTTTATCCTACCTTCCTTTCCCCCCCCCAACGGTACCGGTACCCTACCACGGTAAAAGGACCTTCCGAACAGGGTCCACACGGAAGGGGAGGATCGTGGACAGTTGCCTGTGTTCCAGCCTTCAATTTCTGTGTCCTTTCACATGCTTGTCACCCTGTTATTGCCCAAGTAATTGTTATGGGCATACCACTCTCTGCTGCCACTGCGCCTGTCGAAGGAGGCACTTGAACAACTGTTCCATACAATCATTCCATCCTTCCCATTCTCCCAAACAACCCCCCCCCCTCGTGCCAGGAAGGAAGGAAGAGAAGGGGAAACGAGCTTGATACGGTAAGGAAAAACACGACAACAACTGAAACAATCGCCTTCCTCCATCCAACTGTAGCAGGCTTTTCTGTAAATTCGCACTTTAGTGGCCATTTGTGCTCATCGACCGATATAAAGACCATCGGTGACAAAGATATCTAATTTTGAGGAGGAGCAGAGATCTGGTACTGGTATAGTTTGCGCGGTATCATACAAGTGCTGTACGGGTATACTCTCGTGCTATTTGCTCAAGAAAAAGTGGAATCCAACCTCCGATAAGGACCCTATCATATTACCATACTTTACCACCCTTCTTTTCTCACTGCATTTCAAACCATTCGACAGGATGGGGGGATGCTCAATTTTATTCACCTGATGCCTTCCCACACCCGCCGGTGATTGACAAAGACACCGTCTCTTCCGGTGGTGGAAATACCTATCCATTGCTCCGCTTATCTTGCTTCCCTTAAGGGAAGAGCGATAGGAACTGCGAGGCTGGGGAATGCCAGCGAAGGGCATCGGAACAGGACAGGATAGATGAGCGATGGTAGTGAGCGCCAGAAGGCCAGTAAGCTGGCTGGATAAAGGATGTTGGTGTGGGAGATGGTAATGCTGTAGGTACGGTCCTCGAGTAAGTATTTTGGGTTTGGATTAGAACTACATTATCTCGGCGGATGAGGGATCTGAGGAGGAAGTGGGATGGGATGAGAAGAGGGAAAAAAAAGGAAAAAAAAAAAGAGGAAAAATCTCGATCGGATCCCCGATATGAACAAGCAGACAATCACCATCGGTCATTCGTTATTTTACTCAGAGACAGGGGAAAAGAGAAGAAAAGCTTAGCTAGGATCTGGGGTCTACAAGTACCGATACTCGTACTGTATGCACTGGTATGGTATCATAGCATGGTTTCAGCACTTAGGATGCCTGGAACATACCGGTATGTCATGGAACAATCACTTGACTACATCCGACTGCCGCCCAATTGCAGTGGGCTCGGAGGCGAAAGCGTGTCCTCAAGCATCTTGGCATATTTTCAGCCTCCTAAACCCCAAAATAGTGCTTAGCAAAAGGGTTCCCTCTACACACCCCGATTGTCTGCCGACGACACCTTTTTGCTCTGTTTGATACTATATCCTTTAGAATAACTATCCCATACGAAGAACTCCTCGATCGGCGGACGCCTTTGCATGGACTGATCCAGTGTCTTCGCTGTCCAATCACCTCTATACCTCCGATTGAAGCTTGGGTAGGATGCGATTGCCCAATTTTGGGGGAAGGCTCTTCCTGGGCCTTCTCTTACTCTCACCTTGCGTACGACTGGTTTCATGCGGCCCTGCCGTCAATGTTGCACTTAAAGCTTCCTGGGATGGTGCGCCATTCTTGTTAGAACTATTGTGAGTGCGAAGAGGAGGGGAGAAGAAGAAAAAGAAAAAAAAAAGAGAGCTCCAATGTTTACCATGTTTTGCTATATCTTTGCTGAGGCTGCCGTAAGCTAACACTAGGCTATCTAAAAATAGGGAAACTGCCGCTGAAGAGGTCGGGGCTTCGTATTTTCCTCTACTTGATCGGATAGCGGCAGGCGATTTTGCCAACATAGGCTCCGACAAAGCTCTTTATGACGCTTTTCTGCGGGCTGCACGGGAGGAGGGTTTCTTGGTGGGTCAAGAGGAGCTTGCTTCCTTTAACTTTGCGTTATCGATACATGCAGCTGCTCCGAGAATAGAAGCTCACTACCATTACTATGTGAACTCTTTGGAACCTATAATGGGGAGGTTGTATGATGCTACTTGTGGAGTATGGCTTCAATGGAGTCATAAACAAGTTTGTGACACTGGTGGTGATTTTAAGGGCATGTTGATGTCTTGGGAGAGATATCAGAAGTACGAAATCTTGCCGCTGTTTGGGTGTTTTGTTTGTAGAAAGGTCCTAACGGCTTCCCTAGCGATCGACGGAGGCTTCAGTTTGACCGAGTGCTGGAGACACAAGAGGACAAGCCAGCCGCCATCCTTTATGCTGATATTGAAGCCCCAAATTTCAAACACTTTCACCAGATACTCAGAGATTATGCCAAACAAGGGATACTTACCTATCGCGTGCGATACAAGCCCCAGACCAACAGAAAGGGGCGCCCTGTGATCCTCAGTGGGTATGGCGTGGAGTTAGCTCTCAAGAAAACTGACTATATTGTTATGGATGATCGTGATGTCTCGAGTGAAGGTGACCTTAAGGAGGGCAAATACCCACAAACTCCTATTGGGGAACTGGACGATCAAGAGATCCAGGATATTAAGCCTCTCCATCCAAAGGATATGCCATTCCTTGGAATGAAGGCTGCTAGTTTTGTTATGGATAGCGAAGATCCCCTCACCACACTTCTGAAACTTCTGCAAGACTTCCCGAAGCATGCCTCATCGGTGGCGGCCATCGGCATTAATCCAGATATTGCGGATGCGCTTCAGGGAAACTGGGATTCCTTTCTTGGCCCCGGTCAGAACGCTCTTTGGATTAACGGGGTCCAGCTGGGGGACTCCGATATCAATGCCTTCGCGCTTCTTGAACATCTACGGAGGGAGAGGAGATTCGTAAATAGTTTCAGGACTCTGGGAGTTAACTCTTCCGAAGCTGTCCAATTACTGTCTCATCAGATACTCACCAATTCCAAGCGGGATGAGGTTCCGCAGAGGTTCGACTATCGTGATAATATCGAGGGCGGAAGGACCATCGTTTGGCTCAATGATTTAGAAAGAGACTTGCGATATCGAGAATGGTCTGCCACAGTTGATACGGTATGCGGTTCCAAATAACCCCCCCATTTTCCGTGCCACATCGCGTAACTGAACGCTTTCATAGCTTCTCCGTCGTGTCTACCCTGGACAGCTGCATCCCCTCAGGCGCAATATACACCATCTTGTCGTCCCCGTAAATCTTGCCTCTAAGGATGATCTAGCTTTAGTTACCGAACAGTTGCGTTTGTTTGTCGATAGGAAGATTGCTCTCCGATTTGGAATAGTACCTTTGGCCGAGACCCCGGAAGGTCTGCATATTTTCACTTTTTGTGATACCATTGCAAGTGACTAACTGTGATCCAATCTAGCTGTTGCACAAGCAAAGGTCTTCTATTACTTGAATGAGGCTTATGGCCTTCCGGTTGCTTTGGGATATCTCGAATTGGTCAGTAGGCTTCGTGGTGCTACCTAGATTTCCTTGCTAATCAGTCCTATAGGCGCTTGGGTCCGGCCAATTCTTAAAGCCAGATGCTAAAGTCTTGGAACAAGCTATTAAAGAAGCCCAGCTCATTGAAGGTCGGGCCGGATTGTCCTTGGAGGAGGTACTGTCCTCTGAGACCGTTGAAGAGCATATTAAAGCATCTAAATCATGGGCTGGTAGATTGAGTGCAAACTCACTTATCCCTCCAGTATTCATTAATGGTCTTTCCCTGGCTAGGGACGAGGTATGTGAGCAACTCTCAGTTGCAGAGGGCTTGGCTGAGACAGTATTTTAGCAATGGATGCAAATAATGAGCGCTCGCCTTCAGGCCGATGTTCAATTGACCCAAAGAACAGTGTATGAGGAAATCGCTAACGACGAGACTGACTTTGTCGCTCTACTTTTGGGTAATGCGGCCACACGTCGGAATGCTTATATCTTCCCGGAGGACGAGGGGTCTATTAGAATGATAAATATCGGGAGGCTTTTGCAAGAATATGCTGGCATCTTCGAAAGGTTACCAGCCATTTCCTCGGATAAGCCAGACAAACTTGTCGAATCCACTATCTGGGTTATTGGTGACTTTGACGAGAAGGATGGGTATGAGCTCCTCCAAGGTGCTAGCGAGCTTCAAAGGCTTGCGCCAGGTGTAAACTTGGTTTTGATTAACAATCCCCAGCTTGTGAGCGAGAAACCCGCGCTCTCCACACTTCTTCATCAGCTTCACCAAGTTGGATTCTTCAGGGGCCCCGAGCAACTTCAGCAGCTCTTGGAGGAAGTGTCACCGTTGAAGGGGCATGTCAATGTTCCGAGGGTTGAAAATCTATTCCAAATGCAGATTCCGGATGCTAAAGCCGCCAGCTGGCAGTTCGCCGACCATATCGAGTCTGGGAACTTCTGGAAAGAAAGCCAAAAGTTGTTGGAGGCGGCTGGATTTAAACCTGGGCAGAGGGGAGTGATCATTAATGGACGTGTCGTGGGACCTGTTCCTGTTGATGAGGAGTTTGGTGGGGAAGATTTCAGGCAGCTCTTGGAGTACGAGCAGTCTAGAAGGATTTTGCCTGCGCTGAAGGCTGCCAACGAGATTGGCCTTTTGGAAAAGCTCAAAGGGTTTATTATCCACGATGTGACGTTGTTCATAGTGTTGGCCACTGACCTCTTCTAGTTCTCAGTCTTCTGCATGCCTTACCAATCTGGTTGCTCTGAGCAACATCCCCGAAGTCCCTACGAGCATGTTCCAAGGCCCATCTTTGGCCAGGACAGATGCTTTCAACAAGCTTTGGAAGCGAGAACATGTTGTGATTGAGTCTGGGGATAAAGACAAGGCTACTTTCCAGGTTGTTGCTTCCATTGATCCGGCTAGTGAGGTCGCTCAGAAATGGGTACCAATCCTGAAGGTCTTGTCCGAGATGAAGGGCGTGTACATGAAGATATATCTTAATCCTCAGAGGATGGTTGCAGAGCTCCCGGTTAAGCGATTCTACCGTCATGTTCTCAACTCTGCCCCGACTTTTGATGAAAATGGGTATATACATGCTATCCGCCTTGCCTTTTATGGGATCTTTGGCTAACATATGTAGTAATCTTACTGATCCCCATGCTCGTTTTGAAAATATTCCAGAGCTTCCTTTGCTTTCTTTGAGCATGGATGTTCCTCCGTCTTGGCTGGTAACGCCTAAGGAGTCACCATATGATTTGGACAACTTGAAGATCCAGTCCTTGAAAGATCGCCTGAAGGGAGGTGATATCGAGGCGCTCTATGAACTTAGGAGTATTCTTATTGAGGGACATTCCACCGATATCATTAATGGGGGGCCACCAAAGGGAGCGCAATTGGTTCTTGGTACCGAGAAGGAACCTCATTTCGCAGATACAATCATCATGGCGAACTTGGGCTATTTTCAATTCAAGGCAAATCCCGGATACTACAAGATGGAATTGAAAGAAGGCCGCTCTAAGGAGATCTTCCACATCGATAGTACTGGAACCAAGGGCTTCCAGCAGGGCAATCATGCGGTAACAGGCGAAGATTCGGAAATCGCATTGCTGAGCTTCCAAGGGGCTACTCTCTTCCCCAGATTATCCAGAAATACAGGGATGGAAGTTGAGGATGTCCTTGAACAGTCTACTGGCCTGCCAAAGAATGTTGGTGACTTTGTTACCAGGTTTCTTAGAAAAGCCGAAGACGTACTCGTGAATATCGGATTCATTGCACCGGCAGCGGATTTGAGGCCACAAGCTGAGATCAACATCTTCTCTGTTGCCAGCGGCCATCTTTATGAAAGATTTTTGAACATCATGATGCTTAGCGTCATGAAGCATACCGACAAATCGGTCAAATTCTGGTTTATTGAGAACTTCTTATCGCCGTCGTTTAAAGATTTTATCCCAACAATGGCTAAGGAGTACAATTTTGACTATGAATTGGTCACGTACAAATGGCCCCATTGGCTCCGTGGTCAAAAGGAAAAGCAGCGCGAGATTTGGGGATACAAGATTTTATTCCTTGACGTTCTCTTCCCCCTCGATCTTGACAAGGTCATCTTTGTCGACGCCGACCAGATTGTTCGAACAGACATGAAAGAGCTCGTTGACTTGGACCTTCAGGGCGCGCCATACGGCTTCACACCCATGTGCGATTCTCGAGAGGAAATCGAAGGCTTCCGCTTCTGGAAACAGGGTTATTGGAAGAACTTCCTGAGGGGCCTTCCATATCATATCAGGTGAGCTTACTTGTTTTTCCTTTAATTACCTCTAGCTAACTTTCGCAGTGCTCTTTACGTCGTGGATCTTAAACGCTTCCGCCAAATCGCCGCCGGGGATCGCCTCCGCCAGCAATACCATCAGCTCTCAGCGGACCCCAACAGTCTCTCGAATCTAGACCAGGATCTACCAAATCACATGCAAAGCATGCTCCCCATCCACTCCCTACCACAAGAGTGGCTCTGGTGCGAGACCTGGTGCAGTGACGAGAGCCTGAAGATGGCAAAGACGATCGATTTATGCAATAATCCTATGACAAAGGAACCGAAATTGGATCGCGCGAGAAGGCAAGTTCCGGAGTGGACGGTATACGATGAGGAGATTGCTGCGTTGGCAAGGAGGAATGTGAAGAAGGAAGGGGAGGAGAGTGAGACGGCGAGACAGGTGGCGAAGGAGGAGACAGTGGAGGCCCTAGAGGAGAGTGAGGAACCTATCAAGCAGGAGCTTTAGGCAGGGTGGGTTGAGGGGGTGGGGAATCTGTATTTGTATTCAATAGAGTATTTGTGTCGTGGTAATTATCCGGACCAGTGAGCCCAGAGTTCGTCGCCTTTTTTCGTGGATGCCTTTGCTCCCGCGCTGGGTAGTGGCAAAGATGCATGGGGTGTCACCCGGTGGGGAAGCTATTAAGGGTCCCGGCGAACCGAGTGACAAGCCTTGACTCCCGCAATGAAGACGGCTTAAGCGCACATAGTCGTATTCTACAAGGCTACAAGTCTTGTACTCCCGAGGCGTTAGACCTGGGTGCGGGAAGGTCTTTCCGAGGGGTTTTACCGGTGACAAAGCCTTCTGCTTAAACTAAACAAAGAAATCTGGAGAGTTCGGGGGTATGCATTCCTTTGTCTTGAACTCTTGGGCGGTTTGAGTACGCTCTTTGTTCGATATTTTTCCTTTTTGCTGGAAGATATATAAGAGGTTGTCAGTGCTGTTTCTTTGCATGGAGCTTGAACACATGTCCGTCGTGCTTGTAAGAGGGTGGCTGGTATAAAGAGGTGCTGAATCGGCACTTTTAAAGATGGTGCGTTTCTTTGCGGGGACAGACTGATTGTTTGGGGAACCATATCGAGGGGTTCGCATCGCCTCCTATTGTCGGTACTTCCTTTTTGTGCAATGTGTTGCTGCAGAATGCAGTTTCTAGTAGCTGACTTTGGAATAAGCAGTAGAGTATTCTCTAGCCTGTCCGGTCACCTACTGTATCTATCCCCCCACCTGTATATAATTATGCTTCGCCAAATACTGGTACAACAAGTAAGTTATACCCCAGAGGGCAGGAGCCCGAATCGCAGTCCCTGAATGGTAATTCTCTGACCGCACTGTGATGGGAGTCCCTGGGGCAGGAGCCCGAATCGCAGTCCGATGTGTCTTTTCTGCCCGCACAAAGAAGAGGAAATACCACAGACGGATCCACATAAATAGTGGGTCTCCTCCACCTCGTCCTTCCTTCCGTCCTTCCCTCTCATCTCCTCGCTCACTCCTTCGACAATTTCCTTTGCTATCTCTCTGCCACCAACCAACTGTGATTCTACGGAGTCGCGCTCATGCATCTGTGGCCTCGTCCACTTCACTCCATCATGCAACATTCACACCTCATACATAACAGCAACATTATGTATGAGGTGCTTCCAATCATTGTAATTCTCTATCATTTGTTTCCCTTCAAGTTTTGTGGTTGAACTAACAAATTTTTGCAGAAGATTGGAGCACATATGAAAGATATTATAATATAATATCTTTTTATATAATATAATCTTAAAACAATTATTAGGATTAATAGTATATAAGCAATTGCTTTTATACTACCAGGAATGGCCTGAGAGGGGTACTAATAGGACCTCTCAGTATCCACCTGGAGAATGGTAGATTAACAATTATTGAGAAAGGTAATTTGAATTCAGTCTTGACATTTAAATTTTAATAAAAGATAAAACTTACTAACTGGGTATAAGTTGTAAAGCAGATTCTAGATTTTTTTCTAGTAACTTGCATCTTCAATAGATGAGAGAAGGACCAGTAAGAGATATTATACTGGATATATCTCTATTCTAGGTATGATTATAAAATATAACTATGATGAATGAAATATCATATACTAATAAGAACTGAAGAGAAACAACTACTCTTGTTTCTCTAATCAAGTAGAGATAATATAGTATTTGGAATATGAAGACTCGAGCACGGGTCTTTACTATGAAGACTCGAGCACGGGTCTTTACTATGAAGACTCGAGCATGGGTCTTTACTATGAAGACTCGCAAACATGGTAAGATGCAGAACTCACTGAAAATATAATAAATACATGCTAATAGGTATAGTTAGACTTCTAAGAGTTTTGAATGAGTTATAATATTAAATAAGATATTATAATAAATGTTCGAACCTTTGCCTAGAACCTATCCATATTATATGGAATGTAAGTTCCGATTTCTCTTCCGATATTGGTTTCCAACAGAAATTGTTAATGATAAATCTATAAGGATATTTAGCATAATTTTACCATTTTCTTACTTGGCTTAAGTCTTATATAAGACTATTATAATAAGACAAGAATGGAGAAACAAGTTCTCCAGGATATATCAGCTTGTAGTAAGTTTCTCTGATCCAAAAAATGTATAGAGAAATATAAGATTCTGGAGGTTTATAATATACTAACAATATAATAGAGAGCATGAGAAGAAGATCAAGAGGTGTTGGGGGGAATATATTGCAAATCTCACTTTTATAGTGATGAATTTGCAAAAAGAAACCTCAGAACCCAAAGTGAATAATTCTGAGAGCAGAAATTGCTGATGGAGGAATTTTCCAGATTTGGAAAATATTATAATTGAAAATGCATTTTCAATGATGAGAATAACTGCAGAAGTTCTCAATAGACTTCTTGAGAGAAATAATTGAGGGGGTTTGAGGAAAGTGAGTTGATATATTTCAGATTAAATTAGAATACTAATGGATTGAATAAATTACTAATATTATATGAAAAGGAATTGAATCGATAGTATGATATCTCATACTATTTGAGTCATAGTTGAGGCAACTATTTCAGATGACATGTCTTAAGAGAATGTTGAAATTTGGAGAAGTCTTAGGGAAAGCCATTTGAGAAGTGATTTGCCTATTATAATTATAATAGGAGAAAATTGAAGAAGGAGGAAGAGAGTCAATCAAGACCGAAACAAGGACACTTGTTTCGGTCTTGGTTAATTTTATCATTATATACCAACAGGAACATAAACTCCAAAAATACAAACTCTGAGGATTGAGACATTTATTTGGGAGGATTGAAAAATATTTTGGAACTATTATTATTGAAATACAATGAATAATAGTAAGAGAATAGATTCTGAAACTCAGAATAGAGTTCTTGGAATATATTATTGAAAAATCTAAGAGAAGGTGAGTTGATACTGTAAGTGAAATTTGAATATAAAGTAATAGATGAATAACTAATAAGATATGGATAGAAATAGGTAGGAGAGTACAATCGCTCTTAAAATAGAAGTCTTTATTAAGACTACTATAATGATGAAATGCCTTGGAAAAGCAGAGATCTTGAAGAAAGCTTGTCGAAACTATTATAGCAAATGTTTAGATTTTATAATTATAAAGGCAGAAGATTAAAAGAGGAGGAGATAATCAGGAACAAAACAAGGACACTTGTTTTGGTCCTGTTGAATTTTAATAGAATAACTGCAGGAATATGAAATGCAGAAAGCGTTGCTGTTGTTCATTGAGATATTGAGAGTGGAGGATTTAAGTACATTTTGGAAAAATCATGATTGAGAAGAATTCATAATAGTAGGAAGAAATTCTTGAACCCTTTATAGGATTTACAAGAGAAATTTGAAAAGATAGGGAAAGGTGGTGGATGTTGTGAGATAAATTTGAATTCAAAGTAATAGATAAATACTGATAATATGCGAATAGAAAGATAGAAGAGAATACAATTTCTCTTAAAATAGAAGTGTTTCTTAAGACTACTATAATAATAGAATGTTCAAAGAGTGCAGTAGTTTTAGAGGAGGTTTGTGGAAAGCCTTTTAGGCAATATTTAGTAATGTATAATTGTAATTGAGGAAGATTAAAAAAGGAGGAAATAATCAGGATCAAAACAAAGAGACATGTTTCGGTCTTGTTTGATTTCATTATTATATCTCTCTAGAAATATAAAGTACAAAAATGATAACCTTAAGTATTGAGATATGTGTTATGGGGGATTTAAATAGTTTTTGGGAACATTATTATTAAAATACTATCAATAATAGTAAGAATAGATTCTGAAATCTATTAAGGATTTTTAGAGGATAATATAGAAATATTTGAGACAAGGTGAGATGAATCTTAAAGTAAATTTGAATAGAGATCAAGAGATAAATAACTAATAAGATATAAATAAAAATAGTAAAGAGAGTACAATTTGTCTTAAAATTGTTGGGCATCTTTTATATAACTACTATAATAATTGGGTGCTCAAACAGGTTGAATATTTGGAAAAAGAGTTATGAAAAACTCTTTTGCAAATAGTTGGCTTTTTATAATAATTGTAGCTGTTTTGATCTTCGTTGATTTTTATTATTGTTTATCTATGAAAATATGAAGTCCAAAATTGAGAGTTTAGATGTAATAAGGGCACCCTATGGAGAGGTGAACTCTAAGGTTGTGACCGTACTGAAGATTCAAAGAAAAATACCAAACGCTTAAACTGAATTAGATATCAGATTCAAGCCTTTAACATTCACCACTACACCGACCTTGTGTGAGCACCCTGTTCAGCTCAGGGCTGTCTGAGCTCTACCCTCTAACAGGATTTATCAATCACTGTTACCTGATGAGATACGAACTGAAATAACATATGGTTTCTTTGGGGTTCTTTCTTTTGTTACACTGTTGTCATGAGGGATTTCCTTCGTAAAGATTTACAATAAATAGTAAGGTTTCCTGTGTTACGCGGATATGCAACTCATATGCGATGATGAGTCATGGTTCAGCAAGGGTGTGAAGGATTTCCTTACTATATAAGGGGGGCTTCGCCCCCCTATTTCCTTCGTTCTTTACGCTACCTGGTATTTCTTTCATGACTCCTGTATTTCAGAATATCACGTCTTCTATTCTGAGAACCAAGACCCACGCCAAGAACTCAGGAACCCAGACCCTGATTTACTGTTACGCAAACAGTATAGAACCACGAACTAGAGATAGTTATCTTTGAACCATCACGCTATACGCTAAGCGACTATCATCGCTTAGGAACCTTCCAGTCTGTTGTGTACCTTGGACTAGTGTCCATTGCCAAGACCCTGTTACACAAGGTAGCGTCTAACGAGGATCAAACCTACATAATACCATCTCTCGCCAGCTCGAAATCAGTCCAGCGGTCTTGACTGCTCTCGCTGAACTCGCCGCTGTCACCAACGACCAAAGCAATCAAATGGCCGAACAGCAAATCAGACAACAGTTCCGCAATTCACGCGATCTTGCTGTTACACTCGGCAGACTCCCTACCATTCCACCGATTTCCAGACAGGGAACTCCCGCCCCTTTGGAACAAAAGCCCAGATTGCAACAACTACAACAACGGGTACAGCAATTAACAAACGAATGCGAAGGACAGGTGGAGGAACCTGACACGTTGACAGAGGAACGGGATGCTTTATCGACAGAAGGACAGGGGCTTGAAGCAAGATTCAGAACCCTCGAGACTGACCTAGAACATGACAGGGGCACTATAGTTACCCTCAATGCTGCCTTGACCCATGCAAATGCTCGAGCAGACGCAGTTGGACCTGCACCGGCACCTGAAGGGGATCGCGTCCCGAAGAGAGAATCTATCCCCAAACCACAAGAGTTTAACAGTTCCCAAGACCAACTCGGCTCGTTCATAGCCTAGCTCCGAACGAAATTCCTCGGCGATGCCCACAAATTGGTCAATGTCCAACATAGATTAGCATACGCTGTTGGATTCCTGAAAGGGAAAGCTTACGAAGAGATCCTTCTCTTGATTGATGAGGGCACCATCAATATCGCCAGTGTGGAGGCCCTGATTACCATTCTTGAGAACGCCTTCGGTGACCCTGATAGGGTCCGTACAGCGCAAAGAAACCTGCAGGCCCTTCGTCAAAAGAACAGAAACCTTTCCGACTACCTAGCCGATTTCCAAAGATATGCCGCTGAAGTATCTTGGAACTGATAGCGACACGCTGATGGCAGCTCGCTTACAACCCAATGATAACTGGGGTAGTGTAACCGGTACAGGTTACCAGTTTAGGTATGGATTTGTTTTGTGTATTGTTTCAGGATACGAGCTCAGGAAGACTTGTATACCTTGTTAGTTTATGTTATGTTTTGTTTTAGGATACGAGCTCAG
>Ga0307509_10001143_pt1 | contig 45338 bp, 52 predicted proteins | sample 10_EM_MG_FD_202245 | JGI IMG/M metagenome (GOLD analysis project Ga0307509, IMG submission 202245) | Populus trichocarpa ectomycorrhiza microbial communities from riparian zone in the Pacific Northwest, United States - 10_EM | ecosystem: Host-associated > Plants > Roots > Unclassified | place... | reverse complement strand
TTTTTTCAAAAAAATATTTTTTAAATAACTCGTTGGGGGGGGGGTTTTTTTTTTTTTTTTGGGGTGGTTACGGGGGTGCTTTTGGGTTTTTTGGGGGTTTTCGGGGTGGTCCCCCCCCCCCCCCCCCCCCCCCGCCTTCCCACTTCCCTGTACCTTCCCACACTCCTATGTGCACACGACAGTTCCTTCTTGTCAACTGGGTGGATGAATGAATGAATGAATGGATGGGTGGAAGTAAAGGGTGGAGCCGATCATGTACCAGCAGATATCCACCTTCCTGTGGTAGTGTAATATATACTGTATAAGTTTGCGAGATCCCACGTTTCCCTTCCTTTTCCTCCTAAGGCACTTTTCTCCTGTTTGGTTAGGCAGGGGAATTCTTTCAATCCTCTATCCGGTTAATTTTGGTTTTCGTCCCCATTTCTTTATCTTTATTCCTCCTTTCTCTTCTCACACTTCATCTCGCAGGCGGCTATCAGGAAACTAAACAATTAACGAACCAAGAGAAAAGGCCGGAAGTTACAGAACCCAACCATGCTCCCCGAAAAGGCAAGTTACTATGAGGCCGACAATCAGGAAGCCGTTACTCCGCCTCAAACTTCGTCCGTAGCAGAATCTGGGGTCGATCTAGCTTATGAGAAGAGGATTATGTGTGTTTTCCAATATTTGCCGTTTTCCTATCAACTGCTCTGGTTAAACTGATGCGTTATACAGCCGCAAGGTTGACATTCGTCTCCTCCCGGTTCTCGTAGCCCTCTATTCCGCTGCTGCAGTGGATCGTATAAACATGGCCAGTGCTGCTGTCGCCGGCATGACCGCGGATTTGAAACTCGATCTAGGAAATCGGTATTCCATTGCTCTACTAGTGTTTTTCATCCCGGTGAGGAAGTTTTCGTTTCTTTCCCTACGAAGTTTCACGACGAAAATTGGCTGACCAATATGCTGGATGGGTAGTATTTTTTTTTCGAACTTCCAAGCAACCTTGTTCTCAGGAGGGTTGGGTCTGCGGTTTGGTTGAGTTTAATTGCGTTTTCCTGGGGAGTTGTGACAATCGGGATGGGGTTCATTAGAGATTGGAGGATATTGATCTTCTGTCGGGTTCTGTTGGGGCTCTTTGAAGCCGGTGAGTTTTCCTCATGGGCAGATAGAAGGTGAGAAAGGTGGTTGGTTTTTTATTTATTTTTTGTCTTGTAGGATTCCTCCCCGGATGTGTCTACTTGATCTCTACATGGTATGTCCGATATGAAGTGCAACAACGGTATGAAACTTCCTCCCCCCTCTTCATGAATCGATTTTTCTGATATACGGGATTACTAACGCTATTATAGACTTGCCGGATTCTACCTTCTCACTGCTACGGTCGCCGGATTCTCGTCAATACTTGCCTACGGGCTTATGCAAATGGACGGAATTCAAGGAATAGCTGGGTGGCGGTGGATCCTTATAATTGTAAGTTCTGAGACATCGATGAGTGTTTTTCATGGATCGCTGTGCTAACAAATATCTTAGGAGGGTGTTATTACTGTCACTGTTGCTTTGCTGGCATACCCCCTTATCATCGACTTCCCGGACAAGGTCCTCCAACGCAGCAGGCCGTTCCTGACTGTCTCTGAGGTTGAATTTATCAAATCCCGTATCAATCGAGACCGTAATGACTCCCAGGCAGATACCATAACCTGGGGCATAGTAGGCCACCACCTCTCAGATTGGAAGCTCTGGGTCTAGTGAGTTTTCTCCTACCCGCTCTATATCACCAAAAAAAACGTTGAGCAAAACTTACGTTTTTCCCAAAAAGCGCCTTGATGTTTATGAACACTGCCATGCCATCTTACGCGCTAGCTTACTACCTACCAATCATTCTCAAAGGGATGGGATACTCGGCGGGCATGTCGGTGATCATGTCCTCTCTGCCGTATATTCCAGCGGTGGTGGTGGGTCTCATCCTGGCCTGGTGGGCCGACAAGACCCACCTTCGAGCGCCCTTTATCGCACTTGGCACTCTACTCATCCTTGCCGGGTTGGGCATGATAGCGTATGCTAGCGACCATGCCGTCCGCTACTTGGGTGCCTGCTTTTGCGCAGCTGGAGCACTGAACAACGTCCCGGCAGTGCTCGCCTACCAAGCAAACAACATCCGCACGAACTCTAAGCGCAGTGTCAGCTCAGCATTACTAATCGGCTTCGGAGCCATTGGAGGTGTCTTTGCTAGCACTGTGTTTAGACGGCAGGACGCCCCTGACTACCGTAATGGATTCTGGGCAGCTATAGGCTGTCAGCTGCTTACTTTAGTACTTCTTGCTTTTATGACGGTTTACTTTAAGAAGAAGAACAGACAGCATAAGGAAGGGACTCTGGACAAGCTTCTCGAGAACCATCCAGAGTTTACTTATACTATTTAGTTTCACTGTTGCTTGCCACCCCTTTCGGGGTCCAGGGGTCTCTTGTTTTTCATTTCATGACGCTTAGCTTCTTGTTTTGTGATTTAAAGTGGCTCTGTTAAAGGAGTGGACGACATGTGTGAATTGAGCGCTCATGAGGATGTGAGGTTGCTGAAAAAGTTTCTTCTATCCCTATTTCCCATCCTTAGGTTTGATTCCTGTGTTGTGTTGCGGGGGTGGAGCCTGCGGTTTCTCTCTCCCGTGTGGGGCGGACATGTTTCCCTGGACCCATGCACCGCGTTGTAGATCCCCTGTGCGGTATGATACAAACATACCGGTATTCCTTCCTTCCTCTAACCCTTTCTGTGTGAACCCCGCTCCAAGAATCACGAAAAATGACTCGCCTTCCTGCTCCCAAGCAGGAAATATATACTGCCCAGCCATCGACATGGAAGAGTACATATGTTAATACTTGGAGGACTTGGATGATATATTTAACCTTCTTCTCTTTCCCGTAGGAATATTACATACCTTGTCTGCTACATTGCATCATAATACATCACTCATATTTCATTTAGGGTCCCCTGTCGGAAATAGCAGTTTGATTGCCCTACTTGGTGGGGGAGATTCCCGCACTCTATGGCCATAGAGGTACGCGTATGCACAAGCGAAGTGACATGCAAGCTATGAAAAAAATTTCACCCCCTGTTTTTTTCTGGTCTACTCCCGCTTCACACATTTCTCCCTGTACACAACTTTCCTCAAGTCTTTCCCTCCGATAAACTTATCACAATCAGTCATGGCCCTCCTCTCCGCTTAACTCAAGCCTTGTGTCTCCACTTAAGCTGTTCCACTCTGCCACGAAAAACCCTCACCTTCGATCATTACCTCCGCAGAGACACTCCCCACGGAAGAAGCCCCCCCCCCGTCCCTCTCCATAACAAGCCCCCTTCTCCTTCCATTCACTTTCCATTCACACCCGGAAAACCTATCACTCAGAGTTCATCACTTTATATCACATACCAATACAGATACTTAACCTAATGCCCCCTTCTCTACAATGATATTCAACATCCCCCGCAGTCATCAGCCATCCACGGCAGTCCCCTGCAATCCCCCTCACTTTCCGTTTCCTCTCCCGGGCCGTCATCCCTAATATCTGCCGTCTTTAGCCACCCCTCGCCCTCCTTTCCTACACCCCCAGTCTTCTAATACCTCCTATCGTCAATCCCCGCCGTCGTGCCATCTCCCCTGCCGCCTACCCTAGCGGTGGCTGTCTAGTGCATCTGACTATCCTGATAAACGAATAGCATGTCTTTCCCGGTGGTGAGAGTCAAGGACGGCGGTCTCCTAGGTAATTTTCCTGCACAGGACCGTTTCTAGCGGTCCCGTCCCGTTTCCTTGGCGGTATCCCCGCAGCCCCAGGGCCCCCGGACGGTTCGGAACATGGACGATATCTGCTTCAGGGAGGAGCCTGAAGAGCCCATCACCGGCATTTATGAAGCTGGCGGTTTCGAGAGCGAGGGCGATGATCAAGACGACGAAGAACTCTATGACGAAGACGAAGACGAAGAAGAAGACGATGAGGACCGCGAAGCATAAAAGGACCGTGACGACCGTGAGGCTGGTGAACATATATGATATCAGGGCGGGCATACTAGTGGGTTGTGGCATCTCTTTTTTGTGCGTTCGGCATCTAACATTTTCAGGCAACCGTAGTGCAGCTGCTGTAGCTGCTGCTGAAGAGGATCACCAGGAGAATCTGATCCCTGAGGCCGACCAGAGAATGGCCAGCAATGAAGCTTCAACAATTCCTGGTATTCCCGAACCTGCCCCAGTGAATGAAGACCACTGGTTTCTTTCCGAATTCCCATGGATATCTGGTAGATTCAGTGTTCCCAAACGTCCAGTCGGTCCCTCTTTCTCTTGGGACGAGGCAGGCCTCGGATCTAGGACTCTGTCCAGGACTAGCGCCCGTCCTATAGTCTGTCCTGTTGCGGGGAATAAATCGCGTAACGGTCAAACGGTCGAACTAGAATACGGAGCAGCACACTCAGGACTTCGCCCTCATCAAGATCGACCTCTCCAAGATTGACGGCACCAAATTCGAGGGTAATGCCATCGACCTCAGTACCAAGATCCAGCCTGACGTGTTCACCTGAATGGTGTATCCCAACCTACAGAGCACCCACACCTTTGAGCTATTAGATTACATATAGGTCATGCGGTTAGAGGGTTGTGGGGGGGGGATATGCATGTATCATATGCGGATATGCGGCTAGGAGAGAAATGGTTTAGGGCAGGCGATTTCTTGGATTTCCGGCGGTTAGGTAATCTCCCATGGGTTGTTGTTCTCACATCCTATGCCTGCGGCATAGGATATTCCTTTCATGGTATGATATTGTTGATGTGTTTAGCCATAGGGTATGAGGTATCGGGTATTTGGTTTTATTGTTTCTTTCATACTCTTTGTCACTGGGCATATGGGAGTTGGCACACCCGCAGGGCATAGGCCTTAGGATCACGGAGGATCATGGGATATCAGGATGAGTCTAGATTGTTTGTGATCATTAGGGATCAGGTTTGGTTAGCTGCGTGTGTCTCTTTAGAGTGCGTTGAGTTTCGGGAGTGTCTTGTTGTTAGACGGAGAGATATATCTCCTGGCCTGTCCGTAGTTAGAGAGAGAGCGGCCATCTAGTCCACCGTTCCTCCATCCTTGATCGCCCCGCCCAGAGTCTGTTGTGATCGCACTTTCGTTCCCTTCATCTTTTGTGCTTTCCATTAGTTTTATCATGAGTATCCGGAGGACTACCTCCTGTTACTCAAGGGCGCCATCTGGGACGGGGATATACGGCACCCTCCTCCGTTAGACCAGAATAGCCTACCCTTCCTTAGGAGTGGTCAAGCACAGCAGTGCCGTGACCACCAGCTTGACCATCAGCTATGCCAACGACATCGGCTCCAGTGTCCATAACTACCACGAAGATAGCATTACTAATTTCTCTATGAAGTGGGCTATTCACCCTTATCACGACAAGTCCGGTGCCTGCTCCACCCTAGGCGACTCAAGTGCCTGAGTCGCCAATGGCCTCGAATGTATCCGCGGCATTATTACCAGCGGTGCTGACTGGACGTATGCCATAGTCATTACATATGCGCGAGCATCAACTCGATAATGGTAGGAATAAAGCTCAAATACTCCAGGGACCCACTTCAACACTTACCTCTGGGCCCAGACGCCACTACCGAATTCATTTGCGACGAAATTCACTGATTTATCCCAGGGACGCTGGAGAGATTGTAAGAAGTGGATCCATCTCCTTTCTCTTCTACAACAAATTTCAAAGAAAGAAACCTTATGTAGATACTTCTGCAGAGAACAATCCAGAGGGGTTTTTTTCTTCTTCTTGAATCGGGTATATCTGTAGTAAACCCCACTCCACGAATCACGAAAAGTGGCTCTCTTTCCGGCTCCAAAACAGGCAAGATATAATGCCCAGCCATCGACCTGGAAGAGTATCATACTCGAGCGTAAGGGTAAGTTGGGCGAAATACTATTGCCGGCCTTGGAGCTTGTTTTTGATCCTGGTAAGATGGGCCCTATGTCAATCGCAGGATTTCCACCCAGACCTGATTTACCTCCCTCTCCTCCCATCTCCGTGTTCCCTGGCCTAGTCAACAAACACCAATCAAGCAGATATGATTCTAAGTTATAGATACCGCCCTTTGAATGCAAGTAGTAGTAAAGTCAGACTGGTGATCCTATAGGTCCCTATGCCTTCTTGTAGAGGGGGGGGGGCACTACACTCAGAAAGAAAAAGTTACAGTTGCGCCCGGCTTTTATCATTCACCCGTTGCAATCATCGGAAATTGCTCGGGGCTCCTAATTTGTGTGGGTCTCCACATGGATTCTCTACCCGTTCCGGAACTACGCCCGACTTATGTTCACCCCGAGTGCCTTGCTTGGTTCAAGGTTCCAGAGCTTGTGTTTTCAGTGAGGCAAATTTGGACAAACCTGGTATGGTCCTGGGGTGTTTCTTTTGGGGGGATTAGAGAGTAGGTATAGTGTGACGCTTGCAAGGATTACTTCCGAGAAGGGTATGGCTGGGGTTGCTCTCGGGTGCGACAAAGTATTCGTGGGCGGGATGGCATACCGGTAGTGTGGGATTCGGCTCCGAATTGTGAGTATTATGCTTTGAAAGCTTCAGGATGGGATAGGAATCTAGTTCTTCCTTCGGAGTCAACCATATATTAGAGCTCCTGGCCATTCCGAAAAGCAACAAACGCCGCATTTCAGGGGAAAAAACTTGAACTTCAACATTTATCTCATTACTTAACTTATCCATCACCCCCGCCACCGTTGCTATTCTAACATTCCACACCCAGCCCGAAGCAGCAAACTAGGGAGGTAAAACCGAGTGACAATCTATGAACTAATCATATGCCCATGAAATGCTCCAAGAGAACAAGAAATAGCGCCGTACAAATTGCAATCTTCGAAGAAAAGGAGAGAAGAAAAGAAGCAAAGAGAAAAAGAAAAGATGGCCAGCATAAATCAACCCCACCCAACCAATCAACATACCTATCAACCCCTTGTCTCCATCATCAAAAGCTATCAGCATCTCTCCGATAAGAGCGTCCACATCTCGCTGCAGCCTTCACCTCCGCTTGCATACCCGCTCATGAGCTCTTCATTTACCAGCCCAATGTCTTCAGTGGCTGTGCGGTCTCCCGGCTCTCTAGTCTTATAATGGGCCCCGCGCAGTCTCCACTCCTCACCGTATACCGGCCCATGCAGGGTGAACAGCTCAACGAGTTCTTTTTTGCGGCTAGCAAGGGTGCAGAGAGGGTCCGAGTCCAGGAGGGTGGGAGCATATATGTGTACATCTCCAGTGCCATAGTCGCGGCTCTGGTCGGGTGCGCCCTCATCATCATTACCAGACGGAGAGGAGGAAGGGATTGGTGTTTGAGGAGGTGTAGGTATGGCTCCGCTATTTCCACCTCTATTTCTGCCCGGGCTCCTTCCCCGCTTTGGAGCGCTCTCGATAAGCGCGACCGGACCGACACTAGCGCTATCCCTGGGTGATCGAATATCGCTCCCTTTATTTCCTCTGAGGGAGCTCTCGCTGTAGGTTGTCCAGGATTGTACCTCGCTGCGGGTGCTTTCGGGCGGTGTTAGTGGGGATGTTGTGTTCTGAGAAATGGATGATGTCCTCTTCGAAGATACAGCGGGAGTAGGCTCGGAAGTCCTATGTGGAGTTGTATGTGGAGACACTGAGCGGGACGGAGGGCGAGGACTGGAAGGCGAGGAGTAGTTTGGGGTGTATAGGCGAGGGGTATTTTTTCTGGAGAGCGGGGGTGGGGATGCATCGGTGCGGAAGGTGGTGTAGGTTTTCTTTTTTCGACGGCGGGTGTTTTGGGTTTTTAGCCAGGTTATGAGTGCCATTCTTGGAGGATCGAGGACAAGATCCTAGGATAGGCGTGGGGGGAGGAACGAATGAAGGAATGAAGGGTTGAATGGATATATTGCTGGGTCTGGGGGGGATAGAAGTGGTTGCTAGGGTGGGGGTAGAAAGAGGGTTTGCGGGCAGTGCCAAAGAGGGAGCCGCTGGGAGGAAGTGTTCCGTTTTGGGCAAAACGTGGTAAGGACAACTTGAGCGGGTTTCGTCCACGTGACCCCTCTCGCTCCTTTCTTGTTTCTATAATACCTGTGAGAAACAAGGTCATAGGTCAATTTATCTCCCAAAAGCCCCTTTCATTTAGAGGAGTTTTTTTTTTCCTGCTTTTTTTCGTGCGGTTTGTTCACTTCGAGTTAACCGGGAGAGGTTAACAAAGTGTATCTGTGACAGTGTATCAGAAAGGAAAGGTGGCTTCGATTACAACATCATACGGCTCGAAACATCATTTTGGAGATCATTTTACCAACATACAAATCACCACCTCAGCACCCTACTACTAACTGGCTTGTCAATTACATTCATCATCCGTTGTATAATATATGTTATCATTGAACATGTTGTCAATTCTATGGTTTATTGGTGAGGGGTTTGGTTGCTTTGGTCTACTTCTGGGTTGATTGGGTTCTCAGAGGTGACGATGATATGATGTCCTCACTCGAAATCCCCTACAACCGGTGGTCGGCTTTTGCCACCTTTTTCTTAGCTTAGCTACTTTACTGAAGTTCCGCCCCCCCCTCCCCCCCCTTCGCTATCCCGATGGTGAGGAAGCGAATCCCGCCGAGTCCCATTTTTGTAATGCAATAGAATCTTACCGATGCCCGCAATTCCATCCCCTTGAGACTCCCGAAAAAAACAGCCATGGGTCAATAGAATTACTCTTTCCTTGCCCAAAAAGCCCAAAGTCAATTCATCATGGGTAATTGAGATTTACAACAGAAAAGGGTCTAATCTTGAAATTCCTTAACCGGCATATTTGTAAACTGGAGACATGTTTAAAATAACTTTTTGTTTACGATACTTGCATATTCCGGGCCTAGGACACCAAGGTCTTGTAGGGAGGCCAGCCCTCTACCCACCTCGCCTATGCTCTCCTCGCTTTTTTCGCTTTTTTCTTCTTTCCGCGCGGCTGGCTCTTCACCTAAGCTAGCCTCGCCACTGCTGCCATGGTTACCTTATCAACCTGAATAAGAGCAACACGCACGTCTCAAGACGTCTGAGCTTCCTATTTCAGCTGAGACGGGAGAAGGTATTGTACTAGTAGGATATAACCACACCACACTATACTTAGAGAGGAAAGTCGGACGTCCTGGGACGTATTGCTCCTATTTACGTTAATACTGTTCTACTATTCAAGTTAATGCTGTATTCACTACCCTATTAACTGGTTAAATTCGACCCGCCACTAGAGACAACTAATCTGTGTCAGATTAGTAGCTCCAGATGCGATCATGCTTCCTAAAATTGTTTAATATTATTTACCTCAGGTTGAGAATAGATACAAGTTTAATTTAAGCATGAAAGGAGGAAAGAAGCAAATGGGATATAATATGTCAAACTGAGTGCGCCTCTACTATATCACCATGAACATCGCAATCATCCGCTCCATCGAATTCTCAATCTTCTCTTGTGACTGCCTAAACCCTATCTAAACAAACTCTAACCTGTAAACTAACCTTATTCTGAGCTATCCGGGGGGTCGAATTTGAATAGCCAATGCTGCATATCATCCAGGGCGCTCCGGATTGAATACCCGAATGATCGAGCATGACCCACCTCCGGGTCCACACCCGCGGGTCACAGACCCTCAGGCTTCCCGATTTTGACCCGGCATTCCCAGCGCAAGCATCCAGCCCATCTTAAATGCGACAACCTGGATATCGTACAGAGGCACCTGGTTGCCCCGGATTTCTCTCCCCCAGGTTCTCCGCCCCCCCGCCCCCCCGACGGTTCTTTCAAGATTTATAAAAACAGAAATACACCCCACCGTCCAGGGTTCTGGCATTTTTGGATCGGATGGAAAAGTGGAAATGTCTAATAACTTGGAAAATAGATTCGGTTCCCCGGATTTTTAGGCCATTATAGCCTAAAACCTAAAGTCTGAACCACAGCTCCTCGGAGGGACGGTTGGTACATACCACAGCTGGTCCACTTGGTAGGAACACAGGTCAAATGTCTCTCCTCTTCTCTGTCCCTATAACCGTCTTCTTCTCTGCTAGTAGAGCTGCTGATGTATACTGGTTCCAGATTCCGGCTGGTTCTTACTAACGGACCTCGGGGGCTAGGGGTCGAGCCATTTTCATTCCTGGCATGATATTTATTTCTGTTATCATACCCCACTCCTTAATCAGACCCTAGGAGGGGTGGTCGCTTGCCAATAGGGCTCGCTTATCACCTGATTTCGATTTTTCAAATAGGCATGCATTTATCACCCCCCCCCCTATGTACCCCGTTGTCCCGGGTAGTTTCTACTAGGTATTTTGACCATCCGGAAAACGGATGCGAGTGTGCTGTACGGAGGTACTACGAGTGAATACTGTAGGTATCATACCGCCCCGCACGCACAGGCCATTCTCCCCTTTCCCCGATCCCGCTAGCCGGCACCGGTGCTTAGGGGGATAAGCTGACCCTTAGTTTCTCAAATATCTTAGGGATCGCAATGGAGACCGTTGCCAAGGGGGAGGTGTTTTGGAATTGGGGTTGGGATGTGCTCAAGCATCAACGGTAGACTGAAGAAGAAAGGGGGGACCATCAAAGCGAAGGGAGCGAACGGAGCAATCAAACCTAATTTCTCCTGCTGATTGGTTAGAGTGTTCAGATGATCTTAACCGGCCCCGAAAGCGGCACTAGTACTTGTACTAGAGTAACGGTAGTATGTTGAGAGCTACCCCTTGGCCACGGTCTCCATTGGTCGCAGATACTATTACCATTCCCAATTGGGATCCCCCCATTTGATTGCAGTAGTGATGCATATATGATAACTTAGTGGCGGGTAAAGCGAGGACCCTTGGGGCTGGTGTCACCCCAAAGTGGCTGAGGTTGTACGATGGCGGAGGGCACAAATGTTTTTTTCTTATGATATGCATAGAAGAAAGACTGCATGCAGGTATTGTACCAGCTCTACTCCAACACAAAACTCTACCGAGGCTCATTGCCCTAGGTTCCTAGTTGTGGGGCATCCTAAGCCCATAGCCCTTGGAGCTAGCTTGTCCTATGGGGGGCCAGGGCCATACAATTCTGGTGGTGTCATATCATACTGGTCGACAAAAACTGGCCCGCAGCCTGGCGATCTTGGAAAATCATGACATATGTACGAGTACAGGTAACTTACCGAATTATCGGGGAAAAAACTTTAAAAATAGTTCCTCTGGCAGCCCCCCAAAGGACACTTTTGGAGAGGCCCCCTAATCACGTTTACATTCTTTCTATTTTATTAATGCCTTCAAAACAAATGACTGGAATTATGTTGTAGCAGGTAACTTGATGGATTAGGACATCTTCAATTCCGACTCTGGCCACAACCACGGCCCCCAGGATCATCTCATAGAACGGTTCTCTAATTTATCATTCAAATAATATGATTTCATTAGAGAAAATTATATTATACTTTCTCAGGAAAAGGCTATTCCCAGTTTGGGAATCTGGGCCGGCATAGGCGGAAGGGTAGGCTTTAGTTGTCCAGAATATATTGATGAACGAAAACTAATCAATGGCCGTTAGCGGGCAACTTCTAGGTGAGAACACCGGTACATACTGGCGATTATGCTGGGGTGCGTACCATATATCCCCCCCTATCCTTTGTCTTCTACTTCCCCCTCTATGCCCACGGTCAGTTCTTTCTTGTCTCTTGGAGGGGTGGACGGATGGGTGGAAGTAAGGGGTGGAGCGGGTCATCTACGAGCAGATATTAGCCCTCCAGTGGTTGTGTAATATATAATCTCGTGAAATCCCAAGTTTCCATTTCCTCTTAGGACCCTCCTCCTCTCCTGTTTGGTCAGGTAGGGAATTCTTTCAATCTTCCATCTGGTTAATTTTTCGTTTCCATTTCCATTTTCATTTTTATCCCTAACCCTCCTCCCTCCCTCCTCCCCACCCCATCTCGCCGGCGACTATCAAACAACTAAACAATCAACGAACAACCCAAAGAAAAAAGTCTGAAAAAAACAAATTCAACAATGTCTAGCGAAAAAGTAAGTTACGATGAGGCCGACAATTCAAGAGCTGTTTCTCCGCATGAAACCCCTTCCGCTGCAGAATCTGGGGTCGATGTAGCCTACGAGAAGAAGATTATGTGAGTTTTCCAATGTTTTTGTTGCTCTTTTATCAATAGCTCTAGCTAAACTGATGCGCTATACAGCCGCAAGGTTGACATTCGTCTCCTTCCAGTTCTCGCGGCCCTCTATTCCGTCGCCCTAGTGGATCGTACAAACATGGCTAGTGCAGCTATCGCTGGCATGGCGAAGGACTTGAAGCTCTATATAGGCAGTCGGTATTCCATTGTTCTATTAGTGTTTTTCATCCCCGTAAGGAAGCCTTCATTTCTTTCCCTACTAATTTTTGCAAGTAAAATTGGTCAACTAATATGCTGGATGGGCAGTATTTCATTTTCGAGCTTCCCAGCAATCTTGTTCTCAGAAGAGTTGGGTCTGCAATTTGGTTGAGTTCAATTGCGTTCTCCTGGGGAGTTGTGACAATTGGCATGGGGTTCATTAAAGATTGGAGGATATTGGCTGTCTGTCGTGTTCTGTTGGGGTTTTTTGAGTCCGGTGAGTTCCCCACCTCCCAGGCAGATGGAGTGAAGTGAGAAAGGTGATTAATTGTTTTTCTCCGCAGGATTCCTCCCTGGCTGTGTCTACTTGATCTGCTCATGGTATGTCAGATATGAAGTGCAACAACGGTATGAAACTTCCCTCACTTTATAAATTGATTTCTGATACACGGGATTACTAACGCTATTATAGACTTGCCGGATTCTACCTTCTCACCAGTCTCATTGGTGGATTCTCGTCAATACTTGCCTACGGGCTTATGCAAATGGACGGAATTCAAGGACTAGCTGGATGGCGGTGGATCCTTATAATTGTAAGTTCTGAGACATCAATGTGTGTTCTTCATGAATCGCTGTTAACAAATATCTTAGGAGGGCGTTATTACCGTCGCAATTGCTTTATTGGCATACCTCTTTGTCATCGACTTCCCGGACAAGCTCCTCCAACGCCGCAAGCCATTCTTGACCGTCTCTGAGGTTGAAATGATCAAATCCCGTATCAACCGAGACCGTGATGATTCCCAGGCAGACCCCATAACCTGGGGCATAGTAGGCCACCACCTCTCAGATTGGAAGCTCTGGGTCTAGTAAGTTTCTTTTCCCCTGCTTGTTCAATGTCACCTAAAGTTGCGCAAAGCTTACGTTTTCCCCAAAAAGTGCCTTGATGTTTATGAACGCTGCTGTCCCAGCCTACGCATTAGCGTACTTCCTACCAATCATCCTCAAGGGGATGGGATACTCCACGGGTATGGCCCAGATAATGTCTTCCCTGCCATATATTCCAGCGGTGGTGGTCGGTCTCACCCTGGCCTGGTGGGCCGACAAGACCCACCTTCGAGCGCCGTTTATCGCACTTGGTGCTGTTCTCGTCATTGTCGGGTTGAGCATGACAGCATATTCTACCCGCCACGCCATCCGCTACTTTGGTGTCTTCATTGCCTTAGCTGGCTCACAGAACAATATCCCAGCAGTGCTCGCCTACCAAGCAAACAACATCCGCATGAACTCTAAACGCAGTGTCAGTTCGGCATTGCAAATTGGCTTTGGCGCCATCGGAGGTGTCTTTGCCAGTACCGTTTTTAGGGAGAAGGATGCCCCTAACTACCGTAATGGACTCTGGGCCACAATCGGCACTCAGCTCCTAACCTTGCTATTTTTAGCCTGCATGACGGTTTACTTTAAGAAGAAGAACAGACAGCATAAGGAGGGCACTCTGGACAAGTTTCTCGAGAACCATCCAGAGTTCACTTATACTATTTAGTCTTCCTTCTTGCTTGCTACGTTTTTTTCGCGGTCCATGGGTGTCCAGTTTTTTTTCATTTCATGATGTCTGCCTTCTTGTTTTGTGACCTAGAGGGGTTATGTTGAAGGAAAGGATGTCATGTGTGAATTTAGCCGACTTGTGAGAATGCGAGATGATCGTTTAACCCTTTTTTTCTTCCCCACCTCTACGTGATACTATGGTGCCGCATTGGTGCGCAACGTTTGTGTTGCGGGGATGAAGCCTGCACTTTCTTTCTCCCATGTGGGACGGACATGTTTCCCTGAACCCATGCACAGCGTTGCAGATCCCCTGTCCGGCATAAAAAATTTACGTGCCATGCGCTGGCATCCCTTCCTGCCTTCCTCACACAACCCACGCTTTTGGTGTGAACCCCGCGCCAAGAATCACAAATGATGACTCGCCTCACTGCTCACGAGCAGGATAGATGTAAAGCCCAGCCATCGACATGGGAGAGTACATTGTTTCGGGGGGGTTTTTTTTTTGTTTAGCGCTTGCCGTATGGGTGAGCGCGTTGATGATCTGTGGGAACTCCAAATGGATGGTGGGTGTTGTGGGATCCGGAACCACCTGTACAAACCCGCTGCACTTGTTACTTTTTTAATTTCTTCGGTCCTCCTGACCTCGATGTCTTCCCAAGAGCCTGAGCTAAGTGCTTGCCGTACCCCAACCTGTCATCATCCTAGTTCCTAAGGAGGGCTTTGGCTGAACATCAAGGAGGTTTGTATTCTTCATATCGTATATGGATTCATAGCTTCTAGGGGGCGGGGGGCGGGTGAAGGGTCTTGATCAATTGGACATACAGCTAGGGTAAGATATGGGGGACTTGGACTAGTGTGGTTGTGTCGACCACGTGAGGAGAGAGAGAATATAATAGGAGGCGTATCACAGTATTCGTGGTGTCGAAGCCTTTTTTTAAAAAAAGAACTGCTATTGCATTCAAGAAAATAGGGAGTTTTTATAGCGGGATGCAATTATAGCCCTTTTTATTTTTTTATTTTTAAAAAAGCTTTCGACATTACGGGTAGAAGGGTGCCCAACTTAGAGAGTGTGCACACGTACAGTACTCGTACAATACAGTAGGGTAGGGTATCACAAACCCAGATAGATCACTATCATAATATCATGCAATGACATTATTACACTACCGGGTCCACTTTTCCCACCTATCATTGATCGAGAAAAAAAACCCCCCCCTAGAGGATTTGGGTCCCATCCTTATCGGCAGAATCAATTCTCATATAGCGCTACTGTCATGCCGGAAGAATTCTGATACACGGATCATGCTGTATGACGTTTGGGTCGCTTCTCTAACCACGGTATGCTCTACTGGGGACTTTTTCCTTTTTTTCTCTTTTGAACATATGTGCTCTAATACTATGAAGCTATATACCGATCTAGTATATACCAGAACAAAGCTCTGACCATATATATACTTGAGTAATGTTAATTATTTTTTTCGTTCCCATGGCTAATGCACCTGACGAATCCTCCGGGTATGCACTCACAGGTTGGAAGGAAGAATGGAAGAAAGAAAAGAATAATCCAAAATGGCCTAGTTAAAAAAATGTTAAATTGAGAGAAAGCGAAGTCTCGATGTCAGCTTTGATTACTCCCATTGGAGGATTACTCGTGTCACGGCCGCTTGTGGACTGGGTATAGCACATAATTGGAGGGGGTGTTCGGTGAGGGTGTCTGTTTTCCTAGTATTTCATACAGTTCTCGTAATGTTGGAGCGTTTTTAGTAAGGGCAGCTATGGCATAAGTTGGTCCCTTTTTTGAATATGGATGGATGGCATGCATGCATGGGATTGCAGCTCTTTTCCTCGGGGGCGCTTAGACGCTACGAGTATTTGGTTTACTATACTATACTGTGCATTTATTTCTGTTTTGTTTCGCGCTGCGCCAGTCGAATGTTTATTGCCTGTTGAGGAGCGGCGGGGAGATTAACTCACCACCCCACGTTCCGTTTCGTAATCGCAATTGAGCGGGTTTTGGATCGCCAGCCCTTCTTCTGCTGGGTGATTGCGTAAAATACCGTAGGGTGCAAGGATGGGGGAGGAGGATCAGGGTTGGGGACAACGGCAGCGGCCCTAAAAAGCCAGGATGGAGGGGCGGAGAAGAACTCTACCGAGAAAAATATCACGGATCCTCCCACTCCCGTGACCCTTCTCGGAACGCCGGACTCTATGAATAGAGGCTCGGAACCCCCTCCGCCCGCTAAAATACCTTGGTATGCCTTCGAAGAGTAGTCAATTCCTATGGAATATATGTACTGCATGTCCTAGCTAACGGAATTTCTGGTACCCACCGTGAAACTATAGTATCACAAAAGCAGTATCTGGGAGAATGGGGGGATGGGAGCGAGGGCCTAGTCAAGGATAAAAGGAAAGAGGGCAATTCCCATCTGGGGGAGGGGGGTAACCAACCTTATATTTCGTGATATTGAAGCAGCAGGGAGGAGCACACCTAGTTGCGGATCCTCGGACCTGGAGACCTCGCAACTTCGTAATACTCTTTGGCAAGATGCAAACAGCGCGCTACCGAATCTTATACTCGAGTACGCCAAATGGCGCTGGGGGGCAATGCATTTCCTTGCCAAAGTCGCTTGTCAAGTTGTTTTCGGTTGGCTCGTCCTTAGGCGGTCCGGTTTCGGCCTCGTGGGGAGTGTGATATGGTAGGCTGAGAGTGGAAGTTTTTTTTTTTTGTTCTATGATACCATCACATTTCTGTTCTCGATAAGGTGGGGGAGCGGCGTTCCAACTATTGGGGTGGTGCGGTTAGGATCAAGCTCTTCCCGTTCCGGCACCAACTTGGGCTGTGATCCCTCCCGGCCCGGACAGCTAGCGGGGGCGCTTTTTGGCTCGGGGTATCTAATTTGTGGGGGTTGACGTCCTCCTACATTAGCAGTAGCTCGATTACTACAGTATTACCGAGCTCCCAGCAGCCTAATGTCAAGCACCCATCCCCGGCCAGAACAGGGCTTTTGTCTATACCACATAATCTCAAATGATTGAACAGGCTATTATGTCTTTGGAGTCGCCTCCTCCTGTGGATCTATCTTTTTTTGTCTCTCGGAAAGGGCTGGGTAACTCGCCTGTTGCTGTGCTTTTGGCCCTGTTCTAAAAGAAGGAAACTTTGTGCCGCCCAGCACACGACTCAATTATTTGGGATTCTATCGTATATATAGAGGGGGCCTCGGTTTTGGTTCTTTGTCAGAAGCTTAAAATATCAATTCAAGTCACAAATGTCACCTTATTCAACGCCACACATCCATTGACAAAATGGATCGAAGGACGATCTTGTCATCCAATACTTGCTTCAAGAGCAGTTCGGCGGATACGCGGTCACCGCACTAACCCAAGAGTTTCAGCGCAAACAGTTTCGCACAATCGGAGGGTCCCCATTTTTTCCTGGGCTTCCAATATATCTCTAACTACAACTATAGTTGAGATGTGGCGCGTCACACTGGCCGACTGTGCGAAAGGGAGATCCCTGGCTTGCCGGGAACCGACAAGGTTAACCATGTCTCGGCCATTGCTGGTAGGGGCTCCCCAAAGTGGATGAGTGGAAGTTACTCCCGGGGGTAAAATGGATCAACAGGAGGTAAACCTTCTTTTGTCCACACTGTCGCTTTGCCCTGGTAAATAGCATCTAGATTTAAGGCGGTGGGGGGGTTTTCGGGATTTCTTAGTTCCGGCGATTTTAACGTACGAGTACTTCTGCTGCTGGGGGAGTAGGTGAGCGCAGCTCACCCTGCTGTCGCGGCCGTTCGGAATGGGAGATCTACGCTGAAGTGGCCGTCACGAGTGTCGATCTATACCTTGGTCCCACTCTGCTTCGCAGCCATGTGTTATTGTTTTGGGTCTTGGTTTCCACGGTGGACCACTGGGTCTTGCAGGGCTGCATCTGTGTCAAGGGAGACCTGCAGGACTCTATTATACAGTGGGTATCTCTGTCGGGGGGTCGCCAAGATGTGTTTTGCAGTCCTAATGCCCCTACGGACCGTATTAATACGTTTCGGACACATGTTACCGGAACCCTTTCTACGATATCCGCCCTCAGTTTATGACCCATTGCGTTGGGAGTCGGGTTCAATTTAGGTCTTTGCGCCGGGATTTTTACTTACATACCTCATCTCTACAGGACTTATAGATTCTATTACTGTTTAATACAAACTGCATTCACTTGACTCGTTGCACTCGGCTGGATAAAATCCTCATGGCCGATCATTACCTCCGCGTCCATTATTTTCAACAGCAATCTAATGATCGAGACGGTGACAAACAAAATATGGTCACGACATAGATATCAATCTCACTCCGTCCGAGCCTTTAATTTGCGCCCAAGTAGGGCCAAGTTATCTAATCATCTATCCACTCTTCGGAAGGGCTGAAGAAGTTTTTTGCATTGTCCCCGGTGTTTGCGATACCCTATCCTTAATGTTAGTGCTTAGTAATAGGTTTTGTATAATGCTGTTTTCATACTCCTAGTTCAAGAACTAATCCCCATAAATGTCTATCTAGAGGGGAGTAAAACAATTTAATCTATGGTTAGGCCAAGGAGAGATTCGCATGCTAGTGCAAGTCTTGTTGAAGAAATTTCAACAAGGAAATAATAGGGAATAGTGTTCCTCACCTTTATACCCGAGTTAGAGGCTAGGCGTCGGTTTTTACTGACTTACTTGGTGGAAGGCAATAACTTTATTCCTTATCACACTACTTATTCGCAAATTATACCATGCTGTGCGGTGCGGTGGGTCTACCGGTATTCGGAGAAAGAAAATTGATCTTGAGAGGCTTTTTATTTGTTTGTTTGTTCATTCGTTCATTCGTTTATTGCGAGAGCCCACCCGGTCCCCAGAGCGCGCGCCCAAGAGTTCATACTACGACCCAAGGTGAAAAGAAGACCTCATCCTAGAGTTGAATTGTCTCAAGTAGAAAAGGAGGAATGGGAACTCCGCCGACCAACCTCTGCTTCTCACCCAACAACCTTCCAGGCCAGACATCTAAAAACAAACAAAACATACCTCAACAAGCCTACAACGGTTGATCTTAGTTTGAAAGCCCCAGCACCGCGTCAAGGTGTCAACCACGCTGGGGTCCCACGAGCCATCCGCTGGTTAGCCAACCCTCGTTGGACGGATGATAGCCAAACCATGGTAGAGCCTGTTTGGATACAACTGTTCCGTTCTGTTCTCTCATACAAATGACCTTTTCCCTTTTGTTTCAAAACGGAGAGAAGATCATTCTCACAGCGGAAAAGGTCGTCTAACGGAACGGTCCCATTTTTCCCAAACAAGCTCTTATACCATGGCCTAAAGTATCCTTCCTGTCAGGCACCCTCCGTGCGAGGCGTGTTACCGTGCTCTTGAGCAACAGTAAATACTGCTCGTGGGAGCCGGGACACTCCCGGCGGGCAGGCGCTCTGGCTGTCGCCACAGTCGCAGAGCTCCTCCTCAACAGTGATGCAAATTCCATGGAGAGGAAAGAAGGGAATTCGGGGGGGGGGCGGGGGGAGGTGGTGGTATTTATAAGGAACCGGAGGGAGTGCCAAGGAGTTTCTAGTGGTGGGGTTTTGTGGAAGGTGTGAGGTTTGGGTCTCAAGTAGGGTTCATGAAAGAGTTTTCAAGTTGCCATGGTTCCGGCCGCCCTTGCACAGCACAACACTTCGGCGGATGCAACACGGGGCTCCTTGTCCGGCGGGTCCTTTGCCGACCTCACCCAAACATCTGTACGCCGCGCCGGTTAGAAATACCCGAGCTATAAATCTCCTAGAGTGTCGTACGAGTATCATACTTCTCCTAGTGAACCCAGGATCTTCTGTATGAGGCTAGGGCACACACCTACCTAGAATCTGAACGCAGACAAATATTCTATATTGCTTAAGACATCACACAAACTCTGTGCTTCTCGGTACGAACAATTTAGGGACTTAGTAGTCACACTCGCCATCTAGGTAAAGACTGCTCGACACTTCCTATTAGAACCCAACTTGTTACTTTATATCATCATCTTATCCTCGAAGTAGACAAATGCTAGAACGCTCTCTCCCGTCATGCCTTACGAGTGCTCCGCCCTCTAGAGCCTGTACTTATCCTCACTACTCACTTCCGACCCTTCCGGACACAGCGTCCTTCGGATCTCCGTCTCTACCAGCATCTCACTAATCCCTATCCCTCCATGCCAAGGGATAAATCCTACAGCACCAAGCCCCCCCGCCCAGGAATACAAACTAATGAATATCTCCAGAAAATTTTGATTCACGATTCCCGGGGTCCCCCGAAACGTTTCCGGATCCGGTAGGCAACTCCCCAAACAGAACTGCGATAGATGCCCCCCATGATCGAGTTCTATGCGGTAGTCTTATTTTCTCACGATACTACATTATACTAATTCAGAACGCCATGCCTCTGCAAGGTTTTCCAGCATCTCGTCAGGGATGGTCGCTCGCGCGATACAAGGCTCAAATGTCGGAGGTCACACTGAAGGAGTCGGAGTGGAGGGGTAGAGTAATAGTACTGCATTGGCGGAAGGAAGAAAGAAATAGAAAATTTTGCTTTCTTACCTGTTCGTCTATAGAAGCGTCTGAGACTGCTCTCCTTATAACAATCTGCAGCGCTAATATATATCAATGCGACTCCTCTCGCATCCAAGATCCTGATGTCCCAAGCGGTCTAGCAACTAGCCAAACATATCCGCACCCGCTGTCACATTAATATTATAATACTTCCAAAATCAAACAGAAAGGTTTGCATAGTGCGGCGATACGATTTTACATCTGGAAATACAATCTTCCTGCACCGCGCTCTACAGCCATCCTCTACAATGTTAATAGTGCCGCCGAATTTCCCTACATCACGCTAAAATTCAAACTATAAAAAAAAAAACCATCTTCCCACTTTTCTAGAAACGCCAACCGAGTGATATCAAAAGCATTTCAGGTCAAGTTAGCAATACAGATCTTTTTCCCATCAACAGGAGCGCTAAACCTGATGTGTGAGAGTGATGTTCCGGCAGTTGTGAGGTAATGCACCGGTCGATATTTACTAACCAACATCCAGAGTCAGGTGATAGATAGCATTACACTTCTACGAGGTTGAATCTTTCCAATCGGAGAAATACGCTAATTTCACTAGTGTCTGTTTTAGAACGATGTAGGGGGGATTCGGCATTATCAATACTGAAGGGGGGTAATTCGGGTATCATACGCCATCTATTACTTACAAACCCGGTAACGTGGGCACCACCGGAACGTGAATGCCTCGGAACACGCTGGGGTTCTCCCTCCTCGGTCGGTGGTGGGAATTCGCAGGATTTGTGAAGTCCGACCTGAGCACTAGACAGAATCTTAGGGGGGGGGGAGGGAAGAAAGAAACGGAATTGCAACAACAATTTGCTGAGCACGGTTCGCAAACCCTGCCCTCGCTTCCTACACTAACTAGCCAGCCACAGATATGAACGAATGTGGTGAACGGATTCGGGCGGGAGATATATGGTACCAGCTCGCCCAGAGTACTAGCCCGCCCTACCCTCAAAGATCAGTTGAGAAGCCCCCGCCGCTCCCCAATATTTATCATACACTGCAGCTCCTATATAGCGTGCCCACTACCTCTCCAGTGATCAATCCGGCCGCTTTTTTTTGTGCACTCAACAGGACGTAAAAAGACCAGAGCTGGTGGACCCCCTCTCATCCGGAATAGCCCCATATCTCGCGCTAGGACCTTGTAGTTATCTTGCCTCTCACTAATATCGAAACTGACACCTACTACACCCTCCTCCTCCTCCTCCTCCTCATCCCCCCGTAATTACCCCCCCACCGCCCATCCACACACACAACCATCGCAGCTATGCTTCCAGCCATCCATAACGCTCACCAAGCCCATAATATAGCAACGGGGACGCAGGCTTATACCATGCATCGGTAGGTTTAAATGATATACCATTTTGCGGCTGTAAGAGTTTATGCCCTATTTTTCACTGTGCGATAATGCTATCAAAGTATTCATATCAAAATAATAAAATATCATAGGCGTTCCCAACCCGTTTAATCGAAAAAGGAGGACCTGTTCATATCCGAGTCTGCATCTAAAATTACTATGATAAACGATATCATACGATAACTTAAAACTTTGAGCATGACAAAAGAACACGAAAAAAGCCCCAGGTCCTTCAAATAGTAATCATCTAGCCCACCATTGCGTCCCCTTTGCTATGCTTGAACGTTATAATATTATTGTAGATAGCCGGAACCATACGAGTTTAGACGTACGGCACAAGCACGAGTCCTTATTACGGGTTATATACCACAACTCCTTTCCTTTCATATTACTCCATATACTCACGCTATCCGCGAATCGAAATTTTTTATAGAGTTTCACATCAGTCAAGTTTTCAGTTTCTAAAAAGTTTATCAACAAATGGAGACTAAAATGCCTTAAATGCTCTCAACCACTAAACTCAACCTAATTCCGTGCACGTGACATTGTAGCCATTCACTCGTACTTTTTGTCCAGTCTCACCTTTTATCAATGGAAAAAAGCAAAAAAAAAAGCAAACGGGATGGAATGTAATATCATAGAAAATGTGAGTACGGGTAAGCCAAACAAATATGGAAAGAGAAGTGAAAAGAGAAAAAGAAAAAAGAGCACCAAATCAGGCCCACATCTTCCTGAACTTTTCCTCAAACTTCTTTCTGAGAAGCGTGACTGTCTTTAGTACATTTTTGAATCCCGGATCCGCAGCCTCGGAGCTGACCCCACTGCTCCCATCATCGGTAGTTGTACTAGTTACACTCTCTTGGTCATCCTCGTCATCTTGGATATCCCCATCGATGTCATCCCCCTCGTCCTTAAAGTCATAATATGCGCCAGGCCCGTCTTTGATAAAACATATCAGACCCGCCTCTATCGCCGCAAGGGTGAGCGAGAAGTCCTTGAGGACGAACCAAACAGTCCCGGCGGGGATGCCGTGATCTTGATCAAGTTTCTTCACATCGCCGTGGATGTAGAAGTAGTATAGATATCCGTTCACAGTGGAGGAGTCTACCTGGAGATGAGGGACTGACGCGCCATCGATCAAGACCCCGCGACGGACGGAGCTGGTGAGATCATCAACCGAGGTGAAGTTGTCGCCATGGCCGGAGAGTGCCACGAATGATGAGCGGGATTTGAGATTGGGTTCACTGGTTGTTATCTTGCCGCCACATTCGAGTCCGGAAAACGGCAGCACGTTATCCGAGTTATTGCAATACGACTTCACGAAAGATTCCACGTACGTCACATAAGTCCTCAATGTTCGCTCATTCTGATTCTCCAAGAGCTCGGCGGCGGCGTCTGGGAGTGGTGGAAGAGACCTATGTCTAGGAAAGAGCTTCTGATCTCGGCCAAATAGATTGGCTAAGACCAACATGAGCTCTAGGCAAGTGCTGTCGGGTGACTTGTTGATATTCTTGCATAGATCTTTCATGTAGCCATTACAGAGCAAAACGTGCAATGCAAAACTGCTATTCTCAACATAGTATAGGTGGCTCGTCAAACCGGCAAAGTTAAGCGGTCGCCCGTTTGAGTCAAGGAGTTTCTGCCTACGCAAAAACTCGATAGAGAATCGCAAATGGTGGAGAACCTGTTCCTTAAATTCACCCCCTCCAATCACCAGCTTCCCCTGGGTCAGTAGGGTATTAATTGTGTGCTTCGCATGATCGGATTCGTTAGAGTTGTGGAGCAATATGAACAAGCGGAGCACCAGGGAAGTGCTGATCGGGAAATGGCCAATCAAAGATGGAAGTTTTGAGGACATAATCCTCTCGACTTTCGCATGTGAGAAGGCGTGGAATACAACATTTCCCAGATTATCAAATCCACGACGCCCAGCACGGCCAGCCGCTTGGCGGTAATTAAGTGAGTTAAGGTAGACCGACTCTCCCACGAATACGCTGCTGCGGGTTGGCATATTGATACCTAACGAAAGAGTACCGGTAGCGATGACCACGCGAAGGTAGCCCTTTCGGAAGAGCATCTCTACCGCTTGGCGATATTTCCTAACCAAAAATTAGCAGAGCCAAGGACTAAAACCAGAAGCGATAACACACCTATTCATACCACTGTGATGGACCCCAATACCGCGGGAAAATGCATGGACCAACACCTCCGGGATGCCCCAGCGGATTAAGTTATCGATATCAGTCTGTAACTCCGACTTTGTGTGTTTCCTAAAATCGGCAAATGAAAACTCAGGCGATGGATGGCTGGGGTCGAACGAAGACCAGAAGCTGCTGTCATATTCGGCATTCTCGCGCATCTGGTCTGCCTTGGTGGATCCTGGGGGGAGGACTATTTTAGCCTTTTTAGACCCCCGCGAACTCCTGTCTGCCTTGTATTTTTCCCAGTCCTTGATGATTTTCTGCCATTTGGGGCTATTCTCCCGCCAGCTTTTTTCAGCAGTCTCCAGCTGTGAGCAAACCATAACGCAAATTCTTTCACACATAATGCGATCGTAGGAGAACAGAATTGCTGGTAGAGCGTTGGCAGAATGAAGCGTTTGTAGGAGGGGAAGTGTGGTTTTCGCCAGATACTCCTTCGTGCAGCTCGGAGGAGGAAGATCCACAACCAAGGGGCCACTTCCCTCGACAGCCGCCCCACTACCTCTTTCATTATCTCCCTTCTCCGACACATCTCTCTCCGCTGCTTCTGCTGCTAACAGCTTAGCAACTTCTACAAACACAGGTTCCGCGTCCTCCATCCAATTATGAAGGACTTTTTTTAGGTTTTCCTCCCACTCGACCACTTCCGCCTTGGTTATTACTCTTCCCTCGGTGCCGAATACCTCTTTGAAATCAAGAGCCTTCGGGAGGAGACACTCTGGAGTTTGACATTTCGACATCGCCCAATAAAGTTGTAGACAATCCTTCGGCTCAAGTGACATATCGTTCGGCATGCCTTGCTTAGTGTTAGCAAGCGCCGCAACCGGGTGAACAGCCCGCATGTAATCAGCCATTTCCAATTGGTTGAACCTTGAAACTTTCTGGGGCATTCCCTCGAATGAGTTCATTCCGCTCTTCGGACTATACAGGAACTTGCGTAAGTCAGAGTAACGGTATGGATGCTGGACAACAACAAGCTCTACGCCGATAGACTTCTGTGTTGATGCGAGCCAGGAACCAAATTCCTCCGGATTCCCGACGGTAGCTGATAGGGCGATGATCGGGCATGGCGCTAGTAGGAGCAATTGCTCCCAAACAAGACCATCTTCAGCATTGCCGATAGAGTGTACTTCATCAAAGATGATTCGCTTAACTCGGGGCGTCCAACTTCTGGCATTCGAAGGAGACATAAGCATAATTTGAAGAATATCAGGGACTGTAATGAGGATTTGGCATTCATTGGGGCTGTTCATCCGGTAATCGCGTGTATGAATAGCCCAGACCGTCTTCCCGGCATAGCGGTAATTCTTCTTGTACCGGGAGATGACTTCGGCTGCAATTTGATTCACCTGAGCCACTAGTTAGCATCCACCTTTGCGAGCGATTGATGAATTAAAACAGGAACACACCAATGCCTTCGTAGGAGCCACATAGACTAAAACTCCTTCATCGCTCTCTTTGAGAACCTTCTCCATCGCGTAAAATGCGATGAAAGTTTTTCCCGCGCTAGTTGGGGCTACCACGAACAACGAGTTATCCTGGTCCAGCTCATCCAAGACCTTCCTCTGCCATCCGTCAGGTTTGAAGGGAACACGGGGGTCAGATTGAGAGTCCATGTTTCTATCCATCCAGGGCCCACAATGCAAAAGTTGGAATTCCTCGCTCGTCATACCAAGCCTAATATCAAGGGTTTCCCACTTGCCATCCCACACTTTGGCGAATAAGATTTTTCGGTCTGGAAGGGAGGCCAGTGGGTCGCTGGGTGGTTTAGGGATTCCAAAAGCTTCGAATATATTGTTTAAAATTTGATGAACCTTGCGCGTCATACCTCCGGAAAATAGAACAAGGCGAGCTTCGTTGAACAGGGCGGAGGCAGCTGCATAACCGTGCTCCTGCCGCCTACCCCTGCAATAACCAGCCCATATTCGTTGGAGAAGCTGGATCTTATACAACCGAGCTTCCGCCTCGATGAAAGGCCATTCTTTATTTTCAGCGACACCGGAAGCGATCGCCTTTTGTGATGCAGTAAGCCAAGTTTCTAGTCGTGATATAGCACTCTCGTCATCCAAAATGCTTGCAACCTCATCACAGACTGCCTTCCAAGAGTCTTGAAGTTTTGCTTCTCTCCCGGCTTTTTTTGTTGCGTTATTTTGACTGATGATGTCTGCAGCTGAGAGCTTCCCGCTACCTTTCCCTTTAGACGGGCCATCTTTCTTGTTTGGTTTTGCATTCTTTTCCTCCTTGGCTGCTGTTTTCTTTCCTGTAGCTTGAGGTTTTTTAGCCTTCTCTCCCACTGTCACAAGCTTCGGATTCAAGCTTCCATCGATACTATCGGTTAAACTAGACGCATACAGATACATCTGATTCAGGTACACTTGCTCCCATTTCCGCGCCTTGCCAAACGCACGCCTCGCGGCCCTGTCCTGATCTTGGGTTTTTGCACCAGGCGCGACTGCTACAGCTCCTCGCACCTTAGCTACCGGCTTCGGGAGCGCCCTCTGTGCCCTAATTCGCGCCGTAACGAGAGGATTTCTCGGGTTGTGCCAATGCGTTTTTTCAACATATGCTTGACCGCCCTCTTCCTCATGATCCTCGCTTCCCTCTTCAGCCATAATGTCAATTGGGAGTCTGATCTTCTCCAAGTACTTGTCGAATGCCGAGTTGCTGAACGGCAATATTTTGCGCCTCCTGACAGCAGGAAGTTCGGTAAACGATGGATTCGCCGATTTAGAGAGAATCGGTAGTTCAAGGCGCTTACCGCAAAGGGTTTCAACATGACTAGCCAAGTTGGAAAACTTTTCCTTTGCCCCTTCGGATAGTTCTTCAGGTGCGAGAACGAGCTTCAACAGAAGCCTGCCATCGAGATAATCGCACAGATCATTCTGCGCATCGTCGAGGGAAACAGCGCCGATCCTGAGGAGATCGCCCGAAACGATTACAAGCCGTTTCAAAAAATCTTGGATGGGGTTGATAGCAGCGGACACAGCTTCATCGACATCGAAGGGAGCGAGGAACCGCGCGGGGAGTGTAAGCTGGGATAGGAGAATTATATGGATAAGAAAGATGGCAGCCAAATCCTCGTGTCTGCCCTCGTCAAGTTGTAGCACGTGAGCAACGGTTGCAACAGCAAGGCGCTCTCGCGCAGATTGAAGAGATTTCCAATCTGGAGCTTCCGGGTATTCTGGCCCGGGGGGAGGGGTTTCAACAGGATTTACGCGTATATCAACCGGCTCCAAAGTATAGAGATTTGTTTCCAGGACATATGTAAATATCTGTAAAGGGCCAGAGTACGGATTAGCGAGACCGGTCAATCACAGTATCCAGACTGGTGATCACGACGCATACCTTACTATCCTTGAATACGATCTCGTTCATAAGAGCAACGCTGAATCCCAAAGACATCCATTCCCGGATCCCCGATTTCAGTAGCCCTTCTTGATTGAGCCCACCATCTAGACCGCTGTCGGCATATTCTGTTTGTGGGGAATCCGTGGCATCCTCACCCTCCGTATCGCCACCACTCTCCCGTTCGTTGGCACCTCCAGTCTCCCAATCCGGTTTCTTCCTAAGGGCTTTTTGTAGATGGTTTGCATCGGCACCGTCGTGATACATGACAAAATAAGGTCTGGTAGAATCTAAATATCGCCGAAATTTTGGATCCGCGAGACTCTCAAAAGTGAAAACAAGGCCCTGGGGATGGTCAATACGTTTCATGTGCTCGATGATTGCCGAGCGGGCAAAAAGGTATTTCCAGGCATTCCGCTCCGCAGTTGGCAAGCAAGGGATACAAGCGTTTCGAGAAACTGAGGAAAGTGTATTAATCCCATTAGCTCAATCAGACAAACACCCGTCAAGATAAAAGATAGACTCACTGTCCAAGAAAACCACGGAAAATCTACACCGCCGGGCGTTCAACTGCTGTAGAAAGCTCTCGACGACGTAGACGGCATGCAGGAGTTGGAATCCAGTATCAAAATCGATCCTTTCATCCGTAAAAACCCAGCGAAGTAGTGAATCCCCCTCTATTACAAAGAACTCCTCTCCAGCATAATCACCAACAAGATCCACCCGGATTGGCCGCAGCTTAGCGTACCATTCTCTGATGGCTTGCAACTGCTTCGCGGGATCCATGGTTTAATCGGTCAAAACTCAATAGAATCAATGCACAAAGAAAAGTAGGTGCTATTGAAGAAAGCAAAGCGAGGGGATGCGGTAGAACAAAAATTGGTGCGAAGAGGATGATGAATTGGTGGGGCTGGAGTCCGAATTGTCTTTTTTTCGTCGATGTTTGTTGCCCCTCTTTGGTAACCCCTCCGGTCGGCCTGAAAATTTGTGGGATAAATTTTACAGAGGAAGTGCTGCTAGGTATGTATGTAAGCTCCCTCTGTCTGATAGGCGATAGGTTGTCTGTACCCGGCGTTGCACAGCAGATTAAGCGTAAAACGTCAATTGGCCCGGAAAGGGCGGAGTCTTAGGACAGGGGCTTGACGGGGTTGTTCCCTGAAAATCGTTCCGTTTGAAGGGCCTTGATTGGGGATCGAGAGATGATAGAGTCCTGATGGCTGCTGGCTGCCTCTTCCATGTTGTCTCCTGGATGGAATTATTTTCTTTCTCAGTTTGCCGAGCACAGAAAAAAACCATAAAGGAGACCTTACCCCACACCGCACTGGGCGAGGAGAGCATGAACCTTTTATCTTGTATGAACAAAGGAGCCAGCTACAGTATCCGAAGGGGAGTATTGAGCACTGATCCATAAATGTTCTGAGCCTTTGTGCTTTGAGTTGCTGCGCAGTACGGGCAGGCTAATCGCATACCGGTACTCGAGTACTAGTACGTACTGGTAGGCGATCTCAGGCCTTATCGATAAGTTCCGCCCAACACTAGATACCGGCAGCTTAGACTACCATACCGGTACCGTCAGATGCGTTGATGGGCCCAAGGCAACGGACGAGTAACTACGCAATGCTGTCGCCTTGTTTATATGTATTGGGTACACCGCCGTTTTGTGCTAGGTTTATCGTGTAAAGGGGGCATTGGAGAGACCCATGGTCGAAAGGAGAGGGTGACACAAGAATACTGTAATCTGGAAAGCATCAATCTTCAGATGATTCTTTCTTTCCTTATCTCTCTCTTGCTTCTAGAGCTATCGCAGCTCCGATAAAAAAGCCCTGGCCGGTGCCCGCCGGGGAACGCCGAGCCCCAGAAAATGTTACACCGCACCGACCACCAAAATTCTGAAATTCACAATTGGATTGTTACTCACCGGGAAGTTACCCCATCCCACAATAGGCTTAGTTTGACAAGTTAACAGAACTGATCCAACACACCGAGGACTGATCCTATGCTGTGTTGGGAAAACACTAAGCCCTGTGGGCTTTTTCTTCACAGGCTAATCACTGTCATCGATTCTATGATATTATATCTCATAATATTATTATCATAACAGTTCAAGTTTTTAATTTCAATATTTACTCCTTCGTCTTACCCTTGTCTCTAGAGGACCATTTCACCCTCTTTATCCCCGCTCTTCGGATCCACTACCAACATCCTACTGTCGGTTACTAGTCTATGTATGTGTCAATGTAGTTAGACAGTGTTCCGATTTTTTTCCTACATCCATTTCTCTGCTTCCTTGGGTGCTCTTGGGATTATTCGCTTTGTTATTGGGGAAGAGGGAATGTGTAGCAGGTATGATACTTGGAAGAATATGCTAGCGCGCTGTGGTTCCTCTTTCTTGAATAGTGATCATACTGCGTGTGGGAATATTCTACCTGGTACATATGGCTTTTGTCTTCTCACACTGGATGCACCGTACAGTATTTCTAGCGATCCAGTGTATACTTGAAAATTCTGCCAAACACCTCCGACCCCGAATTTCATCCAGAACTTGCAACCTTGATTCAGGCTCTCATTCCCGAAAAGATCCAGCGGCATCGAAGCCCAAACTATTGTGAACTTGAATCCTGAAAGTTAGATCCTCCATCACATTTTCATGACTTTCACAAACCAAAAGCGACCTCCACCGTATAAAACCAGTCCCAGTACCAACCTTTATCCTCACACTTCTAGAGCTTTCCGTAATATATTCCCACCGCCGCCGCCGCCGCCGCTGCTCTAGGTCTCCCAACAATGTCTGCTCTGTCCATCATGGCAAACCAAAATTCATCAAAAATGACAATAATCGCTAACCTCCGCGCCCAACGCAATATCCTCCGACAAATTCGGGCGGAGCTCTTCGAAAGTCTCGCTGCGCTTCTTGAAGTGTACCCGTTTGAAGTCTCAGAGGCTGAAGGAATGTCGGCTAACGGCGAGGAAGGAGGGGAAAGTGACCCGTACGTTCAGATCCAGGTGCTGTATGGTCAGTTGGAGCTGGTTGGGAAGGATGTTATGGAGATTCACGCTGCTATTAGTGAGCTTCTGAGGGATGGAATGGGAAAAGAGGGGAGGCGAACAAGGTACCGGTAGGGAGGAGGGAGTGACTAGGGTGGTTCGGTGGGATTGGAGGTATTAATAGCTAGATTTGTATTGTCGAGTGTGATGGAGTCTTGGCCTGTGTTTTGGCTATGTAAACTCGCGGCGGAGGCTGTGTCGGTTCGGGGGTTATGTCGGGCACGCAGATACGCAGGGGAAGTATACATCAGTACTTCGGTACAGACTGGAATATCCAGAGTGACGTCAAATGTTAATTCTTGTTCTTACACGCGGTGTGTATATCTCTTCCCGACATTATACACGAACCGACATAGCACCCGCCGCGAGTTTACGCTTGCTCTAAAGTAAACTAATCGGGAATGGTTACATATGGTTCGCACCTGATTCTAACCCCTTGGCATGAGAAGAGTTTCACCGGATTATGCAGCAGTTACAAGTCAAGTCAGGTATTGTGGCCAGCGAATAGATAATAATAAGGCCAGCCGTGCTATGAAACCTGTGAAAACGCACACTTAGAGTGATAACTACCCCGCCCACTGAGCCCCCTATACCCCTCCCTCTATACCCCTCCCCCTCCATGCCTCCCCCGACAGCCCTCCTCCAATACCCCTTCCCATAACCCTCATCCCATAACCCTCCTCCCATACTGTACCCCTCCATCCTCAAATACCCATCCCCGCATGCCCCTCTTCTAATACTCGTACCTGAGGTGAGCTCGAACTATCATGCAAACCTTAATTAGTTAGACAGTCTCGCTAAATGTAGCTGCTATCTCCTTGGCTGGTGTAACGATGGAAAATGTTATGCCACCCCCACCATACCATCAGCGCAATCAAAGACCATGAACCCCCAAACCTTCACCACTCACACCCACACCTTCGAAAATACCCGTCGCAACGTCCCCACCCAGTCACATCACACTGTCATGTTTAGCATACATCTACCGGTACAGGTAGTGGACCTTGCTGGTCCAAAATTGCCCTTCACCGAGGGGATGCTTTGGATGCAGATTAAGGAGCCGCAGTGCCAGATCATACACCTCTTGATATAGTCAAACCAGGGAAGAGGACTATGGGGGGCTGAGATTCCTAGCGGATATAGACAGCCTGGCTGGCAAGTCACGAGGTATCTTTTCTCTTTGAGCGTCGAAGATAAAACTTTTCTTTACTTTTATGGCAGCGGCACTCCCTGTGTGTTTAAGTCTGGCCCTGAATGGCCGGCTAGCAAGGGCCCTCAGGCCCAGGGCATTGAATGTGAGGCTTGCCTAGATCAGTCTGGCGTGCGGGAAGGGCGATTATCTGATTATTGTAGCCGCAAAAGCTGCAAGATCTTCTTGGCGTATTCGAAAGAGGCTCGTTGTGAGGTGCTGCAGCCTGCTGACGTGAAACTATTGGGTAGAATGCCGAGGTGTGATACAGTATCTCACAGCCCGGATATGATTTTCTTCATCTATGAAGAGGATCTTGACCTCCTTGAGACCACAACCCTCCTTTCCGGACACCCCCTATCGGTCAAACTTCGGACGGTGTGAACTATCAGGGATTACCGGGTCGTTCAGTGTCAACAGCTTCAACCAAATCGTCCACAAAACCGTACAGGATGACAAGAATCAGGTTCTGCAGTGGTTATCATCGCTGGAGCCACCCAGAAGACATCGACATATAAGGGAGAGCCGACTTGAGGGCGTGGGAAAATGGATTTTTTAAACGAGTCAGTTCTAGAGAGGGAATACGATAGAAGATGGATCTTCTCACTCCGTGCTCTTTTGCCATGGTGACCCAGGAGTGGGGAAGACTCATCTAAGGTAACACAAGAAACCATAGGGAAATTTTACATCACTAACTGCTTGCAATTTTAGCTCTCTAGTCATCGACCATTTTTAGAGTAGTGAACAGGATATCACTGTTGCCGGGCTTGTGCTGTGACTACCTCGATATAAAAGAACAGACCACATCAAACATTTTAGGAGCCATTCTGAAGCAGTTGATGGGGGGTGGAATCATCCCAGACAGTGTTCCCAAGCGTCTAGTCCGTCCGTCTTTGGCCTAGGACGGGACAGACGCCAAGTTTGGGGGCCTTCGCCCGGGACGGACGCCAAATTGTAGTCCGTCCTGATCTATGCCCGGGACGGACGACCGGGCCCTGCAGGTGACTCCCGCCGATTCAAAAGACGGCCGGGCCCTACCGGGAGTTACCATTTCCAGTAAGACTGCAGGGCCCTGCCGTCAACCTGCAGTCCTACGGTGAATATCGAGGACGGACGCCTTGCCCGGCCGTCCATACCAACCCTGCCCGGGATGGACGGGACTATTGGACGCCAGGGCCCTGCAGTCCGCCCGGGACGGTTGGGAACACTGATCCCAGACAACATACGCAAAGCTTTCGAAGATGCGAAGAGGCATTTTGGCGGGGTACACCCGCAGGTTCCGAAGCTTCTCGAAATGCCGAAAGTGGCTATTGGGCAACGGCGAGGGGTGGTTATATGTACCGGCGGGTTGGACGAATCCCTCGCGGCGCATCGGACTCGCCTTCTCAGCGCTCTGCAAGCTATCGTCCAAGAATTGCCAAATGTCCGGCTATTCTTAACCGGAAGGCCTTCATCCAGCCTGAGGTTGAGAGATACTTCCCCAGCGTAGATACCATCCTAGTGAGTCCAAGAAAGGAAGTCACTAATGAACTTTTGAGGACAAAGTTGGGTGGGGACTCGGAACCTGACGCAATGGATGACCGTCTAAGAGCGGATATAATGGAAATTATTCAGTCTACAGTCACGCCATTGGGCACACTTGGGTCTCTATTGGCAAGCGCATCTACCACGACCTAGACTCCATTGGCGTAAAATCGACATCAATCAACCCCTTGAGGTGGCCTTTGTCGAGTCGGTAGTCACGCGTTCTCTCGCCGCCGGGCCCAAGCTGCTCTCTTTCGACTCCCTCCTTGACGATGCCCCCGACCTTCACCCCCCCGATCTCGGTCTCGCAATCGCACCCCTCAAGTACCCCCACTTTGAGGAGACTGCCGCTCTGTACTTCCGCTTTGGCAAAAACGACAAGCGCACAGCTATCCTGACCTGCGCTCATGTTGCCCGAACCTCTCCTGTCTACACCAACACGGGCGGGGGCTAGATAAGAGGCTGTTAATTGCCGGGGGCACCGGGATTATGCCTGCACTGCAATTGGCTGCTAACTTGCTCACGCATGAGACGGAGATATTTTGTGCTGTGCTGAGTAGAACCAAAACCGGGAGTGCTATGGCGGAGGAGGTGGCGGGGTTTGTGTGGAAGGCCCGCGGTAGGGTTTCTCAGAGAGTCTTTGTGGAAGGGTGGGTTCAAGATGTGGAGAGGGCTGAAAGGGGGGCAAGCAGCTGCCGTGGTTTATGGGAGAGGGGGTTTTATTAAGTGGGTTGCTGGTGAGAAAGTGTGGAGGGGGGAAGCCCGGGCAGGGGAAATTGGGGGTATGGTTAGAAAGGCCTCCGAGAAGAGGGGTAGGGAAGTGAAGGTTTTTAAATGTTAATTCAAAGTGCGGGTGGTCGTTTATAAACCGAATTAGTGTTTGGGAGATGTGCGGGTGGTTGGATAGGCACCTATAGAATCTATTCAAGTATTACTTGACTTAAGTTACCCAACTCAGTCCCAAAGAGGCTCACTTCTTATACCATGTAGATTCCATAGTCAAGCTGCCAGCTAGTTAGGAGTTAGATCAAAAAACACAACTGAAGAATTATTTGCCTACCGACAGAACAATAATATTATATACAGGTGAATTTCCACTACAACATACAATCCACTAGTAGAAACCGCAGCTATCTCCTTCCAAGGACACAAAGCATGCATTCACGATAGAATTCAACTCTTCCCCTCTCATACTTATCATCTCCGCAAGACCATAATCCCTCAATAGGGGGCTAACAACTCTCGCCAACCCACCCACAGGAAAAACCCCTTCACAATACACCTCATGCCCAGAAACATCCAGAACCCATTCTGGCCCCGACGACCTTTAACCAACCTCGCTCAAGTCTTTGCGCTCGTCATCGGATAAAACGGCATGCTTAAACCCCTCGACAAGGTCCACGCACCAACCAAAGTAATAATCGACAGTGAGTCTAAAACCACCCCTGTGGCTCATCCAAAGATGCAGAAAGCGAAGCTCTTCAGTTCTCAAGACAATCCAGCAATCTCTAGACCTACAGGAGGATAGTATTCCTCTTGGTCTCTGCTATGCCACAATGCGCCCTCTTCCCATCCTCCTGATCCTCCTTCGCATCGTTCTGGATCTTGGAGAAGCACTGCTATATCAAATGGATAACATAACACTTCTGCAGCAACCAAGAAAAACACTCTTCAGACGTGGTGTCTTCCATGAGCACCTCCGTGCCAGGGTAACTCTCGAAAATGGCCTTCACGAAGAGAGGGTATGAATCCGGGTTCGCGAAGAGCATCTTTTGAACTCTCGGAAGGAGCGCTGAGACGTGGTAGTGTTGGGAAGAGTTGAGAATAGTGTCGGCTATTACGTTTCTGGTTTGGATGTCCATAATGAAGGTGAACTGGGTTATTGCGAGGGCAGGAGGGCAGAGATGGAAGTTTCCGAGAGGATGTTTTGCCCGAGGGGAGTGTGGTATGACGGAGAAACAAAGGATCTGAGTTTGGTGAGAAGAGGAATTGACGGGGCGGAGGGGTGGGGGTTGACCCGGTTGGAAAGAGGAAAAACGAAAAGGAGAGTGGAGGGGAGGCGCGAGGAGAAGAATATTGTGAATTGCGGGGAGAATCGCGGGGAGATGGGAGTTGAGGGGGAGAAGGGAGCGAATGTGAAGAAACTCGAAATCTACCTGGTCCCTAGAAGAATAACCCAAGCTAAATCAGTAGAGTCATTAGCACAATTACCTACGAGTGAGACTTTGTGAAGCCCCCTCACAGAGTAAATCTGAGGAAATCAACAAACAATGAATGACTGTATCGGGTATTGCCGGACGGGTAAATGGAGTATCGGAAGAGGGCGAGGAACATCACGAAATGTCATCGTGGTTTGATGTGAACAGAACGCTTGGCATAGATTCATGGGATAAAGGGGGTCGTCTGAGAGAAACGACCGCAGGCCGAAAAACGACCGCAATTCTTGAGAACAGTTTGATCATTGGGTCTGATTTTTCTTCTTATCTATCTCTTGCTTTCCGAACCAGCTTTAATCATCCGAAAGTCTAGGGGCGCTGTATGATACTAAGAATTTCAGAGTGAAGAATTAGATAAACTCGCCCAAAATAAGAGTCTGTACCCGGCCTTTACCCATTAGAGCACTATACAAGGACACTACCTGTTTCCACGAGCGAAGTACGGTTCTAAACTTCGCTCCCAGCGTGTAAATGTGTCGGGGACAGACTTTATTTTTTGGGCGAGTAGTCCAGTTGTTGTCAAAAACCCAAGCGGCACAAGCCGAGTGTTGTACGAGGTTGGCGACAAAAATCACCGGTGGAATGCCGCTGAACCACACACACGCAAACGCGCGGTAAGCTTGCCTAGCTACTGTGCCGTGGTCCCAACCCTCTTCCAAATATCCAATACCGTACCAAACAACCCCACTAGATACCGTAGACGAAATTCCCAGTTCCCGATCGCATATAATAGTGTAAATATTGCAAACTATTCTTTCCAGTATGGACTAGGCAACTTTTGTTGCGGCAGACTGACAGAAGTGTCAGCTCACGTCATCACCCGTCACTCGGCGGCTCTTCACAAGTTTTATTGAAATTGTGCCCCAATGTGCGAAGTGAAATGGTAAAGACTTTGCGCGACTTGAACTCGCTCTGTGATTCTTGCTACTTAACCAAAGGAAAGGGCCGAATGGCCGAACATATACAGAGAACATAAGTGACCTGATCCTTCATGAGAAGGATCCGGTTTCCCGTCTTCAGCCCGAGAGCGCATCATGGGTTTCAACTGAGTGCGCGCCTCCGACCCAGGAGAGCGCAATGGAGCCTAGCCGATGCGAAATACCCGCCCAGTAGCCGTGACCCAACCGATGATGTCTCACCACGACAAAAGATAAAACCCAATACAACGGAGTGATGTATGACTCGGGGGGAAACGCTTTAGACAAAGCCGTTGTGTGAGGACAATGGAGGACAATAGGCAGAAATTCAACAAGTTTACCCTGCAGGGGGGGGGGGTTCTGCATACGGCACATGGATGGTAAATGAAGGTCAAGACCGTACCACTGGCGGGAGCTTCAGCCCTACAATGCCATCTGGTGTTGAACGTATCCATACATCATAGCTGAAGCGAGCCCCCTTGAAGCCGTTCACGGAAAATAGATATCCCGGCGCAGCTCCTTCCCCACCGAGCATCCGAGATGTCCGTGCGCAAAGGCTTAACTCAACCCACAATTGGTTGTGCCGCGTGCCTGAATCCCCCGAGCCAACAACCAACCAAAACCCATCAGCGAGATGCCCCGCCAAACCCCCCATCTCTTCCTCCTTAACCCACCCTCACTACCCCAACAGCGCAAGTCCAAAACGCACCTCCCCCAGTTCCACACACCCCACCCCCTTCATCATCTCACAACACCCGGCACTATGTGTTCTTCTCCCGCCGAGGACATCTTCGGTTCCCTTGTTCACGATCAAGTCCCCGGAATGGCACCGCGACGGCCCCGCAGAGAGAGTTCTTACCCGATATCCGGCACCCGATGCTCAACAACGGGTTCTTCCAGCGGGGGAGTTAGTGGGCGCATATGGAGCGGCAGGGTACCTTGGAAGTGCTGGAGCTTGTCAAAAGCTGGTTTGATGATGAGGCGGTTATCATGAAGGAAGTTGTGGGCTGGAAGGTTGGCTGCAAGGAAAGGTACAGAGGGTTATTTATTTTGGTGAGCCATATGGAGAAGGGAGATGGGACTGTGCGTTCTGGTCTAGTTATTATAACGCTCTCTAGGGTGGTGCTGATGGGGGTGTTCTAGATTCGCTTCCAGGTGTTGGATAAGCCCGTGGAGAAGGGAAGAACACGGCACTACTTTGACTGAGGTTTATTCTGAGGTTTGTTCTTATCTCGAGTTTCGATTAGGGTGCAAGCTTATAGAACTAGTTTCATTCGTAAAGAAAAGATATTATACCACATCTGTCATTTTCTGCTTTTTCCTAATGCATATTGCCCCCGGCGGGTTTTCTGCTACCCGCTAGCTAATCATCAGTTCCCAACGTTACTAATTAGGCTTTTGTTTTCTGTCCTTCCCTTTCCCTTTTACTCTCTTGATTTATTGCTATGATCGTGAATGTCTATTTCAAGAGGCACCATGAATTCCTCCAGCGCCTATTTTTATAATTACAAATTTTCTTGTATAATATCATCTAGTGCGTTGGGTTCTGTGAGTTCTGAAAACCAGCATCACAGCTTTTCCCAATTGCCTTGTTGTAAAACTTCTCTTCTCAACGTTGGACCCCATTTATCATCACCTCTCTCATTATCCAATAAATGGTAATTCACTGGCACTCCCGACCCGTCAACAAAACCCTGACAAAACCACCACCAGGCTACAATAATAATGCGATCTCTGATGGAGAGGGAAAGAGAAGGGCGAAAAAGATCAACTAAGGTGGGTGGCAAATGGGGAATTTCTTGCATTGGGTTGGCGGCGGATCTGAACAGGGGATTTGATCAGATAAATGAACTTGGTGGAGGAGGAGGAGAAAGTTATTGATATATAGCTATTAGCTTGCTAATTGGGGCTTTGTGCTACTATTCCATATCACCGGCTTTATGCAAACATGCAATACATCGGGTCACTGATGCCCACCGGCCTTGTGGGTGTACAATCTGTATTTTGATTCACTTTATGCTCACTTCATTTATTTTTTATCTCTCTCTACTGCTTTGAGAAGGCTTTTTCATTATTGTTTTATAAGGGATACAAACCCCACCATTTTCCTAGCATTGCACGATACTAGTATACCTACGGGACAACATCATAGAGGAAGCAGCCTGGGTACTTTGCCTTGACCTGCTGCTCGATCCACCAGTAGGGGGTCACGTACGTGATGACAGTCTCATCAGTAGGGCCAGCACCACCAGTGATAATTCCCACAATGCGACCATCCCTAGCAAGGACAACAGACCCAGAGTCGCCACGATCAGAAAACCGCCCATGGTTCTTGTCATAAGGCAAGACTGCGATCTCAATAGAGGTCTGATTAATGCCGTACTCATCGTAGATGCGGGTGAAGGACTCAAGACCATTGGTTCGACCAACAGTGGTTCCAGTGGTTAACCCATTCTTTACAATTAGCAGGCACTTTTCACCATGGACGTCAAGGTATTGAGGGTCACGGATCTCATGATCCTGGACGACCCCGTAGGCCTGAAGGAGGCCATCCTCAGGATAGTAGTAGGTTGCTTGATCAGCAGCCTGAGGGAACATTGTGCTTCCAAAGTCACCAACTGACAGGTTACCGCCTGTTGAGGAAATAAATGTCAATCTGCTAGAATTAAAGAAAAGACAGGTGGTGGAAAATGCAATAAGATGAAGAAGAAATGAGATGGAGACAAAATGAAGACAAAGATATAGAAAAATACATACCAATATAAACCTTGTTACCCTTAAATGTAGACCAATCAATCTTATGGTCATACAGCTCAATCAGGGCCCAGTCTTCGGTGAACCCATAGGGCTCAACAGTGACCGTGACCCCGATCTTCTCTGAGTGCAGCACAAAACCAATGACACGCTGGTCAGGAGTGGTATGGTACTTGGTAACCTCGTTGTGGAGCACATTGACCTCATCAATCTTCTTCATCACTTTCGCCACCAACTCCACATGCTCCTTGCACCTCTCAGTAATGTTCCGGTTCTCTCCCTTGACGGGTTCTCCTAGCCTCTCAAGCACGTTGTTCCAGGCTTCAATTGAGTCAACAAGGTGACCAATGGTATTCATCATAGACATGAGAGCATTGTTGTAGCCCTTATTACCAAGAGCTACAGACTCTTGATGAGGCTGGCTTGGATTCCTGTGCCAGTGTGTCATGCCCGTGTTGGTATAGACAGGAAGGGGACAGGCGACATGGGCACAGGTCAAGATAGCTGTGCGATTGTTGTCATTACCAAGGCGGAAGTAGAGAGCAGCTATACCCTCAAGGTGGGGGTACTTGAGGGGTGCAATGGGGAGACCCAAAGTGGTAGTGAAGGGCTTTCAAAGGTTGGGAACATTGTCGAGAAGGGGGTCGAAAGAGAGGAGCTTGGGGCCCGCACCAACAGAACGAGTAACTACTGACTCGACAAAGGCTACCTCAATTGCTGGGAAGCCAGCCTCCACCAGAATCTCCTTGACAACAGCGGTAGCTGCAGCAGCAGCATCATAGTGGAGGGAATAGGGCTTCACACCAATGGAGATAATGAGGGAACAGAAGGGCTTGGCTGTAACAATCCTATTGTTAGGTAGTTATGCAACAGGCAACGATAGTCGTTTCCTAAGGTAAGCAAGTCTTCCTATTCTACAATAGGGCGTATGGAAATACTAGCTTCTCAGATAGTACGGAACTGGCTTGCTTGTCTTGAGCGATCCGTTGAAGGATACTATCTGGTCAGAGAGTAAGATGGGGTTTATCGTGCTTGGTGGAACTATCACAATGGTCCTATGTTCGTATAGCCCGTCGAGACTATCACAATAGTCTCCGGGTTCTTAGAGCGTAGGCTCTCTTAGAGGAGGAGTGTATGTAAAGAGAGTAAGAAGTAATCGTATTGCAATATCTTGAGTATAGAAAAGTACTTAGATGGTTGCGTGAAGATCCTATCCCTTGGTCGGCTTGTTTTTTTGTTTTTTTTTTGTAATCATGCGTTATTTGTTTTAGGTATGGTTCCGGAAGACTAGACTCGACACCAATTGTCCGACAAAAAATGTGACAATTTTGCTAGTAACGCCAAGTGTAACACCCTTGTAGACACCTCTCCTATGTCCTAAGTACTAAGTCTGAGATTTTAACCTCTTGTTTTATCTATGATATTATCTTTTATCCTGTTTTAATATATTAAGTTGGGATTACTTATTATATTAAATATCATATTGAATAAACTTATGGTCTAAAGCACTGGAATACACATAGAAGGATGACAAATATAATAGCGTTACACTTGGCGTTACAGGAAAAATTGTCACAACTTTTGTTGGAAAATTGGTGTAGAGTCTAGTCTTCCGGAACTATACAAAAAGCCTTATGAAGCTCTAGCTATGAAGAGAAAAAAACCTATAAGCCCAATCACAACCGCCTGCTTCACCTCATCATAGGAAAAATCAAACCTCCCGAGACGATAGAAGAAACCTCCCCGCCCAGCACCTAAGACTCACACCTCAGACGGGTAGGGAAACAACTCATAGAAACGTACAGGAGAGAGACCCAAACCCTTCAGCAGGCCCCCTGGTAACACTAGGAAAAGAATCAAAGAAATGACCAGATGTAACTACTATTGCCAATATGCCTAACCAAAAGGCCCCACGGCTAGTCGCCGGAAGGGGCAGGCCGGTTCATGGTGGAGACTGACCGGAATATGGCGACGCGTCGGCGTTTAGGAGAGACCAAGGAGGCAGTGCAATACCATGATCAATGGTAACCTAAGCGAGGTTTGCGACCGTAGAGTAAATCGCAGGAGGGAGAGAGGTAGGTGGGCGAGCGGAGCCACCGGGTAGAGGGGATGCCAGCCAACGACGATGAGCAGTAGGGTGTCAGCCGGTGAGTAGCAGTAGGGTGCCAGCCGGTGGGGAGCAGTAGGGTGCCAGCCAGGGAGCGGTGTAGTAGTAAGGTGCCAGCTTATGGGGCAGTACTGTGCCAGCGGACAGAACCGGGAGGAGGGTGGAGGAAGGATCGCGAGCGGGCTAGCCACAACCGACTAATAGGCCATAGCAGGGGCTTTTGGGATGACAGCGAAACCCAGCGGGACGGTGATGTTACTAACCGAAGCTTTCCCCATCAGAGGTACAAGCCCAGCAGAACCGAAGCCTACTTCGACCGAAAGTGCGGATGCCATATCGCCGACCATGAACGAAGCGAGAAGCTTTCCGACCGTGCAAAATGCTAAGCGAGGTGCAAAGCAAGTGCGGGGTAAGGGGGAGAACCGAACATCATGAGCAGGTGTCAACGACAAACGGGAACAAGAACCCTAAGGAGGGGAGGCAGGCATGCCCCCGGAGAGGAGGGAAGATGGCTTAACGTCAACCCCTAGGCAGTAGCCATCGTGGGAGAAGAGAGGTGGGTGGGGGAAAGTAATGATGATTTCCCATGGTGTTGAGATTTCAATCGTCGAAGGTGGAGGAGAGATGGTTCGTGTCCTATCCCTTGGTTGTTGTTTTCTTTTTTTCTTTTTTTGTAATCATGCGTTCATTGTTTTTAGGTACAAAAAGCCTCATGCAGCGCTAGCTATGGAGAGAACAAAACCTATAAATCAAAAACATAAAACAAAAGAAAGTTACGGCACCAGTAAATATCCACTATCGCGCAGGGTTCTCCTCCGCCGGGCTGATGGCCTCATATAACAAGGAAAGCACAAACTAACAGTTTAGTCATCTCAGAAAGGAAAGCCTATATAAATCGAAGGAAAGAAAACTACGGCGACCCTATATCTCAGCCAACGAAAAAACACGAAAGACCGGGGGGGCACCCTGGGGGGGGAGAGAGAAAGCGGGAGGGAAGAGGGGGCGGTGGTGGGTGGGAACATCGTGGGGGGAGCCTCGTGGAGATGACGCCTATGAAGGTGGCGAGTCTTTTTAGCAGCTGGAGGGATGACCAAAGTGGGGCTTCAGGACCGACATCAGTGACGCCGTGGAGGAGGCGCGACCTGCTGTGTTGTCTCGAGGGGCAGGAGAGGATGGCGTGTTCGAAGGTTTCAGGCTCCAATCCACAGCGGGGGCAGGAGGTGTCGGCATCGGGGGACCTCCATGTCGGGTGGGCGGCCAGGTAGCTTTTCCCGGCTCTCATCTGGTGGATTCTCCCGGCGATGAACTCGCCTAAGCCCATGAAGGGCCTCGGGGACAGGGCAGGAGGGTGCAGGTAGTACCCCGGGGTCGGGAAAAGGGAGGCCCACTGCGCGAGAAGTGTCTCTCTTGCCCGCTTCTTTAGGGCGGAATAGGTATTGTCCATCAAGGACTGGGGCGGGAGGGTTGGGTTCGGGCAGACAAGGTGGGAATTGATCATGGGCATTCTAGACAGCCCCTGGGTGAAAGGTATCGTTCGTTGAGCCACCGCGTCCACCGGCAGGTGGTTCCTCATCGGTGGCACAGGGCGGGGCGTCTTCCAGTGTAGGGGGAGGTAGACGGACGATAGGCCTCTGGTTATAGCCAGCGAGGAGTCAGGCGCCTGGTACACCGAGAGCGAAGGGAAGGAGGGGTGTAGGCGGGCTGTTGCCGGGCTCACACTAGGAGGGGAGCAAACAACCCTGAGCGCCGCCAGTCTTTGTCGGCGAGCGATCAGGAGAGAGATGGGTGGGAGGCATGACTCCACCGAAAGTATCCCGGTGGGCGTAGCCGAAAAACAGTTTGTGGTCCACCTCTGGACCTTGCGCCAAAACGTATCGAGGCGGGTCGTCGTGCCCACACTAGGTGTGAACAGGTCCGCTCCGTAGAGTAGGATAGGGGCAATCAGCGATGTCGCCAACCTGTGGCATAGATAGGGGGGGAGGCCCGCTCCGGGTGGACTGAGGCGACGAACGAGGGTGAACGCTCCCTGGGCAAGGGCCAAGTGACGCGAGAAATGTGCAGCAGGGTCAAGGGCCGAAGTGAACCAGTGCCCGAGCCACCGAATGGAGTTGCAAGGGTGAAACATCTCACCTTTAATTTGGATCGGTGAGACACACTTCGGTGAGTGCCTCTGGCTGGGGGTCCTCCAGTGTATCAGCTCCGTCTTTGCGACCGAGAAGGAGACGCCTAGTCGTGACGCCTTTCTTTCAAGCCTTTCGAAGAGTTCCTGGAGCCGGCGGATGTTGCCACGGTAGGAGAGGGAGGCTACTGTGAGGGCGAAGTCGTCCACATATGAGATCATCAGGCCCCGAGGGATCCTGAAGTGCAGAGGCGCCACCTAGATAGGCTTCGTTACCGGGCCCCGTTTCCGAGGAGCGGGGACAAAATAACATAGGTTATTCTGATTAACTGGTCGAAAAGATCATCCAAATCGGACAAGAACTGACTGAGATAGAGCTCTTTGAAGTTAGACAACTTTACAGAGCTCTATCTCACTCAGTTTTGGTCCGATTTGGACGATTCCTTTTTTAATATGCAGTTAATAACCTGCTCTTGGCACCCCGTTTGTCAGAAATGGGGCCCGTAACGAACACTACACGTAGAGAAGAAAGAGGAGAGGGGAGATTGGTGAGCCCGGGGGGGCGCCGACGTTGACAGGGGCTGGGGTCCCTGGGGCCCCTTGGAAGATTAGGGTGCAGCTCCGTTCCCCGAGGAAAGACGAAACCCAGGAGACCAGGTAGGGGGGTATCCCGCCTTCCCTCAGGATTCAGGCCAGAATAGTGTTGTCGACGTTGTCGAACCCTGCCTTTATATTGAGAAACAGGGAGGAGACCTTGAGGCGGGGCCTTTGCAGGGTTCTGACGTCATTGGTAAGGGTGAGGCACGCATCATAGGTGCTGAGCCCAGGGAGCGAACCGCATTGGTTTGGGTGCAACAGCCCTCTGAGCCGGGCTGCCGTGAGTAGGCGGGCTGCTATAATCCTCTCGAGGATCTTTGAGAACGTACGGATCAGGACGATTATCCTGAAAGAGGAGGGTGATTCGTAGGAGGGCTTCCCCGGCTTATCGAGTACCATGCCGTTCGAGCTCTTCAGCGATACGGGGTGATACCCCAGAACGAGCAGTGGGGCAAGTATTTGGAGGAGGATTGACAGGTTGATTTTGTTGACCTGTTTCCAGGTAGAGTAGGGTATCCCGTCCGGGCCTGGGGCTGAAGTCGGGGAGCACTTGGCGAGAGCCGCAGCTATCTCTTCCGTCGTTAGGGGTGGTACCGAATTGTGCGGCCTAAGCCTAGGTGGTGGGGACAAGGGTTCCTTAGGGTGGAAGAAGTGTTCCAGAAGGACATTGTTCATTTGTTGTGGGGTCTCAGCCCCTGGGAGGGTGGGGAAGCGAGGCTGGGCGCGGCCGTAGGCGAACCTCTTAGCCGTCCAAAGGCTCTGGGGGGTAGCGGTCAGCAGAAGGGAGGACCAGTGCTTGTTCTTGGCGGCTTTGATTGCCTTGAAGTACCCCGCCTTAGAGGTGCCGGCAACTTCCCGCATGTGTGGAGTGTTGTGTTTTTTGGCCGCTCTAGCGGCCTTGTGATACTCACGACGGAGGATAGTCAGGTGGGGGGTCCACCAAGGTTTGGCGTGATGGGAAGGTCTGGACACTGGCGTGTGTTCTTTGAGGAGAGCTACTAGGCGGTTTAGCGATTCTGACATCCACTCGTCCAGTTTCGCGGAAGTGGGGCACGATGGTGCGGCCGGGACCCTGAAGCCCTTAATGATTGGGTCCAAGGTCTCCCAGTCCGTGTCTGCCCATCGCGGGCGGGGAGGTTTCTGGTTCACGGAGGGCGCGGCGAGAGTAATTGTTATTGGTATGTGGTCAGAACCCGTTGAGGGGAGGGAGGCTTCCCAGCTTTTGACCAGGGGGAGGAGAGGGGGGTTCGCAAAGGCGAGGTCAATAACCGAGGGGCGGGCTTTGCCCACCAGGGGGAATCTCGTATACTCACCTGGAGGATTGAGGAGGGCGAAGCCGGATTCTGCCGCCTTTTCGAAGTAGGGGGTCGAGTACGAGATCTCCGTCCTATTCCTTGGTTGTTTTTTTGTTTTTTTTGTAATCAAATCGTTATTATGTTTAAAGGTACAAAAGACTCATGCAGCGCTAGCTATGGAGATAAAAAACCTATAAGCAAACGTC
>Ga0307509_10001142_pt1 | contig 45364 bp, 59 predicted proteins | sample 10_EM_MG_FD_202245 | JGI IMG/M metagenome (GOLD analysis project Ga0307509, IMG submission 202245) | Populus trichocarpa ectomycorrhiza microbial communities from riparian zone in the Pacific Northwest, United States - 10_EM | ecosystem: Host-associated > Plants > Roots > Unclassified | place... | reverse complement strand
TGAAAAGCGCTCGAAAATGCTCGAAATTCTTACCACTTATTCGCTTACACGGGAACGGCTCAATCTTACTCGATTTCACATGATCTCACTCGAGGCGTTTTTCACTGGGACTGAATATCCAATTTTTTTTATCCAAGTCTAATCGCTCGGAAACCCGGGCCGCGACCAAGCGACATTTTTTCCTATTTTTTCACCAACCCATCCGAAGTCCAAAAACTGTCAAGGTTTCAGGTGTTTAATCAAGTACTCAGACTCAAAATCTCCTCCCCAATTTTGGTTTCCAACTCAATGGAACTACAAACGTTTTTCACATGGTTTCAATTACACAACGGATACATCGATAGCTTCTCAATGGATGTGATCCAATTTCCTCCATCTGAAGGTGGTCGTGGTGCTATAGCACTAAAAGACATACCTGTGAGCAGTCTTTACTTTTGGAGGCATCCATTTATTGATGTATTGAAAGGAAGGACATGTAGTCTTCTCGGTTCCTCGGACACTGCTACTGTCGACGCGGACGAGTCTGCTGCCATCGCACTTTGGTATCGACGCGTGGAAGAACTTTGGGCTGCACAAGGGCTGGTCTGGACTTATCCTTTGTATGATGTGGGAAGCTGCACAAGGTTCTAAGTCGAAGTGGAAACCCTACTTTGGTTCGTCGCGATTTCATTATATCAGGATTCGGGTTTGGTTTAAGCACGAAATGGTGCTCCAGACACCCTTCCCACAAAACTGGATACCCCTATGTTCTGGAGCGACGCTGATCTGGCAGAACTTGTGGGTACCTCCGTGGTAGGTCTGTTCTATTTATCTTCATCCACTCTCTTTCGGAAACCAATCTTTTACCATAGAAAAACTAGGGAAAGAAGAAGCTGAAAATGATTACAGGGAAAAAATCATACCCGCGCTTTCTGTGGGTCGTTGTTGTGAAATAGCCGACTGCATGGCCTTGCTGACCACTTAGATGCAAAACGTCAGACGAGGCCGGATTTATTCGCCAAAGAGGATTTAGCAACACGGTACTCAATTAACGTATTCCACGTCATGGGAAATCTCATCCTTTCGAGGAGCTTCACCCTCGATGATCAAGATGAGGACGAGGATAACGAGGGAGAAGGCAGTGATCATGCTACAGGGGACGAACATCAAGATATAGGCAACACAAGCTTGGGAAGCGCGATGGATATGGACGCACCGGCATCGACTACTAATGAGCAGGAAGAAGAGCGTGATGACGGAGACGACGAAGAAGAGACAAACACGCTTGAAGTTGCTATGGTCCCTCTCGCAGACATCTTGAATGCACGATATCAATGCGAAAATGTGCGTAATACTTCAATTCATACAGTCCGACAAACGGCTAACTGTTCGATCTCGTAGGTTAAATTATTTTATGAGCCTGACTGTCTAAAAATGATTTCTACGAGGCCCATAAAAAAGGGTGAACAAATTGTAAGTAGTTCATGGTGAATTGACATGTGAAGGTGTAACTGAAGCGTTCGAAAGTGGAACACATATGGAGACCCTCCGAATTCTGTGCTATTGCGACAGTACGGCCATGTCGATTACATTCCGCTCCTTGAGGGTGGCCTCGGCAACCCAGGCGATGTTATAGAACTACGGGCAGATCTCCTTGTACAAAGTACTGAAATTAAAGGCTCGATTGAGGATGATCCCGATATGAAAGAGCGCATCGAGTTCTGGCTGGACCAGGGGGGTGATGAGTGCGTATTCCTTGCATCTCTTTACCACTACATATCACCTTGACCTCTTGCTTAGTGTCTTTGTGCTCGAGGCTCCATCCACTCCTACTTCTGTTGAACTTCCACCGGTCCTCCTTGCATTTGCACAACTCATTCACTCACAAACAGAATGGGAACGTGCACAGTCAAAAGGCAAATTGCCCAAACCAAAGGCAGACATTGACACACTGAAGATCATACAAGAGGCTTTGGCTCGACGATCAGAAGCCTACCCCACAACGTTGGAGGTTCGCCCTAAAAACTGGCTTGTCCATTCCCGTTCTGATAATTATACATTAACAGGAAGACACGCAACTCGAATCAACGTCGCTGGATTCACTCAGCCTTAACCGCCGACACGCGTTGGTGGTACGGATTGGCGAGAAGAAGGTATTGCAGAAATATCGAGTGAAAGTGTCGGAGATGATAAAAGCCATGGAGGTACCACAAACGAGGAAACTGGTTGGTGGGGGAGGTAAGAGAAAGGCGGACAGGGATACAGGGGAAAATAGGAAGAAGCGTAAGGAGATAAAATGAGAAGAAATATTAATTATTCTTCTTGCGACGTCGGGGTCAAGTCGAGGTGCGCCCTGGCTGGCTTTGGGGCGTGTACCTTTGGCAATGTTGTTTCGGCCAGTGTCTACCCAATTTAACAGCTTGCATTCCAGTTTCTTTCCACAAGATTACCAACCTTTCCCCCCCGAGGTGGATATCAGAACTGCGAGGGGCTACTACTAGTAACTTGTATAAGAAGGGCAATGGGCCAACACTATCATTATCTATTCAAAAAAACAACCTCAGATGGTGGCAAAGTACCTCCAACCTTCAATCTTTGTGACTGCTCTACCTCCATGTAGCAGTTGTGACGTTTAGCTCGATGCACGACGTCAAATTTCAAATACAAAGCAGGGAAAGTCATTGGAAGAGAAGATTTGGTTTGTTGATTCAATATTCCCGTATTGGGCCTTCATTTACCACTGGTACCTCAATTGACTGTGAGGCGACTGATCTATTGGTTTCCACTCCCGCATCAAGTTCTCCCTCATCAGTTTTGGAATGTTATACAGTACCTGAGTATGTCAAAGAACCAGATGTCGGGATTGGTAGCCTGGAGGCGCCCAAAGCTCGTAGATCCAAGAAGAATGTGTATAATCACCATCTTCCACTGTGGCAGGGAAGGTAACATGGGCAGGAAGGGAAGGGGAGGGCAAGGCAATTGGGTGGGAATCCGATTATACGTTTTCACTTTTGTTCACAAATTACAAATCTTTTGAATGGATTCTACACAATGTTAATCTTCATCGTTTCACCAGTAGTGATCTCCATAATCAAGGGTCAACTCATGGCCGCTCCTTACTGGCTTCACTACCATAGCCAGCGAGACTCGGTGTTAAAACTATTTAGAGAATAATAATACTACTCACCGGTTTGTATTGCGATTCTATAGCTCCCATTGACGAGGTAAGCTGTGACGATCAGGTCCCCATCCTTCAAAGGGGTAATATTTATACAAAATCCAAAACTCACTCATGGCTTGACAATTCGTTTTTTCTCCTTCATGGTTAAGATATCTGGTCTCATTTCCTACATTCCAAGAATCGAGGCTCAGGCTCAGTAAGGCATTATCTCCCACATCAGGGGTTTTCTCCGACTCTGTCCATGTGAATAAATAATTAAGGTTGACGTGTTTTTGCATCCTAGATATCAATCAATTCGTTCAGTATAATGGAACCGAAGTGTAAATATCGAACAGTGTATGAAACAAATAGGAAGAATGGCTTCACGGACTCACGGGGATAAGAATTTCGGCAAGCTCGCTTCCTTATATGTTTCTCCTACATATTCTAACCACAACTTGAGAAACAGAAGGAATCAAGAGCGAGTTGTGGCTGACCTCCTATAAATCTTCCTTTTGGGATGTTATCAACCGCAAACGCTCCAAGTCCATAAGCGCTGTTTTTGACCCAGATTTGCTGGAAATGGCGGTCTTAAGATTTTTAGGCCTTAGTTTAAGAGCTGAAACTTACTGGAAATCTCGCTTTCTGAATGTCCACGTTCTTGCAGTTTTTGTCACCTGAACCTAATAGAAATTTCGATGGCTGTAGAATCATCACAACAACAGCGACTTACTTTGACTCCTACAATTCAAAAAACAGTAAGGTTAACCGTACGAAACAAAGGGAAGAGGCTCACCGTGCATTGCAACCTTTACATAGCTCAGGATCACACTCACGACTGCGAATGTGGCAGGCACAGTTTGTGTCAACCCCACATAGGCGGAATCCGCGAGGAGTTTTCTTGTGAGAGCAGCGACAACCTTTAAAACGAATTTCGCCTGCGACATTTTAGAAGGGGAATTCAAAGTTGTGGTCTTGATCTTACATGTCTTCGCACAACGGCAGCCTCGTTGACAGCGCTGTTTTTTCTGAAAGCAAAGACAATCCGCGAACTGGTTGCACGCGCCTGGATGGTAGCAGGGTGAAACCCTACAGAAAAATATAAGCGTGGTGGGAAAATTAGAAGGAAACGTAGAACACATTGTAACAGGTTCAAATTTTAGGCCTTGTTCAAAGAACTCATCTTCATCTATATCATCAAAGGGTATATGAAAAGGAAAAAGGAAAAAAAGAAAACCAACGTACGGAACTCGATGGTCTTTGATTCTGTGCTGCGATGTCTTTGTTCCTCCATCTCACGATTGTAAGATGAGATCTCTTCATCTGAAAAATAATTGGGGCGCTGAATGTACACCTGTTCGACAGAGGCGTGAGGGCTGGGAATGATAATGGACTTGTGTACTTACCTCAAAACAAGGCTTGCGACAGATCACTGCCAAATCGCAGGGAAGGGCGTCTGGAGCAAACTTCATGACGCTAACGAAGAGAGAGACTTCCTCGTCAGACCAATGATTATTTACCTGTCTTCCGATTGAAAGTAAGTTCGAACGAATGACAGTGTATTCACCATGTTAAGATGCTCAAATGCCATAGTTTGGTAACAATCTCTCTTGCACGGTGGATATTTCTTCTGTGAAGTTTGAGCCATCATCGCAGCAGTAGTAATCTTTGGCTTCGAAGGAAAGACAGGATGAGCAAGTCCTATTACAACTGGTCAGAGGTCGTGGAAGAACCAAATATCAGAAAAATCCAGAACCATGAATGCTGCAAAACGAACGCAGACAACCAAGACTCGGACAGAATAATGGGAGGTCTTTGGACACATTTTCATATAGGTCGAGGGAATCATCAACATAGCTGCTTTGCAGTAGCTCAAGGTCAGGCCACCAAGGGAAGTCTCTGTTAAGGGGAGGGGGGTGGTTGGTTGAGGTTGAGATAGAAAGTGAAGCCAGAAGGTCCTACCGGCACTGAGAGTACAAGACTAAACCTTCACGGTTGTTTTTCCGGAGTGGGAAAGGGAATATCTGGAGAGCATCAATGTCTGCGTAGCTGAACTTGTGGCGAAATACGAGTTGACGAACAACCTTAAGTTGGACAATTTCCGCTGAAAATGACCTGTCAGGAATCAATTAATGTATGGAGATCAGAGTGCATATACAGTCTGGATCCGGGAATTCATTCTGCCATACAAAGTCTTCAAAGTTAGCCAAATATGATTCCAGTTGGAAATGGCCATCATCTGCAAATGGGGCGAATGAAGCACGCAGGTGTGGGTCCCAAGGTCCAGACAAATTAGTGGATGTGGGGGTACAAGCAGTGTATCGAGGATATGGTTCGTAAGGTCCATCACTCGGAATAATTGGTTCGGTGAGTACGCGATATTTATGTGTCCTGCGAATACCGAACGCTGTGTGTGATGAAGAGGTGAACCGCTCAAAGACGAAAGCGATTTTTTCTCCTTCCTCCTGGTTTTGGATGTCGTAAGTAGGACGAGGGATTTGCCTCCGCTTCCTCTTCGCATGATTTCGAGGCAGCCCAGCGAGAATTTGAGATACAGACTCTCTTTCCCAAGTGTAAAAAGACTTTGAGATCTCCAGGTATACATCATGCGCAACTTTGCTCCTCTGGTCTATGCCCTCGCCGTCCGATTCTTGATCGACTGTTGATATGGATGGATTTTCGTCCATGCGCACAGATTGGGTGGCACCCCCACAACTTGAAGGAACCTCAATTATACGACACTCTAGACCCACACTAAATTACTCTATTGGAATTGCTGCAGACTCACTTACATTCACAGATAATAGTTCGGGCTTGTGAAATAGAGCTGCAATAGGGGGAGGTGAAGAAGTATTCGCCACCAAGATGGACACGAGGGAGAACACGGTGAAGAAAGATGGACGCGATGGGAGTTGGGTTCAACACCCGGCCCGGGCAAGCCCTGTGAGTATGAATGTCATATCTGCCATATTTTCGCATTTCACACCGTCGTCTCCAGTTTCATTTTGATTCAACCCATTCGAGCTAGCGAGGCCTTTCGTATTGCCGCGTATTTACCTGAGTTATTAAGTAACATAGGTAGCTTATAATTTACTAAGGCGTATTGTGACTGTTTCTAGAGAGAAGGCAGAAGCGTAGCCGATTCGACATCAATTCGGGGCCCAATATTGAGGCGCTTAGGGGTCCGAGTTCGGGCTCGTTTGTGTGCAGCGCAGTGGGGAATGGGTGCAACATAAGTGTTCATAGAGAGCTGTTGCATCCCGATTGTCAAGTCTCTGATTTCTGGGGAGTCCCAAAGAGCCGAAAGCGCAGATCCTGGAATGTAGGCTCATCGGTCGGACCAAACAGGACCAAATCCATATTCACATCCAAAGTCCATCCACAAGGCCATGAAAATCCAAGGTGACCAGATTTCACAATCGTTCGACAAATCTGCCATACACCCTAATTGGGTCCTTTTTTGCCATCAACCGATCGTACCAGAAATAATTTCGATCCCGTTGCTTTTCTTTCTCAATCCGCCACCATGTCTATATATCAAGCCACGGCTTCAGCGCCAGTGAACATCGCTGTTATCAAGTGCGTTGCTCGAACCTCAATTGGATACGTGTTCCATTGATTCTTTGCTCGAACTTTAGGTACTGGGGCAAGCGCGACACCAAGCTGATCTTGCCCACTAATTCGTCTCTTTCGGTCACGCTTGATCAGGATCATTTGCGATCGACCACTACGTCGCGTGCAGACCCCAGCTTTGAACGCGATCAACTATGGCTGAATGGCAAGGAGGACGAGATCAAACCCGGTGGGAGGCTCGCGACGTGCATCGCCGAGATGAAGCGATTGCGCAAGGAAACGGTCGAGGATAAAAACCCGGAGGAACCTAAGGTGCGTTTTTGCTGTTCCTGCAGAAATTAATGCTAATATACACATCTTTAGATCTCGGAGTATAAAGTCCATATCGCGTCGTACAACAACTTCCCCACTGCAGCGGGGCTCGCGTCCTCCGCCTCTGGGTTCGCCGCGCTCGTAGCCTCTCTCGCACATCTCTACGCTCTCCCCGCCTCGCCTTCCGTCCTCTCTGCCATTGCACGCCAAGGTTCCGGCTCAGCATGCCGATCTCTCTTCGGCGGGTTCGTTGCCTGGGACATGGGCACGCGGCCCAACGGCTCTGACTCCCTCGCACGCCAAGTCGCACCTCAATCGCACTGGCCAGAGATGCACGCCCTCATCTGCGTCGTCTCCGATGCCAAGAAAGGCACCAGCTCAACCAGCGGAATGCAGCGCACCGTCGAGACCTCTACGCTCCTCCAACACCGCATCGCGCATGTCGTCCCTGAGAGAATGGAGAGCATCTCCAATGCCATTCTCCAAAAGGACTTTGACACGTTTGCGCGCATCACGATGCAGGATTCGAACCAGTTCCATGCTGTCGCGCTGGATACAGAGCCTCCGATTTTTTATATGAATGATGTTAGTCGTGCGATTATTGCTTTAGTTGTGGAGTACAATCGGCTTTCGGTGGAGAAAGGTCAGGGGTGCAAGGCAGCGTATACGTACGATGCAGGCCCCAATGCCGTGATTTACGCGCTGGAGGAGAATATCAAGGAGATCGTGCAGCTGATTGTGTCGTACTTCCCGCAAAAGTCGGAGGAGTTCAAGGACGTGTTTGGGGAGGGTAGTTTGGATTTGAATGCGCAGGCAAAGGTGCCTGTGGGTTTCAACGAGGCGGTGGCCCAGCGTTTTGAGATTGGCGCGGTGAAAGGGTTGATTCATACCCGGGTGGGTGATGGACCAAGGAAGCTATCTGACGACGAGGGTCTCCTGGCGGCGAACGGTTCGCCGAAAACTCTGGCTTAAACTTCTTTCTTTCTTTTTTTTTTTTTTTTTTTTTTTTTTTGTTGGTGACGTGATCTTTTGTACTTCTTGGATCTCAACCTTTTATATAGACAGACACGGAGACCTTTGTAGATATTAACAACGAAACAATGTATACAAGCCAAAAAATAACCAAATGTTGGATAGGAAAGATGGTGTCCTGGTGAGCTTTGGTCTCTAGAACACGAAATCGAATAGATGCTAGTTGTGGGAAGATGGATCACAGTGCAAGAGAATGCCATCGAGAGCAGAAGGCAGCTGGTGGCAAGCATTGGAATGCAGGGTCATTGGGCCATCATTTTTACATTTTCCTGTTTTATGTAAATCAACTTGCCACAGAAGCAGATACTAATAAGTATCGATATCGGGCCCGCTGCACAGTTTATACATAGGCTCACCGACTTTATCTGTTTTTTTTTGCTGGGTTTTATAACACACAGTCCACCATGAGCCACGTCCCAGACGACCAGCTCTTCTCACATTCTGACCGCGTCAGAGGGAAGGTGGTGGTCATTACAGGTGAGCCATGCTACGTTTGCATAATTTAGTCGCCATAATGTCTGTTGCAGGTGCGGCCAATGGAATCGGAAAAGAGACGGCACTGCGGTTCGCGTCTTATGGGTAGAGAGGTTTCACGTCGGCGACTGTATCTCTGTTTCTGATCCTCTCCCTGTCAGTGCAAAACTCGTTATCGGTGACCTGGACATTGCAGGAGCGACGAAAGTGGTAACCGAGATTGAGAAAGCTGGAGGGTAAGCTCAGACTTTTAATGAAACGTAACCTTACTGTATTCTCAGTTTTGCCTCCGTGTAGATCTGGAGTATGCATCAAGTGCGATGTCACGAAATTTGAGGAACAGGTTGAGCTGTTCGAGTTGGCTATGAAGAAATATGGCTCAGTGGATGTTGTGGTAAATACGCCTTTTTCTATTCCTTTGAATAAATGTTATACATTGGACAGATACCCAACGCTGGAGTCTCGGAAGTAGGCACATTCCAATCGCTGCAGTTCAAGGACGGTAAACCTGTGAAACCAACGATGGCAACACTGGAGGTCAATTTAATTGGGGTCATGTATAGTACGTGTATCTCCACAATTCTCCCGAGTTCACCAGCTGAACAGCAGAACCCATAGCTGCACATTTAGCAGTGCATTACCTCCAGCTGGACCAGAAAGAAGGTGACCTCAAGTCACTCATCATGATTGGCTCTGTCGGCGCGTAGTCTTGGACAAATGAACTAGCTCAGAAGCTGATCATATCCTTCATCCAGCTTCTTGGATGGGAATACCCAAAGGCGATATGTACACCGCTTCCAAACACGCCGTGCTCGGCGTTATGCGCGCACTACATCCTATCATGGAGATAAAAGGTATCAGAGTAGGGTGCATTCACCCATTCTTCGCTGGTAAGAAAAAAAAAAAGAATGACAACTTTTTACTTGACCTGATCTTCTACATCCCAAAGATACCGCCATTGTTCCTCTTCCTGTCAAGCTCTTCCTCGCTGGCATCCCTCTGACCCCTGTCTCGCGTGTCGCAGGTGCCATTTTTTATGCCGCTACGGACGCAGACATGTCCACGAGCGGCTCTGCGTGGTTGCTCCTCGACGACGGCCCAGTATTCATGTGTCCAAAGGAAGAGTTCAAAATGGGTGTATACAAAATGATCGACGACAGGGCGAACGCTGGTCTCGCGTGAGTTTCCTATTTTATCGGCGTCATTCCTGAATTAATTATTTGGAACTTGCAGAGTGCTGAACGGCGCCAAAGCTTGGTTCGCCTTCTTCCGTGATGTGTGGCGCATTACCCGCCAACATATTATACTTGTTGGCCTTACGGCTGGGTTGGCCAAAGTCACTTGGGATAACAAGCAGGCGATAGAGGAGGTAGTGCGTGACCTTCTGCAGATGACAATAGGTCTTCAAGTTGCTTGAGGTTTTGCTCAATGGGTCTGGGACTGCGTCCCCCCAAGTTGCGTTGCTCGCAATACTCGCGATAATGGCAATCGCGTGCAAAGTAGGATAATTTACATATATTAATTTTATTATGATGGTCGTCGCAAGCGGAAAAGATAGTATATGATGACAAGCTTGTAACGGGCAATATACACCAAAGGAAAACAAGTGGTCTACGTAAGGTTTTTCGTGTCTCTGCAAAGGGAGGATGAAAACACATGTGAATATTTCCTCGAGGATAGGGAAAACGATAAACGGTTTACCTTCGACTGTTCTGCACACGGATGAAGAGCCAGTCCACAGCGGCTCTCACGCCTGTCCTGGATGTGAATTGGAAAGGATGGATGTCAGTTCGTTTTCAAGGCTCGTGAATTAAATACCACAAGACACGACGTGGAGGTTGAACGTTGAACCACCATTCAGAGGGAGGTCAATTAAAATGACATACCCTTCAAGAGCGGACACTCCCATAACCTCCAAACTCGCGATTCTTTCTCTCCGATCGCTGTTGTTATCCGACTCTCCATATGTACTCCTTCGTGCACTTTCCAGCTTGCGCTGGTGCCAGTCCTCATAGTCGTGTCGGATTTCATCAACGGACAGACTTTGTGGTGAATCCTGTTTGTTCGCGACAAGCAAGAGGGGAACGCCAAGGATCTGGGGGTTAGAGAGAACGCCGTCTATGGAAAGGGAGGTTAAATATTCTCTGGTTTGTTTTTAAAAAGATGGAGGGCGCACCAAATACTTCCCAGCCTTCACTTAGACGCTCGCGATCTTCAGCGTCGATGACATAGACGACGGCATGGCAATCACCATAGTACCTGTGCCAAATGTTGCGAATGCCACGCTGGCCACCTAGATCCCAGAACTGAAGTATCGTAGAGGGAAGGACGATAGTTCCGGCTGCATGATATATTAATTAGGGGTATGACCCAGGAAGGAGATTCGACGCACTGTTCTGCCCAACAGTTGGGCCAATCTTGTCTGGTGAAAGTCCAGGGATGTCATTGTAGAAGGTCTTTATCTTCTCCAGGAAGGTCTATACAGCATTATCTGTTGTATGAATGAACGGAGTCGCGTCCCATTGTGTAAGGAATGACGCACTGTTTTGCCTGCGCCATCGAGTCCAATGATGATCACAGAGAACTCTTCCTTCCTGGTACAAGGTGGTTCTTTAACGATAGCGAAGTACAAAACAGAAATAAAAGTACCTTGTGAGATGTTCATGTAGACCTTTCAATAAGTGGTACATACCTGCTGCGCAGGTTGGTTCGAGCCAGAACTGATTGCCACATAACCAAACAACTCCTCCTTCACTTGTCGTCGTCGCTCGACATGGGCTACTCGACATACTACTCATTTGGCCTACCCACATTCCTCATAATTGTCATCGCCCTATACCTACTCTTCACTGGTACGTGTCCTGGTCGAAACCGAGTTTGAAAATCTGAAATACTGACGACAATGTTCTCTAATTGCCCTCTCTGCGCCTTTGGTCACCTTCCTCGCTTCTTGCACAAAAATATTGGACGCCGAACTTCTAACTTAAACAGGCTCCGGAGAGGCCTTTAATGTTGGACGTTTTCTCGAGGAGTCAAGTCCCTATGCTTGGGGTGCTACCGGAATTGGACTTTGCATTGGCTTGAGCGTCTTGGGTGCTGGATGGTGAATCCTTGCCTCCGAAGATTCTGCGCATAATTGCTGACTTGGCTTACTATGTCCAGGGGAATCTTCGTCACTGGCGCATCTATCCTTGGGGGAGGTGTACGCACTCCAAGAATCACGACAAAGAACTTGATCAGGTACGTCCGCCTTTTCTGTTTTCTGTTGTCTGTCGCTAACCGTCAAAAGCATCATTTTCTGCGAAGTCGTTGCAATATACGGTGTGGTACGTCTCCCCCAATCTATTCCCAAAGCCAAACTCAGGCTTACACAGTCCTTCTCTATCACATAGATCATTGGCATCGTCTACTCCGCCAAACTCGCACCCCTAGCTTCTGCCCAACTTTACACGCCACAAAACTACTTCACCGGGTTCGCCCTTTTCTGGGGAGGACTCACTGTCGGCGCATGCAACCTTTTGTGCGGCGTTTGCGTCGGCATCACAGGATCAACGGCTGCCCTCGCTGACGCAGCCGATCCAGATCTCTTCGTAAAGATTTTAGTGGTAGAGGTGTTCGGAAGCATCTTGGGGTTGTTCGGGTTAATTGGTGGGTTTCTTTTTACTTCAAATGTCTAGAAGAAATGTTCTCATTTATTGCCATATTTTCTTTCTTCAAAAGTTGGTCTCTTGATGGTTGGTTCGGCAGGCGACTTCGCAGCCTCGACGGGCACAAAGGTCGTTGCTCAGGCCGTCATCTCACCATTTGTGCATTAACGCCAGTTTCTGGAGCTTGGGGTGGGGAACGCATGGGAGTCGAAGAGTGGTTGTTGACTATCGTAAAGCAGAAACGATTTGCTGCAAGCGGAATCCAACCATGCTGTGTCACCCATTCATAATAGTACTTACTATTACCGTAATTTATGAAACGGGACATTCTTTCATCGCGAGAGTACATACTCAAAGCAATACTCAATTCCAAACGAACGAAGTAATTCTCATCAGTCTTCGACTTTTCTCCATCGCGAGTCTGCCCGAATAAATATACAAGGTTACCTAGAACAACAACAAATAATGACTAGTATCACATTCCATATTGTAGCATATATCCCATGGGTTCCAAGAGTCCATTTGATCATTCAGTTTTACACATAAATTTACCCCTCCCTGCCAACAATCCTCCGAACATAACTGCTTCATTTCTTCCCGGCGACGGGTTCTGCATCGAATGGATTTTCAGCATACTCTAGGCCGTCATCATCATCATCCATGGGTTTCGCTATGTGGGTAGGGCTAAGGACAGCAGCAGTGAGTGGTGTTGTGGACGCACCAGGTCCAGGAGTGTTAGGGTCTCGGAGGAGCGAAACAGGGCGCTTGGGGAGTAAACCGAGCTTTCCACCGTCTATAGGAGCGGCAGGCGGGACAACGGGCTGTGGAGAGGGCTGACGCTGGAGTTGTTGGTGCGTCGTAGGTGGTGGGGAAGGTGAAGCTGTTCGCCCGCAAACATGATCAGTTAAACACTTCAAAACACACTATTATTACTCACAGACGTCGTATCCCTGGACACCTCCTCCAGTGGAGGATGTACGTGGAGGTGAGCCAGCTGCCGACGCCGATGCAGAAACCTGTGAATTCGGGTCGTAATATGCTGGCTGTTGCTGCGGGTGTGTTGGCTGCGGTGAAAAATATGTTCCACCCGCAGCACCTGCGCCCGGAGGACTAGTCGGCGGACTCCATCGCTGCTGCTGCTGCTGCCCTTGATAGGGGTCTCCAGAAGAGCCTTGGCCTGTAGATGTCCTGCCTTGGTCAAATTCTTGGATTTTCGCTTTAACTTTTGAGAATAAAGTCCCGAAAGTCTTCTTCCCGGCTGATCAAATAAAATTGACCAATGAGGTGAATAACTTGAGAAAGTGAAATGGAGCACGTACATTCAGCAATCTTGTTAAATTGCTCCTGGAATTCGCTGGGTCGCTCTGGCTGCTGGTTAGGCTGTGGTGTCCCACCTGGGCGTGTTGGCTGATACACAGCAGGAGGTTGTTGACCCCCGTTGGCGACCATCCACTGTTGCTGCTGCTGCTGTTGTTCTTGGAGCACAAGTTGTCTGGCGAACTGTTCATCAAGTTCTTCTTGGGACTTGTAAAAGAAAACAAGAGGTCAAAATATGGAGAGAATTAGATTAGACATGAAGACGCACCAGAACGGGAGTTCGGTCAGTAACGGTTGGCTGAGGCTGTTCACTACGATAGTCGGGGTCGCTCATGCCAAGGAGGGTATCAATCGCGAGATCTTGGTTCCCTCTGGCCGATTCTAACACGGATTGCCTAGAATAAGAATAATAAAGATATTAGGCCTTCATCCAGCTCATGCCATAAGATGAGAGGGAGAAGTGTGCGCACAAAATAAGATCATCATAATCTGGGAACATCCCGCGAAGTGCGACGACACGCGGGTCGACCACCGCCTCTCGGGTCTGTAGCTCCGGAGGCGGACGAGCGGGTCGATCTAATGTTACCTCAGGCATACTCGCCGTTCCAGTGCCTACACTGGAAATTGGAGGTGTCGTTATTGGAAATGGGTTTGTTGGAGGAACAATACTTTGTGGGGGTGGTTCTGATGGTGGCGCGAACGGACCGGATGATGCTGGGACGGGGGCATCTATTACAGGCGCCGTCTCTGTTAGCGGTGGACTCGAGCTGGTCGTTGCGGTTATATCTGCCATTTTGCCTAGATGAATGTGGTTGCGAAGTGAGATCTGAAAGTGAGTAACTGTGCCGCGCAGTTCATTATATCAAGGTCTCGTGACAAGGCGGGCCGGACTGCCACTGAAACGCAAAAGATGTCCCGTTTTCTTCTTCAACTGCAGGCGATACATACACAGAAATTACTCCTACCAGTTTGGGCGCTCCCTCGAGGTGCGTTATTCATTGATCCTCTCCTCTCAAGGAATGGCTTCTTCAATCGGAACTTTTCTTCATGTTTGATCGTAATAGATGGTCTGGATGAATGGATCAACCTATTGCTCTACAAATTTCCCAGAGGAGACGAGTTAACAGAGGAAGCCACTGCGGACTTTTAGCGCAGGAGTTCCAGTTCTTCTACCCCCACGTCCGACTCGGAGAGACCTGAATGTGGATTGCGCCCAGGCGTAGTGCCTTCAATTCCAAGCTCAAATAGCATGCCAGGCAGCTTTTTGCCCGAAGATGAAGACCAGGGAAATAGTTATCTATGTAGAATCCAATGACCTTGTGTCCTAGGTATATGAGTACACGATTAAGTGAAATATACCGGTTTTGAACATCCATTATATATCAATTGTATGGTAAGAAGAATCACATCCAGGATAGCCTGCCCAAAAGATGAACCGGCGGAGGAAATAGAGTAGCGCATATCGCTGCCTTTTTCATGCATTAAGGGTGGACAAAGGAATCCCAACAACGGCCCTGATGATTTCCGCGTAGAAAGCTTTGTCTACACCCTCATCCGCATCATTCTCTGTGTCAAACATTTCATGCAACAAAGCTTCAAGCCTCCCATCCTTCTTGGCCAGTGCCCACTCCGCCTCTAACTCAGACGGTACGTGTGGATCCGCGGAAGCAGCGGCTGCCTCAACCATTTGGATAGAAATCATCGCGCATGCAAGCAAGAGTTCATATCTGACGCGCAGCAAAACAGCTGGTAACATCCAGGGTGTTTGCAATGTAGGACTGGAACGATTGGATTGCCCACGATTCCGTCGCGTCGGTGGAGTCGTCGAGAGCGAACTCGAGGGTTGGATTTGCACGAGACGCGCAACTTCGGAAAAGTTAGGCAATACCAGCTTGGGGCGTGGTGTAGGTGCAGGAACTGCGGTTGTTGTTGTATTTGGAGTAGGGGGTTGAATCGAAGCCGGAGACCCACTAGCCAGGCTCACGGTGGTAATTTCCGATGCAGTGGTCTGCCTGCTCAAGGGAACCGCACGTGGTTGTGCTCTGGGTCGACGGGGCCCTGCCAAATTCGTTCCATTCAGATTGGCGATTGAGGACATCGTGTCATTGGCGTCGCCCTTTGGAATTGGGGTGGGTTGAATGCCAGAGGTCGAGGTATCATTTTCTTGCAATATTTTCTTGCAGATGGCGACCTTGAATGAAAGAGCGGCGGGTGTAGATGATAGGTAAGCAAACAGGTTGGTCAGTGGATCTGGTGTTGTATTTGAGTTGCCATGAGGGTGCGACATGGGAAGAGGTGAAGAGGAGTTGTTCACTGGGGTATTCGCGGAAGAGGCCAAGTGGGCAAGGGCAGTCGAGGTGAATGATGTAAGGTTGAGGTGAGACGATTGGGTAGCATCAATAAGCTTGCAGAGGAGATAAGCGAGAGCAGGAAAGAAATTACAAAAAGACACACTAGATCCAGGAGGCGTATACCAATTCGTTGGTGTCTTTCATCCGTTTGTTGGAGGGCATGAAATACAATCTTCAGAGGCTCTGAAGCATCCCAACGGATTAAACTACCTGTTGGCGGCGGAGGTAGCTGCCTGAGCAAAAGAGGAGAATGTTTTTCTATGTAAAAGAAATCCAAGTCAGAAACCCACGTTACATAGAATAAATGATGGAGAACGTACTCTGGCCCAATCTTTCTGTCATCTCCGCATCCTTCTCAAACAATGCAACAAGCCATTCCAGGAAAAACCAAGAGTCCTCGCCCACAACTTTAATCTCCTGCTCAATCCCATCTTCTCCCCATTCAAATGATGAATCTTTGGCCAAAACTGACGATCGAGATTTTAAACCCCCTTGCTTGGTTTTACTTCTGGCTTTTTGGGTGCCGAAGGTCTGCATGGTCTTGCTCACATATCCCTCTCTCATAATCTCCCAGCAGCTCCTCGCAGATCGCAATGCTTGAGCTTGGTTATATATCGGACTTTCCACGTACTCAATTTCGAACCGAACACCTGCATCACCTACCCTTCGCTGGCTATCTTCAGGGTAATGAGGCAGGGCAGCAGCAAATTCAGATGGTGAATTGGTGTTGATGAAAGAGAAGAGAAGACGCTGAGCTGAAATAATAGCAGTAGGTGAAAGAATAAGCGCCGATTTTGTTTGCTTGATAATTTTGCGGGGAGATTGAAGGAGTAACGTAGCACGATCATATGTAGGATCTGCGCCAGAGTCGTCCAACCGACATTCATGTGCTGTCGAGTGGAGGGAAATAAATATCAGATGCAGGATGTGAGTTCTAGGAGGAATATATGAGAAATAGTTAGAATGAGAGATGAACGCGTAATTACATGGATGGTTTGTGGTCTGGAGAACGGAGCTGCTCAAGCATCGTGATTGCACTCTCAAACTGCCCTTCTTCCAGAGAGTTATCCACAATTTGGCGCAAATACTTGCCCATTTCAGGAACTCCGCCTGTTTCGTTCATAGTATACGCCGTACGGGTGGTGGCAAAAGACAAATTGAGGAGACACAGTAAATTAATGAAGACGCGGACGTCACGCCATGTGGAAGCATTGTTACAAAGGTCACATTCGACTTAACAAATTTAAGCTCCGACTTAATTGATTACAGCAGTTGATGGAATGTAGTGAACGGCATTGAACGGCATCGTTCATGAGACTTGAACACCAAAGCGTCCTCCCAAAACACTGCTAGCTATTTCAATTTACTGCTGGATTTCCCTAGGCATTGAGAATCGAACGTTGAACTGTGAACGTTATGAACCAAGAGGCATGCTCATGCACTGCTTGAGGGAGACTCATTCACGAATCACCGCAACTCACCAAACTCGGCAAGTGGTCTTCATCATGGCAGCGTGTTTATGTCTGTCGTTGGCTTGTAAGTAAATTCGATTTGCAATAGCTCTGTCTTCCAAAAAGATTCATAGAGACGACTGCTTACTGAAGCCGCGGACTGGGATGTTCTCGAATAGCAACAATGTGCTGATAACTGGCGGTGTATTCACACATATCGAGCAGCACGACGCTAAATTAACTGGTGCGGGGGTTACATTTATTTGATATCTGATCGCGTCCTAATCAGCTGGCTGCCTTCTCATAGGTTTGGAACTTCTTCACAAGGAAGTTGCGTCTGGTGCTCTGCACAACTCGGGTGAACGGTTTGACCCACCCAAGTGTCACCCGAACACAAGGCTCGCGGTCCTTGCGAAGATCCTCGACTGGGTTCTAGACAATGCAGGTCGCGATGCATTGATCATGTGGTTGTACGGTCCCGCAGGGGCTGGAAAATCCGCAATTGCTCAAACGATAGCAGAGAGGTTGTACGCCAAGAAATTGCTCCTTGCAAGTTTTTTCTTCTCAAGGACAGATGCCAAGCGCAACCATGCGAAGTCCCTCGTAGCCACTATCGCTTATGAAACGGCTTTGATCATCTCCGAGACCAAAGCTGCCATCGAAAATGCCGTCGATAATGATCCAGCTATTTTTGGGCGTTCTCTCGAGGCCCAACTTACGACGTTGGTGATTGAACCCCTTCTACAACTCAAGGGTTCAGGATATTTCACTCGGAACCCCTCTGCTCGTGTCATAGTCATCGACGGCCTCGACGAGTGCAACAACCCGGAAGTTCAGTGCTACATATTGGAGGTATTCGCGGGCGTCCTTCAGCAATATGATCTTCCTTTGTTATTCCTCATTACCAGCCGTCCCGAGCAGCACCTCACCGCCGCATTCAACTTTGGAACACTCGACAAGAACACAACCCGCTTGGCTTTGGATGATAAGTTTTTCCCAGAAGACGATATCCGCACGTTCTTGCGAGATTCATTCGTCAAGGTCAAACAAACACATCCGTTGAAGGCACACATCCCTTCCGAGTGGCCCGCCCCCGACCTGATCAACGCCATCATTCAGAAATCTTCGGGTCAATTCATATACGCGTCAACTCTTATGAAGTATGTAGCTTCGATTCGTCATAGACCCATGGATCGGCTGCAGGAAATGCTCGGCGTCCACCCGTCCCCAAACGAGTCAGGTACCCCTTTCTCGGAGCTCGATGCTATCTATATACACCTCTTTTCCTCTGTTGTCAACATCCAAGGAGTCTTGGAAATCATGGGTATCCTCATTGCTCCAATCAAGACCGGGTCTCCTCTGGAAACTCCCGTTGATATTGAAGAGTTTCTATCCCTAAAGGCTGGCGGTGTAGAGCTTATTTTGGCGGACCTCAGCTCTGTCGTTTGTTGCGATATGCGATATGGTCCCATCCAGCTCCTGCATGCCTCGTTGGGCGATTTTCTCCACGACAAGAAGCGATCAAGGCAATTCTACATCGATGGTTCCATACAACACAAAGAACTTGCACTATTATGCTTCAAGAACATGAAAAACAGGAGTACGGCCTATCTGTGAGGTTCATTGACATTCGTTGTTAATCTGTTTACTTTCATAGACGCGTCGAGCACTATCCTTCGTTACGCCTATCGAAGCCTGGTTGAACATTGCTCAAAAGCGGTTATGACCAGTGAACTCAAAGACTTGATTCTTGGATTTCCTGTTGTATCCATTTGCGAAGAATTTATCGCGACCTGTGCCCAGCAGGGATTTAGTGCTCCTTTCGTTAACACCTCCGAGGTGTACATGTTTCTTGTCAAATTTTTGACTTATTTAAAGTCTTCGGTATGTACCCAAACGATTTGCTATCGTGATTCTGACTATCCTCTTCGTAAAATAAAGCCCTTTCAGCGAGCGGAACGGCTACGTGGGCAACACATAAAAGCCTTGGACAATTTCTTTAAGGCACAACTCGACAAATATTACCAACATCCCCAACTTACAACTTATGTTGCCCTCCTTGACTCCAAGGAGGCATGGTTGATCTACAAGGCCGACAACCGCCCTCGCGCCTACGAGGACGAATTTATCCATCGTAATCTAGCACAGTTAGATACGACACTGGAACGCTTGGATGAGCGGGGTCTATCTCTTCACAAGATTGTGGACTCTCACAATATTGATCTTAAGGGCGACATACTCTTCCTCGACGAGGACAAGCGGATATGCAACGAATATCATAAATTATTGCTTGAATTTCTTAAAAATCCTGCTAGAGCAGGACAGCATGCACTCAATGGGGCAAGGTTTGCTACTGCCGCATTCTGTTGCCTACAACATGTGTCTGTCGGTCAAACATCAAGGTAGATCAAGTTTCTGTGCGCCGCAGTTTATACGCCCCACTCACTGGCATTTACGCTTGTATGTAGGGCTGGTCTTTGGACCTCACGACAGTCACTACAGATGGCCTTAATCTACATTCGCTTGCTGTTGCCGAGGTCCTCTAAATCGGAGGAGTTAATCCATCTGACCCAAAACTATACCTTTGAGCCGAAGTGTACTACAATGTTTCCCTGTGACACGAGGGATGCCCAGGAAGCCATCACAGCTTACCTCCAGCGAAATAGGTTTCCTTGGTCTCAAAATTTCCGTATCGTTGAACCCCGAACTCAAGACGGGAGTCATCGTCCTAATCAACCCGAATCAACGGAGGTGGGGGACAACATTTCACCGTTGTCAGCTCAACATGATAACTCATCAGTCAACGAACTACCAGAGGAATCTGCGTTGCGTAAAGAAAATGGATGTTTACTTCAGTAGCACTTTACTTTGTTTCTGTATTTTATTATATTTGCCAATATGAGGTCTATTTGGGTGAGGGTCAGATATGTCGCACAACGTGACGGGGCCAGAAAAACTGTTTCTATTTTTCATGACCCCCAACTTGAAACCATCCGCAACGTCCACCACTGGCCGTTGTACATTCAATACGGACGCAGGCTTCTGAGATGTATTCACTTTCATCTAGCATCTCCCGCAACCTAGGCCGACACTTTCATTCGAAAGCTGTCCGCGATGCAGCATTTGACAGATACGGCCTTATTCGACGTTTTTTCACGCAGCAGAGTCATTTTCCCTCTCAACCTGGTGCTATTCTATCACGATGTCCCAACAACCACCCCAATCTTCTCACTGCTTCGTTTTCTACCTCACGCGCAGGAGAAACGTCGGCCACCACTAGACCTTCGTTGATTCTAAAGTTCGCAAGAACATACGTCACATCCAATAATATTCCAGAACAACCTTCCAAGGATGGAAACAAAATTACAAAACCACCTGAAGACCTAAAGTCGCACCCTCCTGACGATCAAGCAGCAGGAGGCCCAGAGTACGAATTTCCACACGCACGCGACCACGAAAACTACTCGCGTTTTTTCCAACGACTTGCGTTGTCGCTGCCGCATCCACACAGACCAACGCGAGACGATTTTTTGAATGTAGCAACCGGTTTTTGGCAGCGTCTGCGGATCAGGTTCAAATGGTTCACCGTTCGGGGTTTTCGAAAATTCAACGCGGATGATATTTCCGCGTTCATCACCTGGTTCCTTTTCAGCCAGACACTCTGGATTTTAGTGGGAACGTACGTCTAACACCCGAACACCACTTAATGCCAACTAATTGTTCATGAAGCACTACATTCTTTTCTGTAATTTTCGCGACCGCGAACAGTTTAAGGCTCCAACGTGAGTCCTCCCGACTCTATCCACGCCTGAAAGAGTTAATTAATATAACTTCCATATTTTGCAGATTACATCGCTCGTGGTATTAGTGATTACCTCACTTCAGAAACTGGCATTACCATCATCTTTGAGTCAGCTATTGTGCCGAAATGGAAAGATTCGCGTTTATCATTCAAGAATGTTTACATCTCTCGACGACCATCAGACACCAAAGCAGAGGAGAGCAATTCCAAGGTTTATGGTCATCTTGCTGCGGTCGGGTACGACGTTAGCAACCATCCTGCTTATCACCGGATTGGAGACGATGACGACGAACTTCCACACACCAATCTCCAGGACGAGGATACAAATTACACGATGTTCGATCTTAATATTGATTCCGTGGACGTTACTCTTTCTTTGAAGAGGTGGTTAGATGGGAAAGGTCTGATAGAAGATGCCGTCGTGCGAGGTGTCAGAGGCGTGGTCGGTGCGTAGCTTTTCTAATCGTCCAAACATCTATCTTTAACATGTTGTGTACACCAGACCGGCGAAATGTATTTTGGGATCCAGAGAATCCTCTCGATCCAGCATTGTTTCGGCACGTAGCACAACCCGGCGACTTTGAACTGGAGAGTCTACAACTCGAAGATGTCCTTGTCACCGTATACCAACCAGGCGATTTTAGGCCTTACACTTCGTCGATCTTCCGAGCTGATATCCGTACATTCCGCAAGCGTTGGTTGTTTTACGATTTCTTATGTGCTGAAAATGTGGTTGGCCAATTTGACAACTGCTTGTTCAGCTTGCACAAACCTCAAAGCATCGGACGGACAAACGAGAAGGACCTCAAGGATGGTGATTGGGCGAGAATGGTGACTTATTTTTTCCGTTGTCCGTGCCATAGCTTACCATTCTCACTAGTCACGCATCCGCATTGATGGCGTGAATATTGATCATCTACAAAACTCGACGACGATGGAAGGACCCATATCATGGATCACCTCTGGCAAGGTTGATGCTGTTCTCGATATCAAGTTCCCTCGTGATCCTCAGGCGGAGTTGCCTTTCAACGCCATCCTTGAAGAAATTGCAGATGCTATATCTACCTCGCTGAATCCCGATACGGCGCGCATTCCTGGCCAAAGGGAACTGGCGAAGCCTGCATTGTCCGTACCTCTAGACCAAGATGAAGAAGAAAGAGAGGAAGACTTCAAACCCAAGGTTGTTATTGACCTTGACTTGCGATTTAGGGATTTGAAGGCAGCTGTCCCGATTTTCCCTTCAGACTTATCATATGTGAACTATGCGCTTATTAGGCCGATTGTCGCGTTCATGAAGTAAGTGTTACCAAGTTAATGATTATCCCTCTGCTCACGAATATAGTGCGAATCGGACATTGGTTCCAATACACTGTCGAATTGTGAAAGAGCTCAGCGACTTTGATGGTGCTTGGACGGTATGCTCCTCTTCCTCTTTTCGGGGGACATGGCATTGACCCTTTCTCACTTGCAGATGTGGGAAAGTAAGTAAACGAGTTGAACGAGCCACTTGAATGCAACTAAACAAATCATCTTCAGCTGGCCTTCTGGATGAGATATCACTCAAGGCAAGTTGTCTCATTTTTTCTACACACACTTTCTAGAATATTTTCACTCCAGACATATGATGCCATGGCATACCATGTCTCTCAATCCCACATGAACCGACAGCGGATGAAGGCCGTAAGTTTGTGGAGTCTGCAGAGAACAGCGAGTGCGGTGATGTCCGCCCTCCGGACTGTGACAGACCCGATGTCGTCGCATTTGAAGGAAGTGTATGTGAACGGGCAGACGCAGGTTGGGTTGTACGAAGCCATTCCTCTCATTCCCGAAATGTAGTCCATTCTTACGCACGGCTGTCAGTAGCACCAGCCGCGACCACACCCATCATGATCGGCGATAGTCATGGAACTTATATAATTAATGCATCCTTTACCCCGAATTGCGACCTATTCCACCCATCTTTAATTCTGCCACGTCCATGGCTTTCACGGACTCAATACTTGAAGTTGGTTATGACCTCCTCGACCGGGTACTAGTATACGCTTTATGAAACTTCAAAGCTCTTTGACTCTAACAATTCTGAATTGACCAGGGCCTCGTCCCAGACTTTGTCCTACGCGTAGCAATTCGACTACTACTGCGTCAACGTCTGCGCGAAATCGACGCCGGGTCGTTCGAGGCAAACCATGCCGCCAAGATGAAATGGATCGAGGAGGTTCGGAACCGCTCCGCCATCGCCGACGTACCTGAGAAAGCAAACGAGCAACACTATGAGGTGCACACTGTTCTCTATGACACCCACCTCTGGGCGATTCACTGGTACGAGGTTAGGTTTCGACCGAGTTCATCCTTTCCACTCTTGGACCCTATGGAAAATACTCGTCTTGCTTGTATCCAACTAGACGAGAAACACTTGCAGAGGCAGAGAAGCTCATGCTTGAAAGCTACTGCGTGAAGGCCCAGCTCCGGGATGGGCTCGACATTTTAGACCTTGGGTGTGGTGTGTTCGGTTCCCTTGAGGAATAAATGTCGTCATTGATTTTTCGACTGGGGTTACGAAGGCTGGGGAAGCTTGTCGTTATTCCTTGCAGAGGTATGCATTAAATCCCTAAGGACGCGTATTCTTTGGTTCATTGATGAATTGAATGACAGAAATACCCAAATTCTCGGATTATGGGATTATCAAACTCTGCAACGCAAAAACAGCATATTGATGCTACAGCTAAGGCAAAAGGCCTCAAGAACGTTGAAGTGCGATCTGTAAAGAGTGAATCTGCTTCTAATCTTGCTCACTCACTGCCATAGATAATTACGGCGGACGTGAATACCCATGATTTCAACGACTCAAAACAGTGAATTGGCTTTCCTTCTCTGTGCATTACTTGACAGCGACTAAGAGCGATCTCTTCTTTTATTCAGATTCGACAGAATTTTAACCATAGAAGTATAGACAGAAGCATCACTTTGAATGTTGGATGATACGGTGCTTATGTCTTCGCGCAGATGTTTGAGCACATGAAGAACTATCAGGCGCTATTCAAGAAAGTCTCCTCTTGGCTTCGCCCGACATCAAAAATAGAAACCGCTGTGAATGAATCAGACGAATCTCTCTTATTCGTCCATATTTTTTGCCATAAGACTACGCCATACCATTTTGTGGAAGATGATGGGTGGATGGCGAAGAACTTCTTTTCAGGTATGAATTTACTTTATCCAGCAAAACTGGGCTTTTTCTTAACTTCGTAACGTATAGGGGGGACGATGCCTTCCCACGACCTCTTCGTATGTCCTGTCTTCGGGTAAACTGACGCACTACAGGCCAACTTCGTTCTTTTAATAGAATTATTTCCAGTCGGATCTAACGCTCATCCGAAGCTGGTTCCTCCCTGGAATGCATTATTCGCGCACACTGGAAGACTGGCTTCGCCTACAGGACAGGAACAGGGAGAGTGCGTCTTGAAAAATGTTTCCTGGTTATATGCCCCTCAAATTCTAGAACCATGAACACCTAGAAGGACTTAAAGACCTTGAGAACGATGCAGAGCGAAAAGGCTACGCCGCTATCGAAGGGAAGAAAACGTTTCACCGGTGCGTAGATGGCCTATTTATTTTCTTTCAATGAGATCTTGAATGGGCGATTAGATTTCGTGTCTTCTACATGGCTTGCTCTGAACTGTTTAGGATGGATGAAGGAGAGCAGTAAGTTTTCAATTCTGATGGGGGTTATACCAGCAGTTTGTTAATGTACTATAGGTGGGGTGTTGGTCATTATCTTTTTAGGGCGAAGTAAATGTAGCGAGGGGAGGGTCAAGCAACCGTAACTACATGGCGCTAAAGATAAAAACACCACTACTTAGTTAAAAGAAAAGTCCACACAGCGAATCACATGAGACGCAAACACAGTTTCAACCAATGATGACAATATTACATACCGAATAGACAAGACGATAGCCTCAACACCGCAGCCAAACCAGCTCCATTTGTATTTGATATCATTTAACGCTCTTGGACGTCGTTGAGGAGACGGAGAATGTTAATGACTGTGTTGGGCAAACAAGTCAGGACTCGGCATGTGGCTACAAAAAAAAGTTTGGCTTACAAAGGTTGATGAAGCTGTAAAGGGAAGAAAGGTGGCAATTAGCGCCTGAGAACGAATGAGGGAGCAAGGAATATAGAGCTCACTCGAGGTAAAGACTGATGGAGCCCACAATGTACTCGTCAGGCGACAAGCGCTTGTTGATAAGATAGGTGTCATAGACGATGTACCCGCTGAAGATGAGGCAACCACCAATCGCGAAGATGAGGTCCATAGTGCGGCTGAAAGGGATAAAAACTCCAACAAAGCCAGTCATACCTGTTTGTAGTCATTAAGCATGGATTCTGTTAAGGCGGGTGTAAATAGGCCGCACAAAGAGCGATGAGGCTTCCAAACAAGAAGGGGCCCATTCCCTCGAAGTCATACTAGAGATAGGGAGCCAGGTCAAAGCCATACTTAAAAGAAGGGATGGAGACACACTTTGGATTGGAAGGTGAACAGGGTCAAGCCAAGAAAGACGCCGATTGTGATAAGCCTGGGAAAGGGTCAGAAACAACGACAAGATATTTAAACAATTCCCTACAGAGCCTGGAGGACGATGACATTCGGATAGAAAGAAATCGATATACCAAGCGTGAAGGCCTCCATCAGAGTAAATGTAGAGAGAAGCACCAGGTTCCATGGGTGAGTGTGTCGCTTCCAGTAGAGGAGACCAAGGATAATCAGAGTACCAAAAAGAGGGATGTAGAAAGACCATGTGCTATTGGCATCGCGTAAGAACTTCCATATTTTCATAGAGAGAGGATACATACTGTGTTAGAACCCAAGATATAGCTGATGGCGATTGAGAGATGAAACCGGCGACTACAGTTGTAGCGCTCTAAGATTGTGGTTCAATAGAATTCAGGTGAGAATTTGTGGGTGCTTACAATCTGGCATACTGTATGCAATGACTTAGATGTCAGGCAATGAGAGCAGCTGCGGAGTTGACTCACGAAGGATGGTGTAGACTTTGCGAATGAACGCGTTCCGAATCTCCTTCGAACTCTCAGAAACTGAGACTCCATACTAATGTCGACAGGTGTGTCAAAAACCAGTGAGTGTAGGGAGCAAATCGTACCTTGAAGTCGTCAGGGAGGTCCCCTGGATTGGGTTGATCATAAATGCCCCGACCACTGCTCGAGCCCGCCAATAAAGGCTCATGACTGTCATCGAAAGAATGGTAATTTGGTTTCTGGGTAGAGCCCGCAGGCCCATAACCGGGAGGAGGAACAGGATAGTTGCTCATGGTGGTATGATTACAAGTTGTCTAAGCGTGACTCTTCCTAGTTCCATTTCAATCCCGCCTACCTTCAGCGTCAGCCACACCAGAATTTCTATAAATTCAATGCAATCCTTTCGAGGTTTGGTATTCCATGTCTGCCTCAATTTCCTCCGCCGACCTGGTGTCGCTTCATTCCTCTGAGTCTCACTTCCCGCAATCCCTCTCTATGCCAGGTGTTGACGAACTCGCCATGAACGAGGTCCTCGGTACTATCGTTGCCTCGTGGGCTCCCAACGTCCTCTCCCGCTGCCTACTCTCTCAGACAAAGATTCACAAGACAAAACCCACTCCCTTCATGCTTGCCTTCAAGGTCCTCAAGTCTCAGGTCCTCAAGCTCAAATGTCGCGTTCATGCTCTGGAAGCCCAAGTCGACGACCTCAAGCATGAGTGCAATCTCGCTCACTCAGACGCCCTTGAGTATCGCCGTGAATTGGACACCCTGCACTATAACTACTTCGACAAAATCGATCAAAACAGGAAATACGCCATTTCCTCTCGAGAAGATAATGAGAAGATCAAACTCCTTGAATACAAGGTTGTCCAAGCGGAAAGATTCCTCCTGGCAATGGTCGACCTCAAGCTTCATGAACCCGTTCTCTATGGTGCCGCTCAATCCGTTTTGCAAGGCGACGATGCCGAGAATTCCCTGATCGACGCGATTCTTGCGGCTTCTCTTAGGAAAACATCCCCATGGGCCCGAATTATTACTGCCGTCGTTGGCCCTCACACGCCGGGAAAATGTCTGTCAGCCTTTGCTCTTCAGCCGAGGAGGGACATCTTTCAACCCCACAGCATCATTGAAATCAAGAATAAGGATTACCCATTCAATGTCGATCCCACCGGCTCTTCCATCTCGCAAATTTCAGACGTCGCTTCGGAAATGCTGAGTGAAACGCGCCATGAACCCGCCGTTCTCGACGAATTGCTGGCCATTTTGAAGGCGGGCGATACCACTCCCAAGGCCGTCAAACATATTAGGGGCATTGCTGCGACCGGGGCGCAACCTGCCGAAGGAGCTTCTAAATCAAGCATTCTATTCAAACCTCTGGTGCGATCTTCTTTTGACGTATAGCTTTAGCTATTACTGACCTTCATTTAGGAATTTACGCCTGTTGAAATGGAAAACGACAGTCCCGGCGTTAGAATCTACAAGGTCTCCTCACAAACTATGAGCATTGACCCGTTTATTTCTCAAAACAATAATCAGCTTGCCACTCCTCCGATTTTACATTTGGTTAGGACTTTTATCAGCTTTCTCTTTGTCTCAATGAGACTGATATTGAACATTCAGGATCGTAAGCTGGCTCAAGTCCCCACCGAGGCCGATTCGCGCATAAAGCCTGAAGTTACGGAGGAACCTGAAAGTCTGATCAGATCTCCCTCAGATGCCTCAAAGCCTTCTTCTGGAACAGGAACGCCGATGGAAAGATCTCTTCCGAGCACACCCCAGAAAAACATAAACAAAAATCTCAAAACGCACTACATCCGAGTCAATTCGCCAGAATCTTCTCCTCCAGTCACACCCAAGAAAGGCACCAAGGACCAAGAAACGGGCCTGAACATTAAGACTCCCATTACAGCCCGCCGAATCAGGGTTCCTACCACTTCTGCTGCTTCTAGATCGCCCCCTCCTTCGCCCATCGGCAAGCTTCTTGCCAGCTCTTCGATCAAAAGCCTCGGCTCAACCGCAGTGTCATCTAAGGCACATACTCCTAGGACACCCCTTCAGCCTCTCAGACCTCTTAACGCCAGCCCTATTCGATCAAGGTTATCGACTCCCAAGACCAACATGTTCAAGAGGCCTGTGCTTCAGAGTATCAACCTCAATGCTCCCGCCAATGTTACCGTCGAACAGGCGATTATTAAGCCTGAAGTTGAGATGAATCTAACTCCCAGAAAAAAGCCTGAAAGGAGCAGCGTGAAGCGCTCTGCAAAGACTCATGCTAAGCGATGCGGCGTTATTATGGTAGACAGGGACCTCTTGCCAGGAAAGGTGAATGTTTTAAATTGCTACATTCGAAGCAAGAGTTAACTTTCTCTCAAGGTGGCTGCTTTGACGAAGACAACAATCACAGACTTCTCTGCAACCGGCGAGCATGACCCAAGGTCGCAATTTGACAGCGACACTGACACTTGCAGTAACACAGGCGAAGCGAAAGCCACTACTGGTAAGAACACTGACGCCAGTGGATTTGATTTTGGGCTGGAAACGACACTGGTGGCCTCTTCCTCGGCAAGACAGCCAATGCAAGCGAAGTCTAGCTTGGAATTGCTTGTTGACAGAATGGCAAGGGAGTTCAGCGATAGCGACCTCGGTTCTCTCGAGATGACTGACTCGGAAGACGAATCGGATTGCGAAGACCTTCGCATGCGACTTGAACAGGTCGATGATCTAAATGATCCTGCTGGGGATTTAGAGTCTTTGCCTCATATTCGTAGATCTCTCGACGAGTTTGCTGGTACATCATTTCCTGGAGAAATCACCAATAACGATCTGGACGAGGGAGGCCTTTATTATGATGAATTTGCTCCTGTGGCTATGACCTCTGCTTCTTCTATTGCACGGCCCTCGACTCCAGTCGTCAAACCTTTGGCTTGGGCTGGAACTGGTCCTATGACTTTGGAATCCTCTTCTTCCCTTGCTAGCTCTGGTTCGGCTTATTCTGTTAATTCTCCAACTGCTTCGAAGATACCTTCGAAGATTCCGTTGATAGAGCTTAGCTCTCGTCCTGGTCGTAGTAAACCTCCTACTCCTATGAAGAAAGGAAACTCCACTGCCCTCGTAAGCCCTATTTCTCTCCCTGTTGTCCGTTCTGGAGTGTCTTTGTCCGCAAGCACTGGGAAATTTGTGACTTCTAAGCTTCCTACCCCATCTCGACCTGGACGTGCTGCTGCTAGGCCAACAGTTGCTTCATGCCTTACAATGCAAAAAGCAGATGTTGTCGAGAAAAGGAAAGTTCCAACGATTCCACCACAGCCAGTTGGCACCCCCGTCAAAGCGTCTCCATCTCAAAACCCACCTCTTCTTACTTTGCACTCGGAATCCAAGCACGCACCAACGCCTCAGGCTTCAGTCTCGAACTCTTGGACGTGTAAGAATACTATTGTGACCACGCCTAGCCCAAAGGGCAAAGCTGCTTCATCTGCCAAGCCGAGTGTTTTATCTCTTTCTCCTCCTCTCTCTCAAACTAAACCCCGGGCCAATACCATCAATGCTATTTCGCCTCTGCCCCCTTCTCTTTCTACTCCTAGTCCTATGGCTTTGGTTACAGCTGCACCGACGGCGACTAAACCTAGATCAAACACTATTAACACCTACTCTCCTACTAGCCAATCCCCTCTATCACGACGTCTCATCAACAACTCTATGGCATCTCCGACACTGGTTCCAAAATCAAGGCTTTCATCTACTCTGAAAAGGGGACAACACCAACCTAAATCTGCTCTATCGTCACGAATAAACACTCCTACGTCCACTACATCTATTTCCACCAAGACCACACTTCCTCTTCGCGTTAACAAGAAAGCGGCGGTCAAGAATGACATGCGCGAGTCAGGTCTTGCACCTCCCACTGCCGCGTTCATGCGTCCGACTGTGCATCCTGCGTCATCAAGCGCCAGGAGGATGTCCAATTCCATTGCACCTCTCATTCCTAATTGGACCCCATCTTCGAAGAATGGAGTCTTGTCGCCTACGAAGTGCAGGAATATGTTCAGGAATAGCTTGAGCATGGTGGTTCGCTGACTTCGTTTCTTGTTGGTTGTTGGGGTGGGCGAAACTATCTTCTTCTCGTCTGGACAATCCATTAAATGTATTTGTATTCAGTTTCGTTTCCAGATCCAAATATGTGTATTTATACAGATTCTATTCCGTTTGAATATCCTCTCAGTCATTGAAATTGGGTAGTGGGAATAGGTCCAAGAGTTATGCCTCGTAAGGAGGCAACCCCCATTGCTCGGGTACAAAATCTTCCAGAGAAGCAAGAATTTGGTCCGGATGTTCGTCGACGTGGTGCCCAAGTTTGAGAAGATTCGGGTCGGGTACCCATACCACTGAAGAAAATGTCAAGTTGTTAGGACAGAGAAATAGGTCGGGCTCATGGACGACAAACCTGACATCCCTGCGCGCTTCCCAGCCTGCATTCCAGAAACAGCATCTTCGAATACGAGACCGTTCTCGCGTTCCTTTATATTCTCTTGGTCTGCAATGGCATCGGGACTACCGACATTTCTTCCCAAGAATGTGGAAGCCGTAACGAGGAAAATATCAGGCGATGGTTTTCCTTTCATCTTGTACTGTTGGTCATCGGCACATACGACCTTGTTTTCAAAGCACCCGAAGACGTCTTGCAGATGGGCGGTTTTCATTTCAAAGTTCCGGCGACGGGAGCTGGTCGCGACAGCCATTGGGATGTTGTTCCTCTTCAAGTGATGTACAAGCTTGCGGACTCCAGGTAAGAGAGGCGTGGTTGGCCATAGGGTATATTGTACGCGATTTCTCTCGCGTAAAAACTCATCAACGTCGAGGGGTATATCCGGGAAGAATGACAGAGTATGGAGGGCCCCTTCTCGTTCAGCTGTGTCGCGTTCGTTTGGGAATTGAGATTGATTAAAATCGGGGGGCCAAACTCACGTTTGCCCATACAACCAGCTTTCATATCCCATGTCATCTCTTTTCCGTACTTCCCAAGAACTTCATCTATCAGGAAGATTCATACTATGACCCTCTGGGACGGGCGGAACGTCAAACTAACTGGTCGCAATGGTGTAGATTCTTTCCGAATCGATCATCAGTCCTAGGGGAAAGAAGCATATTCTCAGCACCTTTAAATAATCCAAGAGATCTGCGCACCATCCATATCGAACAAGACGTATTCGACCTTTTTCGGTGGACTCGACATTGTGGAAAGGAAGAGGTGAGGTGGATCACGGCTCCAACCGCGCCGAGCCATTTTACATACCGTGGGTTTGTAAGATTCCTCCATGACCGGTGTTCATCACGAATAAATCAGTGGCAGCCGCAGTCTGTCAATACTTCCTTTCTCTTCACAGAGCCAGCGTCCCAGGAATCATGCCCGCACAATATCCACGAGACGCTAAGGCTCTCAAGGGCATCGGTGGATCCGTACGTAGGCGCCGAGTTATCCTATTCATTATCCTTCTGGTCGGGATTCTATTCTTTGCTTTCGTCCCATGGGAGTTCCCGTCTTCTCTCAAAGGCCTGGGACTCGAGGGCATCTCTCGAGCGAATGTCGCTCAGCTCATCAAATCCAAGAAGGTCGAAGAAATTTATGGACTTTTGCATCTTGTCACGGGAGACCACGAGCAGGAACATGTGTTGAGCAACGCAGTTCATTTGGATCCCACCGTTCCTATAGAGCTTTCCGTCTATGCCGCTGGTGATACTACTCTGAACTGGACAACAGAGCGGGACACCATTAATGAGAATTACCCTATTGTCGTTTTCAGCAAGGTGAGCAACCTGGACCAATACATACACTTAACCCCAACCTTACCGTTCCACCTTGACCAGACGTACTGCCCGTGAGTAAATATCATCGGTAACTCCTTGTGTAACCGTTGAGATATTTCGCAGGTACTCTCAGCACGCGAAGACCCTGCTCGACGCATATGACCTTAAACCCCCTCCTAAAATCGTTGAAGTTGATATCAGAGGTATTTTTACATGCTCTTACCTTTACATTACTCTTGATGACCATTCATTCTCAGACGATGGAAATGTCATCAAACAGCTTTTGACACGCCTGACTCACCACGCCACATTTCCTAATATTCTTGTTCGTGGCACCTCGATCGGGGGCTTTGATCAACTGCAAGAACTTCACGCAGCTAAATCTCTCAAGAAAATATTTGAGGAAGCTGGCGTAAATGTAGGGTCAAATGGACCGAAGCACCTATAAAAGACTTGGAGAGGGAAATTTATCAACCTGTAAAGTACATCATACTGCTTTCCACCATGCTTTGTATATTACCAGCTCAAAAGAGTATTCACTGTTGACATTATCCAGAACTGAGCAAAAATTGGACTACATGGACACTTTCCCAATGCACTAGGGAAAAAGCAGAACATGAATTCCCAGCTGACCACCAATGGACCATGGAGAACCCTCAAATATTCATGAAGGGTTTTATTTATTAGCATCAGAGATGGCGAGGACAGGAGATCCTGGCCCACTCTTCAGATTGGGGCATTAGGAATGAGTAAGATTATTGCTGGTATCCGAATGGAATCAGGAAAGACTTGGTCAAAATGTCGTAGGACCGGAAAGAAGGACGTTGGACGCGGCAGTCCTTGCCAAAGGGCAACATGCTTTTGGAGGTGAATTTTTCGGTCGGCCAATTCGACGATTTGTGCAATTCTACCTGGAGTACAACTTTTCAATTCTTGATCCAAAAACGATTCGAAACTCACGCCAGCCAAGTGAATATATGTTGGTCCTTTCTCATGGAACCCACTGGGATTTGCAGAAATGAATTTTGTTAGATAAGGATTGAACGCATCTGGTCCGTGTGAGAGATGATTAGGATCGATGTGAAAGTACCTCCGATTTGACCCGCTCTTTCACTAAGTTCAATGGATCCGAGTACAAGAACCCTCGCTCGTGAGGCGATCTTCTTACTAACCTACTTGGCCGTCACTTGACTTGCAACTTACTTATAAAGACGATCCAAAACATGCCAACCATTGAATTGACTTCTCCTCCATCTCATTCAAGTGGCAATGTCAGCTATTCAGAGGACCTTCTTGTCAGCTCCTTACTTCGCTGTTGTGGGCGCATCGAAGGATAAAAGCAAGTATGGAACGAGGGTACGCACGATTCAAACATAGAGAGTAGAAGATAATAATTCTTGGTTGCTCTAGGTTCTTAACTGGTACAAGGATCGTACCCTTAAGGTTACCCCTGTTCATCATGTGAGGAGTCAGTCAGCCAGAGCGTAATAGCTGCTTACCACTCAGAGTATAGAAGGAGGCAGAACTTGAAGGACTGGAAACTATTTCCTCAATCGACTTACTTCCCTCCCCCAAAGAGACCAGCATCTCCATTATAACCCCACCCAAGGTAAGGTGTTTAATCCACCCATGGTTCAGTGATAAACTGGGTTAAACACAGGTCACGCTCGGCATCCTGGAAAAAGCCAAGGAGCTTGCGATCCCCGCTTTGTGGCTCCAACCCGGGGCTGAAGACGAGGCCGTACTCAATTACATCAAGGAAAATGACCTCTCCGATCGGGTGATTTTCGGAGGACCTTGTATTCTGGTTGAAGGAGACAATATTATTCGCAGCCTTTTGTAGATTTTTTTTTCATTGACGGCCATCCGCATGCCTCCCTGTGAATCACGTCGGCTAACTTGAATATGCCGACCAAACTGTAATGGCCCGATAGTCGCCTCCACAGCACCAATATCCCTTTACAATCCTTTCATTCCTTTTCCAAATCATGTTCCCTTCACTTTTCCCTTTGTCGCTATTGGCGGCTACGGTCTGTGCTTTGGAATCGGCATTGCAGGCAAGGGCAGAACCTCCGCTTAACTCGATTACACGGAGTAATTCTACTATTTCTGCGGCGTGGTACACTGGCTGGCACGCGACAGACTTTCCACTCTCTCAAGTTAGTTGGTCAAAGTACACGCACATGACATATGCTTTTGCGTAGCTCTTTCACTGCCACCTGCGGAACTGGCATATGCTCACTGTTTAATTTCTCAGAGTAACGACCCCGGACGTCAATACTCTCTTACTCGATGTATCGGATGAACAACTCCTCCCAAAATTTGTTTCTTTGGCCCGGCAACATGTGCGGCCTTCTCCATCGTTCCAAGGTCCGATTACGCTCAATTGCAGAACCTTTTTCATTAGCAAGTCAAGTCGAGCATATCTATAGGCGGCTGGACTGGTTCACAGTGGTTCTCCCCAAACGTCAGAACCGCAAAGAATCGGACTGCCTTCGTAAAGACTGTTACAAACCTTGCAAAGAAATATACTCTTGACGGGATAGACTTCGAGTGAGCATTATATTAATTCCCACTATGGCCTGCTTGTTGACATCCTCTGCAGCTGGGAATTCCCAGGCGTCCAGGGAATTGGGTGTAATGAAGTTGACCCTCAGGATACCAATAACTTTCTTGCATTTCTCCAAGAACTTCGAAAGACGACCACGGGGAAAAACCTCATTCTCTCTGCTGCCGTGTCCGATCCATGGGTCGATGCGACTGGTTCCCCATCAAGCAATATTTCAGAGTTCAGGAATGTGCTAGACTATATTGCCATTATGAACTATGATGTCATGTCGAGCCCTACGGTTGGAGCAGGCCCTTCCTCACCCCTGGATGACGCGTGCGCTCCTGTGGGCGCGCGCTTTGGTTCCGCCATGTCAGCAGTGCAGACTTGGTCGGCTGCGGGAATGCCTGTGAACCAGATTGTCCTGGGTGTCCCTGCTTATGGCCATTCGTTTGTGCTGACATCAAACCCGGAGCCTTCCAGCGGATCAACTCAAAATACCACACTTTCTGCGTATCCACAATACAATCCGAGTCTTGAAAAACGCGGTGATAGCTGGGATGGAGATAGCAGCTTAGACGTTTGTGGTGTGATGCAAGGTCCCGGGGGGGTGTTCACTTATTGGGGCCTCAAGGAACAAGGATTCTTAAAACAGGATGGGTCAGTGGCGGATGGGATAAAGTATCAATTCGATGACTGTAGTCAAACGGTATGTCGGCCTTGCATGACAAGAATGCGATTGGACTATTAATTGCTTTGTTCTTTCACAGCCATTTCTATATAATATATCCACTGGAGTTTACGTCTCATACGAAAACGATTTGTCGTTCGCCGTCAAAGGAGAGTTCATTCGTTCAGCAGGCTTGAAGGGATTCGCGATCTGGGAAGCGGGTGGAGATTCCAATGACACCTTGCTCAATTCCATTTGTGAGTACCTGGACTGGCCCTTTGTGGTGGAAAATAACCAGATGTTCATCATTTGTACGCGTTTAGTGAACGCGACCCAATATGGCGGGCCTCTGAAAACCAAGACGGGACCAATCAGCACAATTCCCTCATCACCTTCGACTTCTCTCGCCCTCGAGGGTTCTCATTCAATGTGGCGTTACTTGCCAGTGGCTCTACTCGCGCTGCGGCCCTGGCTGGGGTGAAAGTTAAGACGCTCACTGAGATGAGGCGGACATTATGTGGATTTAAATAATTACTTGGCCATGCTTTGATAAAATACATCTTCCCGTGGTGTTGCCTCGTGTTGTGTAAATCCTTGCGATAAGATATCGATGGCTTTATGCCCAATATTTTTTGAATGCACCATGGTATCCTTTCCCGCCAAGGTAAGCATTGCCAGGATCCCGATAAGTGAAGTCTCCCTGCCCATTCCTAGGCTAGAGGCACCCGGACCATCATCTTCATTCTCCTCGAACCAGTCCAAACCCCACCTGACCATCACCTTCATTTTAGACTTGTATTATTTATACAGGAGCATTTGAGATACGGAGCTAGCTCAGATCGGATTGGCGCGCAACCCCTTGTAAAGTTTCCGACCGTCCCCACACGGATGACGAGGGACGAGTGCCACTATTTTCACTCGGAACGGAGTCCGGACCTCCTCCCGTCCCTCACCAAATGCCACTCACTCAGTCAAATCTCACATTGCCTACTACTCAACCCATTGTTGTTGACTCGGTCCTTTAGCTTATTGCTGCCTCGCACTCGCCTTCTCGGTTTTCCAACTCTTCTCCCAGTGATTTTGCCTTTGCTGATGAATGAATTCTAATGCTGATGAGTAAGTTCTAATTGAAAAGATGAGGAGGAAAGGGCAGTATGGTGATACAGATACACGAAGGTTACGAAGGAGACTCGGAAGATCATGATGGACTCCGATGGAGGCCATACCTTTATATGGCAGCCGTTGACTGCTATTTCATGATGATCCTGAGTTGATCAGGATTCCAACTTGGAATCCAAGTCACATTTTTTGCTATTGTTACTCATGAAGATGTCATCGTTGTAGAGTGCAATGCCCCATCGCCCAGCCTTGGTGGTCGAGGCCCCGCAAAATGGGGTCAGGTTGCAGCCGAAGGGCGTCTGTCATCCCCCAACTTACTCTGTCCATTCCGGAGGCAGGGTCGTCCAACGATCTTTGCCTATCTCAATTGAGCTCGGACAAAATATAGAACTTCGACAATGTCTCTTACGGCAAGAGGGGATCGGCAAACTCTCCAAGTCCCGAAGCCACCATTTTATTGGCGGATCCTGGTAAACTCTGGGACTTGCGAACAAAAAAAAAAGCGGATCCTGGATACTCTATACAGAGTTCGTTTATGGTCACCGTTGTGTTCGTCTTTATTTCCGGAGCTTTCGGTTTCCGTTATTGCTCGGGCGTATGTCAGGCATTTCACTAGTCCAAGATTATCCATCTCCGGACGCGCAAAACTTAATTCGTCTGCAATACCTAGTTACGAGGGCAACCAGAGAACATGTTCGATTTCACGAAAGAATACTTCGCAAAGGGATTGGTAGGCTGGTTTTTGGATCAGGTACCAAAATACTCTCTTGGTAGGCTTCCAGAATGCAGACTCTTTCTAAAAAGCTTCCCATCTACGTCAATTATTCCGAAATTGTAACGGGTCCGGATGCGTTCGCGACAGTAATCTCTGCTTTGAGCTTGCCTCGCGTTGAACATGAGTCTCTGGTGTAACTCGCTGGAATCGTGTGCTGTCCAATCATCAGTTCCATGTCAAGCCAATTTTCCACAAGCCATCAAATCTATATCTCAGGCCCCAAAGTGTGTTATCCGCATTCCCTGTGCTATAAGGATGACATGAAAGGTTATCTTATCCACTCCTCACGAACCAAAGCTCCTCTTTCTCTCGACCCCGTTGTCCACTCTTTCAACGAAGCGTCTGTCCCGAAAAGGCATGTTTCGATCGCGCTTGTCCTAACGCCCTTTGAAGTTACCTGATATAGGATCCCCTTTGTTCTGAAATCTCGTAGGTGTGAACCAGACGACCTTCCTACTGTCCGTGTATCGAGCTCCAGTCCAAGTTCTTGCATTCTGCCTCGCCCCTTGGACGTGTTTCTAATATAAGAATGGACAGACATTGTTCCCTACAACGGCATCAACGAAGCGCTCGTTACTGCTGTACGCCCTCTTTACCTGAGCCTCTAACATCTTCTCTCAACTGCCGTATGCACCAATTCCTGAACAGATGACCTCCGATTCACCATCACCACATAGTCGGAAACAGGTCTACCCACCAAGCCCGACGATATCTCCAGCGCAAGCCATCGCGGATGCATGGAAAAAGGAAAGCATGGAAAATCAGGAAAAGTGGAGACGACTTGATGCAGAAGTCAAGATACGGTTCAATGCACCGCGTAAACCAGATCGAAGAACGAAGATGTAACTGGTACATTCAGCGTCCAGTATGTCGGGTATGAGCGGGAATATTCTTCTTCAAAGTTGTTTGACCTTGGCGTCTAGCGCGATGTTTCGAGCAGCCCTGCTCCTTCGATTTCGAGCCCATTGTGGATCCTGACGATTTGGTGATGTGATTTGGGAGGTGCTTGGTGTTAAAGTGGTCCTGGCGCTGAGATTATTTATCCCATCCTAAGAACTTGTATTTGAAGGAAACGAACGAACGAACGAACGAACCTGCATTTTGTACAATTCAGCTTGCACATAATATATTTACGCTAGAGGAGCTGCCTTCTTATCTTGGTCCATATCGCTGCCGTCATATTCATCGGGGTCGTAGTCTTCTTCCTCCTCCTCCAGCGCCGCCTCGGCCTCGGCTTGAGCTTGAGCTGCTGAAGCGGCGTTGGCGATGGCAATTTCAAGGAGGTGCGCTTGTTCATCGGAAAGTCCATACATCGATAGAGATGCCACAGGCTGATGATTTTCGAGGTTCTCACCGACCGGTTGAGCTTGGGAGGGGGTTTCTTCTGCCGCTGGAAGGGCTGGTTCCGCTGCGTTTGTCGGCATCTGATGAGCGGGCGGTTGGCCACCAAACGGCGAGGGTACAAATCCGGTAGAGGGGTTGTTTTGCGATTGGGCACGGGCGATGATACTCGCTAACGTGGCTTGCCCTCCCGAAGACTCCACAGGCGCAGACATGGGCTGTCCAAGAGGATTTCCAAGGGTGTTACCAACTAAAGCTTGAAGAAGACTGTGCAAGCTCAACACGGAGGCCTGCATTCCCGCTATTACGGCTGGATTTATCTCGCCCTCGTCGATGGTCTTCATTTCGCGTCCCATATTCTGTGCCGCAGCGTTGGCGGCGCCAGAAGCTTCTTGGACAACAATCCCATTCCATATTTTCGCCCTCCTCTCTTCTCGCAAGACATCCTGCCCTGCTTCGCCCTCCAATTCAACTTCGATGACCTCTGCGGCGAGGCAGATTTCGCTTCTTGGCCCGCGGTGTTTTGTGCCAGTTTTGTGCCGTTTAATCGCATCTCGTCTTGAGAAGATTTTCTGGCAGCCTTCACATTTCCAGGCCTTCTTGTCATGCACTTTTATGTGCCGTTTCAAATCATGATTTCGTGCAAATGAGGCGGGACAGATATTGCACCGGTAGGGGCGATGAGAGGCATGGCTACGTTGGTGGGCGCGGAGACTGTACAGACGAGAGAATATTTTATGGCAACCAACAACAAGACAGGGATAGACAGCTGTTCCGATGTCAGTCGCCATGGGGGCACTCCATGGATAAGTGGCGCCGTGCGGAAAGGGTTGGCCTGGAGGATGAGACAGGGTCCCCCCAGGTGATTGTCCAATTTGAATTCCACTGAGCACTCCAATAACCTGAATGAGTCCGCTAATTTCCTGCAGGGCATGCATGCTCGGGCCACCGCCAGTAGAGGAGGTTACCGCAAACAAGAAGACTTGGTGGAGCTGGAGACGGATGGAGGAAACGAGAGCTGGGTCAAGTGTCTGCGAAGCTGAAGCTCCAAGTGCCTGTGCTATGGTGCGTACCGCTTCCACGACTTGATTGTGGAAATCAACATCGGGAACGTATGGTCGCTTAAACGCGTGAAGGTGGAGGTGGTGACCTTCATCAAATTCTTCTCGCTTCCGCTTTCCCTTGTCGAGCTCTATGGCAGACGCGTTGGACTGTTTTAGGTTGCCAAAAAGCGCGTTGGATCTGGCGAGAGCTACGATGATCTGACTGAGGGGGCCAGCTATGCCATGCGCGATACTTCCCCGAGCACTACATTCGAGCAAAAGGGCCAAAACGCTGGTTCCATTAGGAAGATTGGTCGACGCTAGCGCTGCTTTTGCAGGAGGGTCGCTTTCAACGAGAGCTAGAATTCCTTGCATTGTCGCAATGATTGCTTCTTCTTTACGTGGTTGATGGGACAATGAGACAGCTGGCGCAGGCCCAAGAGTGGCCGGTGGGGCTGTTATTGCCGTTGAAGAAGGGCCTCTTGAGGCTGCCGCATTACGCTCGGCATTGACCTTGCTTATGTCGGCCCAAAGCTCCTCTCCTAATCGCCTTGCGATCTCGATAGCCTCTGCGTCGATGTCCGCGTCATCCTCCTCCTCATAGTCATTCTCCTCGTCCCATTCTTCTTGTTCGCCTGTAGCCGGTTCAGGTCGTGCTTCCATGTGGGTTTCTTAACCAGGAAAAGTTAAGTAATACGATTATACCCTTTCGTCGACCTTTAGCAATTGTTCAGAGTGAGTTGGAATGGAGAATGAAGGCAACAAATCTCAAGAGTTCATTTCTTTGTGTGTTGCTTGTTTTCAGGGAAGCCCAGGTATGTTCGTATTTGGACGCCGAGTTATCTTATCTTCAAGATTTGTACACGTTTGGGATCTAAGTTTTTGTGGTCAGTTCATACTCAAGAAGATATCCCCTCTTCCTCCCGGCATCAGATAATGTCGAACACGGTCAAGGATCTGACTGCTGGGACCGCAGGTGGAATTGCCCAGGTCAGCAAACCTGCATAGGTATCGTAAGGATGAACATTTACATGGTGCTTTAGGTGCTCGTGGGTCAACCATTTGATATTGTCAAAGTGGTGAGCTATTCTTGGATTACCATGTCCACTAAGTCTAACGACGCAACCCACCTTTCAGCGAATGCAAACAGCCCCCAAAGGCACGTACAATGGCATGCTACATTGTGCCGGTGGCATCCTCAAGAATGAGGGTCCTCTTGCTTTCTACAAGGTTTTCTAGCTCATTGACTGACTTTTTTTTTTCGCTTATTCTCAAACAAAATATAGGGTACTCTCACACCCCTCCTTGGGATTGGAGTGTGTGTCTCCATCCAATTTGGGGCAGTTGAATATGCCAAGCGTGTTTTCGCCAGTCAGAACCTGGCAGTTGGCCGAGGAGGCGAGGGAGGGAAGTCCTTGACAGGAAATCAACTGTTTCTTTCTGGTGTTTTCGCTGGTCTAGCAAACGGCATTGTGTCAGGACCAGTGGAACACGTCCGTATCCGTGAGTCGAGTCTATAATTTGTCTTTACACAGTCACACGACCGTATAATAGGTTTACAAACCCAGTCCGATACCAACCGTCTGTACAACGGACCTTGGGACGCCATAAAGAAGATCTATAGCCAGAGAGGAATTGCTGGGATTTATAAGGGCCAAGGTGTCACTCTTCTCCGTGAAGCCTCAGGATATGGTGTCTACTTCTTGACCTACGAGAAGCTGGTACAGTGGGAAACGGCGAAGAAAGGCATTCGGCGAGATCAGATTAAGCCAATCAACTCGATTGCTTATGGAGCTGCCGCTGGTTATGCTGTGAGTGTGCTCTCCATTTTAACGCTTGCACTCATGGAATCTTTCTTTTCTAGCTTTGGGCTGTAATATACCCCATAGATATGATTAAATCACGAATGCAGACCGATGGATTCTCACCTGCTACTGGTCAAAAATACAAGTCAACACTAGACTGTGTTCGCACAGTATGGCGGACTGAAGGCGCTGGCGCCTTCGTTCGCGGATTAACACCAACGCTGATACGGTACGTGTCCGACCAGAAACTTTCAGGGGTGATTAACTTCATTCCTTTTTATTAGATCACCGTTCGCAAATGGTGCAACATTCCTTGGATTTGAAGTGGCAATGCGTGCTCTGGATAGACTATAATTGGCGTTTTTGGACTGGAATTTGGGGTCTCTGGAGATAGGCTGCTACAGAGTTTTGCAGGTAAATACCTGATCGTCTGAAAATCGACAGTGCTGGCCCAATACAGTGCTAGCATGGATTTCACTTGTATCTAAGACCAGATATTAGATTAATTATGCTTTCCCAACTGAAGACGAACCTATGATTCAGCTTTGTACGACGGAACTCCCCAATTTCTAATAGGATGGTAAAAGAGCAATCGAGTTATGTCCATTTGCAAAGATTGGAGGCAGTGTTCAATATTTAAAAGCAATGATAAGTTATAATTTACGAGCGTTCAGTGGTGATTGTGTGGCTGTGTCCTCCGGTTTATGTCGTTTGTGTTCTTTCTCTTTTGACCCAACCATCGCCTTCTCACTGGGAGATTTCACCAGAGATTCCAGGGGTTGTTTCGACTTTTCTTCCTGAACCGGCTCCGCATAATACGCCCACAGAACACCTTCTCCATCGACAAACGTGACTCCCATCGTCTCGAAACGTTCGGCCCACCAAATAAAGACGTCCTTGATCACGGAATCACCATGCGCTTCTGGAAGGAATGCAACGGTCTGGATCAATTCAAGTTTAGGATATTTCTGGATGTCGATGGCCATCAAAAGGCCCTTCACGGACGATGGTTTGTCAGGATAGAGGCTGTCTGAATTCGCGCCTCGCAGACCGATACGCCGAAGATTTGGGTGAATATGAGGCGCTAGAGATGGGGAAGTGATTGGGAATGCGAAGGACTCAAGATTGGGACACAAGTCTGGAGCAAGAAAGATGTCAGGATTGATATGGGCGGCTGTCCTTCGTGCGATGGCGTTATCAGGATCGGGTTCGGCGTCTGCAGCTGGAGTAGAGAGATCGACTGCCATGAGAGAAGTACCGTGGGCTTTTAGAAAGAGGTTGAGTAACGCCTCGCCCTTGAAGGAATCCCACATTGGCGTTCTCAACGTTAGGTTTCGCAAAGAGGGCAGCCTAAGCATTGTTGCGATTTCTAGGCTTCTTGAATGGGTCGATAAAACAAGGTCTCGAACGAGAGGGAGTACTGGCCGTGCACTGATTTGCGTCCACGTCGATGGATCAGTCCCAATGAAATGTCGCAGGTCTAATACTCGCAGAGCATTGAAGGATCCTAAAAACACTGGGGTTGTCATGGTGTTTAGGTCGCCATGTTCTTTCATTTCGTTCCAATATAGTTCAGAAAGCGAGGGGCCCAACATGCCAGAAATGCCGTTCAAGAATTCGATGGGCAGAGGATGGATCCATCTACCACTCAAAATCCGAAGTTTTGGACAAAGACGCAATATTTTGAAGATTACCTGAAGATAATTTATACTTGCCGCACCCCGAGCGAAGGTGAAAACCTCAATATGTCGCGTCCATTGCCCGTAACCAGGCCCTGGTGTTTCTACAGTCTCCGATGTTGGCTGTGGTCGCCCACTTTGTTCCAGGATCTGACGGATGGAGTTTGCCCGAGCTGGACTGCGGATCGTAATGTGCTCGTAAAGCATTTGCAAGGCCACACCTCTCCATGCCTTTGATACGAGGACGAGAACAAGCTTAGTTCGCATCGCGAGAGCGGGGGTGTTGGCACCCATTGCGTTTGTTGTTGTACGCTTTGGGGTGAAAGGGTCAAGTGGCTTGATCGTGACATTTTGATGCACATATGTGGCAAACTGAAATATCTCAAGCCATATTTCGAGTGGGAGATCTGGAAGCGGTCGAGGTTCACGGGGAAGCTCAGAAATTCGGACAGGGGTGGGGTTGGTGAATATACTGAGTCAGAGTAAGAGGCCAGCGGTGATGATGCTTCGGAACTATACATTACCAACTGAGTGGAGATATAAGAGTATGGAGTAGCTGAACTATAGTCAGCATGACGCAGAGATGGTGGAAGTGAAGGGGCAACAATGCGACGCGTCCTTGTCATTTAAATTGGTTGTCCGGCACCGTGACCCCCACCAAATAGGGACAAACACTGCTATTGCTCACATTGCACAACCAGCCTGAACTCAACGATGTTGGCTCCGTGTTCTCTTGCTCTCCTGCTCTCAGCTGGCTTGCAGCTCACCCATGCTGTTCATGTATACCTCTCCCCAGCCCCATCTCTGTATAGATCAACATTGTCACCAGAAGAGGCCACCACTGCGCTTTCACGTCATTTAGGACTCGAAGCGTCTGAACCGTTGTGGGACGTTTCTGACTTGACCCATACTCAAGAGAATTTCGTTGGGCAGGGTGCGAAAAATGCGCTGTTGGTTACGATGGAAGAAAGCGATGTAAATGGTGGGTATTGAGCCGCCCATATTTCAAAAGTACTCACCTTACCTGCGCAGCCATCTTACCAGACTCCCTACGACCCGCGTTCACTTTGGCGACGCCACCATCAACCCCCATATATTCTTTATCCTCAATTGTATCTACCTACGTTCACAGAGCCAGCCATTCCTTTGCTTCCCTCTTTTCCTCCACGGAATTCAGCGATGCCAGCGACGTTTCTTCACTCACATCATTCCTTGACTCTGCCGAAGAGCCCTCCTTTGCCGCTGTTGAAGTTCTGAAACTACGCGAGACTCGCAAAAGATTTGGCGCTTCGAGCGAGGAATACCTGAGAGTCGCCAATGGACTACGCGATCTCTTGGAACAAATTCTTCAAGACGATAGATTCAACCTTGCCATCCTCACTTTTGCGACTCCATCGTCAGCCTCGCTAGTCAAACGTGCGGCACCCCAAGAATCACAAGCACCATTCCCTGATGCCCCTCCCCCTCAACAACCCATTGGAGCTATCTCAACATGCTTTACATCTCTTGATGTATGCAACAACAGCACCTCAACTTGCTCTGGCCGAGGGAAATGTGTCGAAGCTTCCAAAGCTGGCCGCACCTGTTTTGTTTGCAACTGTGGAAAGACGACCACAGGAGAAGGCGCGAAAATCAAAACAGATTACTGGGCGGGAGAAAGTTGCGAACGGAAAGATATCAGCGGGTACGTGTTCGTTTATCCCTGACGAGTACAATTTAGATAAACTTTTATACAGTCCTTTTGTCCTCCTTTCTGGCACCGTGATCGTCATCATCTTGCTTATTGTTGGATCAATATCCCTGCTGTACGGTGTCGGCGATCAACCCTTGCCAAGTATCTTGCTAGCGACCGCCGTGAATGCGAAGAAGGACTAACACCAGCAATCAACCAGCTTAGAGTGTCGAAACAAATGGAAAGATCGGGCCTTTATAGTCGAGTATCCAGTCGTGCAGTGCCACGACCCTCTAATCTGCTAGGTAACCTAGTATTGGTCGTCTTGCATTTATTATCAAAGCATTTCAACCTCCTAAGCGCACAGGTTTCGTGCTTGGTTGTCAGGATCAAGGTGGTGGCCCTGTCAAGATGCTAATTAATTCTTCACGCCAGTATCCCCCTCATGATCACACCAAACCGTTCGGGTCCCTTATGGTCCATGGATCATCACTGAATATTCTATTCTATGATGTCGGATAAGCTTAGACGTTCAATGCAAAACGGTTTCGGTACTCTTTCTCAAACTAGCTTCAGCCTGAGTCTTTTTATGGCACAACAAGGCGAATGGCTTGTCAAGAATGTCTGGATTCCCTTTGAAGCGACTGTTGATCACGCAGTCAAGTATTCTACCGAACTTTCACCGGATGAGATAAGTCTGTCTATTCCTTTGTTGTAACGAAATCAAGTCTGGGCTTCGAGAAGGCGTGTTTGGATCTCACTGTCAAGAATCGTGTGTGGG